>Ga0137407_10002089_pt1 | contig 13145 bp, 10 predicted proteins | sample CZOMad2_2_16fung_FD_108410 | JGI IMG/M metagenome (GOLD analysis project Ga0137407, IMG submission 108410) | Vadose zone soil fungal communities from Angelo Coast Range Reserve, California, USA - CZOMad2_2_16fungal (Illumina Assembly) | ecosystem: Environmental > Terrestrial > Soil > Vadose...
GCGACTTTCCACCTCGATCAATGCCAGCACCAGGTCCGGAGGCAGTTGCAGCGAGGGATCACGCTTCGCCTCACAGTACACATGATCCAGAATCTCGACCCGCGCCTCATGCGTGGGCACGAGACGCGCGAGCCGCGGCTCCATGGTCTTGTACCAAACCTCGGATTCGAACTTATCGGCGAAGCAATCGGAGCTGCCGATGATCTTTTGCAGTAGAGCCCTCAGCTCCGGATCGCGCTGCTGATCCGCGCGGGCAACCCCCGGCAGGACACAGCACCACGCCAGAGCAACGAAAGCGCAGGCGATAATCGCACGCAGCGGCCGCCGCATCGGTACCCTCAGCCATTTAACTTATGTCGAATATAGCCTACCGGATCGGCCGCGGGGATTTCCGTCGATTCGGTCTCGCTGCGATGACGGTATTCCAGATTCCCCGCGGCCAGTCCCCGTTCCCCGATGACGATCCGATGAGGAATTCCGATGAGCTCGGAATCGGCAAATTTCACGCCCGGACGGACGTCGCGATCGTCCAGCAATACGTCGATGCCGGCGGCATTGAATTGCCGGTACAGCGAATCGGCGGTCTCCTGGACGAGCGTGGACTTTTGGTAATTGATGGGCACCAGGACCACCTGGAACGGCGCGATCGCCTCCGGCCAGAGAATGCCGTCGGCATCATGATTCTGTTCGATGGCCGCGGCGACGATCCGCGTGACGCCAATGCCGTAACAGCCCATGAACATCGTCAGGGCCTTGCCTTGCTCGTCCAGCACGCTGGCATTCATGGTGGTGCTGTACAGTTGTCCAAGCTGGAAAATATGGCCGACTTCGATGCCGCGTGCGATCTCCAAGGTTCCTCGGCCGGTGGGACTGGGGTCGCCGCGTTGCGCATTGCGAATGTCGGCCGTTTGCGGATCCTCAAGGTCGCGCCCCCAGTTCACGCCGCGGAAGTGCATGTCTTTCTCGTTGGCTCCACAGACGAAATCCGCCAAGTGGGCCGCGGCATGATCGACATAGATCTTGCCTGCAAAACCGATGGGTCCGACGAAGCCGGGTTCCGAGCCGGTGGCCTTGCGCACCCGATCGGCACCGGCCATTCGCAACGGATCGGCCACTCCGGGCAATTTCTGCGACTTCACCGCATTCAACTCATGGTCACCGCGGACAACCAAGGCGACCACGTCGCCGTCGCTGCCGTCGACCAGGAGGGTCTTGACGCAGCGCGCGGCATCGACACTGAGCTGCGCGCAGAGCTCAGCGATGGTGCGCGCGTTCGGGGTGGGTATCTTGGTCAGCGGCTCTGCGGGTGCCGGGCGCGGCGCGGTGGGCGCGATCGTGGCGGCCACCTCCAGATTGGCGGCGTAATCATCGGCATTGGAGAAGGCGATGGCATCCTCGCCGGAGTCTGCGAGAACATGGAATTCCTGGGATGTGCTGCCGCCGATGCTGCCGCTGTGCGCCTGTACCGCACGAAATTTCAGGCCGATGCGCGTAAAAATGCGCGTGTATGCCTCGGACATGAGGCGGTAGCCCTGGGCAAGGCTTGCCGCGTCCACGTGAAAGGAGTACGCATCCTTCATCAAGAACTCTCGGGCACGCATGACGCCGAAGCGCGGGCGAATTTCATCGCGGAACTTGGATTGAATCTGATAGAAATTGACCGGCAATTGCTTGTAACTGCGCAATTCGCGCCGCGCGATGTCGGTGATGACTTCTTCGTGGGTGGGTCCGTAGACGAATTCGCGGTCGTGCCGATCCTTGAAGCGCAGCAACTCGGGGCCGTACTTGCTCCACCGGCCCGATTCTTTCCACAATTCCGCAGGCTGGATGGTCGGCATGGACAGCTCCAGAGCCCCCGCACGGTCCATCTCCTCGCGCACGATTCGTTCCACCTTGCGCAGGGTGCGGAGGCCGAGCGGCAGCCAAACATACAGGCCCGCCGCGAGGCGGCGGATCATGCCCGCCCGCAACATGAGCCGGTGGCTGATGACCTCCGCGTCGGCGGGCACCTCTTTGAGGGTCGCAATCGGGTTTTGAGATAAGCGCATAGCCGCATAGCTTACATCAGCCCCCCTGGTATTATGGCGGTTCATGAGCGACGACGACGATCTAACAGCGCGGCCGCGGGGGGTGTACTGGCTGCCGAACCTGCTCACCACGGGAGCATTGTTCGCCGGCTTCTATGCGATCGTGGCAGCCATCGACTTGAAATTCGAACGCGCCGGCGCGGCTGTGTTCATCGCCATGATATTCGATGGACTGGACGGCCGCGTGGCGCGCTGGACTCACACCGAAAGCGCCTTCGGCAAGGAGTACGACAGCCTGTCGGACATGGTGTCGTTCGGCGTCGCCCCGGCCATCGTCACCTATCAATGGGGGGTGGCGCGCATTGCCGAGTACGGTCCGCTGTGGCGCAGGTTAGGCTGGCTGGTGTGTTTTTTCTACGCGGCCGCGGCGGCCCTGCGACTGGCCCGCTTCAATTCACGGTCGGCCACCCAGGATAAGCACTACTTCGAGGGTCTGCCCAGTCCGTCGGCCGCAGCCATCGTCGCGGCCTTGGTGTGGCTCGCCAGCGATCAAACCAACATTGGTCTACCCGGTTTGATACTGGCGTTCCTGGTCACCGCCTCCGCCGGTGCGCTCATGATCAGCCGTTTCGCCTTCAACAGTTTCAAGCAGGTAAATCCGAGCGCGCGAGTGCGTTTCACGTACATCATTTTGGTGCCGCTCGCCTTCATCTTCATCTTCCTGCACCTGCCGATCAGTTTGCTGGTGATTTTTGGCCTGTATGGACTATCGGCGCCCTCCATCTGGGCCTATCGCAAGCTGCGGCGGCGGAATCGCCCGGTCGTGCACACCCATGAGTAGCGCACTGCGCCGCGAATATCTCGCTGCCTTGGGGCTGGAGACCTGGGTTGTGCGCGCCAAGTCACCCCCGCCGCACGAGACGGCGTCACCAGACTCGCCGGCACCGCGCGGGGCCCATGCGCCGCGTGAGGTCCCTACACGACGCGAGACCGTTCCGCCGCGCGACACCGATGCGCCCCGTGATTCATCCGCCGCGCGCGAAGCCGGCGTCGATTGGCCGGAGCTTCGGGCACGGGTGGCCGCATGCACGCGTTGCGCGCTGTGCAACGCGCGCACTCAAACCGTGTTCGGCGTGGGCAGCCAAACGGCGGATTGGCTCATCGTCGGCGAAGCGCCGGGTGCCGAGGAGGACCGCCGGGGTGAGCCCTTCGTGGGTCGGGCCGGTCAGCTCTTGAATTCCATGCTGCGCGCGATCGGTTTGGCGCGCGAACAAGTGTACATCGCCAATGTCTTGAAATGCCGGCCGCCCGGCAATCGCGATCCCAGTCCCGGCGAAGCGGCCGAATGCCTGCCGTATCTCGAACAGCAGATCGCACTGTTGAAGCCCAAGATCATGTTGGCCGTGGGACGTATCGCCTCTCAGAACCTGCTGCGCACCGACGTAACCTTAGGAAAGCTGCGCCAGCAGGTGCACCGCTTCGGACTCTCACAAGTGCCGTTGGTCGTGACTTATCACCCGGCCTATCTGCTGCGCACGCCGACCGATAAGCGCAAGGCGTGGGAGGATTTGAAATTCGCCCGCGAGGTCTGTGCGCGTGTCTAGCGTCAAGCAAGAAGTCGACTTCCCTCCGGTCGAGATCCGGCCCATGCACGAGTTCGACGTACCCGTGATCGTGGCCATCGAGCGCGCCGCCTACCAGTTTCCGTGGAGCGAAGGAATCTTCCGCGACTGCTTGCGGGTCGGCTATGTGTGCCGCGTGGTCGATGTCGGCGGCGACATGGCCGGCTACGGCATCATGTCCATCGGCGCAGGCGAGGCGCACATCTTGAACGTGTGCATCCGCGACGAATACCGCGGCCGCGGCTTTGCCCGCAAGGTCCTCGTGTACCTGCTGGACCAAGCGCGCGCCTCCGGCATGTACGAAGCATTTCTCGAAGTCAGACCGTCCAATACGGCCGCCGCCCGCCTCTATCATTCCATGGGTTTCGAGCAGGTGGGAGTGCGGCGCGGGTACTATCAGGCGACGGTGGGCCGCGAGGACGCGGCGGTGCTGCGGCGAGTGCTGCTGCCGGCAGCGAAGTAGCCATCCACCGTCGCGCCGGCCGTTACCGTGCTCAAGGAATGAGCTTACGCAGTGCCGGCGTCGAGACGTCGTCAATGTGACGAAATGCGGGTGCGACCTTGTCGATCTGATCGGGAGGAACTTGGTAGTCTTCGAAGTGCACCTTCCATTCGCGCACGCTCCTCCAAATTCTCGCGATGCTCTGGGCGGCGGCCTCCTTGGATAACGTGAATGTCTCGCGACCAGCGAACGCATTGTCGAGAGTTGCCGTGCGGCCCTCGGGCCCAACGCCTAGGTGCAAGCGCCGCTCGGTCGCCAAGCTTGCCCGCGGCATCACATCGTACAGCGGACTGAGCCGCCACCCCGGAAGACTTGGGTCCCGGACAAAGCCATGGTTGCGCAGGTGATCGTCATCGTTGCTGACGAAGATGTTGAAGACCATACGCTCGAACAGCTCGCGGTTATTTTCTCGAATCACACGCGGATGGCAGTAGCGTCGAATGGCTTGCGCCAAGTCTCCATAGGACTTGTCCGGTGATTCCATCTCATCGCATGCCACGAGTGTAAGACCACTGACGAACCCCAAACGCTTCTCCACCAATCCGTCCGCCGGAGCCGTGCTCAGCAGATCCTCTGACGGCGGAGCATCCGATCCTGGCCTAGCCCAATACCGATCGAATCGTCGGATCAGCATCACGGCTCGCGAGCCCAGGTGAATCAGCCTGACCGGCGGAACGGTGAGACCTGCTGCGGCCGCCAGTCGCAGGGTCGCCGTCTCGACGATGGGAACGATCAGCGTATCCCTCTGGCTCGGGAACTTAGCCAGCCACAACACCTGCTCGTCGTCACGAACCGTCGCCTTCGGGCGTGCACCGCCTAACGGGCTGCCTTCCACGAAGATTTCTTCGAGATTTGCAGGGACGGGTAAACCCTCGTCGATGCGCTGGGCGGCCTCCATCAGGTAGTGCAGATTGTCCCAAGTGCCATAGCCCAGCGTGGCGTCCGACTCTCGGGCAGCGCGAACGTCGAGTGCCCCCACGCGCTGGCTGCCTGCATGAAGCAGGTAGGTAGACTCTGGCAGGCTGTTCGCGGGTACTTTCAATCGAGACTCGATTACCCGCCGGCCCCAAGCGTCGGGTGCGGCATCGCGAATCCCACCGAACGTTGGGAGGTTGTTGGGTGGGAAGAGGGCTTTACCACGCACTGCGCTCTTGTCCTCAAGACTCAAGCTCACGGGATCCACTTCGAGAGCGCCGGGACGTTCCAGGTATCGCAACCCGTACAGGAATGTCGAGGTCAACAGGTTCGCTCCGTCCTCCGTCAGGGTGAGCCGGCCGCAAGGCGCCCACTGCGTATCGATATGGGCGAAGACAAACAGTTTCTGTTCCGTTGCGGCCATGGCTAGAAGTCGATCTCATTCAGTTCGTGCTTCGAGAGCGCCCTTGCCCGGCGGCGCTGTTCTTGTGCGCTGAGAGCGGCCAAAGCAGGATCGGTTTCAGACAAGAGTTCGAGTAGCGTCTTGCCCGGCACAATGGCATCCAGATAGCGCAGGATCTGGCCCATCGCGATTCCGGGGTCGCCTTTTTCCAGCCGATATGCCGTGTTTCGCGATAGTCCGGCCCGCAGCGCCGCTTGATCCTGCTTCATGGCACGAGCGATCCGCAAACGCGCGAGGGCCGCCCCCAGCTTTTTTGCCTCAGCAGCCAGGGTTGGATTTAGGACTAAGGATTGGGTGACTTTCATGCTCGTTTAATCAATGATTAAGGAGATATTGCTCGATTAATCGAGTGTGGATTCTATGGCCTGCGATGATCAGAATCAAGTCACGTGCCTCTAAAATCGATCCTTAAGCCAATAACGATCGATTAATCGAGCCTCAGTTCGATTCCGACGGCTATTCCGCGGCTCAGCTGGGCGAACGGGAGCGAACGCTCCGTAGGCGTTTGGGTGAACTATAATGGGTTCAGAGACTTACGCTGTCGACCGCGGCTTGGCGCGCCGGGGGCTGATACACAGCCCCAGCGGCAGCGCCGTGCGTTGCAATCTGTGCACATAGACGTGTACACGTTCGAGGATTTTGTCGGTGACAGATACAGAAATATCTAATGAAATCAAGCGTAGAAGAACGTTTGCCATCATCTCCCATCCCGATGCGGGCAAGACCACCTTGACCGAGAAGCTCTTGCTGTTCGGCGGCGCCATTCAGATGGCGGGAACGGTGAAGGGCCGCAAGGCGACCCGCCACGCGACCTCCGACTGGATGCGCCTGGAACAGCAGCGTGGGATTTCCGTGACCTCCTCGGTGATGCAGTTTCCCTATGAGGATTGCATCGTCAATCTGCTCGACACCCCGGGCCATGAGGACTTTTCCGAAGATACTTACCGCACGCTGACCGCGGTCGATTCGGCCTTGATGGTCATCGACTGCGCCAAGGGTGTCGAAGAGCGCACCATCAAACTCATGGACGTCTGCCGGCTGCGCGACACACCCATCATGACCTTCGTCAACAAGCTGGATCGGGACGGCCGGGCGCCGATCGAGCTGCTCGATGAAATCGAAAGCGTATTGAAAATTCAGTGTGCGCCGATCACCTGGCCGATGGGCATGGGGCGCGATCTGCTCGGCGTCTATCATCTGCTCGAGGACAAAATCTATGTGTACGTGCCGGTGGGGAAGGGCCGAGTAGGGTCTCACGAGACCATCGACGGCATCGGGAGCGGCGAAGCGCGGGAATTTCTTGGGCCGAGATACCAGGAGTTTCTGGACGAAGTGGAGCTGGTGCGCGGCGCAAGCCCCCGGTTCGACTTGGAGCGCTATCGAGCCGCGAAACAGACGCCTGTGTTCTTCGGCTCTGCCGTCAACAACTTCGGTGTCAGGGAATTGCTGTCGGCCTTCGTGAGGCATTCACCGGGTCCGCTGCCGCGTCCGACGCTGCAGCGCCAGGTCGTTGCCGACGAACCGAAGCTTACCGGCTTCGTCTTCAAGATTCAGGCCAACATGGATCCCGGGCATCGCGACCGCATCGCTTTCATGCGTCTCTGTTCCGGGCGGTATGCGCGCGGCATGCGCCTGCATCACGTGCGCCTCGACAAGGACATTCGCATCGCCGACGCTCTGACGTTCCTGGCCGCCGATCGCAGCCAGGCGGAGGAAGCCTACGCCGGCGACATCATCGGGTTGCACAACCATGGGACGATCAATATCGGCGATACCTTCACCGAGGGTGAGGATCTAACCTTCACGGGAGTCCCGAATTTCGCCCCGGAAATGTTTCGCCGCGCGGTTCTGAAAGATCCTCTACGGATGAAGGCCCTGCAAAAAGGACTGTCGCAACTCTGCGAGGAGGGGGCGACACAGCTCTTCAAGCCGCTGCGCAACAACGATCTGATTCTCGGCGCCATCGGCCAGCTGCAATTCGAGGTCGTCGCCTTTCGCCTGCAGGATGAATACAGCGTGCAGTGCGTGTTTGAGCCGATCAACGTAGCCACGGCGCGATGGGTGAGCCTCCGCGACGAGAAGCGGCTCAGGGAGTTTCGAGAAAAGGCCCATGACAATCTCGCCATCGATCACGCCGGTGAACTGGTGTACCTCGCGCCCACACGGGTCAATCTTGGCCTGACCGAGGAGCGGTGGCCGGAGATCGAATTCCTCAAGACCCGCGAGAATCTCGCGGCTTAGAGACCCAATACGTCACGCGCGCACGTTTCCGCGGAAACGTCGGGACATCCGGCCCGTGCACGGCGCCGGCGATAATGACCTGCTGGCATTCCTCGGACCAGGAATCCTCGTCCCTCGAGGGCGAGGAGATGTCAATTCACGTGCTTGCGTACCGGACGGAAGGCGCGCACGGCGGCGTCGAATTGACCGATGGTGATTCGCGCGGGAGCGGCCGCGTAACGCAGAATGGAATAGTGCCGGCAGAGTGCGGTGACGGCGGGGCCAAGGTCCGGGCGGCTCTGCCCGACGCGGGCCGCGTAGTCTTCGGCGCCCTCATGCGCCAGCCGCGGCATTCCCAGCGCGGCCAGCTTGGCGCACAGTCGCGAGTAGGCGCGAATCAACGGTTCCTTCCGGGTGGGAGCGATTTCGCGGCGCACGGCCCAGGTCAGCCAGACGAGCACCAGAGTCAATGCCGCCGTCAGCACCATCACGAGCTTTTGGCCGTCCGGCTCGGGGATATTCAGCCACTCGAGCATTTTCTGCTGCGAATCTTGATCGAAGAACAGGATGCGTTCGCGCCAAATCTGGCCCAAGGCATCGAGACGCAGCCGCAGATCGGCGAGCCACGGAGTGCGTCGATGCCAGCGGCTGCCCAGGGGCTCGTCGGCGCTCACGGCGTCGTTCAGGCCGTGTTCCACGCGGCCGGGGGCAATCGCCGAGGTGGGATCGATGCGCAGCCACCCGCGCCCTTCGATCCACACCTCGTTCCAGGCATGCGCATCGCTTTGGCGCACTATCCAATAGTCCGCATATCGATTCAAAGTCCCGCCCTGATAGCCGGTCACGACCCGCGCCGGTATGCCCGCCGCGCGCATCAAGACCGCGAACGCCGAGGCATAGTGCTCGCAGAAACCGCGCTTCGTGTCGAATAAGAATCTGTCCACGGGATCGTCGGCAAGCTTGGGCGGCGTCAGCGTGTAGTAGAACTCTTGCTGCGTGAACAGGTCGAGAACGGCGCGCACGTAGTCCATTTCGTCCGGATGTTCGCTGCGCAGAGTGTGCGCGAGCTGCGTCGTACGCGGGTTGCCGTCCGGCGGCGCGGTATCCCACTGGCGCAACCGTGCGCTCAACGGCTCCGAGGATTGCACCCGCGTATACGAGGTTGCCGCGACATCGATCGGGCGCGACACCGGGTCGGGCTGGATGAGGGTGTAATCGCCGGTGAGCGCGCCGCGCGGCAGATCCCAATGCGACGGCCAATCGAGCACGAATATCCAGTTGTGCTGATGCGGCTCCAGACTCAACGTGTACCGATAGGCGGGTCCCTCCGCCTGCAACGGGGGCGCGGTCATCGGCGTGTATTTTGCGCGCTTCCAGGTGCGCCCATCGAAGTGGTGAAGCACGGGACCGCGCCAATAGCGCTCCTGCGGCGGCGGCGGAGCAGTCGCGAAGCGCACGCGGAATGCGATTTCATCCGATAGTGCGAGTTCGGTGATGTCTCCCGGACTCATGGTGTCGCTCAAGCCGGATCCGGCAGTGCTGCCGTCGTCCGGTATGTGCCAAAGCGGCCCGGCGAACCGCGGAAAGAACAACCAGAACACCAAGGCGAGGGGCAGGGCCTGACTCAGTATCCGCCCGGCGTAGCGCAGGCTGCGCCGCCAATCCGGAGCGGGCAGGGTGCTGGTGAGGCGGAGCAGGGTCGCCATCGTCAGCCAGCAGACTCCGATGAGGTAGGCGAGCAGCCAAAAGGAGTCGCCTTCCAGCAGCGCCGACAAGCTCACGAAATTGATGATCAATGTGAGGACGTAGATGTCGCGCTGCGCGTCGGTCTCGAGCAGTTTCAATCCTGCCATCAAAGCCAGCAGCGCCGTACCGGCGGTCAAGCCGTTGAAGGTGCGGAATTGTACGAACAGCAGCGCCACGGTGAGCACGGCAATGACCAGTCGTACGGCGCGGGGCGGTGCCGCGCGGCCGCGATGCGCCAGCAGCAACCGTATCCCGCCCGATACGGCCACCGTGACCAGCACCCACACGGGGAGGGTCTTGAGGTGCGCGACCAAGGCCAGAGCGAGACACGCCGAAATGCCCGCCAATTGTTCGAACGATACGGCTTTGGGCTTCACGCAGGCCCTGCAACCGCGTACGTGGCAAGAGCCCGCAAACACGCGAAACGATGCGCCGCGCCGCGTGCGGGAGGAATCTCGGTCCCGGGGATCCTGAGCCCAAAGACTCGCTGGGCGGCTTCACTTTCCAATACCCACAGGCATAGCTGCGATAGGCGGGACTCGGCGTCCTGGCCTTCGAGGGATGACCATTCCAGCCATTCAGGCTGCGCGGCCAAACTCGTGTAGCTGCGCACCGCAGCCTCGCCACCGCGCGCCAGCACCTTCCATGCCATATGTTTCAGCGGCACGCCAGGTTCATAGGCGCGCAATCCCGCAAAGTCCTCATCGCCACGTATTTCCGACGGCGATTGAAATCCGGATCCCCCCAGGGCCGGCAACGTTCGATTGCCGCGCGGGGCGGGGGCGACGTAGGCGGTCAACGAACCTTGCACGTAGGTCCAGGCGAAAAACCAGCCGAAAGGATAGCGCGTGCGGAGCTCGAACTGATCGATGCGGACGACGCCGCGCCGCGGCACCGGAACGGCGACGCTGACCGATTCACTGGAGCGTGCGGGAACGCTGCGCATTCCGGCGGCGTCCATGCAGCGGATTTCAACATCGCGGCGATCGACGTTCGAATCGTTCCGCAGCATGAACTCGAAACTCGCTTCGCCGCCCGCGAATGCATCGACTTCCGTGGTCGCATCCACCTGCAGGCCGAGCAAAATGCGGTTGCAGTGATGCATGGTGACGAACGCGACGCTCGCCATCAGGAAAGCAAACGCCAATCCCAAGTTGCTATTGTAGTTGAGCCCGGCGATCAGCATCGCGCTGAGAATCAACCCCAGCATGAAGCCGAAGCGCGTCGGCATGAGGTAGATGCGGCGCCGCAGAATCTTGGTCGGCAGGGAATCGCGGCCGTTGCGCCGCACTGCCCAGGCGCGAAGCTTATTCGTGGCTGCCCGCCGCAGAGTGTCCATCGCTTCTCTCAAGGGATGGGAACGGCCTCGAGAAGCCGAGTCACCGCGGCGGGACCGCTGTCCCGCTGCCGCACGCGATGTTCGACCACGGCGGCGAACACCGCCTGCACATGCTCCGGAATCACGGCGTCGCGGCCCGCGATCAACGCCCACGCGCGCGCCGCGCGCAACAGCCCGATGGCTGCCCGCGGAGAAAGCCCGGCGTTCAGCCCCGGGGCATGGCGAGTGTGAGCCACCAGCGCCTGGACGTAATCGAGGAGCGCCGGCGCCACGTGAATGTCGAGAACACGCTGTTGGAGCCGCTGCAGGCTTTGCGGCGTCGCGACTGTGGCCAATGCGTTCACCAAATCGCGCCGATCCAAGCCGCTCAGGAGCTCGCGCTCCGCGGCTGCCGCGGGATATCCCAAATGCACGCGCATCAGAAATCGATCCAATTGCGACTCGGGCAGGGGAAAGGTCCCGGCCTGGTCCTGCGGATTCTGCGTGGCGATCACGAAGAAAGGTTCCGGCAGCGCCATCGACTGGCCGTCGAGGGTCACCTGATGCTCTTCCATGGCCTCGAGCAGCGCGCTCTGGGCTTTTGGCGAGGCGCGGTTGATTTCGTCGGCCAGCACCAGCTGCGCGAAAATCGGACCGCGCTGAAATCTGAATTGACCGGTTTCGCGGTCATAGATCGACACCCCGAGCACGTCCGCGGGCAAGAGGTCGCTGGTGAATTGCACGCGCTGAAAGGACAGCCCCAAGGTCTTCGCGATCGCGTGTGCGAGAGTGGTTTTACCCACTCCCGGGATGTCTTCGATCAGCAGGTGTCCGCGCGCGAGCAGGCATGCGAGACACAGGCGAATTTGCTCCTCCTTGCCCAAGATCACCCGGTTGATCTGGGCAAGCACCGTGCCGATCTCGGTCCGTGCGGCGTTCATTGGCTTTTGAGCGCGGTCACCCTTGCGATCTGGGCCGCCAATTGACCGACTTCCGTACGCAGCTCGGAAAGCCGCTGCTGGTCCTTGACGACGACCTCCGCCGGCGCGTTCCTGGTGAATTCGATATTGCTCAACTTGCTCTCCATTTTCTTCAGATCGATCTGCGCCTTGTTTTGCTGCCTCGACAGCCGCGCAAGCTCGGCGGCGGGGTCGATCAGGCCGGCCATGGGCACCAATATTTCCATCGTACCCACGAAGGCAACGGCAGAAATCGGTGCAGCTTGAGCCGGTCCCAGCACGCAGGGCAAGTCGACACCGGCGAGGCGCATCAAATAGGGGAGGTTGCGGTCGAGATACTCGGCATCCCTGGAAGACGCATTTTGCAGCAGCACGCGGAGCTTGCGGCTGGGCGCAATGTCCAATTCACCGCGGATTTGACGCACGCCTTCGATGAAGGCGATCACCCAGCGCATTTCCGGTTCCGCACCGGGGTCTGTCTCGATGTCGGCGGCGCTCGGGAAGGCGCACCGCATGATGGTGTCGCCGGCCGCTTCCGCGCTCCCGCGCACGCGCTGCCAGATTTCTTCGGTGATGAAGGGCGCGAGCGGATGCAGCGCGCGCAGCAGCACTTCGAGGCTGTTGATCAAGGTGAAGCGCGTGCCGCGCTTCGCCGCGGGGCTTGCGGTTTCCGACTGCAGCACTGCTTTCGAGAGTTCCAAATACCAATCGCAGAACTCATGCCAGGTAAATTCGTATACTGCGTTGGCCACGTTATCGAGGCGGTAATCGGTGAATCCCGCCTCGACGCGCGCGAGCATGCCCCCGAGCCGCGCTCGAATCCATCGATCGGCCAGACTGAATTCCGCGCCTTCCGCGCCTGAATCCTGATTCTCGACGTTCATCAGCACATAGCGCGCCGCGTTCCATAGCTTGTTGCAGAAGTTGCGATACTCTTCGACTCGGGCCATGTCGAAACGCAAATCGCGGCTTTGCGTGGCGAGCCTCGCCAAGCACAGACGCAAGGCATCCGTGCCGAACGGCGGGATGCCCTGCGGAAATTGCTTGCGGGTCGCCTTCTCGATGGCCGGCTTCATCTGCGGCTGCATGAGCCCGCTGGTGCGCTTGGCGAGCAGATCATCCAGCGAAATTCCATCGACGATGTCGAGCGGATCGATGACATTGCCCTTCGACTTGGACATCTTCTGGCCGTCATGGTCGCGGATCAGTCCATGGACATAGACTTCGCGAAACGGCACCTGGCCCGTGAATTTCAGGCCCATCATGACCATGCGGGCGACCCAGAAAAAAATGATGTCGAAACCCGTGACCAGCACCGAGGTCGGGTAGTAGGTGTTCAACGCCCGCGTCTGCTCCGGCCAACCTTGCGTGGA
>Ga0137407_10002090_pt1 | contig 13143 bp, 10 predicted proteins | sample CZOMad2_2_16fung_FD_108410 | JGI IMG/M metagenome (GOLD analysis project Ga0137407, IMG submission 108410) | Vadose zone soil fungal communities from Angelo Coast Range Reserve, California, USA - CZOMad2_2_16fungal (Illumina Assembly) | ecosystem: Environmental > Terrestrial > Soil > Vadose...
CATACACCCTCTTATACGCCACTTTCATCGCCAGCGATGTAAAGACTCAGTTAACCTTATGTAAAGTTTTGTAAAGAGACCTGAATCCCCTCAGATGTCCGATAAGCTTTAGCTTGTCGTTCTACGTTGCCACTCTTCGGAACGGGAGATTTCCAATGAAGCCAACGATAAGCAGAAGCTTATCGGACGGTTGGGTAGTGGGTCATCAGTTTGATAAATCAGAGGTCGGAGCTCATTACAGAACCGAGCGCGGTAGCGCCGGATGTTAGATTCAAGTTCGGATGATGATAATTCGAGGGATTCACCGAATATTCAGAGTTGAGCTTAGCATCCGGCGCCACCGCGCTCGGTTCTGTAAGGCACGCCACGTCGGGCAAGTTTAAACTGACCCACTGCTGACAGTTGACACTTCTTTACAAAGATGACTGCGGCGTTTGGGCTACAATGGTCCACTTTTGATGGACGGTATGGATCAAATACTCATCATCGACGACGACGTTGCCCTTTGCGAGCTGGTGACGGAATATCTCGAGCCGCTCGGGTTCGAGATCGAATCGATGCATCGAGGAGACACGGGCGCCGAGCGGGCCATCGCCGGTAAGTACTCGCTGGTTGTCCTCGACGTAATGCTGCCAGGGCTGAACGGTTTTGAAGTGTTACGACGAATACGTGCTGAGTCGAAGGTCCCGGTGCTAATGCTGACGGCGCGCGGCGATGACGTCGATCGCATTGTCGGACTCGAGATCGGCGCTGACGATTATCTGCCGAAACCGTTCAACCCGCGGGAACTAACGGCGCGGATTCGCGCCATCCTGCGCCGTGCAAAATCGGACGAGCCCGCGAGCAAGACAACCAAGAAACTGAGCGTCGGGGATGTGGAGCTGGACAGCGGCACGCGCGCGGTTTATCGCGCCGGCCGGAACGTGGAGCTCACGGCCGTCGAGTTTGACCTATTGGAAAAGTTGTTGCGCGCCGCTGGTCAGATCATCACACGCGAGGAACTGTCGAAGGAAGTGCTCGGACGCAACTCGTCGCCTTTCGATCGCAGCATAGACATGCACATCAGCAACCTGCGCAAGAAGCTCGGTCATCACTTTGGCGCCACCGAGCGGATCAAGACAGTCAGAGGTGTCGGCTACATCTACGCGCAGGCGAGCCTGCCTGGAGGAAAGTGAAAAGTTTGCAGCCGACTCTGTTCCTAAAAATCTTCCTCTGGTTCGGCGCTGTGATGGTCACGGTAATCGTGGGCTCGTTTGTCGTCGCCGAGTTGAGTCACCCGGTTGAGCCGCCAACGCGGCGGCCGCTCGATCAAATTCTAAGTGGCTATGCGAGGGAGGCGAGCCAGGAGTACGAACGCAGCGGCCAGGCCGCACTCGTCGCTTACCTGGACCGCATTCAACGTGAGTCAAACCTTCGCGCGTTCCTATTCAACAGCCAACTTGAGGAACTAAGCGGGCGGCGCTTTCCGGCGGAGGCCGCGATGGTTGCCCGTAGAGTGTTTGAGACAGGTCATCCGGAAGTCTTTGATGAGGGGTCCCCGCCCCTCTTCGCGCGACCCACACTGACTGACAGTGGCACCCAGTATGTGCTCGTGTCCGAGCCGCCCCGTCGCACACCGCCAAGTGTGTTCCATCCGATCATGCACGTGATGGCCGTAATTTTCGTGGGCGGACTATTCTGCTATGGCCTTGCCCGATATTTGACTTCGCCCGTATCGAAACTGCGGGCGGCAACTCAGGAGCTGGCCCGTGGTAACTTAGCGGCGCGCGTCGTACCGACCTTAGGCAAGCGTCGTGATGAACTGGCATCGCTGGCCGCAGACTTCGACAGGATGGCCGAAACGATTGAATCCCTAATCAACAGTCAGCGTCGACTCCTTGGCGACATTTCTCATGAACTGCGCTCGCCACTCGCCCGTTTGAATGTGGCCCTGGAACTGGCGCGGCAACGGTCCGGCGTCGAAGCCACCACAGCGCTCGAGCGTATTCAACGCGAAGCGGAAATTCTCAACGAGATGATCGGACAACTACTGGCGCTGACTCGGCTGGAAAGCGGTGCGGAACAAATCCAAAAGGGCGAATTTGATTTGGCGCTGCTGGTACGCGAGATAACAGACGATGCCGACTTTGAGGCGCGCAGCCGCAATCGGTCTGTAAGGCTCGAATCGAGCGAGACCTGCATCGTCCTGGGCAGTGAACCATTGCTTCGTCGCGCGATCGAAAACGTGGTGCGCAATGCCGTGCAATATACGTCCGAAGGCACGGGGGTTGAAGTCAAACTGGAGTGCGGGGTTAAAGCTCACGGCGAGGAGATTGAGAACCAGGGGCCTGATAAATGGGCAGCTGTGATTACCGTGCGCGACCACGGCGCTGGAGTGCCTGAGCAGGCGCTGGCGGAAATCTTTCGTCCGTTTTATCGAGTAGATGATGCGCGCGATCGCCAGGCAGGTGGTGTCGGTCTGGGTCTTGCGATTGCCGAGCGAGCCGTGCGGCTGCATCGCGGAAGCGTTGAAGCCGCCAATGTAGCCACCGGCGGCCTCGTTGTCACAATCGTTCTGCCAGCCAGTGGTGGTAAAACTAAGTCCACAGATTACGCTGATTCCGCAGATTAATTACTGTTGAAATCTGCGGAATCTGCACAATTTGCGGATTTCATTAGTTCGGTGTGACTCCCAAATTCATCATCAGGAACGAATAAATATCCGCGGACTGCTCGATCGCTTTCGTCGTGCTGCTGGCGCCGTGGCCTGACTTCGTATCGATGCGAATCAGGATCGGATTGGCGCCGCCCTGCGCCGCCTGAAGTGCCGCCGCATACTTGAAGTTGTGCGCCGGCACGACGCGGTCATCATGGTCCGCAGTTGTGATCAGAGTCGCCGGGTACTTCACACCTGCCCGCGTGTTGTGAATCGGTGAATAGGCATATAGCGCTTTGAATTCTGCCGCGTTATCGCTAGAGCCGTAGTCGGCAATCCAGTTCGCGCCGATGGTGAACTTGTGAAAGCGCAGCATGTCCATCACTCCGGCCTGTTCCACCACGGCCTTAAACAGCTCGGGACGCTGGTTCGATACCGCACCCACCAATAGACCACCATTCGAGCCACCCAGGATCGCGAGCCTCGATGACGAAGTGTACTTGTTCTTGATGAGGTACTCTGCCGCAGCAATGAAGTCGTCAAAGACATTCTGCTTTTTAAGTTTAGTTCCCGCTTCGTGCCATTTCTCGCCATACTCGCCGCCGCCACGCATGTTTGCCGAGGCATAAACAAATCCCTGCTCGAGCAGCGCCAGCCGCAGAGAGCTGAAGCCCGGCGAGTTTACGACGTTGAAGCCACCATAGCCGTAAAGCAGCGTTGGATTATTGCCGTCCAGCTTGAGGCCTTTCTTATGCACAATAAACATCGGCACCTTTGTGCCGTCCTTGCTGGGGTAGAAGAGCTGCTTCGTTTCGTAATCGGCTGACTTGAAGCCGGGAATCTCCGGCTCACGGAACAGCGTCGACTTCTTCGTAGCGATGTCATACTTGTAGATTGTCGGCGGGAAATTGAACGTGGTGAAGGTATAGAAAGTAAACTTGTCGTCTTCTCTGCCGCCGAAGCCGCCAGCCGTTCCCGGTCCCGGCATCGCAATCTCGTTTTCCAGTTTGCCGTCGAGGCTAAGGACATACGCGTGAGTGGCGACGTCTTTCAGGTAAGTAACAAAAAGTTTCCCGCCAACAGTGCCGACATTGTCCAGCGGCTCCGGTTTTTCGGGTATGACGTCTTTCCAGTTTTTCTCGTCCGGGTTCTTCGGATCAAAAAGGAAGACTCGCCCGTTCGGAGCTTTGTGGTCGGTGTAGACCAGAAACTTATCGCCGATATTATCGACCTGGCCATAAGTGTCGTCGCCGATCTCGGAAACGATGGGAGTAAACGAATTGCCGGGTTGGGAAAGATCGCGATAGAAAAGGGCGTTTCCTTTTTTGCCTTTGCCGCGATCTGAGATGGTGAGAAATGCAAACCGCTCATCGTCGCTCGTGCTGACGATGTGAAAACGAAGCGGGTTGGCTTTGTCCTGATAAACCAGCGCGTCCTCTGACTGCGGCGTACCAACCTTATGAAAGTAGACCTGATGGTTCTCGTTCTTCGTCGTGAGTTCGTGGCCCTTTTCCGGCGCGGGATAGCGGCTGTAATAGAACCCATTTCCCTGCCAGGAAATGCCGGAAACTTTCACCCACTCCAGATGATCAGGTTGCAGTTGCCTGGAGCTAACATCCATCACGTAAACGTCGTTCCAGTCGGAGCCACCTTGCGAGACTCCGTAGCCGAGATAGCTTCCGTCCTTCGAAAGTGAGAATTGTCCCAGGCGCGTGGTCCCATCGGCAGATAGTTTATTTGGATCAAGCAAAACTTCAGGCGTGCCGTCCAAACCTTTTTGCCGGTACCAAACGCTCTGGTTCTGTAAACCGTCATTCTTCGTATAGAAGAAATAGTCGCCGCGGCGCGTGGGTGCAGAATATTTCGGATAATTATAGAGCTGGGTCAGGCGGTCTTTGATCTTCTGTCGGAAGGGAATCTTTTCGAGGTAAGCGAAGGTGACTTTATTCTGCGCCTCAACCCACGAGGCCACCTCAGGAACGTTGGCGTCCGCCTCGAGCCAGCGATACGGGTCGGCGACCTTCGTGCCGAAATAATCATCCACCGTATCGCCTTTTTTGGATTCGGGGTAGACGATACTCGGCGAGCCTGTCGCACCATCAGGCGCAGGCGCGGGCGACATCTTCTGTCCGTTTTGGGCTTGCGTTTGCGGGGTCAGCCGCGAGAGCGAAACGAGTGACAACGCTAACGCAATTACTACTAGCGACAACAGCGCCCGCTGAAAACTGAAAACCGAAAGCTCAAAACTACGCTTCTTCATCGTAATGATCTCCTGGGAGTATTGTTGAAAACTGGAAACTGCTACGGAAAAATGGAAACAAAAACTGTGGGTAGACGAGGCATACTTTAATCGACTTTCGCCCTAAGTTCAAAGTCTCAACGGGTGGGCTGCTGGGATAATTTGGAGTTAGCGAAATGTTGACGCCCTGACTCGGCGAAACGTCCTTTCTGCCAGAAGACTTACGGAGTATTATTAAGCCCTTCACGAGAGCACTCTCCCCAAAACGAGTTCGGCTCGCGAATTTCGGAATTGGAGTGCTTATGAAACACTTAATCCCCGCAGTTGCAAAATACAAATACTTCTATCCACTTCTACTGCTGTTGCTTTTGCCCTACGTCTCGTCGCGCATTAGCTCCCAGACACGCGAAAGGACTATTCATACCGGGAAGAGGCCGGCGGCCCAACCGGCCGAGGTCGTGAAGGTTGATGTTGACCTGGTGACGGTCGATGCGCTGGTTTTGCAAAAGAAGACGGCCCGCGTAGTGGGTCACCTGAAGCAGACCGACTTTGTGATTCTGGAAGACGGGACGAAACAGCAGGTTACCCATTTTAGTCAGGATAGTCTGCCGTTGTCGGTGTTGTTGTTGATCGATCGAGGCGGATGCCTTGATCCTTTCGGCACCGAAGTGCGCCGAGCGGCGAATGAGGCGTTGGCCCGCTTGAAGAAAACAGACGAAGTGGCAGTGATGACCTATGCCGACAACGCAGAATTAGTGCAGGAATTCACGCGCGATCGCTCACAAATCGAAAGCGCGCTTGAGCGAATTCCGAAGAAGAACCAATGGGCCGATCACTGCTTAAACAAGGCCTTCGCCAAAGCCGCGGATTACATGGTCACCTCCGGCAATCCAGTTGGCCGGCGCGTCATAATTGCCATCACTACCATCACGCGCAACTTCGACTGCGGTCATGGGCCATCAGGCAAAGCAGCCAAGCAGGCGCTTTTTGAATCGGGCAGCGTCGTGTGCGGGCTGGTGCCCAGGACCACGGGACAGCGAATGGAAAACGGATATATGGTCCTGGGAACGCGCGTGGCCGGTGTATTTGGAGCCCCCACGTTGGATGTCAAACAACTCGCCGATGAAACCGGCGGTGAAGTGCTGGAAGACAAACCTGAGCAGCTTGATACAACCTTCGCCACGCTGATCGATCATTTGCGCTCGCGCTATAGTCTCGCCTTTGTTTCTTCAAATCGAAAGCGTGACGGCACTTTGCGAAAACTAAAGATTGATGTCGCGCCGGCGGTCGAAAAGTCGCAGGGGAAAGTGGTCGTAAAAGCCAGGCGCGGCTATATCGCTCCGAAGCAATAAGAAGAGCGTGACGTGGCGGATGATTTGTATTCCCCGACGAAACGAAATCGGTTAATAACCGGGGCGCGCAGGTCACATTTTAAGTGAGGCTTTCCCGAGCTGCGGGTGAATATTTTCCTGATTCTGAGAACGATATGTCTAGCGACGATGATTTGTCAGATGCGCCGGAACCCTTCGATCCGTTCGATCCCTTTCCCGAACCTGTCAGGATTCCGATCACAGACGTTTTCGATCTTCACACTATTCAACCGCGCGACGTGAAACGGGTAGTTGAGGAGTATCTGAATGAAGTGCAGCGTCTGGGCCTTCGTAGCGTGAGAATCATTCACGGCAAGGGCGTGGGCGTCCAGCGGGAAATGGTCCGGGCCATTTTGGGACGAACCCCATTTGTAATCGATTGGACTGATGCACCACCGGAAGCGGGAGGTTTGGGCGCGACGATTGTTCGACTCAAACTGAAGTAGAGAAGCAGTGCTGTGTCATTCCATCAGAACCGGGGCGGTAGCGACCGGCCAAACACTCAACTTGGATGTCCGAGCATTCGCGTGGTCGGTCCCACTCCCTTGCTGACATCCCTGGTTATTCCTCCTGTTTATCCCTAGTTGAGCGTCGGGCGGTCGCTACAGCTAACGGTTCTGATACGTCACGGCGCCGTTCGAGCCGCTGCCGTAGAACGCACAAGTCCTCGATGTGTCCCTCATCGTGTTCGCGCATCATTTCAGCGAGCCGCCTCAACGTGATTTTGCCAACTCCTTCGAGTGTGCCTGCGCGTTCCAGTTGTTCCTCGCTCAAGCTTCTCAACGTCCGCACGTTTTCTCTTCGCGCCTCCGCAAACGTTTGCAGCGCGAGGTCTGCCTGCTGATTGCAGTAGTCGCTCTCAGCGGCTACGCGCGCGCCATCGAAATCGGCCAAAGCGGGATCACTTTCCTCAAGCAGCAGCTTGATTCTCAGCCTGTAACCCTGTAACTCGAGGTCTCTCAGGTGGCAGAGATTCTCAAGCGCCGAGAATTCATCCTCCGAATTCTTCAAACAGAGTTCGCCTACCCGAAGCCCTTCGGTAAGCCTGGCGAGGCTGTTTGGGGTTTCGTGGAGAGAATCGAGCAGCGCTGCGCAGTCCGCGCCATTAAGGTTTCGTTCTTGGTCGCCCATTCAGTCTTTAAGCGAGCAGCCCCTGGATGAGGTCACCGAGAAAATCAATATCGATGGGTTTGGTTACGTAAGCATCGAAGCCGGCGGCCTTCGCTCCGACACGAAAGTCGGTCTCCTGGTGAGCGGTGACGGCGATAATGGGGACGCCTTGCAGTCCATCACTCGCCCGGATCTTTTCGGTGGCGGCTATGCCGTCCAGTATGGGAAGGCTCAAATCCATAAGGATGATATCGGGACGTTCGAGCTGCGCGATCTCTACCGCCGTCGCGCCATTTTCTGCTTCGATAATGAGGTAGCCCAGTTGCTCCAACGAAAGCCGCATGAAATACCGGGCATCATCGGAGTCCTCGACGATTAACACCGTCCGATCCCTGGGGTCCTTTTCCACTATTGCCCTCGCCTACCGCTGATTCCACATCATCGCGCGGATTCGCTCGTGCTTTTTGGATATTCTAGAAGTTCTGGATTAGTCCTGACTGTATGTCGTCAGCGAAGCTTATGTCAAGAAATTCAATTTGGCGGAGGTACGCGAAACCTCAGGCGCAAATTCACGCAAGAAAAGCGAATTGAAGTGAACCGAAACCCTCGTCTGATCGTTAAAGCATAGGAACTCGAACTTCTGGAAGGCCGGAGACCACAAACATGAAGAAAATCATCTTAGTCGTCCTTTTGGTAGGGATTGCAGGTATCGCAGGCGTCGTGCGTTCACATTCGAGAGGAACCGGCCGGGGGTGGCCTCTGGTTATTAACAGTGATAAGCAATCCGCCAGCGATGTGCGCGAAGAAATTCGCAAGAGCTATGAGCTTGCACCCGGAGCGCGTGTGGAAGTGTCAGGTATCAACGGCTGGGTGAAGATTGAGACTTCTGACGGCAAGAAAGCCGACGTTTACATCGAACGGACCGGTGAGAGCCAGGAAGTTTTGAATCGGCGCAAGATTACCATCGACAGCACCCCGACCGGCCTGACAATCCGCGAAGAAAAAAATGAGGGAAGCTTTTTCTCACGAATTTTTGGTTCCAGTCCCACGGAACACGTGACCCTGCGACTGCCGCGACAGATATCTTTAGTGGCCAGGGGTGTGAATGGTTCCGTGACAGTCGGGGAGATCGAAGGCCCTATTGAGGTGCACGGTATCAACGGAAAAGTGGACGTTGCACAGGCCTCAGGCTCGGCCGAGTTCAACGGAATCAACGGGAACATTTCGGTCGGACTGAAACAGTTAGACAAGGGTATTGATCTTCACGGTATCAACGGAAATATCGAGCTCCGGCTCAGCGAGAGTGTGAACGCCGACCTGGAGGCTCATGGAATGAATGGTCGCGTGACCTCTGACTTGCCGAACGTGGTGGTGGACAAGAGCCACCACGGAAGCTACACCGCCCAGATTGGCAAAGGCGGAAACTCAATTTCCGCAAGTGGCATAAACGGCAACATCCGCTTGACTCGAATGATAACCGACTCCACGGCCACTCTTGAATCGAAGAGCGGGAGCTGAATTGGAAGCGTTGGCAAAACCGGCGGGGGCCATACACCTTCCCAACCCTGAGATTATTGAAGTTGAGTTTGGATTTCTTGATTGAGAGGCATTCAAAACTAGATTGTTTGCCCAATCAGAGCAGCTCTCAGGTCAGGAAGGCGGGCTTGCCCCCGCTTAGTTTGCTAACAGTCGAGGTTGGAAAATCCAACCTGCTTCAAGTCAAGGCTCAATCACTTTATCTCCGAGAACTTGAGGTTCATGATTGGATACTCCTTCCAATCTTTGTAGTCGTAATGCCACCACTCCGGTTCGTAAACAGCAAACCCTTCCGCAGCCATCGCCTCCCGCAGGAGTTCTCGTAAACGTTTTGCCTCAGGTGTCGCACACTCGTAGTTGATGTGCGCACGTTCCGTCATCTCGTCGTACTCGCTCGGCATCTTGACCTCGGCGCCAGTCTTCAAATCAACCAGTGATAGATCGACCGCGCAACCGCGATTGTGGCGCGAGCCCTTACTGGGATCTGCCACAAAAATCTTCTTGTCCGCGGGCGTGACATCCCAGAAGACCTTTGTCACAGACCACGGACGATAACCATCGAAAACAACCAGGCCGTAACCTTGTTTTCGCAGGGCCTGATTAACTCGAGCTAGTGCCTCAGCCGCAGGTCGTTGCAGAAAAGCGCGCGATTGTTTGTAAACAGCTTTGCCGAGGAAGTTGTTCCTGGTGGCGTAGCGAATGTCGAGCTTGATTGAGGGATCGAGTTTGATGAGCTCTACTAGATCAGGCTTCCGAAAGGGGCCGGTCTCGACAGGCGGCCCTTGCGCCAAGGCAATAACCAGAATCAGGGGAACAAGCAGCGAGGCTTTCAGCCAGTGTGAAATCATTCCTCACCTCAATTGAAGGCTATGCAAGACACTGCGGGGACGAGGCCCCGCTCTTACTCCTCGCAAGAGTTAAAAATCAACCGGCTTTCGGGTGGTCAGTGTCGGCAGATTCCAGGCGCGCAACTTTTCGTTCCACTGCGGCACGGTATCGTTGATGAACCGGTTTGCCTCCGTCATGCGCTCACGAAACTCCGGCTGGATTTCCTGAAAGTACTGGCGCTGGGCGGTAGTTGGCGCCGCGTTGGTGCCGTCCAACCCGAAGAAGATGTCCCCAATCCTATTTACAATTTGCGACTTGCCGGCAAGCCCCAGACCCTCCGAGCGTCGCGCCAACCGATCCTGGAGCGTGTTGACCTGTTTTATGTAATCCTCCAACGCTTTCATCATCTCTTTGTCCGGCTCTTTGTTGAGATTTTTAGCCGTCGTCTGCGTATGCTTGAGTTGCTCCTCGATGCTGTCGAGAAAACGCAGCGCGCTGTTAGCGGCAGACTGCATGTCACGAAGCTTGATCTGCAAATCGAGTTGCGCCTGCAAGTCGGCAAGTGAAACATTGATCGTTGGATCGAGACGGACGTCGATTGGCTGCTCGAGGGTTTTATCACCAACTATTAGCTTAACTTCATAACTCCCCGGCAGAACCTGTGGCCCACGTGGCGGCCCGCCGAACGCTGTCTCCTCTTCCGTTGGCGGACGCCGCACCTCCGCGCCGCCGTAGCGCAAATTCCAGCTCACGCGGTTCAGTCCCTTTTCTTTCGCCGGTTTATCGAGTTCCTGCACCAGCTTTCCGCGGTCGTCGAGAATCTGTACTTTGAATTCTGTCTTTTCGTCGGGTTTGGTTTTCAGGTAGTAGGTTATCAACGCCCCATATGGCGGGTTGGGACCAGCAAACGCCTTGTCCCCAATTCCGTAACGCGTGAAGCGGGAGGCAAAACGTAAACCCGGCCGAACGGGAAACAGATGAGCGTTGCTGTTCAAGATTGACTGGCTCATCTGCTGAATCGGCGAGGCATCGTCAAGAATCCAAACGCTGCGACCGTGCGTTGCGAGGACGAGATCGTTCTCGCGCGGATGAACCAGAATATCGTGCACCGAAACATTCGGTAGATTCTTTAGGTTTAGCGCGATCCATTCCCTGCCCCCGCTGTAGGAAGCAAACAGGCCAAGCTCGGTCCCGGCGTAAAGCAGGTTGGAATTCTTCGGATCCTCGCGAACAACCTGTACGTAGGCTTTGGCCGGCAGGTTGCCGGCAACATTCTGCCAACTTTTTCCCCCGTCGCCGGTCTTGAAAATATAGGGGCGAAAATCATCGAGCATGTGGCGGTCGAAAGCAGCGTACGCGGTCTGCGCGCTCGTGCGCGAAGGCTCGACATGCGAAACCGGCGAATTGGCCGCGAGGCCTGAGATATTACGGACAATGTTTGTCCAGTTCTTTCCGCCGTCAGTTGTTACCTGAAGGTTCCCGTCGTCCGTGCCGGCCCATATCTGTCCCTTCTGCACGGGCGATTCGGCGAGACTAATGATTGTGGTGTGGTATTCAGCGGTCGAGTTCTCAAACGCGATAGGTCCGCCCGCATCCTTCTGTTTTTCAGGATCGTTGGTTGTAAGGTCCGGACTGATCTGTTCCCAGGTCTTCCCGAAGTCAGTCGATTTGAAAACAACGTTCCCGCCGAAATAGAGCGTGTTCTTGTCGTGAGGCGATAGCAGAACGGGCGCGTTCCAATTGAAGCGAAACTTTTCGCCGAGCGCGGGCCCGTCGCCACTGCCGCGTCCCCAGGGATTCACTTCCTGCTGCTCCCGGGTGCGAAAGTCTGTGCGCAGAATGTTTCCGCCCTGGGATTCTGAGATATAAAGTTCCGGATCGTCGGCGTTGTTGAGTATGTAAAAGCCATCACCAAAACTCACCATGCGCCAATCGTCGTTCATGATTCCGGCCGGTTCGCGAGTGCGGCTTGGGCCAGTCCAAGTGCCGTTGTCCTGCAACCCACCCATCACGTAATAAAACGGCAGACGATTGTCGGCATGGATCTGGTAAAACTGGCCCAGCGGAATATTGTAGACCGGTTCCCAGTTCTCACCGCCGTCATACGAAACAGCAATGCCGCCATCCTCTCCGACCCAAATGCGTTTGGGGTTTTTCGCGTCCAGCCAGAACGCGTGATAATCGATGTGGGTCTTCCCGGTTATCGAGCGAAACGACTTGCCACCATCGATCGATTCAAACAAGCCTGAGGCGACTGCATAGACGTGGTTCTCGTTATTGGGGTCAACTCGCACGCGCGTGTAATAGAATCCGCGCGAAACGATGTTTGCCTGTTTCGAAACCTGCTTGAACGTCTCGCCGCGATCGTCCGAGCGATAAAGCGTGCCGTCTTTCGACTCGACAATTGCATAAACCACGTTCGGATTGCTGGGCGCCACCCGCACACCGATTCTGCCGAGCAACTTCGGCAAACCATTGGTCAACTTGTTCCAGATTCTCCCGCCGTCGATCGATTTGAAGACGCCGCCTCTTTCACTACCGCTGCGATGCGTCCAGGGCTTGCGCTCGAAGCTCCACATACCGGCGTATAGAATGTTTGGGTTGGTGGGATCTATTTCCAGATCAGAAACACCGTGTTCCTTGTCGATATAGAGAGTCTTCGTCCATGTCTTGCCGCCGTCGGTAGTCATGAACACACCGCGCTCCTCGTTAGGCGCAAAGGCGTGACCGACTGCGCCGACGTAAACAATGTCAGGGTTTTGTGGATGAATGGCGATAGCAGAGATGTGTTCCGTATCTTTCAGGCCCATGTGTTGCCAGTTCTTACCGCCGTCAGTCGATTTGTAAACACCATCGCCAAAGGAAACGCTGTTGCGCACGTTTGATTCGCCCGTACCTACCCAGATCACGTCCGGATTGCTCGGTGCGAGTGCAATGTCACCGATCGAAAAGGTTCCCTGTCGCTCGAAGATCGGTTTCCAGGTCACGCCGGCATTGACCGTTTTCCACAGTCCGCCTGAACCAGTCGCGACATAAACGATGTTAGCGTTTCCCGAAACGCCTTCAACGTCGGCTGTACGTCCACCCATGTTCGCAGGTCCAATGCTGCGCCACTCAAGCCTTTGAAACGCTTCTTCGAAAGGCGGCTTCGAAATCAGGTCGTTAGGAGACGGAGTTTCCTGTGGGCTGGGGGCAGGCGTTGCGGAAGGCTCCTGTGCGCGGCTGAGCGCGGCGCCCTGCGTCATAAGGACGATGAACAGACCGAAGCCGACGATGCGTTTGCAAAGAAACATTCTCTTTCTCCTGAACTTTGGATTGCGCCTTCCAACTCAAACAGAGGTCCCTGAAGTTTGTCGGAACAATTCTTTGGACTGGCAACAGGGCGGACAGTTTACCATTGAAGCCCATAATTGAAAGTTTTTCGA
>Ga0137407_10002092_pt1 | contig 13141 bp, 10 predicted proteins | sample CZOMad2_2_16fung_FD_108410 | JGI IMG/M metagenome (GOLD analysis project Ga0137407, IMG submission 108410) | Vadose zone soil fungal communities from Angelo Coast Range Reserve, California, USA - CZOMad2_2_16fungal (Illumina Assembly) | ecosystem: Environmental > Terrestrial > Soil > Vadose...
AAGGTTGCGTGCTAGAGAAGCTTGACGCAGCATTGGCGGATTGGACCCGAGTCACGGGCAATGCGGAAATTATTATTCCCGGCAAGAAATCGGCTTCCGGGAAGTTGGAAGTTCCAGTCGCGGCTTGCTATTTCCGCCGGATGACGGGTTGACGGCCCTTACCGCAAAGTGCCCGAGCGCGCGGTTATCATAGCCGCCAGGAAGGGTCCTTTCTGGGTTCTCGTGATTAGGTGCGGCGCCGCAACCGCCAGCCACAGATTTCACATTCGCGGCCCGTCTGCTGTGGACTGCGCGAGCGCGGTTGTCGGTATCACCAAAGAAGAGCGGCCACCGTGAGCCCACGCCGACGGTAACATACATTGTTGTGGCGGTCAGGGCTCATTCCAGAGCGTGTTCAGCGTTTGCCGATGCGTGGAGTCGCAAACTGTCTACGCGGCCTCGCTTGATTTGGCCATCGAATTCTCCCGCCGCCCTACCGCGTCATTCGGCTGAATAGGGTTTGCTTTTCTGCGTCCGGGAGTTGAAGACTTCGAAGCTTCCGTCCGGATGAGCCGTCAGCTCCAGATAATTTGCTGCGTCGGGGCCGTCGGGATTCGCAATAAACTCCGCGGCTACATTGTGCGTCGCGCCACCCTCTTCGGAAAAATGCAGTTGCCAGAGATCTTCCAGGGCGGCTGATTTTCGGATGGTGTCCAGGACAGAAGGAGTGCCGCCTTTCTTGGCGCCATTGTCCATGATCGCCACGCGGGGCGTGAGGCCGAATACGAATGCCGGGCTGCTGCTTTGCGACCAGCCATGATGAGAAACGATGTAAATGTCGATCTTGCCGATTTTGTTAGCGGGGCACATCAACTGCATTTCCTTGTCATGGGTAAGATCGCCCAGGTCCAGGATTCTGAGTTTGCCAAAAGTAATGAACGTCCCCAGCGAGCGCAAGTTTTCCGTCGTGTCCGCCGGAAATTGCTCGGCATCCTTGCAGTACGGATTGTCCTGTCCAGCGCCCGCCAGCGGTTTGTCGATCAACGCTCCGTCTGAGCTGACAATCATGGCCTGCATTCCCTTGACCGGCAGGGCGTCGCCTGGCTTGGCGGTGATGTGCTGGTACTTTCCGGTCGCCAATAGTGCTTGGTAGGCCTGCCAACCCTTCACGGTGGCTGCGTCGGTAGTCTCGCGATTCTCCCCGTGGTCAATGAATGTTCCTAGCGGAATGCGCTCGGCCAGTTGGGGGACGCCACCCACATGATCGCGATGAAAATGGGTAATCAGAACGTAGTCGATTTTGCTGATCCCTGCTTTTCGGGCGGCAGCGACAATCCGGTCCGCGTCGCGGCCATCGTTTCCCGGCCAGCCTGTGTCGATCAGCAGAGATTGTCCAGCGGGGGTAACGAACAAAGTGGCCTGGCCGCCTTCGACATCGATGAAATAGATCCGAAGAGAGTTATCTGTTTGCCGGGCAGGCGCCGCCCAGGATGCGATCCCGAGCCCGAGACTCAAAGCGGCCACGCCCCCCACCCGCAGCAGGAAGGTATTCCATTTGATCCGCCAGCAGGATACGGAAAGAGTGCAGGTCATTTGTTCAAGGCTCCGAGTTGGTTTCAGATGATGAAGTCCGACCAGAGATCATCAACCCAGTTCTTCCTGGCGTCAAGAAGCAGGTTCCCGAATGCGGGCGGCGTAAGCTGTCGAATCCTTCTGAGCGATGGTCGATCCAGGCGTTTAGCGCAGTGGGAACGGCGAAGTTGTACATCGGCGTTCCGACGATGACTCGTCGGCTTCGAGACTCTAAAGAAACTCGAAAAACGTACGCGGATACTGGCCGGACGCGAGCTCTCGTCAGAGTAATTCGCAACTATTTAAAGACCTCGAGAGCAGCCGGTCTTAGGGAACGGCTGCTTCGTTGGCGCGGGTGATATCGCCACGCGTGTATCTGTAAACGCCGGAGAGGATAATGAGTCCGGCCAGGAGATTGAGTACGGAGGAACTGGCGAAGACGGCTTTAAGGCCATAGCTGCTTTTGAGGGCGCCGGCGAGCAATACGCCAAGCGCGCCGGCTAACGTGGAGAAGGTATTCATGACTCCCAGGGCGGTCGAACGATATTGGGGCGGAATGACGTCACACACCGCAGGGCGCTCGTTGGCCGTGCCGATGCCTCGGAAGAAATAAGCGGCCGCAACGGCCGCCGCAACGCCGTAAAATCCGGGCTTCATCAGAAAGACGATCGTGAAGGGCGCTCCCAGGATGCACGATAGCCCCACGAGCGCCAATCGGCGCATTGGACTATGTGCCGCCACGGAGTCAGAGATCAACCCGCCCACACCGATTCCGATGATCACGGATGCCTGAAGCATGAACGTACCGGCGAAACCTGCTTGGGCGAGGTTCAAGTGATAGGTTTCAAGCAGATAGAGCGGGAGCCAGCCGAGGAATATCCAGCCGCCACCTTCGGCGAGAATCTGCTTCGCCAATATCAAATGATAGGACGGAACCTTGATCAAGTAACGTAGCGCCTCGCCTGTTCCGACCTTCGGGGATGTCGCACGCGGAGCTGAACTATCCCGCAGGAAAACGCCGGAGACCAGGGCAAATCCGATCCCGCACGCCCCAAGGACAAAAAAGACGGAACGCCATCCGAAGTATAGTGCCAGGAAACCCGCTCCAGTGCCCCCTACGACCACCCCGAGCTGGGCTCCCATTGACAGCAGACTCATCGCTTTTGCACGTGTGGCCGTCGCATGGTAATCCGCCACCAGAGCGAATGCGGCCGGAAAGAAAAGACATTCGCTCAACCCGAGCCCGAGCCGGTAGTAGCTGAGCTGGCCGAAGCCCGTGCTGAATCCAGTGACGAGGATGAAGAAACTCCAGAAGAACAGGCTGAAGGCCACCAGCCGTCCGCGGGGATAACGATCCGCCAGGATTCCGGCGACGGGAGACCCCAAGGCATGGCTCCAAAGAAACAGAGAACCCAGAACGCCCAGCGCGACATTGGAAAGCTTCAGTTCCGTCTGGAGCGGCGCCAGGACGACCGAGAAAGCCGAGCGATCTCCGAAATTGAGCGCCGATGCGGAGGCGAGAAACAGTGTGGCGCGCCAGCGGACCGCGGCTGATTCCAGCGTCGTGATTGTGCCGTCTCCCGAAATTTCGTCATCAAGCCGTCAGCGCGGCTTCACTTGGCGTCAAAGAAACCTCGGGCCTTTTGCGCGGCATTTTTGGACCCGGATGTAAGAAACGCTACGTCGCCGCCGCAGGCCACCAGGCAGTATCTATATTCTTTGGCCATCTCCAAAGTCGCGTCGGTAAGCGCGAGGCCCACGCTGAGCTTGCCATGCCGCTCGCAGGCTTCGGCAACGGCACGCGTCTGGCTTCCGATGACGTCACGGTCTTTCGGCGCATCGACATCGCGGCCGTCCCGGATGGCGTGATCGTCCGGTCCCGGAAATAATCCATCGACGCCGTCCAGCGCGGCGAAACTTTCGGCGAGCGCGACCGCATTGCTCGATTCGACTTGGAGAATGAGAACGGTATCGGTGTTTGCCGTCCGGTAAAAGGCGCGGCCCATGCGGTCGATGACCCGGCGTCCACCAAAAGACCGGTTGCCGAGCGGCGGAAACTTCGCGGCCCGAACCATCGCCCTGGCCTCCTCCATGCTTTCTATCGTCGGCACGATCACCCCCGCGGCGCCGAAATCCAGCGCCTTGCCGACCCATGCGGGATCGATGGCAGGGATGCGAACCAGCGCCGGACGGCCAATCAGTTCCGCGGTTCGGACCAGGGCGGCGGCTTCGCTGATGTCGATGTCACCATGCTGCGCGTCGATCCATATCCAGTCCCAGTCCGAACCGATGCGCTCCAGAGCGCCCACCGACGGATAAAAGATGCCGAGGCCCAGAAGCGGGCCCGGCTTTTCGCGATCGATTTTAGGCAATTGCGGCATGGTTTGTGTCCGAACCCGTTCAATGCTGGTGTCGTAGTTCAACCGGAAATGGATGAGCGCAGACCCTGGCTTACTCTGTTGGAAACCTGGGCCAGCGCAAACGGCGCGCTTACTAGCCCGCAGAGTTCATCTTGGTGCGTGTCCATCAGTCGGTCCCCCGCCCGACCCACCATTGTCGACAGGCTGGCAAGCGCGGTCCAGAAGCAGGCGCCTCTCGATTCCGCCATTCACTTGGGCGGTACATGCGCTGGGGCTCGACATACGCGCCAGCCACCTGAATCGCACAAATCCCCGGCCCGATGAACGCCGGCTAAGGACCGCCTAAACCATTAGAAACCCTCCGTTAACCTCAATGATTTGTCCGTGAACAAATCGAGCGTCCTCGGAACAGAGAAAGACCACGACATCCGCGACGTCGGCTGACGTCCCAAGACGGCCCACGGGCGTCGCCTTCACGACAGCCTCAAGAGCCTGAGAAGAAGAAAACTGCTTGTGGTAGTCAGTATCGATCGTACCGGGGGAAACAGCGTTGATGCGGATTCCATGCGGCGCGAATTCTCGCGCCAAGCCCTTTGTCATGCTTGATAGGGCAGCCTTTGCTGAAGAGTAAGCCACCGCCCCGATGCCACCCCCAAAGCGTGCGGCGACGGAGGAAATGTTGACGATCACTCCCTTTTTTCTCTCGACCATGCCTCGCAACACTGCTTGGCTGGTAAGAAAGGCACTAGTCAGGTTCAAAGTGAACACGTGACTCCAAAGTTCTTCTGTAAAGTCGAGGAAAGGGGTCCGTTGAACCAGAGAGCCCACGTTATTGACCAGGATATCGAACGTACGATTGCGCTCCTGGATGATGGAAACGAAATGTTTGATCCCGTTGCTCTGACTGAGGTCAGCCTGGACGAGTTCGGCCTCTCCTCCAGAAGCGCGGATTCTATCAAGCAATTTGGCGGCTGCCTCATGGCTCGCGTTGTAGTGAGCCAACACGAATGCCCCGCGCGAGGCCAGTGCAAAAGCGGTCTCCGCTCCGATACCTCGGCTTGCCCCGGTCACAACGGCTGTCATCCCCTTGAACCGCTTATCTATATTCATGGCGTTCTCCTGGTCGTATTTGCACGTCGTAATTCAAGCGCTCCTCGCGACTTGCACCTTTGGTGGGGATGAGATTCTGGCAAGGGACACCAGTTGAAACCTCGGCATGCATCAGAATCACAAAGTGAACGTCATTTTCTCTAAATCCCAAGAAACTGAATTCCCTCAAAATCTCACTCCTCGGCCACTATGGGAGATTGCAGTCGAGTCTTTGAGAGTGCAAAGTAAAGGAAGAAGCCAACTACAAAAGAAATCAAAGGCGCGGGTCGATCAGCGTTAACCCACGTCGGAGGCAAACCCGGAATGTGGTCAGAAATTCCGACCAAAAATCCACCGCCCCAAGCGATATATCCGGCCCAGTTGATTCCCTCTCGGGGTCCAGACCAGCGCCTTCCAGCCAAGACATAGTCGGCGCACATGGCACCACAAATGGGCCCAAAAGACGCTCCGACGATTGAGAAGAATCCCACAAGGTTGTTGGCAAGCCCACTGATTGCAAGGAGCGCACTCACAGTGACGCCCGCCAGTGTCGAAATTCCACGGGGAATTCTAGGAAACATCGTAGCGAAGCTGTTAGACGCTATAAAGGTTGAAAAACAAGTGGGCACGAGCGAGGCTGCAGCAAACAGGAAAAACATGATAGGAGCCAACGCCCCCACACTCGCAATAGCTCCGCTGTAGCTGTAGGTGCTCGTTGCGTCCCTTCCTATAGACCCTGCTACGGAGAGTATCGGCAGCCCGCCCGCGATGAGAATCGCTCCGACAATGCCGAACATCCCCGCCAGTACGATGTCTCTCCCATTCCTGTTGTTCATGCCGAAATCAGCGCCAGCCGCGCCAGCAGTGGCGAAGAATCCGATAACAATTGTCACCGTGTTGAGAAATCCGCCCCAGGGATCGCTGCGCGTCACCGTGTAGTGACCGATCCCGGCTCTGTTAACCCAGAATACGATCACGATCATGACGAGCGGTACCCAATTAAGAAACTTGGCAACTCGTGCAACGTGTTGGATACCCCGAATAGCAACCCAAGCCAAGGAATAAATCCAAAGCAACACAATCACCGAGAAGGCGATTCTTGAACTGAGATGCAACCCTTTCATGATGAAATCAGTCGCGACTGACGCTATGGCGCTTACCCATCCCACCTGCAAGAAGCCCATGAGCAGGCCGGGTATCAGGTAACCCCCTCGTGTTCCGAAGGTTGAAGTTCCGATCACATAGAGTGGGCGCCCGGTTTGCATACCCAGCATGGCGGGAACATAGTAATAAAGTCCGAAACAGAGGAGACCCGCGACCAGCAGCGCTGCCAGGCAAATGCCAATACCTGCTTGACCAATCGTGGGACCGGCGAGGTTTAAATAAAAACCCACCCACAGAAAAATCCCTGCATAAGTTGGAAATGTGTTTTTGTACCAGGGAACTCGTTGAGCGGAGGGAATTGGGCGCGTGAGCCTTATATAGTTTGGGATCACCTCTACACCTCCTCTCTAGAGACTTACCTTCCTCACGGAAAGCAACCACATCCACAGAACCATGCCCCACTGTTCTTTACTACCTGCTCTTCCTGTTGGGGGCGCCGGTGCTTCCGTCATCCGGGCCTTCCATTGCAAGGTAAGTCTCAAACTGAATCGGTGATCCCTGCATCAGGTGCGCGGTCAACGCCGTCCTAAAACCTCAAACCGATCGCGAGGCAAAAAGAGGGGAAACATGTAGGAGCTCCGCAAAGGAATAACTTGAGGTCGTGTTGTGCCCTGCGTGCCAAGCATACCCATTCGCCTATGAATCGGATTCGAGTATTTCGGTGGTAATTACACTGGTTGAAAGGTTTCAACCTTGTATGAGGAGCAGTTCCTTTCCATCCTTGGCCAGACTTCCTGATGCAGCTTGGTTGCAACCCACTTCTTCTGTGACGGCTCATCCTGAAAAGCGATCACGAGTCTATATTCGTTTTGATCCGTGCTGGATTGTAAGAGCAGGACGTGGTCAAAACCCGGCTGTGCAGAAATCGCGGGCCGGAAGATTTCTTTGTAAGTACTTTCCAATGCCCTGTTTGAATCCGAACGAGTCTTAAGATCTACATGCAGAACGAACATAGACACCTCACAGTGGCAATCCGAACACATCAATGGCTGTTTGCCCCATTACCTGGGCCCAAACGTCGGGCTTGAGATCCAGAGCCTTGTACTTGGCAACCTCCGCGGGTATGTTCCTGGTCAGGTCCGACCCCATCATCACCCGTTTGCTGCCAATGGTTGCAATCATCCACTCGATGTCATCCACAATACACCAGGACGTTTCCAGGTATAGGTTAGAACATACAGAAGCAGCCACCTGCGCCTCCGCAGAGAACACGGCAAACCCAGCATGGGCCAGGACAATTTTCAACGACGAGTATTTGCGCGCCGGAGGAATGCACAGGGCCGGCAGGGCAAAAGGTACCCCGGGCCCGGTATGGACCATTACAGGGATACCAAGGTCGCTCGCCGTCTGGAAGACAAAATCAGCATCCTCGCTTAACGGGTTCACGGAATGTCCGATGGTATGAATCTTGACTCCAACGAACTTTAGCTGTTTCACGCATCGTTCGACTTCCCTTCTATAGGCGTCGCGATTCTGGTGTGGAGTCAGGCTTGCCAACCCGTAAAATCGGCCTGGATACTTGTGGCACAGTTCTGCAATTTGATCATGGGTCTTGACCGCATCGCGGGCACCCGGATAGGGCTGCACAATCGATACATCAATCCCACTCTCATCCATACGTCGGACCAGATCTTCTTCTTTGTTGTCAAGCCCAAACACATGACATTCACCCAAATGAGAATGAGCATCCACTATTTTTGCCATATTAGGTCTTACCGCCTCCTCGGGTTTTGATGGACTTTTACCCCGCTAAATCATTTTCAGTAGCCACTGTACCGCCCGCTTTTGAAGTTTCAGGTATTCCGGGGCCCACAACGCATGAATCGTGTGTCCCACGGCCGTAAAAACCACTCGTCCTTTTCCGTATTCGTGTGCCCAACCCGAAATGGACTTTGTCCCGTGATCTTCGTAGGTGAGGCCATCGACGTTCTCAGCCTCAAGGAGAATGTTCTGGTGATCTTTGTCGAAGGCGACGTAATGCTGCTCATCGTTCACCATAAAGTCTTCGATCCCCTGGGTGATGGGGTGGCTCTTGTTGACAACGCGTACCTTAAAAGGCCGCAGAGGCGGATGGCCGATGTATGCTCCTCCCATCACTTCCCGGTAGGTTGGAGACGTGAGTGAAACGTGGCTATTGTTGTGTAAGGAGTAAAGGCCATTGCCCTCGGCGACGAAGTCCCGCACAGCCTCCGCCTGCTCTTGCGTGATCCAGTTCTGTGGTTTTGGCTTTGGAAAACCCTCCGGGTTCTCCAGACCGTCCTCATAACAAGCATAAGCATCAGGCCCAAGATATCCTCCCGGCCATATCATGCCATCCCGGAGGCAAACGAGGATGCGGTAACCGCGAAGGCGATCTCGCGACAGTTGGTCGTACATGATCGTATAGTCAATGGGCAAACCCAACTCGGAGAACAATCGATCCAGGCTGACGCGAATGTAGTCAGCAGTGTGATATCTATCGCCGATCAAGGCAAGTACCCGAGGTTTGGGCTTTCCGGCGTCTTGCGCAGCTGAAGAGGCGGCCACTCCCAAAATACTGCCTGCGCCTATCGCTGCGGCGCTCATGAGCAAGCTCCGCCTTGAAATTGAGCTATGTTGATGTGGATCAGTTGCACTACCTTGCGTCGTGGGTTTCTGCCGTTGCTTTTTCCGTATCGTCATTGCCGCTACTCCCCCCGATTCGATTGGAATTTTTCTTGCTATGCTCAAGAAAAATCTTCATTTGTTCCTTGGATAAATCTTCACGACCAAGGTTGCGGTAGATTATGGCCATTACGTAACGAGGCTCATTCATCGACGGATCAAGCTCCAGCGCCTTACGCAGCGACTTCACTGCAGCCGCATTCTGTCCCAGTTGCGCCTGGGCTTTCCCCAAATCGGCCCAGGCATAAGCATCCTCCGGATACTCCCGAAGTAAAGAACTAAGAATAGGCAACGCCTTGCCAGCAGAATGCTCCTTCACATAGAGCTGGGCCAGCAGAGCACTGGCAAGCCGATTTAGGGGATCATTTGCAATTGCCGCGCCAAGCTCTTCCTCGGCCTCTTTGAACTGCAGATCTTGGGCCAACAAGCGTCCTGCTGCAAAGTGGTCTCCTCCCGCCCGGTACTCGCGAAGCGCTTCTTGGTCTGACCCTTGTGCCTCATGAATCTGTCCTCCGATTCTATGGGCATACGCTGATTCCGGTGCACCTTCCAGAGTGTTCTCAAAACATTGATGGACGAGGTCGGTCAACTGATCATATCTATTGACGACGCCCGGTGGCACGGTCGCTCCTGCTTCTTGGATTTGGTTTCGGATGTGCGCCGCCTGCTGAGTATCCCCTTTCCCTTCAGCCTCTCGAAGCGCAATCCAGAGAAAGGCAGGGGAAGATGATCCCCCTTGATTGGCTTCGTGTGCGATCAGCCTTATTTGGTCAAGTGCAGCGGCCCCAACGGCATAGTTTAGTTCGGGGTTTCCGGGAAACATCTTTATTGCCATTTGTCCGTCAGGCGGACGAAAGTGCCCCACCGCAGCCTCGCTACGGACGAGATATAGCCAAGCCTCTTGATTGTTGCCGTCTACTTTCAAGACGCTGAGGAGGTTCTCGGTTGATGCCTTGAAATTACCTAAACTATATTCGGAGAGGCCCAGGAACAACTGCGCTCCCATCATGCCGGGTTTGAGTTTGAGCCCCTCACGGAATACTTGTACAGCCAAACGAAACTTCTTGAGACGAAAGTAATCGAGCCCAAGATTCGTATAAGCTTCAGCCAGGGGGTAACGTTTAATAATTGTTTCGTAAGTAGCCGCCGCATCGCGATAGTCACCCTTTTTTTCGGCCTCCCTTGCCGCCTCAAACCGGCTAACAACCCAAGGCGGCAGACTTTGGGCCACATCCGCCGCCTCAAGAAGGAGACTGAACGAAACCAGCAGGATTAATCTCCCACCTCTGGGTAACCTCATAGCCTCCGATAGCGCACCCTTGTGGTCGTGCAACCAGAAATACTCTACGCCATCGCTTCAACACGCCTTTGTAATTCGCTTACCACGATATCGTGCCAGAGATCTGCCCGGTTCGGGGAGGGCCAGCAGTAGAGACGCGCCCAAAACTGGGGTTGTTTATGTCGGTCACTGGGGCACCGAAAGTGACGTTGTTAAGGAAGTTGAAGAATTCCATTTTAAGCGCGAAATTGATGCGTTCTGTGATTGGGATCTTCTTCATCAGGCCTATATCCCATTCCCGTAAGCCGAAGGCCCGTATCTGGCTGAATAACCTGGGAGCGTCACCGAATGTAAATGGTGGTGGCGGCGTAAACGCGGCTGGATTTAGAAACAAGTCCGTTGCCGGGTTGAAGCTGCCGCTGTGATTCCCGTAAAACTGATTGCTCACTACATTGGGACGGACTACTCCGATTGCGGGCAGACTTTGCTCAGTACTTATTCCTAACGGCATGCCACTCTGTATGGTAACAATGCCCGAGGTAGTCCAGCCGCCTACAACTTTGTCCAGTATTCTATTGCCTATATTGACTAACTTCCCTTTTCCGATCGGCAATTCATAGGAGTAAGAGCCGATGAAGGCATTGGGTACATCCGATGCAGCAACGGCCTTCTCGGCTCGCAAGTTGTAGTAGTTTTGCGCCCCGCCAAGAAATATACTGCCTCCCGCCCCATCGGCGTCTGTGAGGTCCTTGGATAATGTGTAGGACACCAGGAACGACAAGCCATGCGAGAATCGCTTTTGAGCCTTAACCTGGAGTGAGTTGTAACTATTGTTGCCGACCGGGTCAGAGGAAAGAGTGATTCCTTGATACTGGGGGAAAGGACGCAAAGCTTGTGCAACGGTTCCAGTGAAACCCGTAAAGGGGATCTTGATTCCCGCCGCCTGGGCTTCCGCGGAGTTCGCGGGACTCTGTAGGAGCGATCCTAGACTTAGAAATCGCGGGTTAAGCTGGTTGAAGTCCAACGTCCCTACCAACAGATGATGGGCGGACGTACCCACGTAACTGGCATCTACGACAATACCGCCAGGGAATTGGTGTTGGATTCCAACGTTCCAGTTCTGAACCATCGGCAACCTTTCCCCGTTAGGCTGCATGTAACTGGTGGAACCGCCATTGGCAAAGTCGGGGAAAAAGAAAGGACCCAGAGGTACCGGTGGGAAGCCCACCGCCCAATTGAATGCGGGCGTAACTCCGCCATCGAGACTTTGTAGAGTAGCTTCAGTGAAAAAGCCCTGCTGATTGAGAAATATGGCTGGACCGGAGTTAGTGTCATACATGACGCCGTAGGCGCCGCGCAGAACAGTGTTTGACCCAGGAGAGTAGGCAATCCCGAATCGGGGACCGAATCCCTTGTGCCAAGCGTCGGCAAACTGGGACTTGCCACTGCGTCCGGTTCCGCTGCCGGCAAAAACCAAAGCGCCCGGCAAGTTCCCTGCTCCGGGATTAGGCAATGAAGGATCAAAATTGGCAATTCGATCCTTCCGATCAGTAATGGGAGGGTTGTAGTCCCACCGCAAACCATAAGAGAGGGTCAGGTTACGCCGTATCTTCCAATGGTCTTGTGCGTATAGGGCATAATACGGCATCACCATCGCTTGGGCCGGTTCCTGGCCGAATGTCGCCGAGTTTACGTCACCCAGGAGGAAGCTAGCTGCGGAGAAGCCCGTCCCTGCTGTTCCGGGTAAACCCGTCTCTTGAGGCCCAAAGTTAAAGGTCCCGAACGGCGTAAATCCGCCTGCCCCCTGAAGCGCGAAAGTGTAGAAACGGGTAGTGTTGAAGCCAAACTGGAACTGGTGACTCCCGTGCACCCAGGTCAGGTCATCCCCAAATTCCTCACTGTTGTGCCTGGGACCGTTATCGAAGCCTCCGATACCCAAAAAGTACCCACCGGCGTTGATCGTTCCCTCGCCTGCCGGATCCAAAAGTCCGCCGAGGCCGGCCTTGGCGTTCAGGTTCGATCCCTGGGTCAGACTAAGCTGGCCGCCATTCAGAGTGAAAAAGGTCCAACGGTTACCTGACAGGACCACGTGGTTTAGCAACGAAGGTGAGATCGTCTTATCCCAGTTGATGATGAGTCGGTACCCGTGGTCAGTTGCGAGGTTCGCGGACAAGTCCGTACCGAATGGGCCCTGATTCAACACGGTTTCCCGCATAAAGCTGAAGCTGCCCGACAGACGGGAACTCTCAGAGAGGTTCGTGTCAATTTTCGCCAGGAACTGGTCGCTGTGATTCCTGTCCGTTGATGTCCCGATAAAGTTATTTGTGAGGCCCGGACGGTTCGGGTCGGGAAACAAAGAGTAAATGAACTTGGAAATGGGACTGATGAGATTCGGGCAAATAACGTTCAGTACTCCGTTACACGAGAACTGATTGCGAGTAAAGCCGCCACTGCCGTTTGGCGCAGTTGTTGCCGGGTCGTAAATGGCGGGAAGCCCAGGAGCGGTGAAATCGCCGGCTTTCATCGCGGGTGTAAGAAGGCTATAGACCGCGGCGTTGTTGCCCTGCGACAAGCGGAATCCATCATAGTAGCCATAGTAGAAAATTTTATCCTTCTTGATTGGTCCGCCTACCTCAGCCCCGAACTCGTTCTGGTCCACTACATCACGCTTCGTTGCGAAATAGTTCTTTGCGTCGTAGACCGCATTTCTGTTGTACTCAAACACCGAGCCATGCAAGCCGTTTGTTCCCGACTTGAAAACGTACGTGATAGCTCCTGTGGAGGTTCGCCCGTACTGTGCGTCTACGTTGGTCCCGATCACTTGGAACTCCTGGACGGCAAAACTCGGGACAGTCATTTGTTGTCCTTGAATGCCGGTTCCGAAGCCCACGGGCGACACGTTCGCGCCATCGATAAGGACTTCCTGGTCCAGGCCAACGCCACCGTTCAGGCGGGCGGAAAAGGAGTTCCCTTGGTAGCCCGGTGTTAGCTTCAGAAAGTCTGCGGAGTTTCGCATGCCACCTGCGACTTCGACAGGGACATTGCTAACGAGACT
>Ga0137407_10002094_pt1 | contig 13138 bp, 16 predicted proteins | sample CZOMad2_2_16fung_FD_108410 | JGI IMG/M metagenome (GOLD analysis project Ga0137407, IMG submission 108410) | Vadose zone soil fungal communities from Angelo Coast Range Reserve, California, USA - CZOMad2_2_16fungal (Illumina Assembly) | ecosystem: Environmental > Terrestrial > Soil > Vadose...
ACCTTCCTCATCCAGCCCGCCGGCGTGGTGGACACGGGCCCCGTCCGTCATCCGATCGAGCTCTACGATCTCTTCGCCGGCTATCAGACGGAGCGCGCGCCGCGCGAGGCCGGCCAACGCAAAACCGCCCGTCCGGCCCCGGGATGAGCCCGGAAGCGGGCGGGCGGCTCGTGAAATGGTGGAGGCGGTGGGCATCGAACCCACGTCCGGAAATCCTCGGCGGCAGGCATCTACATCTTTAGCCGGTTTTCTTCAGCTCTCGCCGCTCTCGCCGCCAACCGGCGGGCTTCTCGAGCAGCCAGCTCCTGAAGATCTCGCCCCTCACCCCGGAGCAGGGCTTGGAGCCAGTCACCAGAATATGACGCCGGTGCCCGGACCCTGATGACTCGATCCGGCCGACGCTAGCGGGTGTTAGGCCGCCAGGGCTAGCTGATTGTTGGCAGCTAGTACGGTGCCCTCGGATTTACGAGGAGAGAGCAACCTCGAGATGCCGCCTGCGCTTCACTGATCCCCGTCGAAACCAGTCGCCCCCTTGTCACGGGCCCGGCCGCTCACGACCGCTCCCGCGTTCTGGCTTCCTTGGCGAGCTCACGCCGTTCGTCGCGCTCGCGGATGGAGGCCCGTTTGTCGTAGGTCTTCTTGCCGCGCGCCAGCCCCAGCTCGAGCTTGGCGCGCCCTTCCTTGAAGTATAGACGAAGGGGCACGATGGTCAACCCGCGCTCGGCCACCTTGCCCAGCAGGCGCTCGATCTCTCGGCGGTGGAGAAGGAGCTTCCGCGAGCGGTCCGGATCATGGTTGGCGTCGGTGCCGTGGTGGTAGGGGGCGATGTGACAGCCCACCAGCCACGCCTCGCCGCGGTCAATGGAGGCGTAGGAGTCCTTGAAGTTGACCTGGCCTTCACGTAGCGACTTCACCTCGGTCCCGCGGAGGACCAAGCCCGCCTCGTAGGTCTCCAGGATCTCGAAGTCGTGACGGGCCTTGCGGTTGGTCGAGATGACCTTCTCGCCTGACGACTCGCCTGACGGCATCGGGCCCCCTTGACTTCACTCGCTTCGTCGGTATCCTAGTGTGGCTGTTCGGGCCGAAGTGGCGGAATTGGCAGACGCGCATGATTCAGGGTCATGTGCCCGCAAGGGTGTGGGGGTTCGAGTCCCCCCTTCGGCACCATGAATCGCTAAGCGGGTGCGGCGCTTAGTCTACTCGGTCGGCCCGGAGTTCAGCCGGTGTATTTCAGATAGCCGCAGCGCCCTCCTCAGCAGGTTTCGTAAGGCTCACATCATCAGCAGGCCTCGGCGCATGCCGATGGCCACCGCTTCGGCGCGGCTCCGCGCGCCGAGCTTATCGAGGATCGCCGCGATGTGGAACTTCACGGTGTGGGTCGAGATCCCGAGGCTCTTGGCGATGGCACGGTTGCCCATCCCCTCGGCCATCATGCCGAGGATCTCGAGCTCGCGAGGCGTGAGCGGGTCGGTCCGGACCTCCGCCGGGGTGCGGCGGACCGTCTTGTCGAGGGAGACCGGGGGCGCCGACGGGTGCAGGACGACGAGACCCGCCGCCAGCGCCTCGACGCCGGCGGCAATCTCGTGAGCGGAGGCGTCCCGCGGTAGTATTGCGCGCACACCGGCACGCAGCAGCCGCGCGAAGGCCGCCGGGTTGACGCCGCCGCCCAGCAGCATGATGGGAGGCAGGCGGGCGGTTCCGGACAGCGCTCGAAGATAAGCCTCCACGGGTCGCGGGCCCGGATCGATCAGCAACACGTCGGCGGGGAGCGTCCCGCCTACCGGGTCGCCGACCTGCTCGGCCCTCGGTGACGGCGGCGCGGCCAGCCGCCATCCCGGCCGGGCGGCGACCAGCGCTTCCAGCCGGGCCCGCGTCATCGAGCTCGACGCGAACACCGCGACGGCGATCACCGTGGGGCGCACCGCATCGCAAAGGCCTCGACCACTCGGCTCGGCACGGCCAGGGCCAGCCTGCCCACGATCATCGCGTTGACGCCGACCACCCGTCCGCCCGCATCGGCCATGGGACCGCCGGAATTGCCGGGGGCGAGCCGGAGATCGGCCTGAACCCAGCGGGGCCCCGCGTGGCGGCCGAGGGCGGGCGCGGCGTGCACGACTCCGGTGACCACGGCCCCGATCAACCCGAATGGATGGCCGACCGCCAGGACCAGCTCGCCCGCGCGGAGACGATCCGAGTCGCCGATCAGGGCAGCCGGAAGGTCGCGGGCCTCCACCCTCAGCAGGGCAAGATCCAGCTTCCGGTCCCACGCGACGAGCGTGGCCGGCAGGCGCCGCCCATCCGCCAGGACGACCTGCGCGCCAGGCCGCACGGGCTCGGCGTCGGCCACGACGTGCGCGCTCGTCGCGATGAGCCCATCGGCCCGCCAGATGATGCCGGACCCGCTCGCCCGTCCCCTCGATCGCATTTCCACCGTGTTCTCCCGAAGCCGACCGACGACATCGGCGAGGTCGCTCGTCAGCGGATGCGGCCGCGCGCCCACGTCCATCCTATCGCCTCCGGGATGGGCGCTCACCGAGGGTCACCGTCAGGTCGAGAGGGGCGCCGCCGCGGACCAGCGACACCGTGACCGTGGTGCCCACTCGTCGTCCGGCGATGGCGGCCGGCACGTCACCGGGATCGTGCAGGGGCGTGCCTTCGAGGGCCACCAGCACGTCTCCGAGCATCAGGCCGGCACGCGCCGCGGGGCCATCCGCCTCGATGCTCACCACGATGAGACCGCGCGTGCCCGCGCCGGGCGCCAGGCGTCTCAACGCCTCCGGAAGGGCGACCGACTGAAGGCCGACCCCCAGATAGCCGCGGCTGACGCGCCCGGTGGCCAGCAGCTCCTCCACGACACGCGTCACCGTCGAGGTCGGCACCGCCAGCTCGAGCTGTCGTGACAGGCCGGAGGTCACCAGCCCGGCGACCTTGCCGGAGGCGTCCACGAGAGGCCCGCCCGAGAAACCGGGATACAGCACCAGGTCCACGCGAAGAAGGCGATCCACCTCTCCCCCTCTCCAGGTACGCCACGCGCCGCCGACGGCGCTCACCACGCCCCAGCTGGCGCGTGGTCCATACCCGACCGCGAGGACCAGATTGCCCACCTTCAGCTCGGCGCTGTCGCCGATCTCGGCGGCGAGCCGATCACTCTCGCCGATCCGGAGAACGGCCAGGTCGGTGCCCGGATCGCGCCCCACGAGGGTCGCCGGCGCCGCCGGCCCGTCGGACAAGGCAACCCGAATCTCCTCGTCCACCCGGACGGTGTGCTCGGCGGTCACGACGATTCCCGGACGCCAGAGCACCCCGGTCGACGGCAGTCGCGGGCGGGCGTGCACGGTAACGACGGCACGAGCGGCACGCTCGACCGCCGACGCGAGGTCATTCGAAAGCGAAAGCAGCGTCTGCATTGGGATCCTCCCTCCGGAAGCCATTGGGGCTCCCGGTCTCGAGCCCACGATGCAACAGGCCCGACCCGCTGGGAATCGCCCGATTGGCTAGGGGGTGCCGAGAGCGGTCCGGATGCCGTGGCTCCGCGCCCGGTCGCGATAGAATGCCCATTCAGTGATGGGAGAGCTCCCGAACGCGCGTGGAGGCTGACCGATGTCCGATGATGAGGGCCGCGCCCCGCTGCCGCCGCACCCCACGCTGGACCGCTACTACGCGGACCCGGCCGGCCAGCGCGCGTTCCTCGACGCCATGTTCGAGGCGACCGCGCCCCACTACGGCCGACTGGACGGCCTGGTGTCCTTCGGATCCGGCCCGTACTACCGCCGCTATGCCCTCCAGCGCGCCGGCCTCAAGCCCGGCATGGTCTCGCTCGACGTGGCCACCGGGACCGGGCTGGTGGCGCAGGCGGCGCGTGCCCTCGTCGGCCCCGCCGGTCGCGTGACGGGACTGGACCGCAATGCCGGCATGCTCGCGGAGGCGCGCCGCACGCTCGGCGGCGGGTTCGTCCAGGGCATGGCCGAGCGCCTGCCCTTTCGCGGCGATCACTTCGACTTCCTGAGCATGGGCTACGCGCTCCGCCACGTGACTGATCTCGACGTGACCTTCGCGGAGTATTTCCGGGTGCTCAAGCCGGGCGGCACCGTGCTCATCCTGGAGTTTTCGCGGCCGCGGTCGCGCGTGGGGCTCGCGGTGGGTCGCCTCTATCTCAAGCGCATCGTGCCCTGGCTGGCCCGATGGCGCGCGGGGTCCCGCGAGGCGGAGATCCTCATGAGCTATTGCTGGGACACCGTAGAGCACTGTGTGCCGGAGGATCTCATCCTGGGTGCCCTGAAGCGTTCCGGCTTCGAAGAGGTGCGGCGTTCGGGCTGGTTCGGCGTCTTCGTGGAGTACGCCGCGCGAAAGCCCGGCCCGCGATAGCCCGACGCTACGGCTTGACGGCGGGCGCCCGCCGGCGGGCCTTCCACAGCTCGACCACCACCGGGATCATGGACAGCACGATCACGACCACCACCACGATGTGGATATAGCGCGAGATGTCCGGGATCAGCGTCCCGAGCAGATATCCCGCCCACGTGAGGCTGACCACCCAGAGAAAGCCGCCGAAGACATTGTAGAAGAGGAAGCGCCGGTACTGCATCTGGCCGATCCCCGCCACCACCGGCGCGAAGGTGCGGATGAGGGGGATGAAGCGGGCCAGCACGATGGTCTTCCCGCCGTACCTCTCGTAGAACTCCCGCGTGCGGAGGAGATGCTTGCGGCTGAAGAGCAGCGACTCTTCCTTGGTGAACAGGCGGGGGCCGGCGCGATAGCCGATGGCGTAGCCCACGCTGTCGCCGATGATCGCGGCGGGGATGAGCAGGAGGTTGAGCAGCCAGATATCGAGCGTGCCGGTGGCGGCCACTAGTCCCGCCGTGATCAAGAGCGAGTCGCCGGGAAGGAAGAAGCCCACCAGGAGGCCCGTCTCGCAGAATACGATGGCGACCAGGATGACATAGCCGCCCCAGCGGATGAGGTCCGCCAGCGAGACGCTGCCGTCCAGGAGCCCGTAGAGGAGCTCCACGCGCGCGGGCCTAGCCGAGCTCCGCGAGCGTCACGCGGCGGCCGAGCTCCGACGACCGGCGGGCGGCCTCGACCACGCGAAGCGCAGCGAGACCAGCCGTCACGTCCACCGGCGGCACTCCGCCCTCGCGCGCGGCGGCCAGGAAGAGCTCGAGCTCCCGGCGAAGGGGCTCCGGACCGGTGGCCTTGAAGGTCTCGACCTTGCCCTCGGGCGCCTGCCAGCCGCCCGCTCCGTGCACGTGGCGATTGTCGTGCACGGACACCTCCGCGGAGCCGAAGTCGGCCGCGAGCGTCGCGCGCTCGCCCACCACGACGCAATCGCGGTAGCTCTCCGGCGCGAAGTAGCCGGCCTCGATGAAGGCGGGCACCGCGCCGTACTCCACCGTGCAGAAGGAGAGATCGTCCATGCCGCGGCCGAGATGGTCCCGCAGCGTCGCCGTCACCGCGGTCGCCTCCGTCCCGAGAAGGTGGGCGAAGAGGTCGAAGTAGTGGATGGCATCGGTCTGGGTGACGCCCACGTCCGTCCGCGGACGCTTGAAGCCGGCGAATCGACCGGTGCCGTACCGCACGGCGCCCACGCCCCCCGACGCCAGCCGCTCACGCAGCGCGAGGGTGACCGGGTGAAAGCGGAAGATATGGCCCACCTGCAGCACGCGCCCGGTCGAGGAAACCAGCGCCGCCAGCTCGCGGCCTTCCGCCACCGTGAGCGCGAGCGGTTTTTCCACGAAGCAATGCCGCCCCGCCCGGAGGCAATCCCGCGCGACGGCCAGGTGACTGTCCGCCGGCGTGACCAGATCCACCGCTTCCACGTTCGGCAAGGCGTCACGATAGTCCGCTACCGCGCGCGCGGGCGCGACGCCCGCCTTGATCGCGAAGGCGCGTCGCTCCTCGGCCACGTCGGCCACCCAGAGCTCCACCCCCAGCTCCGTGAGTACGCGCAGATGCTTCTCGCCCCAGCGCCCCAGCCCGATCAGGAGGACCCTCACCGCCGCGGCTCCCCGGTTCCGCCGAGATCCTCGGCGACCTCGTAGTGGAGCTGCCGGTCCTTCATCCAGCGGATTACCAAGAGATCGCTGAAGGCCTTGAACACGCGGTTGCCGATGCCGTACTTCGACTCGCCGAAGCGCCGCGGCCGATGATTCACGGGCACCTCGAGCACGCGGAACCCGCGCATCCTGAGGAGCGTGGGAATGAACCGGTGAAAGCCCTTGTACAGCACGAGGTCCACCAGGCACTCGCGGCGGAACGCACGGAACGTGCACCCGCTATCCTGGATGGTCTCCTCGCTGAGCGCGTTGCGCACCCGATTGGCCACCCGCGAGGAGATCCGGCGCACCCGCGAGTCGCCGTCCCCCCGGTTCACCCGCCAGCCGGTGACGGCATCCCACTGGTCGAGGTGCTCGAGCAGGCCGGGGATATCGTGGGGATCGTTCTGGAGATCCGCGTCCATGGTGACGACCCAGCGACCGCGCACGGACTTGAATCCGGCGTCGGTGGCCGCCGTCTCGCCCGCATTGGCCTTGAGCCGTACCAGCCGTACGCGCGGGTCCGCGGCGCGGAATCCCCGGACGATCTCGGCGCTCCGGTCCCGGCTGCCGTCGTCCGCGAAGATGACCTCGTAGCGAAGGCCGGTGGGCGCCAGCGCCTCGCGGATCTCCGGCCAGAGAAGGGGCAGGCTCTGCTCCTCGTTGTACACGGGGATGACGATGGACAGGTCGATAGGATCGGTCATCAATGGCTCCGGTGGCCCGCCGGCGGGAGGCTCACCCTGGGGAGGGTGGCCCGCCCGCGGCAGGGGGCGCGGGCGGCTGACCGCCCCACTCCGGCACGAGGGATTGCGGCAGCCGGAGGCGGTCGAGCACCCGCGCGAGGGTATGGTCCACGATCTCGTCGATCTGCTTGGGCCGGTTGTAGAAGGCGGGCATCGGAGGCAGGATCACCGCGCCCATCTCGGCGAGCAGGGTGAGGACGCGGAGGTGGCCCAGGTGGAGCGGTGTCTCCCGCACGCAGAGGATGAGTGGCCGCCCCTCCTTGAGCGTGACGTCGGCCGCGCGCGCGATGAGCGTGTCGGCGAGACAGTGCGCCACCGCTCCCGCCGACTTGATGCTGCACGGGACGATCACCATCCCGTCCGTCTTGAACGAGCCCGAGGCAAGCGCGGCCCCGATGTCCCGATCGTGGTAGCGCCGCGTGGCGAGCGCCTCGACTTCGCGTAGCGCCCAGTCGGTCTCCTCGGCAATCGTGCGCTTGGCCGCCTCGGAGATCACCAGGTGGCTCTCCACACCCGGCAGGGCGCGCAGCAGCTCGAGGAAGCGGATCCCGTAGATCGCGCCGGAGGCGCCACTGATGCCGACCACGATGCGCGTCATAGCCGGAACCGCCGCCGGTACACCTCGTCGCGGGTCTTCTTGTAGAGCAGCTCCCACTCCGCACTGCCCTCGGGGGCGGGACGGGAGTAGGTGGACAGGGTGCGGCGCACCTCCTCGTCGATGGACTCGTCCAGCTTGGTCTCGTCCTCCAGCACGCGGAACACCTCGGTGCGGAGCTGACCACGGACCTTGTCGTCGGCCAGCCCCCGCCCCGTGACCGCCTCGGTGGCAGAGAGGTCGGCCACGATGCGGTCGGCGAGGGCGAAGAGGCGCTCACGGCTCATGCGCGTCGTCACAGGACGAACCCTCGCTCCTTGGCCAGCTTCCCCTTCACGAGGGCGAAGACCCGCTTGTAGTCGGAGGCCGAGTCCCGGATCTCCTTGGCATGATCCATCAGGAGGCTACGGGCGTCGGCCTCTATCTTCTCCTCGGCCAAAAAGTTCTCCGAGAGGATACGCCGCGTCACCTCGAGCGCCCGGCTCTCGTCCCGGACCTCGACGAGCTTCCGCGTCACGAGGCGCTTGACCACCGCCTCCGCCATACGCCCCGCCAGCTCGTCCCGCCTCGCCATCGCCGGGCTCCAGAGTACACGCGGCCGGGCGGGGGTGTCAACTCAAATGGCCGGAAAATCGGGTAAAAGTGACGATTAGACGGGCAGGATCACGCGAAAAACGCTCCCCTTTCCGAGCTCACTCTCCACTTCGACTCGCCCCCCATGGGCCTCCACCAGCGCCCGGACCAGGCTGAGCCCCAGACCCAGCCCTCGGACCGAGGCGGTTTCCCGGTTGGCAATCCGCACGTATTTGTCGAAGATGCGCGGGAGCTCGCCGGCCGGTATGCCCACCCCCTGATCCTCCACCCGCAGCTCCACGAGCCCGTCGGCCCCGGCCCGAGCGGTCACCCGGACCTCTCCACCCCGTGGTGAGTACTTCACCGCATTGGACAGCAGATTCTGCAGCACGCGGTCCACGGCGTCCCGGTCCGCGCGAAGCGTCGGCAGCGCGCCCTCGGGCGCCCAGCGAAATCGGTGGGCGGGGTGGACTCCCGCGAAGAGCTCGATCTGGCGCTCCACGTGGGCGGCCAGCTCGAGCGGCTCCCGCTTGAGGTCGGGGGCCACGCCCACCTCGAGCCGCGAGAGATCCAATAGCTCGGCGACGATGCGGCCGAGCCGCCGCGCTTCCACGTGGATGTGGCGCAGGAAGCGAGCCGCGCGCTCGGGCGGCACCGCGCGCGTGAGCAGCAGCTCGGCGAACCCTTCCAGCGCGGTCAGCGGCGTGCGGAGCTCGTGCGACACCACGGAAAGGAACTCCGACTTCGCCTGGTCGATCTCACGGAGCCGGCGCGTGGCGGCGGCAACCTTGTCCTCCAGCTCCTCGGCAAAGCGCCGTTGTCGCAGCGTGAGGCGCGCGTTCTCGACGCCCAGCGCCAGGTGCAGCGCGATCTCGGCCGCGGCCGCGGCGGTGCCCGTCGCCACCTCGCCCCGCCACTCCAGCGCGAGCACGCCGACCGGGCCCGCGCCCGCGTCCATGGGCAGGATGAGACCACGCAGCGGCGCCGGCGCGGGCGGCCCCGGGAGCGTGAACCGGGCGTCCATGGCGAGATCGGGGCTCCGCACGGCCCGGCCCGTCACGAGGGACCAGGCTGCCGCCGACCTGGGCGTCAGCGTCGCGCCCGGCGGCGCGCTTCCCAGCGCGGGCGCCTCCGCGCTCGCGCCCACCAGGACCCCCACGCGCGCGGCATTCAGACCGCGTCGCACCACCCCCGCCACCGCATCCAGCCGCACGGGGAGCGGACCCTCGCGCGCGAGGCATTGCTCGATCTGGAGCAGGGCGGCGAGCCGGCGGGCACGGGCACGGCTCTGATCGCGGAGAAGTCCCGCGAGCACGCCGACGGCCGGCGGCATGGCCAGCGAGACCAGCCCGTCTACCGCGGCGCCGGTCAATCCCGCGCGCTCGATGGCGGGCAGCACGAGCGGCACCTGGAAAAACCCGGCCATGAGCCCCAGGAACCCGCCGGCGCGGGCTCCCCCGCTCAGCGCCGCCCACGCCACGGGGACCAGGTAGAGATGGCGGAGCGGCGACACCGGCGTGCCGCCTTCCCAGACCACCCCCGCCGTGACCGCGAGCAGCAGCCCGAGCGCGGCCGCTACCACACGACGAGGGTCCGGTAGGCGGCGAAGAAGGCGATCGCGGCGAGATAGCCCGGCACGAGGCTGCCGCTCCAGGCTCGCAGCGCCGCCGCGCCGAGCGCGAGGGCGGCCAGGTAGACGATCGCGCCGGCCCGCGCCTCCGGCGCCTGCGGCAGCGCGGGGTCGAGGAGATAGCGGACGAGGGTGAACGCGGTGGAGACGGTGACCGCGCCCCAGAAGCCCCAGTGACGCCACCAGTGCGAGAACAGCGCGCCCCGGAACAACCACTCGGCGGACAGGGCATTGGCGCCGACATCGTAAGCGACGGCGGAGGTGTAAGCGGCGACGCTCACCACGCTGATCGCGTAGCCGAAGGTGAGCGACGACGTGACGAGGAGGTGCCCGCCGAGAAACGCGCCGACCCCGAGCCCCACGAGCAGGCATGCGGGTCGCACCGGGGAGAGGAACCCAATGCGCCGGAGCGTGGGGTGGCCGCGGCACTCGTGAACGAGGAGCGGGGGAATGAGGAGGAAGGCCAGGCTGCCCCAGGGCAAGAGATGACCGAGGAGAAAGGCCGCGAAGAGCCCCGCCGCCATCCGCAGAGCGATGGTGGCGCCACCCGGCCGGCCGGCCAGGCTGATGATGAGGCCCTGGGCGATGAAGCCGCCGTGGATGGCCGTGCCCTCGACGGCAAGGCCGAGCTCGCGGCCGAGGCCCCCCTGACGCACCAGCCACTGGCCCCCCACGACGCCGCCCAGCATCAGCGCGCCCGCAACGCAGAGCGCTCCCACCACGGGCGCGAACCGGCGGTGGCGATCGACCTCAAACGGCGCGGTCAGGAGGTCCATCGGGGTAGATCTCGGCGAAGAGCACGACGAGCTCGGCGTCCAGCGTGCGCCCCGCCTCGCCGCGGAGCCGCTCCAGCGCCAGCGGATGCGACAGCCGCCGTCGGTACGCGCGGTCGGAGGTGAGCGCGTCGTAGACGTCGGCCACCGCGACGATCCGCGCGCCCAGGGGAATGGCCGCGCCGCGCAACCCATCGGGATAGCCGCTCCCGTCGAAGCGTTCGTGATGGTGCCGGACGATGAGCATCCCATCGCCGAAGAACTCGAGCGGGGCCAGGATCTGCGCGCCGGTGAGCGGATGCAGCCGCATGACGGCCCACTCCTCGTCGGTGAGCGGACCGCATTTGCCCAGCACGCTCTCCGGCACGCCGATCTTGCCGAGGTCGTGCAGCCGCCCTGCCTGGGCCACCGTCTCCGCCGCCGGCGACGTCAGCCCGGAGGCGAGCCCCAGCCCACGCGCCGTCGCCGCCACCCGGTCCGAGTGGCCGCGCGTGTAGGCGTCGCGGGCCTCCAGCGCATTGGCGAGCGCGAGCAGGCTGTTGAGAAAGGTGCGCTCCATGCGCCAGTAGGTCTTCTTCAAGTCGGCGGCATAGCGCAGGGACTGGCGATGCGACGCGCGGAGCCGCGCGTTCACGTGCTTGAGCTCTCGCTCGCGCTCTTGCCAGACCTCGCAGACGGCCTTGAGGTCTCGGGCATAGGCGAGTGCCTGGGATAGCGCTACGTCTGCGGCCATAGTGTCGCCTCCGGGAGAAGCGAGCGGACGAGGGTGAACAGCGCCAGGGGAGAGAAAGGCTTGGTGAGGTACTCGTCGGCGCCGGCGGCGAGGCCGCGCGCGCGATCGGCGTCCTGCCCCGCGGCGGTGAGCATGACGATGCGCGTGCCGGCGAGGGAGGCGTCCGCGCGGAGCCGCCGGCAGACTTCCAGCCCGTCGAGGCGGGGCATCTGCACGTCGAGCAAGATCAGGTCGGGCCGCGCGGCAAGCGCGGTTTCCAGCGCCTGCAGGCCATCCCCGGCCTCGAGCACGCGGATCTGCTCATCCTCGAGCGTGAACCGGACCAGCTCCAGGATGGGCGGCTCGTCGTCCACCACCAGGATCGTCGGCATGCCCCTGCGAAGAGCGAACGGCGTGCCAGCCGGACCCGCCCCGTTAAATCAGGCGATTGAACGCATCGAACCAGCTGCGCTGCACAGGGGAACGTGCAGCGGGATGCTGACGGTGCCCAGCCGACTGGGCAGGACGGAGCGGAGGAGCGGGACTCCGGGAGGGCTAGCTGGTGGGGACCCGGCCGGCCACCATGATCCGGGCCAGCGCGCGGGCAAGGGCGGCGAGGGCGCGGTTGTAGTCGATCTCGCCCTCGTCCTCATGGCCCGACGGATGGCGGCCGGACAGCCGAAGCTCGGCCCGCTGGCGGGCGCGCTCGGCCCGCGCGAGGTCGATCTCCTCGGGTGCCTCGGCCACCTCGGCGAGGATGATCACCCGGTCGGGCTGCACTTCCGCGAATCCGCCCGCCACCAGGAGATATTGCTCGGCCTTGCCCGTGCGGTAGCTCACCTCGCCGCTGCCGAGCGTGGTCAGCAGCGCCGCGTGCCCGGGCAGGACGCCGAAATAGCCCTCCACCCCGGGAGCGACGACCTCGTCCACGTCGGCGGACACCAGCATCCGGCTCGGGGTCGCCAGCTCGAAGCGCACTACTTCGCCTCGCGCATCTTCCGCGCCTTCTCCTGCGCCTCCTCGATGGCGCCCACCATGTAGAAGGCCTGCTCGGGCAGCTCGTCGTGCTTGCCCTCCACGATCTCCTTGAAGCTCCGGATGGTGTCGGCCAGCTTCACGTAGCGGCCCGGCTGCCCCGTGAACACCTCCGCCACCGAGAAGGGCTGGGAGAGGAAGCGCTGGAGCTTGCGGGCCCGCGCCACCGTGAGCTTGTCCTCGTCGGAGAGCTCTTCCATGCCGAGGATGGCGATGATGTCCTGGAGATCCTTGTAGCGCTGGAGAATCCCCTGCACCGCGCGCGCGGTGTTGTAGTGCTCGAGCCCCAGGATGATCGGGTCGAGGATCCGCGACGTGGAGGCGAGCGGATCCACCGCGGGGTAGATGCCGAGCTCGGTGAGCTGCCGCGAGAGCACGGTGGTGGCGTCGAGGTGAGCAAAGGCGGTGGCCGGCGCGGGGTCGGTGATGTCGTCCGCGGGCACGTAGATGGCCTGCACCGACGTGATCGAGCCCTTCTTGGTGGAGCAGATCCGCTCCTGCAGCTCCCCCATCTCGGTCCCCAGCGTGGGCTGATAGCCGACGGCGGAGGGCATGCGGCCCAGCAGCGCGGAGACCTCCGAGCCCGCCTGGGTGAAGCGGAAGATGTTGTCGATGAACAGGAGCACGTCCTGCCCCTCCTCGTCGCGGAAGTACTCCGCCGAGGTCACGCCGGTGAGCGCGACGCGCAGCCGCGATCCCGGCGGCTCCGTCATCTGGCCGAAGATGAGGGCGGTCTTGTCGATGACGCCCGACTCCTTCATCTCGTGGTAGAGGTCGTTCCCCTCGCGCGTCCGCTCGCCGACGCCGGCGAACACCGAGATGCCGCCGTGCTGCTTGGCGATATTGTTGATCAACTCCTGGATGAGCACGGTCTTGCCGACGCCCGCGCCGCCGAAGAGACCCGTCTTGCCGCCCTTGGTATACGGCTCGAGCAGGTCCACGACCTTGATGCCGGTTTCGAACATCTCGACCTTGGTGGACCGCTGATCGAAGGGGGGAGCCGGGCGGCGAATGGGATACGTCTTGGTCGCCTTGATGGGTC
>Ga0137407_10002096_pt1 | contig 13127 bp, 12 predicted proteins | sample CZOMad2_2_16fung_FD_108410 | JGI IMG/M metagenome (GOLD analysis project Ga0137407, IMG submission 108410) | Vadose zone soil fungal communities from Angelo Coast Range Reserve, California, USA - CZOMad2_2_16fungal (Illumina Assembly) | ecosystem: Environmental > Terrestrial > Soil > Vadose...
ACTTACGCCATGATCTTTCAATTCCTGTGCCCTGTCCAAAGAAATATCTTTAAAACCCAATGCTTTTAAACCATTGATAAATTCCGGATTTACGCCATGGTCTTTCAATTCCTGAACTTTCTCCAAAGAAATATCTTTAAAACCCAATGTTTTTAAACTATTGATAAATTCCGGATTTACACCATGGTCTTTTAATTCCTGGGCTTTCTCCAAAGAAATATCTTTATAGCCGGCCTGATATAATTTTTGAATAAATTCCGGATTTACACCATGATCTTTCAATTCCTGAACTTTCTCCAAAGAAATATTTTTAAAACCTAATGCCTCCCATTCATCCTGGTATGTCAACGGTTCAATCTTTGCAGATACGTCAGGAGCCGGCATAGCGAGGTTGTTTCTTTTTTTAGTTATGACACTATTATTTTTTTTGCCGGTAATGACTGGTGGGCGTGATTGTTTGGCAACCTTTTGTAGTGAATCATTCTTTTTCGAAATAACTGGTTTGTTATGCGTCTCCTGTTTTTTTTGAGGAATATTTTGCCCTTTGCTTATGCTGATAAAAAAAGCACTGAAAACAATAAGGCTCACGACCAGCCCAATTTTTTCGGAAGGATTCAATGTGTGATTTTTATTGTTGACAATTCTTCGGACACGATTTACTAACCTGTTTTTATTTTTTGCAAAAGGCATGGCGTATTTTGAAACCGAGATATTGTATTGATGAAAAGAAACCAATGCTTGTATAAATTGTTTTTTATTTTGGGTTTGATTTATGGCTATATCATCACAACAATTTTCCCTTTCATTTCTGATCAGAGAAGAGATCCATAAAATTGCCGGGTTGAAGAAGAATATGATATCGACAAAGCATTGCAAAAGGTTAAAAAAATAATCTCTTCTGCGAATATGAGCCAGTTCATGAATTAAAATGGATTCAACTTCCTGTGGCGAAAGATTTGTTATGAGTCCAACAGGAATCAGGACGGCTGGTTTTAAAATGCCGACAACCACAGGTACTTTGATAATTGCTGATTCAAGCAGCAGGATTTTTTTTTGTATGCCCAATATATTTGCAAGTCCGGATATCCTTTCTTTCCAGTATTCAGGCACATCATTTATTTTGTAATGCCTGATGCGCTGGATGTTCACAAGTCCGGATAATATTCTTACGGATTTTGCCATGAATATTATGAACCAGATTGTTACTATCAGTGAGGCATGTGTGTTGAAATAATTAATAAATACGGATAAATAATTTTGTAAAATATTATTCGAATGAATGGTTCCTTCAAAAGAGTGATATGTATCTAATTGTTTAAAAGATGAATTGGACTGTAAAGTCAATGCTGTTTTGTTTCCGTCTGTAATTTGCAATTGCTGGTAAAAAGTAAAGCAAACGATGCAGACAAACAGGGTGAAAATAGCAGAGAGAAGATTATAGCGTAAAGCTGAACTTGACTTTTTTGAAAGCACCATAATCAGGCCGGTAAACACAGCCAGTATCAGCGCCTGCCATAACGAATGTAACAATGTCCAGCATATTGCCCGTAAAATATTTTCTGAAAACAAATTCATGCCTGCATTAAATTAAATTATTAGTCTTCCAGTTTAGTCAATAGCTCTTTGATTTCTTCCCATTCTTTTTTGGATGTTTTTTCATTGCCCAATAATTCCAACATGAGATTTTTCACCGAGCCGTCATATAGCGAGTCTACAAATTTATCGAGCACAACTTTTTTCGTTTTTTGTTCTTCCAGCACAGCGCTATAAATATGTGTCATGTTTTTTTCATCACGCCGAAGTATGCCTTTTTCATACATGATCTGCATTAGCTTCAGTGTAGAAGTATACGTCACTGCTTGTTTTTGCTTATTCAGCTGGTTATTGACCAGGCGCACATTTGAGGGGCCGTGTTTCCACAAAACCTGTAAAATCTCCAACTGGGCTTTTGTCGGCTCGACCATGTTATTATTGTCAGTCATAATTTAATAAATTAAAGATATAACAATTAACGTACGAAAGAAGTTATAGGTTGTTGTTAACAAAATTTTAACTTATCAATTTTTTAATTTCTGGTTTGTATTAATCCTGAGAACTTAGTGGGTTCCAGATAATTTCTTCGCATTATCAGGTAAAGACAGAGTATAAACGACTTTGTTGCTTTGCAATCAATTTTGAATTATTCATTAAGGGCTGAGCATAAAAAAGCCACTCACTTATGTGAATGGCTCTGTATTATTCATCAGTTAGCAGCGTTTATTCGAATTTCAAGTCTAATCCTAACCCTCTTAGCTCGTGTACCAGTACATTGAAAGATTCAGGAATACCGGCTCTCGGGATGCTATCACCTTTAACAATCGCTTCATAGGTTTTTGCACGCCCAATGATATCATCAGACTTCAATGTAAGCAATTCCTGCAAAATATTGGATGCACCATATGCTTCAAGTGCCCATACTTCCATTTCACCAAAACGTTGTCCTCCAAATTGTGCTTTACCACCTAAAGGCTGTTGTGTGATCAAACTGTAAGGCCCTATGCTTCTTGCATGCATCTTATCATCTACCATGTGGTGTAGTTTGATGATATAAATAATACCAACAGTTGCTTTTTGGTCAAAGCGTTCACCGGTTTCGCCATCATACAGGAATGTATGACCGAAGCTAGGCAGCCCTGCCTTTTCGATATGGTCTGCAATTTCTTCTACAGATGCACCATCAAAGATTGGAGTTGCAAATTTTAACCCTAATTTTTCTCCGGCCCATCCTAATACAGTTTCATATATCTGGCCCAGGTTCATACGGGAAGGTACACCCAGCGGGTTCAAAACAATATCCACAGGTGTTCCATCTTCAAGGAAAGGCATATCTTCTGCTCGAACAATTTTTGCAACAATTCCTTTATTGCCGTGACGTCCGGCCATCTTATCACCTACTTTCAGTTTACGTTTTACGGCCAAATAAACCTTCGCCAGTTTTAGCACGCCTGCAGGCAATTCATCACCGATAGAGATATTGAATTTTTCTCTTTTATATCTTCCCAGTTCTTCATTATACTTGATGTTATAATTATGCAGCAAAACGTTGACGAGTTCGTCCGTTTTAGCATCACCGCTCCATCCTAATGGATTTACATTGAGGTAGTCAATACCTGCAAGATTTTTTGCAGTGAATTTCGCGCCTTTGCCGATCTGCACTTCACCAAAATTATTATTTACACCGGAAGAAGTATGATCTTTAAGCAATACCTGTAATTTACTAACCAATACATCCAGCAAATCAGCCACGTTCTTTTCATGCACTTTTTCTATCTTTTCCAGGATTGCCTTTTCACGCATTTTAGCATTTTTGTCTTTCTTCGCGCGCTGGAATAATTTTTTATTAATAACAACACCCTCTGTTCCACTTGGCGCTTTCAAAGAAGCATCTTTTGCATCGCCGGCCTTATCTCCAAAAATAGCACGCAACAATTTTTCTTCAGGAGTAGGATCGCTTTCACCTTTTGGAGTAATCTTTCCAATTAAAATATCTCCTTCTTTAATTTGCGCGCCTACACGGATAATACCATTCTCATCCAGGTCTTTTGTTGCTTCTTCAGAAACATTGGGAATATCCGGTGTTAATTCTTCTTCACCAAGTTTGGTATCACGCACTTCTAATTCATATTCGGAAATATGAACGGAAGTAAACAAATCCTCACGTACTACTTTTTCACTGATAACAATGGCATCTTCAAAATTGTAACCCTTCCATGGCATGAATGCCACTTTCAGATTTCGGCCAAGTGCCATTTCTCCCTGTTGTACGGCATAACCTTCTGTAAGAAAATCGCCTTCTTTCACTCTTTGTCCTTTTTTCACTGCGGGTTTCAGGTTGATGCAGGTTTCCTGGTTGGTTTTAATAAACTTAGTGAGTTTATATATTTTCAGATCATCTTCAAAGCTGACCAGTTTTTGTGTTTCATTTCTTTCGTAACGAACATGAATTTCATTTGCATCGACAAATTCCACTGCACCTTCGCCTTCAGCATGAATCTGTATCCTGGCGTCACGTGCCGCTTTCGCTTCCAATCCTGTGCCCACTATCGGCATTTCTGGCCTGATCAATGGAACAGCCTGGCGTTGCATGTTAGATCCCATCAATGCACGGTTGGCATCATCATGTTCAAGGAATGGAATCAATGATGCGCTTAATCCTACAATCTGGTTGGGAGCAACGTCCATGAATTCAACTTCATTCTTTTCAAGAATCGGGAAATCTCCTGTTTGACGGGAAACAATTTTCTCTTCAACGAAATTTCCTTTTTCATCCAGCGGAACATTTGCCTGCGCAATTTTTGCGATGTCTTCTTCCTCTGCGCTCAGGTAAGTCAATTTTTTCATATCCACTTTACCTTCATGCACTTTGCGATATGGTGTTTCGATAAAACCCATTTCGTTGATTTTCGCATGTACGCAAAGGGTAGAAATCAAACCGATATTCGGACCTTCAGGTGTTTCAATTGTACACAAACGACCATAGTGAGAATAGTGGACGTCACGAACTTCGAAGCCTGCTCTTTCACGACTTAAACCTCCGGGCCCCAATGCTGAAATACGACGTTTATGTGTGATTTCACTCAATGGATTGGTTTGGTCAAGGAACTGTGACAACTGAGAGGTTCCAAAGAAGGAGTTGATGACGGATGACAACGTTCTGGCATTGATCAGATCAACAGGAGTGAATACTTCATTATCACGAACATTCATACGTTCGCGGATCGTTCTGGCCATACGCGCCAACCCAACACCAAATTGTGCATACAATTGCTCTCCAACTGTACGGACACGACGATTGCTCAGGTGATCAATGTCATCTATTTCCGCTTTTGCATTGGTGAGACGAACAAGATATTTTATAATCTCGATCATGTCACCTTTGGTTAAAGTCTTTTGATCAAGCGGCAGATTTAAATTGAGCTTGCGGTTAATTTTATAACGGCCCACTTCACCGAGATCATATCGTTTATCACTGAAAAATAATTTATCGATAATTCCTCTTGCTGTTTCATCATCGGGTGCATCCGCGCCACGCAATTGGCGATAGATATGCTGAACAGCTTCGAGTTCGCTGTTGGATGTGTCTTTATTCAGCGTATTATAAATGATAGCATAATCGCCACCTACATCTTCTTTTTGAATGAAAACACTTTTAACATCCATTTCCACTACCAGACCAATTGCTTCTTCATCCAGAACAGTATCACGTTCTAAAACTATTTCATTGCGTTCAATGGATACTACTTCGCCGGTGTCTTCATCTACAAAATCTTCAACCCATGTTCTCAGTACGCGGGCAGCAAGTTTTTTCCCGATATGTTTCTGCAATGTTTTTTTATCAACCTTTACTTCATCGGCCATCCCAAATAGTTCCAGAATATCTTTATCGGTTTCATATCCAATTGCACGCAATAGGGTAGTGACAGGGAATTTCTTTTTGCGGTCGATATAAGCAAACATTACGTTGTTAATATCTGTAGCAAATTCCATCCATGCTCCCTTGAAAGGAATCACTCTTGCGGAATATATTTTTGTTCCGTTTGGATGAATCGACTGACCAAAGAATACGCCGGGAGAACGATGCAATTGAGAAACTACCACGCGTTCGGCCCCATTGATAACAAAAGTGCCGCGTGGAGTCATATACGGAATATTGCCCAGGAAAACATCCTGAACAATGGTTTGAAAATCCACATGTTCCTCATCGTTACAGCTCAAACGCAGTTTGGCTTTAAGAGGAACAGCGTAAGTCAATCCACGCTCCATACATTCTTCAATGGTATAGCGGGGCGGATCGATAAAATAATCGAGGAATTCCAGCATGAAAATATTCCTGGTATCGGTAATAGGAAAATTTTCTTTGAATACCTTGAACAAACCTTCAATATTGCGTTTGTCCGGTGTGGTTTCCAATTGGAAAAACTCTTTAAAAGATTGTATCTGTACTTCGAGGAGGTCAGGAGTTTCAGCAAGATGTTTGATTTTACCGAAATTGATCCTGTTTTGCAACTTTGTTGAAGACATATTATAAAATCCGGTTTTAGATGTTCGAACTTTCAAATCACTATAAGCAAAAAATCACCCTGGAAATTTATTTAATTCCCAACGATTTGATCTTTATTAAGTTATGTGTGCTAACTGCTTTATAGTTGAACCTTTACAGCAAATGGAGAGCAAAGGTAAAGAATAAAGACGAATAAACAATAAAAGTTGTTTTTTTCATTTAGCCTTTGGAACAATAAGCAATAGGCAATTAGCAAGGTCATTGTCCATTGCTCATTGCCTATTGCTTATTGTTTTTTTGAACGCTTACTGAATTTCTACTTCAGCGCCTGCTTCTTTCAATTTAGCTACCAAAGCATCGGCATCGGCCTTACTAACACCTTCTTTAACAGGTTTAGGAGCGCCATCTACCAGATCCTTTGCTTCTTTAAGTCCCAGCCCTGTAAGATCTTTTACGATTTTTACAACGTTGAGCTTATTTGCGCCACTGCTTTTCAGAATCACATTGAAAGAGGTTTTTTCTTCAACAGCAGGAGCGGCACCACCGGCTGCAGGACCGGCAGCAACTGCTACAGCAGCCGCGGCTGGCTCAATACCATATTCTTCTTTCAGGATTTTTGCTAATTCATTTACTTCTTTTACAGTCAGGTTCACCAACTGTTCTGCAACTGTTTTTAAATCTGCCATGGTTTTAAATTTTTTCCGCCTTCATTTCCACTTTCGGAGGATCCGGAGGATGGTTTAAAAAAATTTTGCCTTTATTTACCCTCAGGCCTGGGTTTATACTGAATGCTGCACGCAGGTTAAGCGTTTAGCGGTTCACGTTATGCCTGTACTGCTTGCTCTGCTCTTGCTTCAAGTGCTTTGACCAAGCCTGCGAGTTTACTTCCTGCATTCAGGCCGCTAATAACATTTTTAGCGGGTGATTGCAATAAACCGATAATTTCGCCAATAAGGTCGTGCTTGCTTTTCAGCGTAGTCAATGCCTTCAGTTCTTTATCGCCCTCAAATACATCTCCATCAATAAAAGCTGCTTTCAAAACCGGTTTTTCGAAATTGCCTTCTTTGCGAAAAGTGCTAATAATGAGAGCAGGTTCTTTAGCATTTTCAGAGAAAAGCAAAGCCGTTACACCATTCAAAGCCTGGTATACACCGGAATATTTTTTATCATCCAGGTTTTCCAATGCTTTTTTTATAAGCGTATTTTTAGCCACTTTCATTTCAACCTTTTTATCAAAGCAAATGCGGCGTAATTTGCCAACCTGCGCCACGGTTAGTGACTCGGTGTTGGTGACATAGAAATTATTATATTGAGCGAACTTGTCTTTCAACAGTTCAATTACTTCATTTTTTTCTTCTTTTGTCATAACTTTTTTTTTGTCACGGTTGTAACCTCATCAACCAGTGCATGAATGCTTCATGAATGTATGGGATTCGTGAGGACGAACCCGGCAACTTTAATGAACAAAAGCTTTGGTATCAATAGAGATACCCGGGCTCATGCTGCTCGCCATGAATACGCTTTTTACATAAGTGCCCTTGGCAGTAGCGGGCTTGGCTTTGATAATGGCATTGAGCAACTCCTGACTATTTTCTGTAATTTTTTCGGGAGTAAAACTTACACGCCCGATTGAAGCATGTATAATTCCAGCCTTATCTACTTTAAAAGCTATCTTTCCTCCTTTTACTTCTTTCACGGCGGCGGCCACATCATTAGTAACTGTACCAGTTTTTGGATTAGGCATCAGGTTACGTGGTCCTAATACCTTTCCCAATTTTCCGATCCTTGGCATTACAGAAGGTGTTGCAACAATAACGTCTACATCTACCCAACCACCTTCGATTTTTTGAATAAATTCATCCAAGCCGACATAATCAGCACCTGAAGCTTTTGCTTCGGCTTCTTTATCCGGAGTACAAAGCACCAACACTTTTTTTGTTTTACCTGTTCCATGTGGAAGACTTACAGTACCACGAACAGCCTGATCAGCTTTTTTAGGGTCGACACCGAGCCGTATATGTAAATCAACTGAAGCGTCGAATTTAGTCGTATTTATGTCTTTTACCAGGGTGGAAGCATCCCTAAGCGAATATGCTTTATTGTTGTCCACTTTAGCGGCAGCTATTTTTCTTTTTTTAGTGAGAGCCATTTCGTAATAATTTTCAGATTAAACAATTATTTGTCCCATGGAGCTTTTCCATCCACGTTAATACCCATGCTGCGGGCCGTGCCGGCCACCATACGCATAGCGCTTTCCACAGTAAAGCAATTCAGGTCAGGCATTTTATCCTGTGCGATTGCTTGTACCTGCGTCCATGTAACTTTTCCAACTTTATTACGATTTGGTTCTTTTGAACCACTTTGCAATTTTGCGGCGTCTAATAACTGTACTGCTGCAGGAGGAGTTTTAATGATAAATTCAAACGACTTATCAGAATAAACTGTAATGAGAACAGGGAGGACTTTCCCCATCTGGGTTTGGGTTCTGGCATTAAATTGCTTACAGAACTCCATGATGTTAATACCTTTGGAACCCAATGCAGGTCCTATAGGAGGTGCAGGATTTGCCTGACCACCTTTTACCTGCAACTTGACATAACCGGTAATTTCTTTTGCCATGTTGCTATTTTTTTGGTGTTAGCGTCCCCCGCAACCGCGGAAAACTCCCAAATTCCAAATCCGCCTTCACTGAGGTTTCCGGCAGATAAAAAAAGAACTTTCTATTTGGGGTTGCAAAAGTAAGATAAAATTATTTCCATTCAAAGATTTCGGGAGTTTTTTTATCCGATAAGGCCAGCCGGCTGAAAGCATCCCATGTTTGATAAAATACCTGGGGCATTATACAAGGGTGCGCCTGATGATTCTTTTATGAAGAAAATTATCTGCCATTTTTTTCTATTTGAATTTTTCTAACTACCTTTTTGCCACAATCTCCATTTGTTTCTTATAACAACTAAAAATTCTCTACAAACTATGGCAAAGTCAAAGAAAAAAGCAGCAAAGAAAAAAGTTGTGGCTAAGAAGAAAGCTGCACCTAAAAAGAAAGCTGCAAAAAAATCTCCTGCTAAAAAAGCAGCGAAGAAAAAAGCAGCGAAGAAAAAAGCTGCACCTAAAAAGAAAGCTGCGCCTAAAAGGAAAGCTGCGCCTAAAAAGAAAGCCGCACCAAAAAAAGCAGTTAAAAAAGCTGTGAAGAAAGCTGCACCAAAAAAGGCGGCGAAGAAAAAACCCGCTCCTAAAAAAGTTGCGCCTCCAGCTGCTCCGGCAACTCCACCGGTTGAAATGCCTACGACTTCTTATGAACCATCATCTGATTCTGGTTCAGGTAGTGGCAGCGCTTTTTGATGTTATCATAATTTCTCTTATTAAAATATTAACCCTCCGTAAATTGGAGGGTTTTTTATTTTCATCAGAATTTATTTAGCACTTCAACTACCTTATAAATATCTTCCTCTGAATGACAGAATGAGCATGGAAGGCTCAACGTTGTACTATGTATTTTTTCTGAAATGGGATAAGATTTTCCTTTGAATATTTCTTCTAAAGCTTTTTGTTTATTCGGAGCTACCGGATAATGAATTTCTGCGCGAATATTATTTTGTAAGAGATATTCCCTGATCTCGTCTCTTTGTGGATGCCGGATATTAAATATATGATACACATCAAAAAAATGTGGGTGGACCTGTGGCTTTATGAAATCATCGTTTAGATTATCAAGATAGATCTTTGCTAGTTTTCTTTTATGAGCCGTTATTTTATTGAGAGACCTCAGCTTTATTAAAAGAAACGCCGCCTGCAACTCATCCAGCCTTGAATTGAAACCAACCTGTTCGTTATAATATTTTGTCTCGGATCCATAATTTCTTAATTGACGGATTTTTTTTGCTATTGCATCATCATTCGTAATAATAGCACCGCCATCGCCAAGTGCGCCCAAATTTTTCCCGGGATAAAAACTGAAACAACCGATATCGCCGAAAGTTCCGCTCAATTGATCTTTATACATCGCCCCATGGGCCTGAGCTGTATCTTCAATTAATTTTAATCCATATTTTTCAGCAATAGGAACAATCCTGCCCATATCGCAGCATTTTCCATACAAATGAACAACGATAATTGCTTTAGTTCGTGGTGTGATGACTTCTTTTATTTTTTCCGGATTAATATTATATGTATAGATATCCGGCTCTACCAGAATTGGTTTCAGATTATTGTGCAAAACAGAGAGAATGGTAGCAATGAAAGTGTTTGAAGGAACTATGACTTCATCACCCTGGTTGAAATTATAATTTCTGAGTGCAATTATCAAGGCATCTAATCCATTGGCTACACCTATGCAATGCCTGATATTGTTGAAAGTAGCATATGCTGTTTCAAATTCTTTAAGATATTTACCTAAGATATACCAGCCATTATCCAGGATTGCATTGAATTCCTTTTTAAAATCAGCTTCGAAGGATTTATTTACAAGTCCCAGGTCATCATAAGGTATCATGAATAAATAATTTTATTTGGGATGGTTATAAATATAATCGGAAGGATCGTAGCGGTAAGAAGCAAGGACAATTATAACAGCGTTCGGAGAGAAGCTATGAAGAGTACGCCATTCCTGGGGTTCAACGATCAGGCATTTATCGGGCGCATCAAGTATATAATCTTTTTCTGGCTGCCCGTCTTCATGAGTAGTAATCGTGAAACTACCCTGTATACAAATTACTGCTTCCTCAGTTTTATAATGTTTGTGTCCTCCTCTGGAGAGTTCGGTTGTATTGTAGATACAAAAAATTCTTTCAACCTCGAATGGCAACTTGGATTTTGCATCTTCAATGATTGTCAGGCTTCCGCGTCGATCCGGGTAATTGGGTAAGGCTTTGAAATATGACATAGGCGGGTGTTAGTAAGTGTGCGGGCTTGGAAAACAAATCTAGCTAATATTGCTTAAAAAAAGGTCAGTCATGAATATTCGTTGTTTGCATTATCAAGCATATCCATGATGTGTGCATCTACTTTGATATCAAATTTACGGGCCAAAAATTTGTCGGATTTTCTCAATGCATCGAAGTCATCCGTAGTAATAATCTTTGGGCTGCTGCCACCTTTGGACCAATCTATATAGTACAGATTATCGTTTACAACTGTATTTTTAAAGTCAGAGTTCATGATAATAGTAGGAATAAGAAATTCATCTGTTCCCCATGCAAACTCAGAGAATCTTTTGACCTTTTTGTTGACTGCAATGAAATCAACAATGTATGTAGCGCATGCCGAAGTAATGGTCATGAAGGTAGCGCACGGTCCACCATACATTTTATATGGTAATGGAAATTTTCTTTTTGGTAAAATCCTGTTGATAAAAAACTGCAACCTGTATCTTCCTCTGAAGCCATAATTGGTCATGTGATATTGATTGATTCTCGTTATCGCGTGAGTCCACCATTTATCTCCGGGATCTTCAAAAAAAATAAAATTTTTACCCAAATTATTTTCCAGGTAAGAATAGAATGAGGCAACCGGTTTTATCAGGTAATCCTGCCCGCTTACAATACTGATGAAATCATATTTCCTTCCTGAACTCAATATTTCTGCCAGTGAATTCAGAATCCCTGCAGTAACACCAAAACCACCCCAATTTACCTTTACTCTTGTTTTAATGAAGTATACCTTTCCTATTTGTTTGAGGTAAACAAAATTCGAAATGCTTATTTTTTTATCCAGGTGGATATAAAAATCGGTTCCATCACGATCGAACTTTTTTATAAGCCGTTCAATTTGTGAAGGATCTTTATAGGCTACAATAACGAACGCCATCTTCATATGCAAGCTATTTAGAGGGACTCTGTATTATATAATTTTTAATGGAGAGCAAAAAATTGAGTATAGTAATCTTCTACAAACGAAGGACTAATATTTTTATTTTTCAATGATTTTCTTAAGCGGCTCAATTGTGGTCGATTATAACAAATAGCCGCAGGTATTGAGTCAGTCGTCTTATAAGATGATTGAAATTGTCCAGGATTGCAATACGGCTTTATGAGCAATTATTCGGAAGGACTTCGTTTAGTAAAAGACAGTGATCAAAAGTTGATACCAACCATTATCGGCTATATTGGCTACTATGAGGAGAATCAACAAGAAAAGGATGGTAAATTATTAGTATTATGATATTTTTTCCACCTGCATGTAATTCAATTCAACAGGGGTAGAACGTCCGAAAATTTTTACAGTTACTTTTAATTTCTTTTTTTCATCGTTCACTTCTTCGATTATTCCATTAAAGTCATTAAAGGGGCCTTCAATAATTTTGATGGTTTCACCGATAATAAATGGTTCACTCATGCTAATGCCTCCGGATTCGGCCATTTCATCCATTTTGCCCAGCATTTTGTTCACTTCTGCTTTCCGGAGCGCAATTGGGTTTTCTTTCCCTAAAAAATGAATAACATTGGTAGTATTCTTAATAGCATCTCTTAAATCATCACCCAACTTTCCCTCAGTTACTTCAATCATTACATAGCCGGGATAATAATTTCTTTCACGCATTACTTTTTTACCATTCTGAACCTTATATACTTTTTCCACCGGGAGGAAAACCTGCTTCACGATTTCACCCCATCCGCCACGTGAAATTTCTTTATCGAGGTATTCTTTCACTTTGCGTTCCTTGCCGCTTACTACGCGCAGCACATACCATTTGGTTTCTTTTTGATCCGGCTGAGTTGTTTGATTTGCAGTTTCCATCATCAAAATAATGAATAAATGAATTTTAATATTGAACTAGATAATATATCCATGACGTATACAATTATTGTAATAACCAATGTGGCCACCAGCACAATAACTGTTGATTGCTGTAATTGGGTCCAGCTTGGCCAGGTGACTTTTTCCATCAACTCCTTATAGGATTCTCTGAAATAAATTGAAATTTTATTCATGGTCATTTAAATGTGAAAATGTGAAAAATGTGGGAAATGTGGAAATGTAATAATACGAAGTATGAAAATTTTCACATTTCCATATTTCGATATTTTCACATTTTTACATTTTCCTGCACGGGCACTAGGATTCGAACCCAGATCTAAGGTTTTGGAGA
>Ga0137407_10002101_pt1 | contig 13111 bp, 8 predicted proteins | sample CZOMad2_2_16fung_FD_108410 | JGI IMG/M metagenome (GOLD analysis project Ga0137407, IMG submission 108410) | Vadose zone soil fungal communities from Angelo Coast Range Reserve, California, USA - CZOMad2_2_16fungal (Illumina Assembly) | ecosystem: Environmental > Terrestrial > Soil > Vadose zone...
AGCGAATGGTAGCGATACCACCCATGCCCGATCGGCACGACGAACGCGTTCGCCCGGGCGAGGGCGAGCAGGACGTTCGGGTCAGGTTCGTCGTCGGCTAGCTCGGCGGCAATGTCTGCGCTGACGCGGTCCAGGATGCTCGTTCTCAGCAGAAAATCCCGGACGTGAGCGGGCTGAGCGTTCAGGACTTCCTGCACCAGATAGCCGGTCACCGCGCTGTCCTCGGCGACGAACTCCTTGATGAACTGGTCAGGATCCGGGTGGCCGGCCATCGAGATCGCAGCCAAGCGCAGGCCCGCTGCCCAGCCTTCAGCCCGGCTGGTGAGCCGCTCAAGCGAATCCGCGGACAGCGTGACGCCGTGCTGGGCAATCAGCAGGCGGGCTTCAAGGTTGGTGAAGATGAGATCGCCGGCCCTGATCTCGGTCAGCTGCCCGCTGAGCCGGTATCGGTGCAGCGGCAGGAGCGGGTCCATCCGCGAGGCAACCACCAGGTGCAGGCCACGTCCCGCATTGCGCAGCACGTATTCCAGCCCATCCAGCACCTTGGGCTCGGTCAGCAGGTGGACATCATCGAGGACCAGCGTCACCGGCGGGTCCTGCGTGGCCATCGCTGACGCGAATTTCAGCAGGAACGCATGGTTAACGGCGCGCCCGCGCGCCGCGGCCGCCAAGCCCCGCGGCACGGCGATGCCTGCCTGGCGCAGCGCCGTAATGACATAGGACCAGAAGACCTTCGGCTGGTTGTCGTAGTCGTCGATGGTGACCCAGGCGGACGCACCGGAGTGCGCTTCGGCCCACAGGGCAAGGGCCATCGTCTTGCCCGCGCCGGGAGCGCCGGTGATAACGGTGAGCGGGGTCCGCGCTCCCTGAGCGATGAGCTTGTTGATTCGCGGGCGCTGGACGGCCCAGCCGGGCACGACCGGCGCGGTGATCTTCGAAGCAAGGACCGGATCCTCGGTACCCGCCTTCTGCCAGCTGGATCGTGCCGGGCCGCGAGCCGATGCCCTGGTCACCACCGGTACCACCCTCACCCTCGAGGCCACGGACATTAGCCCTGCAGGAGCCGCATGATGCGGCCATGACCTGCAACGACCTGCCCAACCCGGGGTCTGGAAGCTGGCTAGCTCGCTTGCTATGTCCTGTTCTCGCTTGGATCCGGGTGATTCGTCAATACCCTGCGCCGATTTCACCTGGGTGACGAACTCACCCGCCGTGAGTGGGGCGCAACCGGCCGGGCAGTAGCACGGTGGAGTTGCTGCCATTGTCAGATCCGACCAGCTGGGAGCCCCGCGGTGCCATCGGCCTACTACGAGATCCGGGTAGCGGGAATCCTCCCGCCCGAGGCTCTGCTTGACTTCGAGCGGCTCACCGCAGAAGTGGAGCCGGTCGAAACAGTCCTGCACGGCCCCCTGTCGGATCAGGCCGCGCTGCACGGCCTGCTGGCCAGGCTCGAGACATTCGGCGTGCAAGTGATTGAGGTCCGCCGCGTTCATGATCAGGACCGGCCGCAGGAGAAATGACTCCGCAGCGGAGGATCCGGCCCACTCCGAGCACGACCTTGTCTGTCGTCACCGCAAACCGCCATCCGCGCAGCGCCGAACGCCCTCAGCCGCCTTTGGCTGCCATCACGACGCGAGAGCTTCCCCGCGTCACCCGCGCGGGGTGAGGCATCTTCGCGCCGCAATCGACATGATCAACCCGGTGGCGGATGGCTACCGGGAGACAGTGACGATGGTGGCTGACCGGCGGTGAATGCGGCGTTCTTCGGGCTGGCGGTGCTGGCAGCTTTGAGCTCGGCGTTGCCGGGCCCTTATTCGGCGGTCATCACTCGGTCTCCGCGGCGACGGCCCTGATGATGTCTCCGACGGGATCAACAGCTCCATGCCGACGGCGGATCACGTCGGCGATGAGCCCGGTCCAGCCGGTCTGGTGCGCTGCGCCGATCGCGGCTCCGTTGTCACCGTGGAAGTACTCGCTGAAGACCAGGTTGTCCTTCCAGGCCGGGTCGTTCTGCAGCAGCTCGGTCCCGCCGAAACATGCCCTGCGGCCGTCCGGCCCGCGCGTGAAGATCGAGATGAGCCGGTCCTGCAGATCAGCGGCAACCTTGTCCAGGGTCAGCTGTTTGCCCGACCCCGTCGGGTACTCGATGGTGAAATCGTCGCCGAAGAACCGGTGGTACCGCTCCAGAACGCTGATCACCAGGTAGTTCAGCGGGAACCAGAGCGGGCCGCGCCAGTTCGAGTTTCCGCCGAACATGGACGTGGTGGACTCGGCAGGCTCGTAGTCGATGCTCGCCCTGAAGCCTTCGACGTCGAGCTCGTAGGGATGCTCGCGGTGGTAGGCCGACAGGGCCCGCAGGCCGTGCGGGGACAGGAACTCGTTCTCGTCGAAAAGCTTCTCAAAAAGCTTCTCGAGTCGGCCCACGCCGGCCAGGCTGAGCAAGAGCCGCTGCTGGCCGTTCTCCCCGCGCAGCAGGCCGATCGCAGCGAGCTTTTCTCGGTCCGCCAAGCCCCGACGGTCCAGGAAGTCCGCGAACTGCTTGCCAACCGTGAGCGAGACCTGGAGATCATTCTCGTCGATGACCGCGGCCGCCAGGATCGGGATGATTCCCACCATCGACCGGACCTTCACGGAAATGGCTTCCCCGCTCGGGGTCATGAGCCTGTCGTAATAGAGTCCGTCGGTCTCGTCCCACAGCCCGAGGCCTTCGAGCGCATCGGTGATGGCGGCGAAATGCTCAAGGAATTTGAGCACAAGATCCATGCCTGGGCGCTGACCGGACCGGTTCAGGATCACGGCCATGGAGGCCATGGCGATCGCGTAGAAGCCCATCCAGCCGGTGGCATCGGATTGCTCCAGGATGCCACCGACCGGCAGGTGCGAGCGGTCGATCGGGCCGATGTTGTCCAGGCCGAGGAAGCCGCCTTCGAACAGGTTGTTCCCTTCGGCGTCTTCCCTGTTGACCCACCAGGTGAAGTTGACCAGCAGCTTGTCGAAGATCCGGCTGATGAAGCCGATATCGCGAGCGCCGTCGATCGCGAAGACCTCCACGGCGGCCCACGCCTGCACCGGCGGATTCACGTCCCCGAAGTCCCACTCGTACGCGGGCAGCGCGCCGTTGGGATGCTGGAACCACTCCCGGCACAGCAAGATGAGCTGGTACTTGGCGAACGCCGGGTCCACGTGGGCCAGCGCGACGCAGTGGAACGCCAGATCCCAGGCCGCGTACCACGGATACTCCCACTTGTCGGGCATCGACATGATGTCGAAGGAGTCGAAGTTGCGCCACCGGGAGTTGCGGCCGGTCAGCCGCTGCGCCGGGGGCGTGGGCTGGGCCGGGTCCCCGTCCAGCCAGCGGGCCACGTTGTAGTAAAACAGCTGCTTGCTCCACAACATCCCGGCGAACGCCTGCCGCATCACCAACGCCTCGTCGGCAGACGCCCCGGCCGGCGTGAGCTCGGCGTAGAACTCGTCAGCCTCGGCCCGTCGCTGGGCGATGACCTGGTCGAACTGGGCACCGAGCGGGGAGCTCGCCGCGCTGGCCGGCAAGGGCGGCGGCCGCAGCCGCAGCCGCAGCTCGGCTGTCTGGCCGGCCTGCACCGGCACCTCGTACCAGAAAGCGGCCTTGGTTCCCGTTCGCTCGGGGTTGACGGTGGCGGCCCCGTTCACCACGTGATCGTTGATGCCGTCCTTCGGATACGGCGTGACCGGCGCGGCGCCGAACAGCCGCTCGGCGTTCGTCTCGTTCTCGCAGAACACCGCCGTTGGCATTCTCCCGTCGGGTCCCGGGCCGGCGATCAGCTCCAGCGGGCCGAGGAAGGGATGATCGATGCCCACCGCCGATTCACCTGCCACCCGCATCGCTGGCCTGGGCGCGCCGGTGTCCCAGGACCAGGTGTTGCGGAACCACGCGGTCGGCAGCACATGCAGGGTGGCCGCGTCCGGGCCCGCGTTGGTCACCGTTACGGTCATCAGCAGGTCATCAGCGCTGGCCTTGGCGTAGTGCACTTCGACAATCCAGTATCGGTCACCATCAAAGACCCCGGTGTCGAGCAGCTCGTATTCGGGCTCGAGCCGGCTGCGTGACCCGTTCTGCTCAACGAGGTCGTGATAGGGGAACGCGGCCTGCGGATAGTGATACCGCCACCGATTCCACGCATGGCTGGGGATCGCGTCGAGATACCACCAGTACTCCTTGACGTCCTCGCCGTGATTGCCCTGGGCGCCGGTCAGGCCGAACGCCCGCTCCTTCAGGATCGGGTCGTTGCCGTTCCACAGCGCCAGGCCCAGGCACAGCCGCTGCTCCACATCGCAGAATCCTGCCAGGCCGTCCTCCCCCCAGCGGTAGGCACGCGACCTGGCGTGATCGTGGGGCAGGTAATCCCAAGCCTCGCCGTCGGCGCTGTAGTCCTCGCGCACCGTCCCCCATTGGCGCTCGCTGACGTACGGCCCCCACCGGTACCACTCTCCGGCCTGCCGCAGCCCATCCTCCATCCGCCCGAACGCTGCCACCCGATCCCGCTCCGCACCCACTGCCGTCCCCTTCGCGTTAACCTGCCGCAACGTCCCTCTGTCGTGGCGACCGCGCGGACCAGGCAGCCGGGACCACGATCGGGCACCGGTCATGGCGCTGCGCCCGATGGCGCTACCCGTTCGCGGCCGCTCAGAGTGGCAGACCGCCGCCTTCGGCTGCCTCCCGCTCAGCCTTGTCCGGCAGGCCGCGGACCAGAACGATGATCGCTATCGCGATGGCAGCGCCGATGATGTCGCCGAAGACGTACACCCACCAGCCGGTGAAGTTGGCGCCCACGATGTCAGGGCCGAGCGTGCGGGCCGGATTCATCGACGCGCCGCTGATCGGGCTGGCGAACAGCCCGAGCAGCGCCACCGTCGAGCCGACCGCGATGGCGGCGTTATGGCCGATGCTGCGGGATCCCGTCGCGGTATTGAGGATCACGCTCACCAGGATCGCGGTCAAGACGATCTCCATCACGAACGCACGCCACTCACCGCCGTGGGTGGCGATCGGGTAGTTCCCGCCCGCGCTGACATGGCCGTAGACGACCTGCAGGAACAGGGCCGCGCCGATGGCACCGGCGAACTGCACCACCCAGTAGGGGATAACCCAGGCCCGCGGGAAGACCCCGCGGCCGGTGAACGCGAAGGTGACCGCCGGGTTGATGTGCAGCCCGGACAGCGGGCCCCAGGCGTAGATCAGCGCCATCACCAGGGCTCCCGGCGCGATCACCGCGGCGGTCCGGGAGATCGGGCCGCCCCCGACGTAGTGATTGATCACGCCGGACCCGGCGGCCACGGTCACCAGCAGGAACGTGCCGAGGAACTCGATGATCAGCCGGATCCACAGCGGGCGTTCGCTGAGCGTGTCCTCCTCGAACTTGAGGAGGTAACGGGTTCCCACGGCGGCGGCGTGCACCGCTTCCCGATCGCCTGTGGCGTCAGCCATCTCGTCTCCCCGCTTCAGCCGGTTGCCGGGCGATCAGGTGAGGATCTTCGCCTTCTCGCGGGCGAACTCATCAGCGGTGATGACTCCGCGGTCGCGAAGGTCGGCCAGCTTCGCCAGCTGATCCGCGGAAGACGAGCCGGCTGCCTGCTGTATGTAAGCGCGGGCGGCCTCGTCCTGTGCCTGAGCATCCCGCTCCGCCCGCTCTTGCATCTTCCCGCCGCGGGCGATCAGGTAGACCAGCACGCCGATCAGCGGGATGAACAGCACGAAGATGAACCACAGGGCCTTGGCCCAGCCGGACAGGTCGCGACTGCGGAAGATGTCGATGAACACCCAGATCAGGATCCAGATCCAGATCACCCACAAGAAGAACTCGAACATCGTCCAGAAGACATTCAAAAGTGGATAGGACGACGATGATGCGGCGAGTGACATTCCTTCTCCTTAGCGCCACGAGTTTCCCATTGGCTCGGCTCTCAGGGCCGTGCTCCCCGGGCACGCTCAGCATCGGCCGACAGCGGATCTTGGGCATCACCCGTCGCGGGTGAGACAGCAGCCCGCGCCTGTCAGGCCGCGAGCCCGAGCCGCGTGATGATCTCCGCCACGACGTCGGCAGGCGCAGCCCGGGCAGGAACCACAAGGATCCGTTCCGGATCTTGTGGCACTTCCAGCGCGGCGAACTGGCTGTCGAGCAACTCCGCGGGGAAGAAATGCCCGGGCCTGCCCTTCAGGCGGTCCGCGTCCTGATCGTGGCTTACCTGCAGGAAAACCATCCGCGCGGCCGGTCGCCCGGCCAGCAGCGCGGCCCGGTAGGCGCGCTTGAGCGCCGAGCAGGCCACCACCGCGGACTGCCCGGCCGCGATCCGCTCGTCCATCCAGGCCCCGATCGCGGCGAGCCATGGCCGGCGGTCACGGTCGGTGAGCGGATGACCGGCCCGCATCCTGGCGATGTTCGCCGCGGAGTGGAAGGAATCGCCATCCGCGAAAGGCCAGCCCAGCTGCTCGGCCAGCAGGGTGCCGATCGTCGTCTTGCCGCTGCCGGAAACGCCGGCCACTAGCACGATCATCCCCCATGATGCTACCCGGGCATCCTTGCTCGCTGCGGATACGAACAGGCGGCAGGGTCAGCCCGAGGCGGATCGCGCGCCAGCCGCCGCGAGTCCGCGGGCGACGGCGTCCGGGCTTGGCCGAGACCGCTTCAGTCGGCTGCCTCGTTGATGCCGTATTGATCCACGAGTACGTTCTGAAGAATGAAGCCGGAGATCATCGATGCGCCGGCCGTGGTGTCTGGCGGTGAGCACGCAGCCGCAACGAGGCTCGGGTTCGAACTGCCTGACTCGAAATTCCACCCGCCTGCGGCCCGGCCAGGGATCGTCAGGCGGACGGCGCTCATCAACCGGCTGGCCGCTGCCCAGGCGCCGGTCATCTCCGTCGTCGCCCCACCCGGCTACGGCAAGACAACGCTCATGGCACAGTGGGCGCAGCGGGTCGGGCCGCGCGTGGCGTGGGTCTCCTGCGACGACGGGGATAACGACCCGGTCGTGCTGCTGAGCGCACTCGCCGTTGCGCTGAACCGGATCGAACCTGTCGATCAGACCATATTCCGGGCGCTTGCCTCCTCGGGCGCCGGCATCACCGTGGTGCCCAGGTTCGTGTCCGCCATCACCTCGATGCACCTGCCGGTCACCGTGGTGCTCGATCATGCAGAGGCGGTAACGAACAAGAAGTGCCTGAACGTGATCGGCGAGTTCGCCCTGCGCCTGCCGCGTGGCTGGCAGTTCGCGCTAGCCTCGCGCACCGGCGTGCCGCTGCCGACGGCGCGCCTGCGCGCTCAGGGCGGGATCATCGAGATCGGCGCCGAGGATCTGGCGATGGGGCCGCCGGAAGCGTCTGCTCTGCTGAAGGGCGCGGGCGCCGAACTCGGCCAGGCGAGCATCCATGATCTCCTGCAGCGGACCGAAGGATGGCCGGCCGGGCTGTACATCGCCGCGCTGGCCATGAAATCTGGCACCCGGCTTAGCCAGGCCGGATTCACTCTCACCGGCGACGATGTCTTCATGGGCGACTACTTGCGCTCTGAGCTCCTGGACCGGGTCTCCACCGCCGAAGCGTCGTTCCTCATCCGCACTTCGGTCCTTGACCGGATGTCCGGGCCGCTCTGCGATGCGATCCTCGGCGAGAAGGGATCCGGGCGCGTCCTTGAGCGGATGGAGGACCGGAACCTGCTGGTGATCCCGCTTGACCGCCGCCGGGAGTGGTACCGCTACCACCAACTGCTCAGGGAACTGCTGCAGTCGGAGCTGCGGAGGCGAGAGCCGGACCTGGCCCAGGACCTTCATTTCCGGGCAGCTGCGTGGTTCGAGGCGAACGCGATGCCGGAGGCTGCGATCGAGCACGCCAAGGCGGCGGGAGACTATGACCGGGTCGCCCGCCTGCTTCTGGACCTGGCTCAGCCCGTCTGGGCCAGCGGGCGCGTCGAGACCGTGCTGCACTGGATGGAGTGGCTCAGGGACATCACCTCAGCCGAGCACTATGGCGCGATCGCCGTGCACGGCTCGTTGATCTTTGCCCTACTCGGCCAGCCGGGCGAGTCCGAGCGCTGGGCGGCCGCCGCGGAACGTGCGTCCCCAACGGGCATCCTCCCCGACGGAAGCACGATGGAGGGCACGCTCGCATACCTGCGCGCGATCTTGTGCCGAGATGGCATCGAAGCGATGCGGCGCGACGCGCAGATCGCCTGGGACGGGCTGAGCCCGGCGAGCCCGTACCGCGCGACGATGCTGTACACCGTGGGCAATTCCTACCTGGTGGAGGGTGACCCGGCCCGGGCTGAGCCCATCTTCGCCCGCGCACTCGATATCTCGACCCGGGCCGGCGCCTTGCCGTTCGCGGCGCTCATCCTCGCCGAGCAGTGCAGCGTGGCAGCCCATCGCAATGACTGGCCGAGGGTGACAGCGCTTGCGCAGCGCGCGGTCACGATCGTGGCGGCCGGGCACTTCGACGATTACTGGACAAGCGCACTTGTCTACGCGTGGGCGACCCGGGCTGCGCTGCGCCAGGGGAACATCTCCCGGGCCCGGTTCTACCTCGGCCGCGCCGCCCGGCTGAGGCCCCTGCTGACCTACGCGCTGCCCGTCGCGTCAGTCCAGGCGCTGCTCGAGATGGCGCGCTGCTACATCACGCTCGCCGACCCCGGCGGCGCCGCCACGGTCCTGACGCAAGTCCGCGACATCCTCCAGCAAAGGCCGGACCTCGGCATCCTCCCGGAACTTGCCAGCCAGCTGCAGTCCAGGCTGGCCACGATCAAGGCCGGCGCCGTCGGCGCGTCGTCGCTGACGGCGGCCGAGTTGCGACTTCTGCCGCTACTGGCCACCCACCTTTCGTTCCGGGAGATTGGCGAGCGGCTTTTCGTTTCGTCGCACACGGTCAGGACGCAGGCGTACTCGGCGTACCGGAAACTCGGCGTCTCGTCACGCAGCGAGGCGGTCGCCCGCACGCACGAACTCGGCCTGGACGCCCTCTAGGGATCCGATGAGGACCTGAGCGGGGGCAACGATCCAGATCTGCCGGGAATGCAATTTCACACCATTCGTGTGATGCGCCGCCTGCCCGGCTGACATCTCGTGGTTGGTGGGGGGCGCAGTCCTCCGCGGCGGCCGGCATCGAGGCGGCCGGTTACCCGACAAGTGATCCGCAATGGCGAACTACCATCAGTACTGGCCCGCCGGGGAGCGGGGATTACCCGATGGCGACTTATGCTGCTCACCAGCCGGCGGCCCGCGCCAGACGGCCGGCGGTTTCCCTCGACGATCCGGTCCTGGCAGCTAAAATCACGGCGCCGGCCGTACCGGACTGGGCCGTGCTGCGGCCGCGGGTCAGCAAGCTGATCGCCCAAGGTACACGGTGGTGCCCGCTGACCGTGGTCACCGGCCCTCCTGGCGCGGGCAAGACGATGGCCATCGCGCTGTGGGCGGCCGCCGAGTCCGGGCCGGTCGCCTGGTTCTCGCTGGATGACTATGACAACCGGCCGAGGGTCTTCTGGTCCTACGTCATCGCGGCACTGCGCCGGTCCGGGGTTGCCGTTCCCAAGGCCCTGTCAGCCGCACGGGGGCGGCGAGCCGATCACGGGTTCCTCATGCGGCTCGCGTCGGCGCTTGCTGCCCAGAAACCGCCGGTGACGCTGGTCATCGATGACCTCCACCTGCTCACTGAGCCGTCGGTGCTGAACGGGCTCGACTTCGTGCTGCGGAACGTGCGGCCTGGCATGCGCCTGGTGATCGCCGCACGGATGGATCCGCTGCTGCCGCTGCACCGGTACCGGCTGGCCGGCGAGCTGGCCGAGATCCGGGCCGGCGACCTCGCCTTCAGCTTCGCCGAGGCCGGCCAGCTCATGGCGCAGCACAGCTGCCTGCTGTCGGCGGACTCGCTCACGAGCCTCACCCGGCGAACCGAGGGCTGGGCGGCCGGCATCCGGCTGGCCGCGATCTCGATGGATGGTCATCCCGAGCCTGACCAGTTCGTCACGGAACTGATTGCCGAGGACAGCGCCCTGACCGGCTATCTGGTGCAGGAGGTTCTCGACACCCAGCCGCCCGGGGTCCGGGATGTCTTGCTGAGCACCAGCATTCTCGAGCGGGTCAGCGGCGAAGCCGCCAGCGAGCTGGTGGGCGATCAGCGCGCGGCGGGAATCCTGTCGGACGTGGCGGCGGCGAACGCGTTCGTCCAGCCGATCGGGTGCGGGTGGTACCGCTATCACACGTTGTTCGCCGAAGTGCTGCGTCTCAAGCTGCGCCGCGAGTATCCGGGCCGGGTGGGCCCGCTGCACCGGCGAGCCGCCCGGTGGTACGAGCGGAACGGCCTGCTCAGCGACGCGGTGCGGCACGCGGCGGGGGCCGGCGACTGGCAGCTCGCCGCTAGCATGATCATCGACGGGCTGGCGATCAGCGAGATCATCGAGCCACGGGGCACCCGGCCCCTGGCCGGCGAGATCCGGAGCATGCCGCACGGCGAAGCCTGGATCGAGCCACAGCCGTGGCTGGTCTGCGCCGCTGTCGCGTTGTCCGCTGGCCGGGTCGAATCCAGCGCAGCGGCGCTGCGTGCCGCGGACAGCATCCTCGAGCGCCTTCCGGCCGGCCAGCAGCCTGCGTGCCAGCTGGCCGCCGCGATGATCCGGCTCGCCGCCGCTCGTCGCACCGGGGACCTCGTTGCGGCGGCTGCCGCGGCCGCCCGAACGGAGGCGCTGGCCGGCCAGGTCTCCGGCGACACGCTCGCCCGGCATCCGGAAATGCGGGCGCGCGCGGCGTTCGGCCGCGGGGCCGTCGAGCTATGGTCGGGCCACCTCGACGAGGCAGCCCGCGTTCTCGATTCGGGTGTGGCCGCCGCGACCGCTGCCGGCGGTGAGCATGAGCTAACGGACTGCCTTGGACATCTCGCGCTGGTGGAGGCCCTGCGCGGGCGGCTGTGCCGCGCCGCGAAGCTGGCCGCCCGGGTGACAGCGGCCCACACGGCCGGCGAGCCCGCCGTCCCGCACCTGAATCCCGCGGCGCTCGCCGCACTGGCCCTGGTGCACCTGGAACGCGGTGAACTGCGCGAAGCGCGCAGCCTGCTCAAGCAGGTGGACGGCGCCCTTGGCATCAGCCCGGACAAGCTGATCGGGGCGGTGGCCTGCCTGGCGGCGGCGGGTGATGCCCTGGCCGCGGGGCGAGCTGGCGCCGCCGCGCAGATCGTCGTCAGGGCACGGTCCGGATGGCCGGTTCCGGCCTGGCTCGAGCAACGGCTGTGCCTGGCCGAGTCGGCTGCGTACGTGGCGGCCGGCGACCTCCGGGCGGCATTCGCCGCGGCCGAACGGGCCGGCCACCAGGCCTCGCTGGAGGCCGCGGTCGCGCTTGCGCACGCGCGGACGGCGGCGGGAGACGGCGCGAACGCCAGGCGCGCTCTCACCTCCGCGCTGGCGGCCGATAGCGGGGCGCCCGAACGGGTGCGCCTGCAAGCGTGGCTGGCCGACGCCCGGCTCAGCTACCACAGCGGAGACCGCGTGCGAGGTCGCCAGTCACTTGACTGCGCGCTGCGGCTGGGTGAACGTGAGGAACTCAGGCTGCCGTTTGCCATGGAGCTTGGCTGGATCGGGCCAGTGCTCCGGCATGACCCTGAACTGGCCCGCGCCCACCGGCGCCTGCTCGGGCCGGCGTTGCGGCGCTGCCAGCTCCCTGCTGCGCCTGGCCTCCCGGAGCAGGGAGCGATCCCGGTGGTCGAGCCGCTTACCGAGCGCGAGCGGGAGGTGCTGCTGCACGTGTCAGGGATGCTGAACACCGCTGAGGTCGCCAGCACGATGTACATCTCCATTAACACGGTCAAGTCGCATCTCAAGAGCATCTACCGCAAGCTGGCGGCGACTCACCGCGGCGAGGCTGTCCGCCGGGCGCGGCAGCTAGGGCTGATCTGATCTCACGTTGCTGGCGATGGCCCGCCCGGCTATCGCGCGAGCCGCGGACAGTGTCGCGCTGCGGCTGGGTTACCTCGAAGACCGCGGCCAGCCGGGCGGCGGGGCGCGAAATGTCCGTCGCGGCGGCTACCGTAGGCCAGTGCGGATAGCGACCTGGAACGTGAACTCGGTCAGGCAGCGGCTGCCGCGGCTGCTGCCCTGGCTGGATCAGCGGCAGCCCGATGTCGTCTGCCTGCAGGAGACCAAGCTCGCCGACCACGCGTTCACCCGGCTGCTCGGCGACGAGCTGGCCGGCCGCGGCTACGCGGTCGCCCGGCACGGCGAGGCGCGGTGGAACGGGGTGGCGATCTTGTCAAGGGCGGGGCTGGACGACATCGAGGCCGGACTCGCCGGAGCGCCTGGCTTCCCCGCTCCGGAGGCGCGGGCGGTATCCGCCACCTGCGGCGGGATCCGGGTGCACTCGGTATACGTGCCGAACGGGCGGGAGCCGGGCTCCGATCACTACAAGTACAAGCTCAGCTGGCTGGCCGCGCTGCGGGACGTGGTGGCGGCCGGCCCGGAAGCCGCGGTCGTCTGCGGCGACATGAACATCGCGCCGGCCGACGCCGACGTGTTCGATCCGCACGCCTACGCCGGGCAGACCCACGTCACGCCGCCGGAGCGGGCGGCGCTGGCCAGGCTGCAGGCGCTCGGCCTGCGTGATGTCGTGCGGGATCGCTGGCCGGGCGAGCGAGTGTTTACCTACTGGGACTACCGGGCCGGGATGTTCCAGCGGGATCTGGGAATGCGGATCGACCTGGTGCTGGCCACCGCCCCGGTAGCCGACCGGGTGCGGGCGGCGTGGGTGGACCGCCAAGCTCGCAAGGGCGCGGCGCCGAGTGACCATGCCCCGGTGATCGTCGACCTGGACGAGGCGCCGGACGGGGACATCGGGCCGGTCGTGCCGCCATCCTCCGCGCCCGCCGTCAAGGCGGGCTCGGTCAGGCTGCCGCAGTCACGCTGACGTCCGGCAGGCGCCGATCAGCGGGCCGGCTGCTGGCCACCGGCCTGCCCCGCCAGCCCGGGCCAGCCCCGCCAGCCCCGCCAGCCCCGCCAGCCCCGCCAGCCCGGGCCAGCCCCGCCAGCCCGGGCCAGCCCCGCCAGCCCCGGCCAGCCCCGCCAGCCCGGGCCAGCCCGGGCCAGCCCCGCCAGCCCGGGCCAGCCCC
>Ga0137407_10002102_pt1 | contig 13110 bp, 12 predicted proteins | sample CZOMad2_2_16fung_FD_108410 | JGI IMG/M metagenome (GOLD analysis project Ga0137407, IMG submission 108410) | Vadose zone soil fungal communities from Angelo Coast Range Reserve, California, USA - CZOMad2_2_16fungal (Illumina Assembly) | ecosystem: Environmental > Terrestrial > Soil > Vadose...
CTTGTACCTTATACCTTATACCTTGTACCTTATTTCAATTCTTATTTTTAAATAAATATTCAAACTCAACACAATGAAAAAATATATTATCCCTGTAGTATTTATTTTTACCTGCTTATTCTTAATAAGTGCCATTCATCATCGTGCGAAACCCAAAGTATTGATATTTTCTAAAACAAACGGGTTTCGTCATGCCAGCATACCTGTAGGCATTGCTGCAATTAAAAAGCTGGGGGAAGAAAATGGATTCGATGTGGATGCCACAGAGGATTCAACCAAATTCACTAAAAAAATACTAAAGAAATATGCTGCATTGATTTTTCTCAGTCCGACACAAAAAGTATTCGGTCCAGATGAAGAAAAAGCATTGCAGGAGTATATTCATAACGGTGGAGGTTATGTGGGAATTCATGCTGCAACCGATTGCGAATATAATTGGGCATGGTACGGAGAACTGGTGGGCGCCTACTTCAAATCACATCCCAAGCAACAACAGGCTAAACTCATTGTAGTCAATAAAAATCATCCTTCCACGGCTTCATTGCCGGATACCTGGGAGCGTTATGATGAATGGTATAATTTCAAAAGCATCAGCCCGAATACTACGGTCCTGATCAAAATTGATGAAAGCTCCTATACTGGTGGTGAAAATGGGGACAATCATCCAATGGCATGGTATCATGAATTTGAAGGAGGAAGAGCATTTTATACAGAGTTAGGACACACGGATGCATCTTATGCAGACAGCAATTATCTTAAACATATTCTCGGAGGCATCGAATATGCGATGGGAAATAAGAAATAAGAATCAAGATACAAGATACAAGGTACAAGGTACAAGGTACAAGACCCAAAGTCCAATATCCAATATCCAAAATTTAAATTTATATAGGTGTTTAAGAAATTCCATCCTGGATATTGGACTTTGGACTTTGGGTCTTGTACCTTGTACCTTGTACCTTGATTCTTATTTCTTATTTCTTTATTCCCAAAGACCGCATATAAGCATCACTACTAGGTTCTCTTCCTAAAAATTTGCGCAGCATATCCGTTTCCTCGATAGAACCTGCTATTTCCAAAATGTTCTTACGGTAACGGATACCTGTATTTGTATCCATCACTCCATTCTTTTGAAAAACAGAAAACATATCCTGCGCAAAAACCTTCGACCACTGATATCCATAATAGTTGGCCCCATATCCATTGAGGTGCGTGAAGGCACAAATAAAATGACTACCCTCGGTAAATGGAATCTGCATCATCTTATAAAGATCTTCAGAAACCTGGCTGATATCACGGCCTTTAATACTATCATATTTATCATGATAAGTAAAATCGATAATGCCATAATATAACTGTGTCATATTTGCAACGCCACTTTGTGCAACCTGCGACTCTTTCATTTTTTTGAAAAGTGATTCAGGCAACACTTCACCTGTTTTATAATTACGTGCAAATAATTTGAGCGAAGGATATTCCCAACACCAGTTTTCAAGAAACTGTGACGGCGCCTCAACAAAATCAGGCTTTATGGAAAATGGCTGCGAAGCGATATCAGAACGAACTACCATGAAATGCACCAGGTGGCCAAATTCATGGAACAAAGTAATCACATCGCTATGATTCATTAAAGAAGGCTCGGATGCATTTCCCTCGGGAAAATTACAGATCAATGCCGCAACGGGCAACACTTCTTTTCCGGCAGACAAACGATATTGGCTAATTGGGAAACAGGCAAAATGAGTGTATTTATTTGGCCTTGGATAGAAATCAAAATAAAAACTACCGATCTTCTTTCCATCCTTATACATTTCGAATGATTTCACTTTATTAAACCAGACAGGAACATTTTGTATTTCCCTGATCTGTATGCCGAACAATTTTTCATAAACAGTGAACATACCTTTAACGGTATTGTTCATTTCAAAATATTGTTTGACTTCGTCTGTATTCAGCTGGTATTTCGTATCGAGTAATTGCTTTTTATAATAGGCCAGATCCCATAAATAAATGGTATCCGGTAATTCGGGATGAAGACGGCGTTTCAATTCTTTCAATTCATTTATATCCTGTGTAACGCGACCCTCCAGTTTATTGACGAGGTTATATTCAAAATTCCAGACATTGACCGGTTTCTCCGCCATTTTCCCCAACAGTGCATACTCCGCATAACTTTTAAAACCCAACGTATTTGCAAACTGCTGACGATAATAAAATAAACTGTCAAGCATTTGTATATTTTGCGGATAGGCCCGGTTATAATATTTCAAAAGTATCGCATGTCTTGTCGCGTCGCTTACTGCATATCGTGATATATCCTGGAAATTAGGATTGTTAATTGTAAGAACATAGTTTCCTTCCGGCCTTTTCCATTTCTGTTTTACATTGTCGGGAACTCCTTCGAGTTCTGTATCTGAAAAAGAAATGCTGTCTTTATACTCGGCGACGTTCCTGTCGAACTCAATACCGAAGCCAATTATTTTTTCGTTGATGGACTGCAGCTTTTTCCTGCCTGCAGCATCCAGCTTCATGCCATTATTTTCAAAACCTCTTATGATTTCCCTGAGGTATTTTTTTTGATTCGCGTGCAATTGTTGTGCGGCGGATGAGGAAGCATATTGCTTTACAGTCTTATATAATTTTTCATTCAGGAAAAGATTAGAAGCATATTGGGATAACATCTCCGAACCTTTATTAGCGGCATCTCTTGTGCTGTCGGATACATAGGTCACACTAATCATTTGAAGCTTCGAGGAAAGATCAATAATATTATATTGAAGCTCATCGAATGACGCAAGCGTATTGAAACGAATGACACTATTTTTGGTCGCGGAGATAATTTTATCAACGCGCTCATCCGAAACATTGATCAACTGCGATACGGCTTCCCGAACTACTTTGGCATTTGTTTTTTCAAATTCAATAGGCGCATTTGAATGAATGAGCAAAGGATTTTTTGAATTCGGCGTTTGAGCCAGGCAGATAACAGTAAAAATCAAAGAAAAAAATAATGCTACCGATTTAGCTTGGGACATACAAAAATTTTAAGCTCGTAAGCTAATGAAAATAATGTGCGGATGTGCAAATGTGCAAATGTGCGAATTCTTTTTTGCTGACCGCCCTTAAGAATTCGCACATCCGCACATTTGCACATCCGCACATTAAACTACCGGCAACTTATACCCATTATGATATTCCTTCATCAGGTAAGCGGTATTGATTCCATCATCAGAAAATTTGCCCGCTCCTTTATCCCATGCCAATCTTTGTCCGCTTCTGAAACTAATATTTCCCATTTGCGCCACTACGGCAACATGTGCAGCTTCTTCGATGGAGCAACGCAGGTCCTGCATTTTTCTTGATCGGACCACATCAATAAAATTCACCCAGTGCTGATCGAGCCCATTGTCGGTAGGTTTGGCCAATGGCTTGCTGATTTTATTTTTGCTCTGTCTTTCTTCAATCACTTCCCATCCCCATCGGCCAACCACCAGCGTGGCATTATTTCCAATGAATGAAATACCATGGTCGCGGCCATAGGAACCATTGTCGATACCCATTGCATGATCCCATACCAGGTTAAAATTATCAAATTCATATAAAGTGGTAAGCGTGTCCGGTGTTTCCTGGTATAAATCAGGATAGGCAAATTTGCCACCCAGCGCAGCAATCGTTTTAGGAACATCAGCTTTCATTCCCATCAATCCGTAATCGAGCAGATGCACACCCCAGTCAGTCATCAACCCACCTGCATAATCCCAGAACCACCGGAAATGAAAATGAAACCGGCTTGCGTTGAAAGGCTTTTTAGAAGCAGGTCCTAACCATTGGTCGTAATCCACTCCTGGTGGTGGCGCTGAATCCGGGCGAACAATATCCGGTTTCATCCAGCCCTGGTAGCACCATACTTTCACAGTACGGATATTTCCTAACTGGCCCGAATACACGAAATCAATAGCATCCTTAAAATGTTGCTGGCTACGCTGCCATTGTCCACCCTGCACCACGCGATTATATCTTTTTTGTGCAGCAATCATCGCTTTGCACTCACCGATGGAATTGCCAACAGGTTTTTCAACATACACATCCTTACCTGCCTCACATGCCTGCATCATGATCAGGGCATGCCAGTGGTCCGGTGTACCGATAATCACCGCATCAATATCTTTCCGGTCGAGTACCTTACGGTAATCATCATATGCTTTAACTTTTGAAGCATCCACATTCATTTTTGACAATTCCCCCATTCGTTTATCAAGCACATTCTTATCAACATCACAAAGTGCAACCAGGTTAACCCCCGGCACTTTTAAAGCAGCTGTAAGATCCGCCCAACCCATGCCGTTGATACCGATGGCGCCGATATTGACCTGGTCTGCAGGAGACATTATTTTATTGAAAGTATTGAAAGCCGGCATCAGCAAAGCTCCGCCTGCCAGTGTACCGGTTTGTTGCAAAAAAGAACGACGATTATTCATTGACGTTAAATTTTAAATAACCTAAATAAAAGAAGGCGCCGGGCACGTGATTGTTATCCATCATCGTCCAAACGCCTTGCGAAATCTTATTGTCAGCCCAATATATTATTCTTCAGGTTTTGATAGCTTTTTGTAATGCTTTCGTACACGGGCATTTTTACCCTGTCCTGCTCAACAAAAAAGTATTCGAGGCCTGTGCTTTTTTTCAATTTAAATATTTCCTTATAATTGATCACACCCGTCCCCACTTCCGTAAAAGATTTTTCAGGTGTATTGTCCATATCTTTCACATGCCACATTTTAATTCTGGCTGAATTCGCTTTGATGAATTCAATCGGATCCAATCCTGCTTTTGTAATCCAGTATATATCTACTTCAAAATTTACAAGCGCAGGATCTGTTTCTTTCTGGAAAATACTGAAACCGGTTTTACCATCACCCCAATCTTTGAATTCAAAATCATGGTTATGATAAGCCAGTCTCATACCGGCGCTTTTTACAACTTCTCCGGCCTTATTCAATTTTTCGGCAAGTTTTTTATAATCATCGAGGCTGGTTCGCATCGGCTCCGTAAGATAAGGAACCGTAAAAAAAGCATGCGACATTTTTGCCGCATCGGCAACAGTGCGTTTCAATTCATCTTCATCGCCCTTTGTTAAATAATTAGGCATGGAATAATGACCACTCGGTGTTTTAAGATTATTTTGTTTGAAAACGGCGGCAAATTCTTCAGGCGTGAGATCGAAAAATTTTCCGTTATTGTAATTAAACACTTCAACGGAATTATATCCAACCCCGGCAATCTTTGCGATGGTTCCCTTAATATCTTTTTTTGCTTCATCACGAAGTGTATACAATTGAATTCCGATTAGTTCACTCGATGCAAACCATGCGGATTTATTCATGAATAATGCGGTAGAAGCTAAGGAAGCCTGTTTGAGAAAAATACGACGTGTAGGCATATCTCGTTATTTTTATTGATGAGTTGTTGAAATTACTGAGAAAATAAGAAATAAATAAAGAAAATGTACAAATGTGCGAATGTGCAGATGTGCGAATGTGCGAATTCTTTAATACCATCCGCGAAAAAGAATTCGCACATCTGCACATTCGCACATTTTCTTATTCATATTTTCTCATTTCTTATTCAATATTTCTCATTTCTTATTTCTTATCCATAAGCTCCATAATATGCAGCTCCCAACAAGGCCGTTTTACTATTCAGGATAATTTTTATAGGTGTTTTTTTGACCAGGTGCTGCATCCGGTCGCAATCCAGGAAATTATCATAAAATACATTCTGCTGCAATAAGGATGTGATTTTAGGGGGAATGCCTCCTCCTAAAAACAAACCGCCGGTTGCCTTCATTTTCAAAACGAGATTGCATGATTCTCGTGCCAGGTAACGAATAAACAACTGCATCGTTTCCATGGAAACCGGATCTTTCTCGTCGAGGGCGGACTGGCTGATTACCGCCGAAGGATCTTCTTTCTCCAACAAATCTTTCACCCACTCTTCTTCTTTTCGTTTTTTGATATCGCACAAAAACCGGTAAATATCATGAATGCCAGGTCCTGCAATAACTTTTTCCCAACTTACGATAGCATATTTCTTTTGAAGATACTGGTATAGTTCAATGTCCAATTCGGTGCGTGGCGAAAAATCCGTGTGCCCCCCTTCCGTTGGAAACGGGTGATAACATGATCCATCCCAAAATAATCCGGCCTCACCCAAGCCCGTTCCCGGAGCAATGATCGCCATATTATCTCCATAATGACCAGCGCCCGGAAAAATTGTGATGAAATCATCCTCATCCAGTGCGGCTAAACCATAAGCTGTTGCTTCAAGATCATTGATTAATGAAACATTTTTTGCGGCGGTTGCTTTGAGGAGATCCTCACTGTCAAGGTTCCACGAAAGATTGGGCATTTCAACCTTGCCTTTGATAACAGGACCGGCAACACCGATGCAAATCCGCTCAGGTTTAAGTTCCTCGTTCTCCGATAAAAATTGTTGTATAATATCGACGCCGGAAGTATAATTCGCCGAATGATATGTTCCTTCACGTACGAGATCCACTTTATTTTCAGTGGCCTGGTACAAGGCCAGGTTGGTCTTGGTTCCACCTACATCTCCCGCTAATACAATTGTCGTTTTCCCTTTTGATGCCGACTGACGTGAAAATGCCAGTGGAATTCCTGATTGAGTACTCATGAACTACTGTTAAAGCGCCGAATTTAACGATTATACATGAATGTGGAATATAAGGTATGAGGTGTGGGGTTTAGGGCATGACATACCTTAAACCCTAAACCTCACACCCTGATTTTCTATTGCTGAAAATTAAATGTTGCTTTTTTATCGCCGATCATCACATCGAAATCACCCGGCTCTGTAACTGTTTTCAATTGCGCATTTACAAAAGCGAGATCATTTTTATCCAACACAAAACTAACCATCTGGGTTTCGCCGGCTTTCAAAAATATTTTTTTGAAAGCGCGCAATCTTTGCATACAGGGCGTAATGCTGGCATACTGCTGGTGCGTATACAATTCCACGACATGCTTTCCGTCGCGACTGCCGGAATTTTTTACTGTAATGCTCACCGTTAGTTTCGCTGCTCCTTTGATCGAATTGCTGCTTAACAGGATGGATCCATATTCAAAACTTGTATAGCTCAATCCAAAACCAAAAGGAAATAATGGATTGTATCCGTCCCAGGTCATATTCTCATTCAATATCTCACGTACATCCTCTGTGTGTTTACGATCATACAATACCATTTCTCCCATACTTCGCGGATAGCTGAAAGGAAGTCGTCCGTCAGGATTATAATCCCCGAATAAAACATCAGCAACAGCTTCAGCAGTTTTTTTGCCCGACCAGTAAGCAAGGAGGATACCCTTCAACTGAGGTTCGATGCTGGTTATAAAACGTGGTCTGCCTTCCGCGAGTACAAGCACCACAGGCTTTCCGGAAGCAATTGCCGTTCTTGCCAGGGCGAGTTGGTTTTCGGGCAAAACCAATTCTCTCGTATTTCCAGGGCTTTCAGCATAGGCATTTTCTCCGAGACATAACAGAATGACATCAGCTCCAGCGGCTGCTGCTTTCAATTTATCCGTATCATAATTGTCGGCGTTATCATAACCTTTAACGCCGGTTATAATAACATTTGCATTGCCTGCCTTTTCACTGATGGCCTGTGCAATGGTTTTGCTGTCGGCAGGATATACAGATTCATTATTACCCTGCCATGTATACGACCAGCAGCCATTCAGCGCACTGATACTTTGCGCAGCGGGTCCTGCTATCAATATTTTTTTATCTTTTGATAAGGGTAAAATATTATCCTGGTTTTTAAGCAAGGTCATCGCTTCATGTGCCGCATCCAAAGCAAGCGTTTGATATTCGGTCTTTCCGAAATTTGCTGCAGCAGCTTTTTCAGGATAGGGGTCATCAAACAATCCAAGTTTCATTTTCAACGTGAGTATGCGCCTCACGGCATCGTCAATACGGCTCATGGGAACTTCGCCTTTCTGTACTGCTTCTTTCAAAAGATCGAAAAAAGAAAAATCACCCGGCACCATACTCATATCGATGCCTGCATTGATTGCCTGCACAACGGCCTGGCGGGGCGAATTGGCCACGAGATGACGTGTATGCAGGCGAATGATATCTTCCCAATCGGTCACGATCAATCCCTGGAATCCCATTTCCTTGCGCAACACATCATTCAATAAATATTTACTTGCATGCACAGGCACTCCGTTTATTTCACCTGAATTGATCATGATGGTAGACGCACCTGCCCTGATTGCTTCGCGAAACTGCGGGAGATAATATTCTCTCAATTCTATTTCCGGAATATAGGATGGCGTTCGGTCCTTACCCGTTCTGGAGGCCGAATAAGCCAGGTAATGTTTCATGCAACATGCAACTGCTGTCGGGTTCTTCAATCCATCTTCTTCATAAGCATGAATAGCTGCTGCACCCATTGTTTTGCCGATATATACATCTTCACCATAGGTTTCGGGGAAACGCGACCATAATGGTTGGCGGCCGCAATCCAGCACTGGTGCAAAATTCCAGCGAACACCGGAAGCGCGAAGCTCCTTTGCCGCTACCTTCGCAATGCGGGCCACCATTTCCGGATTACGTGTAGCAGCCATGGCAATACTTTGGGGAAATAAAGTTGCGTTCAGTGTGTATGTCTGTCCGTGAATACCATCCAGGCCATAGATAACGGGTATCTTCAAACGTGATTTTTTCGCCTCGTCCTGGATCTGCGTTTGCACCTGTTGCCATACTTCCACGGATAATGCATGCGCGGTAGTGTTCAATATGGACCCCACTTTATAATCCAGAACCGCTTTCTTCAATGTTGCAGGATCAAGTGAACCGTCCTGGTTACCCCATCCTCCTTTAGCTACCAGCGCCATGGTGACCTGTGTCATTTGGCCAATTTTTTCTTCCAGTGTCATTTGTTTGATGAGTGCATCCACTTTTTGCCGGGCATTATCCGCTTGCTGCGCGAATGAAAATACAAAGCATGCCATGCTTGCCAGAAGAATAGACAATCGTTTCATATTAATTTTGGTTGATAAAATGTAAAGGGAGATAAAAGTACAAGTTCTTCTTAAACCAATGTGAGATTTACTTAAATTCTTTTCGTGTTTTTACGATGGATATGTAATGGGATAAAAAAAATCGGCCGATGTAGAAACACCGGCCACATGAGAAAAACTTCAGTTATGATAATCACTTACACTACTAACGGGGAAAGAATGATTTTATTTTAAGAAAGCTTTTTTTAGCTAGTGGTGAGTGGCAAGAGGCGAGTGGTAATTGAATCGCATGTTTTCCACTAGCCACTCGCCTCTCACCACTCGCCTTTTACCCTCGCCTCTCACAAAAATCCCATAAGAGAAAACACATAATAATAATTAAATAAAAGTTCCGTTATTAGCCAGACTCTAACCCATACATGATATTTGACTGCCGTTGTCGATGTCTTCACCGGCAAGCACTAGCTTAGCCGTTAGTGAGGACATCAACTACGGTGGACTTTCTTTTTGCCCGCCGAAACCAGGTTTAATGTGCGAATATGCGAATGTGCAGATGTGCGAATTCTGTAGTGCGGATCGCCTTAAAGAATTCGCACATTCGCACATTGGTAAATTTGCACATTAGCCATACAGTCCATACGATATTAATTCCGAATTCCGTTTATAAAAAAATCTTTTTTATGTGTGTATTCAATGATTATATCAGAAAACAGGAAGAATTGAAGGAAATGCAAAAGGAAATCATTGTTGTCAGCAAGAATTACAATAATGAACTCAGGCTTTTTCAAAAAGGGAATGTCATCGATTCATATAATGCGGAAAAAGTGAAACAGAAATATGATGAGATGCAGGCGGTGAACAACCAGATCACGACGAAGCAAAATGATCTGGGAAATACAGAAAAAGAAATACAGGAATATTTAAATGCCATGAATGGCATGGCTATCAGGTATGCACATAATAACCAGGGACTGAATCAACAGATAATCTTCGAAATGGAAATAGATAGTTACGGCGAGCCGAAAGTTAAAATGATGCGGGAAGATTAGTCCTGATTGTAATAAAATTGAAAATTGAGTGCAACTTTTCCAAAGTTTTAAACTTTGGAAAAGTTGCACTCAATTTTCAATTTATAACCATCCGCGCAATCCATAACAATCCCTTAATCCGCGATACATGTTCAGATAATATTCAATACTTTATTTTGCAATATAAATTATGGCAAGCAATCGTTAGACGGCCTGGTATTCTTACCGGGCCTTTTTAGAACCATGATTTGCCTGATTAGAACCGTGATTTACCTGATTAAAAAAGATTAAGAGGAGAAATAAATAATGCCAGTATTATTATTTTTCCTCTTAATCTTTTTTAATCAGGTAAATCACGGTTCTTTCCATCACATGATTGCGGTATGGATTGGCTTACATGAAGAGAGAACTTTATATAAGTTTTTTCATACTAAACCTTTCATATGCAAAACAATCAACTCCGCAATTGGTCAATCAGCCTGCTTGCTGCATCTTTATTTTTTTCCTGTCAAAAAGAAATTACAACTGTCCCCGAAGGAGATAAAACACAAGTGACGCAGAGCGGTACAGGTGGGAATTTCTGGGCCTCGTTACCTGTCCCTCTGATACCCGTATCGGGTCCTCCGACTGCTGATCTTTATAACCAATCTTTTAGTGTCAACGACAAATTATATGTGGTTGTCCGTGGCTATAACCAACTCTGGAAATACGACCCTGTTACTGCTCAATGGACACTTACACAAAATTCATTTTACAATTTTGATAACACCGGTTTCGAACCTGTTTTCACCTATGGTAATGTAATTTATTTTTTAAACGCGGGGGGCAAGATCCTTAAAGCATATGATACGCGAACAGGGGTATGGACCAACAAATCAAATTTTCCCGGATCAGCAACTTTCGATTATATTACCACCGCCCCCGACAGTAAAGGATGGATCATTTCAGGCGACACGAGAAGCACAACCGTCCCGCAGGGTAATCCGACTTCGCAAAACTGGCAATATGATTTCATCAATGATAGCTGGACACAAAAAGCGCCGACACCCGGTCTTGCCAGATTCAATGCCGCGGGCTATTCCGTGGGAGATAAAATTTATTTCGGCACAGGCGCTAGCGAAACGTTAGTCATTAATCCCATTACTTTCCAGATTAGCCACAGGAATGTTATCAATGCTGATTGGTGGGAATACAATACAACCCTGGATACCTGGACGCAAAGAACAAATTATGGTGGTGGAGTGCGCCAGGATACGCGGGGGTTTGTAATCGGTGGACAGGTCTATCTAGGAATGGGAAGTTCCGGATTTTTTGTTGACCTGAAATCGGATTTTTGGAGTTATGACCCGGTAACCAATAGTTGGACACGACGCGCCAGCTATCCTCCCGGTAATGGATATCCGCCTTATAACACTATGACCGGAGCATCTCAGCGCGGTTATGCTATTACAGAAACTATTGGCAGTTTCTGGCGGTACACACCATCATATATAATATTTCCGACTGCACAGATTAAAGAACCGTGATTGATGTGCGGATGTGCGAATTCATTAAAGCAATTCGCACATCTGCACATTCGCACATCAATCACGGTTCTGTTCTTTAATTATGTAAATCCCTGTTCTTTCTGTGTAAAGAATCATAAGTTCTCAAAGCATCATCCATGATCTTCATTGCGTCTTTTTGCGTGGTGCAATTAGCTACTGTATCACTGTTGATAATAACCATATGCTTTTCGGGATCATTATATAACCACCACATGGAAACGCCCATCGGTTGTTTGCGCAAAGGTGCTCCTACGAGTTTGATTACTTGAGTCGACTTCATACCTGTTTGGATCTTTGTAAAGTCGTTCTTTTTTCCTGAGCAGCTGGTGACCAGAATTATACTAAGTATAAAAAATATTTTCTTCAAGATTCGGTTTTTGATCAGAATATTTTCGATATCGGTTTCAAATCCGGTTCAACAATCTCCTTTCTCGCTTTTTTTGTGAACAAATATTCACGGCTATAAAAATTCAGCGGAAGATTTTTATCCATCAACGCTGAATCATATATGACCCGGATATTTTCATCGCTAAAAGAAAGATGATTCAATGTTTTTGAAAATTGTTCTATGGCCTTCATCCAGAAAAAAGTAATCGTTTTATGAAAACCACTATCATCTGAATTCACAGTGCCCACCGCCATATTGTATAACATGATATGCTTTTCCATAAGTACAAAAGCAGTTTTGCCATGTGTGCAAAATAAATAAAAGCCCGACAAAATATGCGCTGCATGCGTATACTTTTCTTTCGCGAGATTGCAATGCAGGAAAGACTCCACAAGTTCTTTTCCATCATTGCTGCCATAGGTTTGAATATTCTGTTCCATCAGGCAAAAATATGGATTTGGATCGTAGTTATTAACTGAATATTGAGTGTTGAATGGCGAGTGGTAAGTAGCGAGTGGTGCGTGTAGAGTTTGTTATTTGTCCTCACCACTCTCTACTCGCCACTTACCACTCGCCATTCAATGAAAAGGCAACCTCATTTCCCCAACATTCGTTAATTTTAATTATTATATTTCTTCCCTTCAATCTTTTTTTATGGAACAGCAAATCATCAATCTCTTCGACGAGTACACACACAAGCCGTTGCCACGGGATGAATTTATCCGCCGCCTTGCTAAAATGACCGGCAGTATTGCGGCTGCCATGACGATATTGCCTATGCTTGAAGTGAATTATGCAAGTGCAGAAACGGTGAAGAAGCAGGATGATCGTCTCATCACTGAAAATATAACTTATGGCGGTGATGATTGTACGATGAAAGGATATCTCGCACGCCCCAAAGAAACCGGCAAATATGCCGGCATCGTCGTGATTCATGAAAATCGCGGCCTGAATCCTCATATTGAAGATGTGACACGCCGTGCTGCATTGGCCGGCTACCTCGCTCTTGCCCCGGATGCATTATCACCACAGGGAGGCACACCTGCAGATGAAGAAAAAGCGCGGGGCATGTTCGGTCAGCTGGATGCTAAAAAAAATCTGAA
>Ga0137407_10002103_pt1 | contig 13108 bp, 8 predicted proteins | sample CZOMad2_2_16fung_FD_108410 | JGI IMG/M metagenome (GOLD analysis project Ga0137407, IMG submission 108410) | Vadose zone soil fungal communities from Angelo Coast Range Reserve, California, USA - CZOMad2_2_16fungal (Illumina Assembly) | ecosystem: Environmental > Terrestrial > Soil > Vadose zone...
ACCGCGTTCCAGCAGGTGTTGCAGACACCGCCGGTGAACCAGCGCCCATAGACGCCGGCATGGGGATCGAATACTTGCTCGGGCGGCTCGATCCAGTCGATGTCCTGCGCCGCTTCGCGCCAAAAACCCTGCGGGTCGCGCTGCCAGCGCGCGTAAACCTCGTGATAGCGGCTCGTGCGGGCGTCCATGCGACCTCTCCCTAGGCTCCGGCGCTGGTCTCATAGCGCGGGCGTTTTCTGCATTGTGAAGCGGTGCGTGAGCTTTGCAAGTCGCGCGAGTTACACAACTCGGCCATGCGGCAAGACGCTGGCGCGCGGCGCCACTCTGCGGTTTGATCGCACGCTTTCCGCCATCCTCCCTTTCGCGACCTTCCCGCTGTGATCGCCGATCCCCTGTTTTACCTGCTCGCCGTTCTGGCGGTGATCCTCCTCGGCCTCTCCAAGGGAGGATTCTTCGGCCTGGGCGTGATGGCGCTGCCATTGATGTCGCTGTTCGTCCCGCCGTTGCAGGCGGCTGCGATCATCCTGCCCATCGTGCTGGCGCAGGACGCGCTCACGGTGTGGACCTATCGGCGGGATTGGAGCGCGTGGAATTTGAGGATCATGATTCCGAGCATGGCGGCAGGCATTGCCGTCGCCGGGCTGTTCGCGGCCTCGCTCACCGCCGCCCATATCCGACTGGCGATCGGGCTCATCGCCGGCATCTTCGTGCTGCGCCATTGGCTCGGTGCGCGCTTCGATCGGCTCGCGCCCCGGCCGGACATGCTTACGGGCGTGATATGCGGCGCGGTCGGCGGCTTCACCACCATGCTGGCCAATGCCGGCGGCCCGGCGTGGCAGATGCATCTGCTGCCGCAGCGGCTCGACAAGTTCACCTATGTGGGAACCTTCACCATGCTGTTTGCCGCCAGCAATCTGATGAAAATTCCGGCCTATGGCGCGCTCGGCCAATTGACGGGCGAAAATCTCTTGATCGGCACGGTCCTGCTGCCGTTGGCGGTGATTGCCAATTATGCGGGAATCTGGCTGGTGCGGCGCACGCCGACCGAGCTGTTCTTCCGCATTGCCTATGTGCTGATGTTCCTGATCTCGATCGAGTTGATCCGCAGCGGGCTTATCGAAATGCTGCGCGCGTAAGCGCTTGCGATGCCGCCATGCGCAAAACCGGCTGGCGCTGGCCGCGCGTCTCCGCTTTAAGTCCCGCGGACCCGCCTGCGTTGCATGACCATCATCACCGACCCGCTGTTCTATGTGCTTGCTGTGCCGGCCATCACCGCGCTCGGCCTGGGCAAGGGCGGCTTTGCCGGCGTGGGGATGATCTCGACCCCGCTGCTTGCGCTCACCGTGCCGCCGTTGCAGGCAGCCGCGATCCTGCTGCCGATCCTGCTCTGCCAGGACGCGATCTCGGTGTGTGCGTATCGTCGTCAGTGGAGCGTCTGGAACCTCAAGGTGCTGTTGCCCGGAGCGGTGGTCGGCGTGGGCGCGGCCTGGCTGTTCGCCGCCTACGTGCCGAACGCCTATGTGGAAATCGTCGTCGGCGTCACCGGCGTCTGTTTTGCGCTCTACAACTGGTTCGGCAAACTACCGGCGCAGCCGCGACGGCCCAGCGTGGCGGCCGGGATGTTCTGGGGCTCGCTCGCGGGCTTCACCTCGACCATCATCCAGGTTGGCGCTCCGCCCTACCAGGTGCACATCCTGCCGCAGCGGCTCGACAAGCTCACGCTCATCGGCACGACCATCATCTTCTTCGCGCTGATAAACGTAATGAAGCTCGCGCCCTATTTCGCGCTCGGCCAGTTCTCGCCGCTAACCTTGGCGACCTCGCTCGTGCTCTTGCCGTTCGCGGTCGCCGCCAATTTTCTCGGCCTGTGGCTTGCGCGGCGCACGCCGACCGAGCTGTTCTACCGGATCACTTATGTGCTGATGTTTTTCATCTCGCTGGCTCTGGTGTGGCAAGGCGCCAGCGCCATCCGCGCGGCGTGACGGCGTCATAATAGCTTCTCGCAGCCGGCGTAAGCATCGAACGCTCGATGCTGCGGCGCGAGCTTGCGCGGAGCGCTCCCCATGACAAAAATCATCGCAGCGGTGATCGTTGGTTCCGTTCTAGCTTCGCCGGCGGGCGCATTCGACCTGCAGGGCCATCGCGGCGCACGCGGTTTGGCGCCGGAGAACACGCTCGAAGCCTTCAAGACGGCGTTGTCGATCGGCGTGACCACGCTCGAGCTCGATCTCGCCATGACTAGCGACGGCGTTCTCGTCGTCAGCCACGACAGCCGTCTCAACCCCGACCACACGCGCGGGCCGGACGGCAAATTTCTCGACGCCGAGGGACCCGCGATCCGTTTGCTCACATTGGCCCAGGTGCAGCGCTATGACGTGGGACGCTTGAAGCCCGGCACCGCCCTCGCCGCGACCTTTCCCGAGCAGCGGGGCATGGATGGCGTCCGCATCCCGACATTGATGGAGGTGTTCGATCTGGTGCGGCGGGCGAACGCCAGCCACATCCGCTTCAATATCGAAACCAAATTGACGCCGACGTCGGGCGCCGACACGCCGGACCCCGAGACGTTCGCCGCCGCCACGGTTCAGGCGGTGCGCGAGGCGGAGCTTACCGCGCGGGTGGGCATTCAATCCTTCGATTGGCGCACGCTTGCGATCCTGCGTCGCATTGCGCCACAGATCGAGCGCGTCTGCCTGACCAGCGATGGCGGCGACGGCGATACCCTGCAGCGCGGCCAGCCGGGGCCATCGCCATGGACGGCCGGGTTGGACATCGACGATTTTGCCGGTTCGACGCCTCGGCTGGTGGTCGCAGCCGGCTGCTCGGTCTGGTCGCCCAACTATCGCAACCTGACTGCGCCGTCGCTTGCGGAAGCAAAGGCGCTCGGGCTCAAGGTCATCCCCTGGACCGTCAACCAGCGCGCCGATATGGAACGCGCGCTCCAGATGGGGGTTGCCGGCATTATCACGGACTATCCGAACCGCTTGCGCGCGGTGATGGCGGAGAACGACATCCCGCTGCCACCGCCTGTTCCCGCCCCCTGAAGCACCGCTCCGGACGATCCACTCGCAGATTGATTGCAAGGCTTGCCGTTCGTAAGCTGACTGCGGCAGGCTGGTCATGACGCCCTACGATATCGATCTCGACCGCAACCCCGCGAATTTTCAGCCGCTCACTCCGCTCTCATTCCTGGAGCGCTCGGCCGCGGTATTTCCCGACCACACCGCGATCATTCATGGGGCCTTGCGGCGCAGTTACGCCGACTTCTACGCGCGCTCGCGGCGCCTTGCGTCGTCGCTGGCCGAGCGCGGCATCAAGCGCGGCGATACGGTCTCGGCGCTGCTCGCCAACACGCCGGCGATGCTCGAATGCCACTACGGCGTGCCGATGGCCACCGCAGTGCTCAACACCATCAACACGCGGCTCGACGCTCCCATCGTCGCGTTCCAGCTCGACCACGCCGAGTCGAAGGTGCTCATCGCCGACCGCGAGTTCTCCAAGCTTGCGAAGGAAGCGCTCGCGCTCGCCAAGGTCAAGCCGCTGGTCATTGATTACGCCGACCCGGAGTTCACGGGCGCGGGCGATCGGGTGGGCACGATCGACTACGAAGATTTCATCGCGGCAGGTAACCCCGATTTCGCGTGGAAAATGCCCGAGGACGAATGGAACGCCATCGCGCTCAACTACACCTCCGGCACCACCGGCGATCCCAAGGGCGTGGTCTATCACCACCGCGGCGCCTATCTGCTCGCGGTCGGGAATGTGCTCACCGGCAGCATGGGTAAGCACTGCGTCTATCTCTGGACGCTGCCCATGTTCCACTGCAACGGCTGGTGCTTCCCGTGGACGCTCTCCGTGGTCGGCGGCACGCATGTGTGCCTGCGCCAGGTGCGCGCGCCGGCGATGTATGACGCCATTGCCCGCCACAAGGTCACGCATCTGTGTGGTGCACCGATCGTGATGGCGACGCTGCTCAACGCGCCTCCCGAAGAGCAAAAGCCGCTGCCGCACGTGGTCGAGTTCTTCACCGCGGCGGCGCCGCCGCCCGAATCCGTACTGGCGGCGATGAAGGCCGCGGGCTTCAACGTTACCCATCTTTACGGACTGACCGAGACTTACGGCCCCGCTGCCGTCAACGAATGGCGCGCCGGCTGGGACGCGCTCTCCCCCGCCGAGCAGGCCGCGAAAAAGGCGCGCCAGGGTGTGCGTTACGTGCCGCTCGAGGGGCTCGACGTGCGCGACCCCGACACGCTCAAGCCGGTGTCGTGGGACGGCGAGACTTTGGGCGAGGTGATGTTCCGCGGCAACGTGGTGATGAAGGGTTATCTCAAGAACAAGTCCGCGACCGAGAAGGCGTTCGCCGGCGGCTGGTTTCATTCCGGCGACCTCGGCGTCATGCATCGCGATGGCTATATCCAACTCAAGGACCGTTCCAAGGACATCATCATCTCCGGCGGCGAGAACATTTCCTCGATCGAGGTGGAGGACGCGCTCTACAAGCATCCCGCCGTCGGCGCCGCCGCGGTGGTGGCCAAGCCCGACGACAAGTGGGGCGAGACGCCTTGCGCCTTCATCGAGCTCAAGCCGGGACAAAGGGCGACGCGGGAGGATCTCATCGCCTGGTGCCGCGACAACCTCGCCGGCTACAAGTGCCCGCGCTATGTCGTGTTCACCGAATTGCCGCGCACCTCGACCGGCAAGATCCAGAAATTCAAGCTGCGCGAGATGGCGAAGGCGGTGTGAGCAAGAGAATGCGCCCCTTCGCAACCGGAGTCTGACTATGCCCGTCAGGCGGACGGCACTGTCAGCGCGAGCAAACTCGAGACGTCGGTGCTTTTCTCCAACGTCCAGACAGCCTCGATGAGCGGCGCGGCGTCGTAGCCGGGTCCCCATCCGGCGACGATCGTGCGCAGTTTGTCTTCGATCTCTTCATCGCGCATCGGATTTGCCGGGCTTCCGCGCGCGGCCGATGTCGACAGGCTGTGCTTGGTCCCGTCGCTCGTCCACAGCTCGACCGCGGCGGCGACGGTCGCGATCGCGGGGTCGCGGATCACCTCGACCTTGCGGCGCAGCGCAAGCACCGCGCCATCGCGCACGCACGCGTCGCTGAATTGATCGAGCCCGGCCTTGCCGGTAACGAGCGCGGCGGCCACCGCATGCTGCACGCTCACCTGCGATTCGCTCCCGGTCGCAACGTCGGGGCGGTCGGTGCGGTCGCTCAGAAGCGGATGGCCGCGCACGATCACCCGCTCGACCGACTCGCGCGGATGATCGCGCCTCCAGTCGAGCACGCAATCGAGGACGGGATGGATCACGAAGCCACAGGGATAAGGCTTGATCGAATTTCGTTCGATCTCCCATGTTTCGCCCAAACCTTCGGTCAAGGCGGGCCAATTCGGCGGCTCCGCCATCGCGCTGAGAAAGCCTTGTACGCCGGCGATCGGCTCTGGCGGCCCTTCGAATCCGCGTTCGGCGAGGAGCGCCGACCACAGGCCGTTGCGCGCGCTGTTGCCGACGCCGATGCTCTTGGCCGGCCAGCCCAGACATTCGCAGAGTCCGCAAGCCTGGGTCGCTGCGCTCGCGAGCGCCCAGATCATGCGGGGTTCGTCAAGACGCATGAGCTTGCCGGCGCCGGTTGCCGCGCCGAACACCCCGCATGTTGAGGTAATGTGCCAGCCCTTGGCGTAGTGGCCGGGCGAAATCGCGCGGCCGATGCGGCATTCGATCTCGACCCCGAGAACGAACGCCAGCAACAACTCGACGCCGCGCACGCGGCGCAGCTCAGCCAAAGCGAAGAGCGCCGCCGCGACCGAGGCAGTCGGATGGATGACCGTCGGAATATGGGTGTCGCAAAAATCCATGACGTTGGCGGCGGCCGCGTTGAGAAAAGCCGCGCTCAGCGCATCCGTGCGCTCGCGGCGGCCAATCACGGTCGCTTGGTTACGGCCCGAAAACTCAGCGAGCGATTTAGCCGCGATCTCCACCGGGCGAGCGCGGCAGCCCGCGAGCGCAACGGCAAAGAAATTCAGCAATGCACGCTTGGCCTCATGGTGTGCGGACTCGGGCACATCCTCCCAGCCGGTTTCGATAGCAAAGCGGGCCAGCGTCTGCGTGACGGCGGGTGCATGTAGCATGGAGGCTTTCCCAATGTGTCTGTCGCAGCCCTTGATCTTACTGTTGGGACGCCATTGACCTGCACAAGGAGCCCGATAAAGATCCGAGCTTCCGCTTCAAAACCACGTCGGAAGTTGCTTAGATGTCTGAAACGTGTGTAGAGCAACTCTTAGCTAAATTGAAGATCGATCCGACGACGATTGTCGAGCTGTATCCGGCTCTTTCAAAAGAAAACTATCTGGTGTTTGTCCGTGCAGGGTCGACCAAAGAGCTCAAGTCGGTCGAGTTTCTGACGTATCCATCGGGCGGAAATATACGCGAGCTGCCCATCTTTACTTCTGAGAAATATCCTCTTTTCGATCAACTTAAGAGTCAGTCTGGCGCTGAAGTAATGCCTGTTGCTGGTTTGTTATTGTTTAAACGTATGCGAGAGATAATCGAGGATGGAAAACTCGAGCTGGCTATCAACCCCGGATGGGAACACGGAATTCGAGTGAACCGATCAATTCTGCTTTCCGTAATTGCAGTGGCAGCGTGACTCTGGAAAACACAATCGTCACTCTGCCGCCTGCCGCAATCCCAGATGCCGCAGCGAGCGGTCGATCCACAGCCGCGTGAGCTTTTCCTGCACGCCGTTCTGGTTGAGCCGCGCACGCAGATTGTCGAAGTCGACGCGGTCGAGATCCTGGTCCTGATCGAAGCAGGAGAACACCACGCTCTCGACGCCGGTTGCGGGATCGCGATGCACCTGCAGGCACTGGGCGCAGATTTCCTTCATCATGCATTGCATCGGCGAGTTGATGGAGGCGATCGCCTTGTGCCCGGGCTTGAGATGCTGCGCGAGCATTCCTTGCCGCGCCCGGGAGACCGCCGCCATCATGCCGTCGGAGCCGATCGCGATCACGCGATCGATTTCGCCGAGCGGGATCGGCACCTCCCCGAGCGCGCCTGATGCATAGGCGTCGAGCGCCGCCACGACGTTGCCGACGAAGGCTTTGTCCTGCGCCCGTTCGGCACCAAAGCCCGGCGCCTCGTCGCAGCACCACACGATGGCATCGGCCGCGCGCTCGATCTCGTCGACCTTGTAACGGTCGAGCGCGCGTTTGTAGCCGGCGAAATAGAGCACGCGGCTGTCGTTTTTGCGCAGCGCCTGCCCGATCGAGAATAAAACCGCATTGCCAAGGCCGCCGCCGATCAGCAGCACGCTTTCGCCGCCGGGCGTTTCCGTCGGATGCCCGGTCGGGCCCATGAGGACGATCGGCTCTCCCGGCGCAAGCTGCGCGCATAAGTCGGACGAGCCGCCCATTTCGAGTACGATGGTCGACAACAAGCCGCGCTCGCGATCGACCGCGGCGCCGGTCAGCGCGAGCCCTTCCTTGGCGAGCCGGGTGCCGTCGGCATCGCGCGAGAGCGCCTCGTAGTTCTGCAGACGATAAAATTGGCCGGGCTTGAACGCGCGCGCCGCCATCGGCGCGCGCACGACGACCTCGACGATCGCGGGCGTGAGCCGGTTGACCTCCTGCACGGCGGGCCGTAGCTCGTCATTCAGTCGCGCGATCAATGACGTCGGGGAGATCTCGGACGGTCGCTGCCGCGCCAGCATCCGACTGACGACCGGATAGCCCTGCTTGGCGCTCGCCATTGCCTTGACCACGTTGCCGGCAAAGGAAGGGTGCAAATCGCCGAAGAAGCTGATAGCGCGGCCGTCCACGCGCATGCTCATCAGCACATGGGCGGCGGACGGCTTGGTGATGCGCTCGGGCGTCACGTTGCGGCCGTCCTCGTCGACCGCCTGGAAATATTTGCCGTCGAGGCGCACGTGTTCCGGCTCCTCGCGCGCGAGCACGGTGTTGGGTTGTGTGCCGGCGGCGACCAGGATCGTGCGCGCCGGCAGAACGACCTCGCGGGGCGGAGCGGACGGATCGTCTTCGACGCGAGAGAGGCGCAGCGCGCGGGCGCAGCCGAAGTCATCGAGCAGGACCTCTTGCGGCGTCAACCGCTCGGCGAAGGCGATCCCTTCCTCCAGCGCTTTGCCGACCTCCTCGTGGTTGAGTGTGTAGCTCGGCGAATCGATCAGGCGCCGCCGATAGGCGATCGTGGCGCCGCCCCATTGGCGCATGAGTTCGGCGAGCTGCGGCTTGCGGCCCTCGCGCGCGGCCAACGCACGCTCGGCGCGGATCTCTCGTGCGTGCCGCAGGAACTCGGATGCGGTTTCCGCCTCCTGGGCGGTCCAGTCGGCGCGCACCGCCGCTTCGCCGCGCTCGGCGGCGAGCGTTTCGTAGCGGCTGAGGAACTTCTCCACTTGCAGCGGATAATAGGCGAGCGCCTCGGTCGCGGTGTCGATCGCGGTGAGGCCGCCGCCGATGATGACGACGGGTAGGCGGACCTGCAAATTGGCCAAGCTCTCGGTCTTGCCGGCGCCGGTGAGCTGCAGCGCCATCAAAAAATCGGAGGCCTGGCGCACCCCGGCGGCAAGCCCGTTCTTCATCGGCACGATAGTGGGTCGCCCCGCGCCGGCACAGAACGCGATGTGATCGAAGCCGAGCGCAAAGGCGCCCTCGATGGTGAGCGTGCCGCCGAACCGCACGCCGCCGAACATCGCAAATTCGCGGCGCCGCTCCAGCAGGAGACGGATGAGCTTGAGGAAATTCTTGTCCCAGCGCACGGTGATGCCGTATTCGGCGACCCCGCCGAATCCGGCCATCACGCGAGCATCGAGCGGTTCATGCAGCTCGGCCGTGTCGCGGATCGGGCGGAAGGAGGTGCGCGCCCCGTTGACCTCCACGCCCGAAACATCCGCCTCGAGCGGCTCGATCTTGAGTCCGTCCACTGCAACCACGTTGTGACCGTCGTTGATGAGGTGGTGTGCGAGCGTAAAGCCCGCGGGTCCCAATCCCACGACCAAGACCTTGCGGCCGGTCGGGGGCTTCGGCACCGGCCGGCGCAGGTCGAGCGGATTCCACCGCGTGAGCAAACCATAAATTTCGAAGCCCCAGGGCAGCGCCAGAACCTCCTTGAGGATTCGCGTCTCGACCTGGGGGATGTCGACCGGCTCCTGCTTCTGATAGATGCAGGCCTTCATGCAATCATTGCAGATGCGATGGCCGGTGGCCGCGCACATCGGATTGTCGAGCGTGACGATGGCGAGCGCGCCGATCGTATGGCCGCCGGCCTCGACCAGATTCATCTCGGAGATTTTCTCGTCGAGCGGGCATCCCGCCAGCGCGACGCCGAAGGCGCTTTTCTTGAACTCGCCACCCTTCTCCCTGAGCCCCTTGGCGCAGGAATCCTTGCCCTGGTTGTGACACCAGATGCAGTAGTTGGCGTGATCGAGCGCGCCGGCGAGATCGGTGCCCGGATCGGTCAGCGCGAAACCGTCGCGCGCGCGGCGATGTGAAGCCGGGATCTTGAGCATCGCCACGCCATCGACGACTTCGGTCTCGACCGCAATGAGGTGATGCGGATCGGTCTTGCGCGGCAGCTTGAACAGCACGCCGCCTTTGTGCCGGCGCTGCCCTTGCGGCGTATGGGTTGCCCAGGCGGCGTAGCGCGCGGCAAGATCGAGCGCGGCGGCGTGCTCGGCCTCGGCGTTCATCCAGGCATCGACCCGCTCGGCGAAGCGCAATTCCGTAAGCTCGCCGCCGATGAGCGGCTCGAGCTGCTCGCGCAGCGCCTGTCCGTCGAACGTTGCGGCTTGATCGGGACCGTATTTCTTTGCGGCACGGCGCTGCACGAACTGCCGCTTCGCCGTGTAGAGCGGCGCCAGCGCGGTATGGCACGCGCGGAGCGCCTCGACCTCGCGCGTGATGGGAAACAGACAGGCGATGAAATCCTCGAGCTCGAGCGCAAGCTCGACGATGAGATCGGAATAGGCCTTACTGGCGATCTGCTCCGGCGCCGCGCGGGCAGCCATCAGCCGATTGTGCAGCTCCGTGTTGCGGCGTTTGAGGAAATCGACAAAGCAGCCGTCGAGCCGCACGAGGCCCTCGCGGCGGTAGAGGTCTTCAAACCGCAGATCAAAGCCGAGGGGAAGATTTTCGCGCATCAACAAAGGGGATCCTCAAGTTCGGACATGCGCCCATCGGGAGGTGATCGCCAGACCCGCAACCGGGAATTTGCTGCACGAGAGCCTCTACGCTGCGGCCCGAAATCGTGCGATGACCGCGGCCGGGATCGGCACGCCTTTCATTTTGGCCGGATCATCCGGGTCGCGCCCGGCCCACACCCGCGTCTCGCTGCCTTCGACGGCAAGCTCGCCGCCGATCGAGATACGATGCGCCACCTCGAAGCTCGATCGCCTGAACTCGCTCACCTCGGAGGCGATGTCCGCCACATCGTTGAACTTGGCGGGCTTGAGAAAGCGAGCCTTGGCGTCGACCAGCGGGATTCCGACGATGCCGAAGACGCTAGCCAACTCGCTCGGCCGGACGTTGAGCGCCGTTTCGAACAGCCGCCACGCGCTCCAATCGAAAAACTCGAAGAAGCGGCTGTTGAACACGATGCCGGCCGGGTCGCAATGACCCCATTCGACCGTGAACTGCCGGCGATAGACGAGGTTGGCCATGCCCGGTCCGGTTTCCTTACTGGCGGCTTACGAACGGGCGGGAGAAAAGCCCGCCTGTGCATAGGATGTCAAATTGCCCGAACCGCCCGGAATGGGCCCGATCCGGACCGGTTTAAGCCGCAATTTCAGGGGACTAATGCCGTCCCCCGGCACGTTCATGAGCAAACTGGCGGCCGGGGGTGGGAACTGCAATGGTTCCCGTGGGGGCATCTTAAGCTCACGGTCGAAGTTCGGGTCGTGTCGATGCGCGTAGAGGGCAGCGTATTGAGTGCGAACGGCCGACCGTGCGCTATTGCTGCGCTAGCCGCGGCGCGCTGCGCTCTTCGCCGCGGTTGCGCCGCGCTTCTTGCGGCTAGTCTGAGTGCGGCACTCGCCGAGCCCGTGCGCGCGGAGACGCTGCCGGAAGCGCTGGTGCGCACCTATCAAGGCAATCCGCAACTCAATGCCGAGCGCGCGCGGCTGCGCGGGACCGACGAAAGCGTTCCCCAGGCGCTCTCCGGATACCGGCCGCAACTCTTGGCGACCCTGACCGGTGGCCTGCAGGGGGTGCGCAATCTACTTCCCGACAACACCATTCAAACTGCGACGCTGCGCACCTGGAGCATCGGGTTCACGGTGACGCAGGTCCTGTTCAATGGCTTCAGGACCGCCAATACCGTGCGCCAATCGGAGGCGCAGGTGCTCTCGGGACGCGAAGCGCTGCGCAACACCGGCCAAGGCGTGCTGCTCGACGCCGTGACCGCCTATACCAACGTGCTCGCCAACCAGAGCTTGGTGGAGGCGCAACGCATCAACGTGACGTTTCTGCGCGAGACGCTCGAAACCACCAAGAAACGTCTGGAGGGCGGCGACGTGACGCCGACCGACGTGGCACAGGCGGAGGCGCGGCTGAGCCGCGGGCTTGCCGATCTCAATGCAGTCGAGGTGGGGCTTGCGATCAGCCAGGCGCTGTACGCCCAGGTCATCGGCGCGCCGCCCGGCCGGCTGGTGCCGCCGGCGTCGATCGACCGGTTGCTGCCGCGCTCGCGCGAGGAGGCGATCGCGATCAGCCGCAAGGAGCATCCCGCTATTCTCGCGGCGATGTACGACATCGACGTCGCCCAGCTCGGCACCAAGGTCGCCGAGGCCAGCTTGTGGCCGAACCTGGCGGTGCAGGGAAGCGTGCAGCGCCAATGGGAGACCGACACCACGTTGACCACCAAGCGCAGCGACATCGCCTCGCTGCTGGGAACGGCGAACGTGCCGATCTACGACGGCGGGCTTGCGGCGTCGCAGATCCGTCAGGCGAAAGAAATCGCGATGCAGGCGCGCATGGTGCTGGAGCTCATCCGCAGTCAGACGCAGACGGCGGTGCTGGGCGCCTGGGTCACGTACGAAGGGGCGAAGGTTGCGCTCGCCGCCGCCGAAGCAGAGGTGCGCGCCGCCAGCATCGCGCTTGCCGGCGTGCAGAAAGAAGCGGGGGCGGGACAGCGCACGACGCTCGATGTCCTCAATTCCCAACAGGACCTCACGCTCGCACGCGCGCGGCTGATCGGCGCGCAACGCGATGTCGTGATTGCCGCCTATGCGCTGCTCAGCGCCACCGGCCGGCTCGACGTCAAGACGCTCGGGCTCAACACGCCGGATTACGCGCCCGAGGTCCACTATCACCAGGTGCGCGATGCCTGGCATGGGCTGCGCACGCCGGCAGGCCAGTAATCAGCAGCGAGAGCGGACCTCCGCTGCCGGATGCCGGGTCCAGCGATCAGCAGACCCAGACTCTCACATAGCCCCCGCGGGTCGGGACCCAGCGCCAGCAGTCGTAATAGCCGGAATAGGCATAAAGGCCGAACCCCCGAAAGCCACGGCGGAAATGGCCGACGTGATGGAAGCGGCTGAACCCGCGGAAGTGACCAACACGGAAACCGCCGTGGTGCCCGATCCCGTGGAAGCCGCCATGGAAGCCGTGTCCGCCTCCATGGAAACCGTGTCCGCCACCATGACCGCCGTGTCCGCCGCCATGACCGCCGCGAGCGGCTGCGATGGCCGGCGTGAGAGCAACGACCGCGGTCGTGACGGTAAGAGCAATGGCCATTCTTCGAAACATCGATCCGTCTCCTCCGTAGGCCATCCACCCGGCCGCGATGCTAGTGCCGGCGGCTGAAGCCAAGCTGAACATCGGATCACGGTTGCGTGAGCGTGGTGCCGCGACGGCGCTGTACGCATGTTTTCGACGGCGCCGTCAGGTGGGTGTAAGCAAATAATGAAAAGTATTGGTCGCGCGCCGAAATGCGGCCGCGTCTCGTTCAACCTCGTTGGCGGATCCACGCAATCAAATCCGAGGGAATTCATCGTGCTTCTCATCGCCTATTACGTGGTATTCATGATCGCCGGCGATCTCGCCGCCTATGCGATCGGCTGGGTCACCGAATTCGAGTTCGGCGGCCAAGT
>Ga0137407_10002107_pt1 | contig 13080 bp, 11 predicted proteins | sample CZOMad2_2_16fung_FD_108410 | JGI IMG/M metagenome (GOLD analysis project Ga0137407, IMG submission 108410) | Vadose zone soil fungal communities from Angelo Coast Range Reserve, California, USA - CZOMad2_2_16fungal (Illumina Assembly) | ecosystem: Environmental > Terrestrial > Soil > Vadose...
GTGCACAGGTTGCAGCTGCCATTGGTGATCCCGGGCGCGGCAGTCACGATCGAAGCAACGGTCGGCGCAACGGTGTCGATCTGGAGCGTTCCGGCCGGATTGTAGTTGGTCGCGCCCGACAGGACGGCATTGTTGCCGGCGCCATCCTTCACGGTGGCGCCGTTGAGATTGAACGAGGACACGACAAGGTCGGCCGTGTTCTGCCCGGACGCGACCGTGTAGCTGAAGGTCAGTGTAGTCGAACCCGAGCCACCGGTATAGGTCGCCGTTCCGCCGTCGTTGAGGGTGAGCGTCGGCGTGCCGCCGGTGACCGTCACCGTCGCACTGAAATTTACCGTCAGCGTGACAACTTTGCCTGCGTTGAGGTCGCCGGTGCCGCTGGTGATTCCGGTGCCGGAGGCCACGATCGAAGAAACCGTTGGTCCACTTGGCGCGGGCGAGAGCGTGACATAGATCCCTGCTCCACCGTCCGAGGCCACTTGCAAGCTGCCCGCAGCAAGGGTGGACGTCTGGAAATCGAGGGTCGCCTTCTGCGTCCCGTTGCTGATCTGCGCAAGCCCCGTCGCGCGGTCGAAGGAAATCGTCGCTCCCAACGCCGAGAAATTCAGAATTTGGGTCGCGTCCCCGGCCGCGAAGTTCTCGAGAAGCGGACCGGTGTAGGACGACGTGCCAACACTCACTCCAAATGAAGCGGCATTGTCGATTATTAGTTTGCCGTTGCCCACGAAATTGGTTTGCGACAGCGAACCGGTTTCCGATGCGACTTCGAGCGTACCAGAGCCGCCCGTGACGCCCAGTTGGAACTGTCCGGAACTCGACGTGTCGATCGCCGTCGAAATTTTGAGCGACCCGGTCACAACGAGGGTGCCGTTATCCGTAACGTTCGCAATAGAGTTGTTGACGCCGTTCAGCGTCCAAGCCCCGCCCGCATCGATTGCGAGATTCTGGAAATTTCTAAAAGAACCACTGCTGCTGACTCCACTAATGGATCCGACGCCACTGGCAAGTTCCAATGTTCCTTGGCCGCCTGAAACCGCTCCGTTGAACACGGCCCCTGGGTCGACGACCACCTTGTTCGACGCACTGCTGTATGAGAAATAAACAGCGTAGCTTCCCCCTGAAATCGTTCCGGCGTTTGTGACGGTGCCCGCCCCGCCTTTCACTTCGACGCCGTATGACCCGCCGGACATCGACGCGGACGCGTTATTCGCTCCATTCGTAACACTTCCGCCCGCAGAGAGATAAGCGCCGAAGTTTTTGCCTGAAATGTCGCCGTCGTTTTGGATGCTACCGGCGACATTGGTGATATAGACCCCTGCGCCGGCAGTAGGGGCTGAAATACTCCCGCCTACGCCATTGACAACACTGCCGCCGGCCCAGAGACTGACGCCGTCATCGACCGTCGCGGTGATCTTGCCGGTGTTGTTGATCTGCCCGGTTGAGCCCTGGATAATAACGCCGTCTTCGCCGCCCGTGATCGAACCGCTATTGGTGACGGTGCCCCCGTTGTCCAAGGACACCCCGTAACCGGTAGAAGCAGCTGAGATAGTCCCATAATTATTGACCGCGCCAGAACCAGAGATCTGCACGCCCGCTATAGCTGAATAACCGGTGGTGCCGGTTGCCTTAATCGTCCCGCTCGAGTAATTCGTTACGCTCCCTCCGGTGACGAGGTGCACGGCGCCTTGGCCTGAGATCGATCCGGAGTTGAAGATGCTGCTGCCCGTGCCGGTGAGATAGACACCGTAGCCAAGAGACGAAGCGATCGCGCCATAATTCGTGATCGACCAAGATGTGCCTGAGCCCCCATCGATGGCATCGGCTCCTGAGGCTGCCGCGGTTACGCTTCCCGAACTAGTGATTGTCAAAGGGTTATCAGCTGTGGCTAAAACAAGCGTCCCATTAATCGCGCTGCTGATTGTCCGGGCCATCGACGTGACTCCCTCTCAACCGGCCGAACCAATTAAGCTCGGTTCCGCGCCGGCTGAATGGCCGGCGCGGCAGTCTGGTCGTCGTTCCCTCACGCGTGATAGGCGTGAGTAAGGAGCGACAATGGTTCTTGCTGCAGCTGCGCTGCCGGCGTGATCTGGCATTCGCCTGCGTGACTTTTGCGGAATCCTGCGGCCGCGAATTGACCGAACGCCCTGAGTGGAGCCGGAAAACAACGCGAGATAATTCGGCTCGCTCGAACGGGTAATCGCGTACGAATTCGTGAAGAGTGTGCCCTCTGCGGCCAGGGAATTGATGAACGGCGCATTGGGATTGCCGATGATCTGCCAGTAGCTGTGATTTTCCTCGACAACGATTACAATGTGGTCGGGAGGCACGCTCGTGGAACTCATGTCAATCCACCTGTTCGACTGAGCCAGCGATCATCGTGCAACGATGCTTCTCGTCGCCTCAACGGATACCGCCCGCCAGGCGCAGTGAGGCCTCACCGACGCGTCGGCATTTGCCAGCCAAATGGGCCCGCGCCTCCGCTACGTGATGAAAGCGCTCTCATGCCGCACCAAGCCGTTTGCAAGCCGGCCACGCCACCATGCGATGGTGTGTTTCACGCCCTCCTGCAGGTCAATTGTTGTCCGCCAGCCGGTATGCGCGCTCAACCGGCTGCTGTCGGCGAGCAGAGCGCGGACTTCGGAACCGGCCGGGCGCATGCGCGCCGGATCGCGATCCACGGGCCGCTTGTGGCAGTTCGTGAGCCTGATGACCAAATCGACGATATCCCTGACGGTGACGGCATGGCCGCTGCCGGCGTTGTATGGACGACCGAACTCGATCTTCGGGGCAATCCCGATGGCGAGGAAGGCTTCTGCGGTATCCTCAACAAAGGTGAAGTCGCGCACCGGCGTGTTATCTCCGACAAGGATCGCCGGGCAGGCAGGATCGAGAGCTTGCCGGATGATCGCCGGGATGACGGCTCGTTCGCTCTGGCGTGGCCCGAAGGTGTTGAATGGCCGCAGGATGGCGATCGGAAGATCGAACGAGCGAGCAAACGCTTCAGCCATCATGTCAGCGCCGATCTTGGACGCGGAGTAAGGCGATTGCCCCTGCAGCGGATGAGACTCCGCGATAGGCATGGTGATCGCAGTGCCGTACACCTCGCTCGTCGAGGTGTGAACAACGCGCATGGCGCCGCTCTCGCGCGCCGCCTCGAGCACGTTGAGCGTCCCCAGTACGTTGGTTTCGACGTAGGATTGCGCCGCCGTGTACGAGTACGGAATGGCAATCAGGGCAGCCAGGTGGAAGACGATGCTCTGTCCCTGCGTGATGCGGCGCACGAAAGCGGCGTCGCGTATATCGCCACGCACGGACCGCAGCCTGGCGCGAATCGATTCGGGCAGCTCGTCGAGCCAGCCGCAATGGTCAAAAGAGTTGTAAAGGCAAAGTGCGGTTACCTTGGCGCCGCGGCTCACGAGCTTTTCCGTCAGATGCGAGCCTATGAAGCCGTCTGCGCCGGTAACCAGAACGTTGAGACCATCGTAGTCCACGCTTCGGTCCTCACTGTTGGATCTTGCTTCCATTCTCAGGGACGGATCCTCTCCGCGGCGGCGGCGAATTTGACCCGTTCCGGATTCCTGCCAACATCGCCTGGGATTTCCTTGCCGGCACCAAGCCAACCACCGCCAACACTCCGTAGATGATCCATCCAATGTCCGACGGTATCGTTCGATTCGGGAAATACGCGAGGTCGATACTGGCTTTCAGCGGGAACAAAACCTCGCGATAGAATTGCTGCGGATCAAGTGTGTCTGGGTACAGCAAAGCTTCATCTCTGAAGACAACTTGATTGGGTCCAAAGATGCCAGGCTTGTGGTCCAAGACTCTCCGGTAGAAACCGACGAAACAATCTGCAAGATCCAGCGACTCGGGACGAGGCCCTACGACCGACATGTCGCCCTTCAAGATGTTCCAGAGCTGCGGCAGCTCATCAAGTTTTGCCCTGGCGAGAAAGCCGCCGAGCCGCGTCATCCGACAATCGTTCCTGATCGTCACGGGACAATCAATCGCGCCGCTCCCCTTATGGAACTTGCGAAACTTGTACATTCGAAAATGCCGTCCCATTTGGCCGAGCCGGACCTGCGAGAAGAAAATCGGCCGACCACTTTCGACCCATATTGCAAGAGCCACCAGCATCAGGATTGGCCCAAGGAGAATGAGACTTGTGCCTGCGATGACCAGATCCAGAATCCGTCTCGTCGAGATCGTCGTCAGATTCGCGGTTGGATTGGTCGGTTCGTGCAGGTGAGTGACGGTCACAGGGCCATTCCTTCCAGATGATTTTGGTTCACAGCGTTCGCCAATGCCGCCACGACGTTTTCCACCTGCCGCTCCTCCATCTTCGGATGCAGCGGAATCGTCAATTCGCGCCGCGCGAACTGCTCAGTCCGCGGCAGAGACAATGAAGGAAGGCGACTGCGATAGAACGACAATCGATGGATCGGAGGGTAGTGGTTGGATGTTTGTATTCCGGCATCTCGCAGGTGATCGATGACGCACTGTTGATCGACGTCCTCAGGGAGAACGATTGGCATGATGTGGTGCGAAGAGCTCGGCTCCGCCGAAGCGCGCCGTTTTGCGAACGGCACGCAAATGTTTGGACAACACTCTTTCAATGATTGCATATAGAGCTGTGTCAACTTCCTGCGCTTCTCATTCCAGCGCGCAAGGTTCTTCAGCTGCGCAAGGCCGACGGCGGCTCTCAATTCGTCCATTCGGTAGTTATAACCAAGCATCGTGACATCATAGCCTACCGTGCGATTTGAGAACCGCTGAAAGGTGCCGCTCGTCATTCCATGACTGCGCATTTGCCTGATCTTGTCCAGCATTTCCTCATCACGGGCGGTCACCATTCCGCCCTCCGCCGTCGTCATGTTCTTGTTTCCGTAGAAGCTGAAGGCGGCCGCGTGGCCAAACCTGCCGGCATCGGCGGCACCAGCCGCATGCGCGGCATCTTCGATCAACAGCAGACCGCGCGAGGTCGCGAACTCACGCCAAGCGTCGCGATCGGCCACGTAGCCCGCATAGTGCATCACGATGACGGCCTTCGTTTTGGCCGTGCATTTGGCGGCGGCATCGGCACGCGAAATCAACGGCCAATCGAGAGCCTCGATATCGACGAACACCGGCGTAGCCCCCGCGTAGAGCACGCAATTGGCGGTGGCCACAAAACTCAACGACGGCACCAGGACCTCGTCGCCGGGGCCAACGCCCAGCGCCTGCAGTATCAGATGAAGAGCCGCCGTGCAGGAGCTGACGGCAACGGCATCGGCTACGCCATGTGTCTCGGCGAATGCCTGCTCGAACGCGCGGACGCGATCACCCATCGTGATCCAGCCTCGATCAACGACGTCGGACAACGCTGTCTTCTCTTCCGTCCCCAAGATCGGGTCTGACACCAAGAGCATCTGACATCTCCGCCAAGATCACTGGCCTGACCCGACCCGGTCGACGGTCGGACATTAAGCATCCGCCACCTGGAAGACCCTCGAGGCGGGCGTGCTAAGCCGCTGCAACCATCTCAAATGCGGGTGGCTGGTCATCCCAGTTGAGTTCTTGCGCCCTTTGGAAGTCCTCGACCCGGCCGACATCCAGCCACATTCCGTTGTGTCTAAACGTGCCAATGGGCAGGCCTCGATCCAACATACAAAGCGCGAGGTCATCGAACCCAAACGGCACGCCGGAAGGGATGTGTTCAAGCACTTCCGGTTCCATGCAGTAGACGCCCATGCTCACCAGGTGAGAGAGAATCGGCTTTTCCTTGAATTGAGTAATTTGCCCGTCCTTGTCTTCGATAAGGCCAAAGTCCATTTTGATCGTTCTTGTCATGGTGGCCACCGTCAACGCGCCGTTGTGCCGGCGGTGGCAAGCCACGAACGCGTTCAGACTAAGATCGGTCAGGACGTCGCCATTGATCACCAGGAACGTACTGTCCAAGCGATCGCGTATCAGGCTGAGCGGACCGATTGTGCCAAGAGGTTCTTTCTCCTCCGTATAATTGATGCGCATGTCCCATTGCTGACCGTCGCCGCAAACAGTCCGGATGAGGTGCCCGAGATACCCCGTTGTAATATAGATCTCCTGTGTTCCGTTCCTTCGTAACCACTTCAGCAGGAGCTCCAACACCGGCCTGGACCCGACAGGCATGAGCGGCTTTGGCAAGATCATCGTATATGGTTTCAGGCGTGTACCTTTTCCGCCACACTGAATGACCACTTTCATGTCGTCCTCCAAGTCGATGTCTTTGCAGATGCGCGCTGTTCATGCGCGGGGGCGGGCCCTACAGCCAAGCATACTCTCGCCTGCGTTTTCGCTGCATAACTAACCCGTGTTATGATCAAAAAGGACCAGAAAATGCGAGCCTGCATTTGCGATACCTACTAATGGGTAGCGTCAATCAGCACTCAAAACAGCTCCGAAGAAATTTCGCGCGAACGACGCGCGAACGACATGGCATTTCTTCAATTTGTGGAGCGCGCGCCAACTCGCTCGTCGCGGGGCCTGCATCTCCCATTTGGATGCTACTCCTTTATAGATTAACGATCTTCGGCTCGCTGTGGTAACGAGTCTCCGTCGTGCATCGGGAACGCCCATCTGATTGATGGAGCTGTAAGCGAAGCCCGATCGAGTGTGGGCCAACAGAGCGAAGGTGTCACCACAAGCGCCGCAACTCTGCTTCCGATCTGAGGGTGTGCCATGGCGGAAAGAGTTCCTCGCAACCCCAGTGCCGGCCATCCTCGGCACACGCTACCGCGTATCCATGCGAAGGAAATGGAAACAAGCGAGTCTTCGCCGGGCCAATCGGCTTCGCCAGCCCATGATGACGTGTTGCTGGCGACCGCGACCCAGAGCATGCCGCAATTCCGGATCGTGCCGTCGACTGCTCGTCCCGGAGGGCTGGCGCTCAGCGAGAGGGGGCGGCAGAAATTGCGGGTGTTCTTCGTGACCGAGGAAGACCCGCTCTACGTTATTCGGTTTTTCGATATTTTTTTCGCAGAGTATCCGCACGAGGAAATCGAGATCTCTGGGATCACGATCGACCGGCCGTTCCACGAACCGATGCGGGAGACGCTGCGGCGCGTTTGGGTTCTTTACGGTCTTTGGGGATTTTTTCGTCAGGGGTTGCGCTTCAGCGATGCTCGACTGCGCGGCCGGTCTATAGAGGCGCTCGCCGTTTCTGCGGGGGTGCCGATCGTGCCGACGCAATCGGTCAATCAGCCAGAGTACATCGAACAGGTCCGCACGATTGCACCGGACGTGATCGTTTCAGTTGCCGCGCCCGAGGTCTTCAAACCGGAGCTTCTCGGCATCCCGCGCCTCGGTTGCATAAACATCCATTCCGGGCGACTGCCGACCTACCGGGGCATGATGCCGACCTTTTGGCAGATGCTGCGGGGTGAGCCGGCCGTAACCATCACAGTGCACCGCATGGCTGAAAAACTCGATGCAGGCGACGTGCTGGCGACACGAGTTTTCGCGATCAAGACATTCGATTCGCTCGATCGGGTCATCAAGGGAACCAAGTGCGAAGGTGCCAGGCTTCTCATCAGCGTACTGCGCGACCTGCGAGCAGACCGGGCACAGCCAAGGCCGCTCGACATGAAACAGGCCGACTACTTCTCGTTTCCGAAAACTGAAGACGTGCGGGAGTTCCGCAAACGCGGCCACCGGTTGTTGTAGGGGAGGTAGCGATGGCGAGCATGACCACGGAGCGTCCGAATTCGGTCAAGGCCGCGCTGTCGATCGATGTCGAGGACTGGTTCCATACCGACAACATGAGGGGAGTGATTGGACGCGACGAATGGGAAGGATGCGAGCTCCGGGTCGAGCGGAACACGATGCGAATGCTCGAAATCCTTGATGCGGGCAAAGCCCGTGCCACCTTCTTCGTACTTGGCTGGGTGGCCGAGAAGTGTCCGGATCTCGTGCGCACGATCGCCGCAGCGGGCCACGAGGTGGCATCTCATGGGTATGGTCACGAGCATATCTACTCGCTCCGGCCCAGCGAATTCCGGTCTGACGTTCTGCGCTCAAAGCGATACCTCGAAGACTTGACTGGCAAGCCGGTCCGCGGCTACCGCGCGCCTTGCTTTTCGATCACAGAATGGGCGATCCCGATCCTGCAGGATGTAGGTTTCGATTACGATTCTTCCGTTGTACCGACTATCGCGCATGATCGGTATGGCCGGCTGAGTGGGATGCATGCGGGCAGGCCGATCGTTATGCTGCGCAATGGGTTCTATGAAGTCTGTGTCTCGTGCATCCGATTGGGCAAGCGCGGGATCCCCTGGGGCGGGGGCGGCTACTTCCGGCTCGTTCCCTTCCCACTGTGGCTTCAAGGAGTGCGCACGATCCTGCGCTCCGGAATGCCTTACATCTTTTACATTCACCCGTGGGAAATCGATCCGGGGCAGCCGCGCGTACCTGGAATCAATGCAACCAACGGGTTTCGCCAACGCGTCAACCTTCATCGGTGCGAGCAGCGCTTCGCTGCGCTTGTTGGCGCTTTCGAGTGGATGCCGCTCTGCGATCTCGTCGATGGATGGAACGCGGGTCGCTGCACGGCGCAGCTCGGACTTTCACCAACTGATTCTGGTGAGCATCCTCTTAGGCGTAGAGAGCCCGTACGGGCCTTATAGGGAGGTTTCCAAGATGTTGACCGAACGTCGCGCGACTCTTTTGATCACCGGGGCTGGCGGCTCGATCGGCTGCCACACGCTGAAGCACGCCCTGAACAATACGAACTGGAATATCGTCTCCCTCGATTCATTCCGGCACAGGGGCCTGACCGATCGTATCGAGGAGATGCTACAAGCACATCCGGAATTCCGGAGCCGCGTCAGGGTCTACGCGCACGACCTGACCGCGCCTATCTCGGGTTTGCTCGCGAGCAAGATCGGCGAAGTTGATCACATCATCAACATGGCTTCGCTGTCCGACGTGCACGACTCAATCCTTCATCCGGTCGGCTTCATACAGAACAACGTCAATGTGATCCTCGCGATGCTGGAGTATGCGCGAGCTGTCAAACCGAAGACGTTCCTTCAGATTTCCAGCGACGAAGTCTATGGCCCTACTGATGGTAAGAGCTTCCATAAAGAGTGGGACCCGATCGTTCCGTCGAATCCATACTCGGCTTCGAAGGCTGCTCAGGAGACTATCGCCATCGCCTATTGGCGGACGTACAGCATACCGCTTATCATCGTCAATCTGATGAACAACTTCGGCGAGATGCAGTCGTCCGCCAAGTTTCCGGCGATCGTGCAGCGGAAGGTCCGAGCTGGCGAGACGGTGACGATCCACGGCACAGACAAGTCGGTCGGCTCGCGCTTCTACATTCACTCGCGTAACTCGGCAGACGCCTTCCTCTTCCTGCTCAAGAACACCACGCCTCACATCCACGTCGAAGGCACGGTTGACAAGCCGAATCGTTACAATATCGTCGGCGACAAGCAAGTGACAAACGTCGAGCTTGCGAAAATGATCGCCAGCTTCATCGGCAAGCCACTGAAATATGAGCTTGAAGAGTTCAAGAAGTCGCGGCCGGGCCACGATCATCACTACGGACTCGATGGCGCCAAGCTCGCGGCGCTCGGCTGGAAATCCCCGATGCCGCTGGAGCAATCGATGAAGAACGTCGTGCAGTGGTATGAGAACAATCCCGAATGGCTCGATCTGCAGTGAAATCACATACGCCGATCTCGATCGTCGGCGCCGGGCGCGACAACATCGTGTTTCGAGTTCCTGTGCAACACACGGCACGCCCGTACGGCTTCCTATGAAGGTGATCCGCAGAATCCCATCAATCCCTATGGGTACTCCAAGCTCGTTGTGGAGCGCATGCTGAAGGATGCGGAGACGGCTTACGGCATCAGCACGTTTCGCTTCGCTATTTCAACGCAGCCGGCGCGAATCCCGATGGCGAGCTTGGTGAGCTGCACGAGCCCGAAACCTATCTGATTCCGCTTGTTATTCTGGCGGCGATGGGGCGGAAGCCCTTTGTAAAAATCTTCGCCGATGATTATCCGACACCTGACGATTTCGGGACGTGGATCAACAGATCGGGACTGCTTAGAGGTGGTTCCGAGATCATTGGCCGAAATATTCTTGCAGAGCTGAATATTCTCGATCGCCTCACGCGAGATTGTTGAAGGAAGCGAAGGGGTACCCTGACCAACACGACGTGTGGCGCTTCTGCTCACGATCCGCGACCGCGAAATATCCAATGAGAGTATACCACGAAATAACCTATGGACTTTCTCCGCCTCACCGTGCCGACTGAAATGCACCTGAGAGCTTTGCTATTTGATAGCGCTCACGAGACCAGGCCGGGGCAGCGGGCGCGCACAGAGGAGGCACTCCCATGACTCCGCATTTGCTCTACATCGGAGGCGAGGATCACAATCTTCGTATTCCAGCCATGCTCGCGCTTCGCGATCATGGCATTCGAGTGACTGCAGCGGGGACCGGTGATGCCGCCCCTTTCGTGCGGGCCGGCATTGATTATCGGCGCTACTGTTTCGAGCGGTTCATTAACCCACTGGCCGATTGGGCTGCGATCAAGACAGTGGCAAGGCTTCTCCTTGATGTGCGACCCGATATCGCTCAGAGCTTCGACACAAAGCCGAGCTTACTGCTTCCTTTGGCGGCGCGAGGCATCCGTGAAGTGCTGGTCATCCGTACAATCACCGGACGGGCGTGGCTATATTCGTCCCGCTCGCCTCTGGCGCTGGCCTTGCGCCCGGTATATCGCACACTTCACCGGTTGGCAGCGCCCTCGACAGCAGCAACCGTATTCCAAAATCACGACGATTTGGCCTATTTCGAGCGCCACCGGATGGTGGGTAGGGGAGCCATTCGAGTGATCCCCGAAGCGGTCGACATCGACGGGTTCGAGCGGGCGCTGACGCTGGGGCCTTCGCCGGCGCCACTCCGCGACGAGCTTGGTCTCGGTACGTCCGAGGTCGTCATCACCGTAGCGCGCATGACCCGGCAGAAAGTCTCGACGCTGCTCAAGGCGGCAGCTTTGGTCCACCAAGCGCGACCGGGCGTGCGCTTTCTGCTCGTGGGACCGCGCGAGAGCGAGGGGCCGCTCGCAATAACCCAGGGCGAGATTGACCGCCACGCCCCCTATGTAATGGCGATCGGTCCGCGATCGGATATACCGGCACTGCTCCGCCTCGCCGACGTCTTCGCGTTCCCGACCGAATATCGCGAGGGCCTGCCGCGCGCACTCCTTGAGGCCGCACTTGCCGGTCTGCCGATCGTTACGACGAGCATTCCCGGCTGCCGCGATGTCATTCGCGACGGCTGGAACGGCTTTCTGGTTCCACCGCGCGCGCCGCATATGTTAGCGGCAAAAATTCTCGATCTGCTGCGGGATCGGGAGACCGGGCGGACAATGGGCCGCCGCGCGGCCGAGCTGGCGAGGCGGGAGTTCGGCCTTCGAACTATTGTCGCTCGCCAAGCCGCGCTCTACGCGGAGCTCATTGCTCGCTCGGATGGAAGCCGGCTTCCCATGATGGACGGCAGCGTCGAGCATGAGCCATGTGGCCGCGAGGTGTGCTCTTGACACGAGGACTGTTCCTCGCAGTCATTCTTCTTGCTGTCAACGACGCAACTGCCGTCTACCACCTATCCCGTCGGAACATGCATCCGGTGTGCTATGCAGAGAGCAACGAGAACTAAACGAGGGCCCCGGCATACAGGTGCAGCTCTGGCAGGCGCGACCGTGTTGTTTATACAAGGCGTTGTGCATCACGCTGTGCATGCCGGACCTCAAAGCGCTCTGCACTATGCTCTCCAAGGTAACTTCGATTCCGGCGGAAACTATCTGCCTGGCAGCATCGGTTTCAACTTGGCAGATGTCACCAGCGTGGCGCAGCTCGACTCATTGCCGGACGGCGTCAAGGGCCTCGTGTGGGTTGGCCAGTGCAATGGCGTCGATACGACCTTCCTGCACACCGTCCGGCCGTATATCGGCAATGCTAAACTGTTTGGGTTCTATCTGATGGACGACCCGGACCCAACGGGCAAGTATCGCACTCTCTGCAAAGCTGAAAGCTTGGCGGCTGAGTCCGACTGGATTCACGCCAACGTGCCCGGCGCCAAGACATTCATCCTTCTCATGTCCATGTCTTCTTCCAAGACGCCGTCGTTCACAGGCACCTACAACCCTGGCAATTCGCACGTCGACCTGTTCGGTATCGACCCGTACCCTTGCCGAACGGAATTGAACGGCTGTGACTACGACATGATCGACCGCTATGTTGCTGCGGCCGAGTCTTGGGGAGTGCCACGCGATCGTATGGTCCCAGTCTATCAGACCTTTGGCGGCGGTAACTGGGTCGAAGACGGTGGCGGCCGATATGCTCTGCCGACTGTCAGTCAGTTGCGACAGATTCTGGCTCATTGGGAAGCGCTTCTCCCAACGACCGCATTCGATATCGCTTACAGTTGGGGATCGCAGAACGGACACGTTGCGCTCGAAAGCTCACCTGACCTGCAGGCGGAATTTTTGCGCCACAATAGTGCGACTAAAGCTGCGAGCCCATAATCCGAGAGTCCTATCGGCCGAGAGACGTGGATTCGAGCTACGTCACAGCCTCGGCCGGCAGCAACTGTCATTTCAAAGAATCGTCGTCGGGCCGGGCGGTCGGGAACCCTGGGCCTGCCGCCCGAGGACTCAAAGTACTACTGTGTGGGTATACACCGGAATGCGCAGGGTTTTTCGAGCTCGCAGTTGCTACCGTGCACAACGAATGCTGACTGTTCGACTGAGCGATTAAGAAGGCGCGATCCGAGCGCGAGTGAGAAAAGAAACATGCCACGCAGGCGATCGGCGTGCACGCTGCGGAACTGCGGGGCAGGAGTTGGGCTCGGGATCATGGTCGCCCGCTGCGCAGCGGTGCACGGGGAGTTCACGGATCGTTCCGTTCGAAGCCCGTTCCAACTGACCAAGGACGGGCTGGAGCGTGAGCGTTGGGAGGCGTGCTCATGATGCTGGACGTGTTGTTCGCGCTCGGGCTGCTGCTGTCACCCGCCTCCCAGCTGCGGCTCGCGGGCTCTCCGGTCGGACCA
>Ga0137407_10002109_pt1 | contig 13077 bp, 12 predicted proteins | sample CZOMad2_2_16fung_FD_108410 | JGI IMG/M metagenome (GOLD analysis project Ga0137407, IMG submission 108410) | Vadose zone soil fungal communities from Angelo Coast Range Reserve, California, USA - CZOMad2_2_16fungal (Illumina Assembly) | ecosystem: Environmental > Terrestrial > Soil > Vadose...
ACCGGCGGCCAGAGTAAACGCATCTCCCGTGTCCTCGCAGCCTGCGACGGTACCGGAACCTGGGGAGGAACACGCAGACGCTGGTAAGTCCAAGTACGCGGTCCCGGCGGAAAACATTTTGCGGGTCGATGCCGAGCGCATTGACAACGTACTCAACCTGGTCGGAGAGCTCATTATCGGCAGGTCCATGCTGCAGCAGGCCTTCACCGAATTTGCGCGTCACGTTCCCAAAGAGGGCCTGCGTGGCCGCTTCAGCGATGCCATGGCTTTCCAGTCGCGCGTGCTGAGCGAGCTGCAGCGTTCGGTCATGAAAATCCGCATGGTGCCGGTAGAGCAGCTTTTCCGCCGCTTTCCGCGCATGGTGCGTGATGTCGCCAAGCAGTGCGGCAAGGAAGTCGGACTTATGATGAGCGGCCAGGACACCGATCTGGATAAGAGTCTGCTCGATGCCGTCGCCGAACCACTCACCCACCTGGTCCGCAACGCCGTCAGTCACGGCATCGAGGGCGCCGAAGAGCGTGTTCGCAGTGGGAAGCCGCCTCGCGGAACCATCCATCTCACTTCGTACCACCACGGCAATCAGGTTATCGTGGAGATCCGTGACGACGGCGCCGGCATTGATGCCCAGAAGGTCAAAGCCAAAGCGCTCGAAAAGGGCCTCTTGACCTCGGAAGAAGCAAACCGATTGAGCGAAACTGAGATTCTCACATTCGTTTTCCGGCCAGGGTTCAGCACGGCGAATGAGATTACCGAGATTTCCGGTCGCGGTGTGGGGCTGGACGTGGTCCAGACCGTGCTGCACCGGCTGAAGGGCTCAGTAGACATTGAGACCGACGCGGGCCGGGGAACAACGTTTCGTCTGAAGCTGCCGCTCACGCTGGCGATTATCAAAGCCTTGCTGTTTCGGGTGGAGCAGCGGTTGTACGCCGTTCCCTTGAACGCGGTGGCGGAAATTGCACGGGCCCGTGAATCGGATGTCCACCAGGTGCATGACTTCGAAGTCTTGCAGCTGCGGGACCGGGTTTTGCCTCTGGTTCGCCTGGGACGCGCACCCACGGTGGAAGCGCAGGCAACCTCCGGAAAAATCTTTGTGCTGGTGATTTCCTTCGGCGAACGGAAGTTGGGGCTGATCGTGGACAGTCTCGAAGGCGAAGAAGAACTGGTGATCAAGGCGCTGGATGATCAAACCGTGGTTACAGACTTGATCAGCGGAGCGTCCATCATGGGCGATGGCCGGGTGGTGCTCATCGTCAACCTTCCCGCCATCGTGGACCGTCACACCAAGTTTCGTCCGGGGCAGGGAGAGCGCATCGTTTCTGGAATCCTGCTCCCGCATGCCGATCGAAAGAGCCTGCTCGAAGACACGGCGGAGGCCTGTCCATGACCCCGGTGCGCGTCTTAGTGGTGGACGATTCCGCCCTGATGCGGAAGCTGATTCCACAGATTCTGCAGAGCGATAGCTCCATCCAGGTGGTCGGAACCGCCATGGACGGAAATTTCGGCTTGCGGAAAATCGAAGAGCTGAAGCCTCAGGTCGTGACCCTCGATCTGGAGATGCCGGGCATGGGCGGCCTCGATATGCTCAAGGAGATCATGCGCCGCCACCGCCTGCCGGTGATCGTCGTAAGTTCCCACAGCACCCAGGGAGCTTCTGTCACCTTGCAAGCATTGTCGTTGGGAGCGTTTGATTTTGTCGCCAAGCCGACTGATGTTTCGGCCCGCATGCCGCAGATTGCGGCGGAGTTGATCGGCAAGATCAAAGCCGCGGCGCAGAGCCGGGGAGTGACGGTGAGCCCGGTGGGCGCAAGCACCCGTGCCGGACAAAAAGCACCGCTCGATGCCAAAAGGATACCCACCAGAGTGATCGCGATCGGCGTTTCTACGGGTGGCCCACAAGCGTTGCAGTATCTATTCTCGCAGCTCCCGGCGGATTTTCCCGGCGCCATTGTCGCCGTGCAACACATGCCGGAAGGCTTTACGGAAATGTTTGCCCGGCGTCTCGATGAAACCTGCTCCGTCGGAGTCAAGGAGGCGCAGTCGGGAGACGTTCTGCTGGCGGGGCGAGTACTCATTTGCCCGGGCAGCCGTCACCTCAAAGTGAAACGCCTCCCGCTGGGCGATGTGGCGGTGCTCAGCGATGAGCCGCGGGTCAACGGTCATCGTCCTTCCGCCGACGTATTGTTCAAGAGCCTGGCCGACGAATTTGGCTCGAAGGGCATCGCCGTGCTGATGACCGGTATGGGCGACGACGGGGCGCAGGGCATGGGCGCGGTCAAAGCCGTGGGTGGCATGACCATCGCGCAGAGCGAGGAGTCGTGCGTGGTGTACGGCATGCCGAAGGCGGCCATTGATCGCGGCTTCGCGGTGCGGGTGGTTGGCTTGGACGTTCTGGCTAACACTTTGCAAGCCCAGTGCATGCCCGAGCGTCGCAATGGAGTGGGCAGCGAATCCGCCGAAGGCGGCAAAGCCGCCGGCGCCGGGCGAGAGTAGTGGGGAACGAATTGGGTCCGATTTTGCAGTAAAGGCAGGAGGGTTTATGGAGCAGTTTGCAGCGTTAAAGCGCAGCAAGGACGGTCAACCGGTCCGCTACCTGGTAGTGGATGATTCGGTCTTCGCCCGCAAGAACCTGGCGCGTATCGTAGAAACCTTCGGCGGCCAAGTGGCCGGTGAAGCCGGCGATGGCCTGACCGCCATCACCGAATACGACCGCACCAATCCCGACATCGTGCTCATGGACATCACCATGCCGCAGATGGAGGGAATCGAGGCGGCGGAAAAGATTGTGGGCCAGCATCCCGAGGCGCGCATCGTCATGGTGTCTTCCGTGGGCTATCAGGAAAATATCGTGGCGGCCCTGCAACGCGGAGCACGTCACTTTGTGCAAAAGCCGGTGAAGCCGGAAGTTCTCTACGAAGTGATCAAGTACGTGCTGGGTGAGGACGGAGCCGTGGCCAGTGCGGCCGGCGCGGGAGCCTGATTTTATGAAAATGGAGTTGATCCAGCCGTTCATCAACGCGGCGGACGCCGTCCTGGCCCAGGGCCTGCAGTCTCCCATGTCGATTGGGAACCTGAGCATGGAGCAGGAGGCGTACCGGCGCAAGGGTGTGGCCGCACTGGTGGCCATCACCGGCGACATCGAAGGCCGAATTGTGTTCGACCTCGATCCTGAGACTGCAGTTCGTGTAGCCAGCCGCTTCGCCGGCGCCGAAATGCCCGAGTCTGATGAACTGGTGCGCGAAACAGTGTGTGAGCTGGCCAATCAGGTGACAGGAAATGCCGTCACCGCCCTCAACGATCAGGGCTTCCACTTCCGCGTTCATCCCCCGGTTTTACACACTTCCGAACACGCTCCCACCAGCACCGAAGACACCGAAGCCCTGGTCATTTGCTGTGAGACCGGCAGCGGCAGCATCTTCATGAACATCGCCCTACGCTACAACGTCCAGTTGTCCGGCGAACGCGCGGCAGCTGGGAAGTAGGACTTCGGACCTCGGACTTCGGGCTTCAGACGTCAGACTTCGGACTTCGGACTTCGGACCTCAGACTTCAGCCGTTGGACTTCGGCCCCTGACCCGAGCGCGGGCAAGCAAATCTAAATGTCAGAGACCTGCTGTGGCCGATGTCCGACGCCCGAGGTCCGACGTCTGTCTACGGTCCGGCGAGAACGAATACGGGGTTTTGCGGTGGCGGGGTTCCCCCGTTTGGCGCTTTGATCGTGCTCAAAGGAGCAGGCATGTCGAGGACCTTCACATCATCGGAGGTCCGAATGATGCTGGTACTTCTCGCATCACAATTGCCCACGTAAACTCTCGTGCTGTCGGCGGACGCTGCGGCGAACAGCTCGAAGCGGGCTACGCCGCAGCCCGCAGCCACCGAGTTCAACGGGACGACGGTTTTCACGCTTCCGCTGGAAGCATTCACCACCGTGACTTGCGAAGTCGCCACGCCTCCCGTCAACGAAACACTTGCAACGTAAATCCGGCTTCCATCCGGCAGTGCGGCCACCGAGACCGGGCTGGCCGCCGCCGGGACGGTGAACAGCACACTCGGCGGGTCCACGGCAACGTTCAGCGCGGTCACGGTGTTGGCCACCGGATTGGTGATGTAGAGGCGATTCAGGCCGCTGGCGTACACCAAGTAATTCGCGCCCGCGCCCACAGAAACCGAGTTCAGCACTGTGTCCGTTGTGGTGTCGATCGTGGACACCGTGCCGCTACCGCTGTTCAGCACATAAATCCGCGCACTGTCGGAGCGCGCCACGGCCCAGACCGGGAGCGCGCCGGTTGGAATCACCCTGTTGCCATTGATGCTTCCGTCGAGTGTGTTGATGCTGGTCACTGAGTTCGTGCCCTGATTTACGACGTAGAGCTTCTTGCCGTCGGGAGTCTCCGCCAGGGCAACCGGCTTTGAGTTCGGGTCAGGGACCGGTTGGGTGGGGTCCACCTGAATGATGTTGGTTACGACGCTGCCTGTCGTGGAGATCGCAGCCACGGTTCCAGTCCCGAAATTAGCGGTATAAACCGTAGCGGCTTCCGTGGTGTGGATGAATACCGGACTGGAGCCCGCCGGAAGAGAAGTTGTTACCACCGAGGTGGTCGTTGACGCGGGGGTCGGAGAAAACGACGAAACGGAATCTTCGAGCGTGTTCACGGCGTAGACCCGAGCTGCATTCGTCGTCAGCGTCGCGTGGGCTGGACCCAGGCCGAGTTGCGCCACTCCAATGTTGCTATCGCCCGAAACATCCAGCCGACTGCTGGCGCCAGGATCCAGGGCACCGTTATCGCTGAGCACCAGGACAAAGTGAACCGCCGCAGGATCGGGTGGAGGCGGGACAATGGGAATGGCCACGGGACGGTATTGGTCTCCGCAGCTGACGCAAATCAGGCCAAGTGTCAGAACGCCCAGCAGACGCGCCACACGCCAAAAACTCATCCGCACCCCAGAACTGTCCATGAACTCACGATGATCCGAAAGACGTTCTATTTTAATGGTTGGTTGGAATATCCGCCAGCACAGGCCCAGCAGTTGGCAATTAGCAATTGGCAATTTGGTCCCGGCCTTTGCGGTCTGATGCCCGCTCACGAGCGAAAGGCTGCCCTCGAAAATTAACAAAAGGAACAATTGAGGAGGAATTGTCTCGCGCGGCGGGTAGCGGCGGACGCTTAAGCTCAGCGGAGGGCAATTGCCAATTGCCAAGTGGCAATTGCGAGCCCTACGCCTTGCCTCTCGACCGCTTGCTCACCGCTTCCCGGGCCGGCGCAGCTGGTTTTTTCTTTCCTTCCATCTCTGCCAGGCTTTGCTTGAGAGCGGCCATCAGGTCCACGACCGGGGCCAGCTTTTTTGGTTTCTCGACTTCGGTGATCTCGCCGCCTTCCAGTTTGGTCTCGATGAGCTTCTTCACGTTCTCCTGGAATGTGTCGGTGTATTTTTCCGGGTCCCACTCGGCGGCCAGAGCTTCGATCAACTGGTGAGCGACTTTGACTTCCGCATCTTTCAATTCGACTTCGGGCGCGCCAAAGCCTTCCACCTGGCGAACCTCTTCCGCGTAATACATGGTGTGCAGCATGAGTCCGCCTCCATGCGGGCGGAGAAACACGGTGTACTCACGGTTGTGCATGGTCAGCTTGGCGATGGCGACGTATTCGCTTTCTTCCAGGGCCTTGGTGAGCAGAGCGTACGGTCGACGTCCCGCTTCTTCCGGCAACATGTAATAGGACGATTCGAAAAAGACGGGATCGACCTCGCTCGATTTCACGAACTCCAGAATCTCCATGGTCTTCGCGGTTTGGGGCTCAATTTTCTTGATCTCGTCGGGTTCGATCACCACATACTCGCCTTTGCGGAATTCGTAGCCCTTTACGATTTCATTGCGCTCCACCACGCGATTGTCGGCGGGACAGTAGTACTGTTGCTTGACCCGCTGCAGGTCGTCGCGGTGCAACATGTTGAAAGAGATGCCTGTGCTGCGCGCGCCGGAAACGAGCCGCACCGGCATGGAGATCAAGCCGAAGGTGAGATATCCCGTCCAAACCGAGGCTGCCATAGTTCCCCCGAAAAGCAGAAAAGGCCCAAGCGTAGTGCAGTTTAGACTACGCCGCAGTCTTTGATGCAAGCCCTAAGCGCAGGTAATCCAGAGACCAAGCCCCATCCCTAGCGCGACTCGCAAGCCTACACTATATCTTGTGGATGTGCGCAGCAAGCTCGGGTCATTTTGTGAAATTCTCCTTTCGTCTTATCGTGACCAGTGTGTTTGACTTCTCTCGATTCAGCGACTTGACCCTGTCCGAGGCACGCTGGGCCATGGGAGGCCTGCTGACGGTTTCCTTTACAGTGCTTGCCCGCCTGATGCGTGGAGTCACCAACTCGGGCGCGATTGCTGGAGCGGCCGTCTGTTTTGTTCTTTACGTGGGAGGCGGTCCGGGAGCTTTTGCGGCGTTGATCACCGTTTTCAGCTTGACCTGGATCACGACCCGGCTCGGGTATCGGCGCAAACAGGGGTTGGGGACCGCCGAACGCCGGGAGGGCAGAAAGGCGTCCCAGGTTCTGGCGAACTTGGGTGTCGCGACCGCGTGCGCCGCAATGTCCCTTCTCAGCCCCAACCGGATGCTGTTCCTGCTGGCCATGGCCGCCGCGCTGTCCGAGGCGGCTGCCGACACGGTTTCGAGCGAATTGGGCCAGGCCTTCAGCGCGAAGGCTCGCCTCATTACCTCCTGGCGCGCTGTTCCCCCAGGGACGGATGGCGCGGTAAGTCTGCCCGGAACCCTGTCTGGGGTGGTTGCGGCCGGGACGGTGAGTGCCGTCTGTGTCCTTTGGGGATTGCTGCCCCGGCGGTGGCTGGCTCTGTCCGCCGTGGCCGCCGTGCTGGGTATGGTCACCGACAGTTTTCTTGGCGCCTGGCTGGAGAGGCGCGGTTTGGTTAATAACGATGCAGTAAACTTCCTGGGCACGCTCACAGCGGCTTTGGCCGCATTCTGCCTGGCCTGAATTCACCCCAATACTCCGGGTTTTACCCCGGTAGGCCATGTACTGATGGGCCTTGCTGGAGGTGACCCTGCGCGCGAAAATCTTAGAGCATCTTCGCTCAAGCGGGTTTGCATCTCACTGCTTTAGTTGGGTTTTCCCAGAGACTTCTACGACGAGGGCCTAAGGCAACGAAAGAAGTTAGGAGTAATGAAGATCCAGAAGTTTGTCATCGGGTATGTAATGGCGCTGGCGCTCTTGTTGTTCGCCCAGCAACGCCCGACGGCCACCCAACCGGGTGCCTTTCGTGAAGTCGTTGACCTTACCCATTCATTGCCGGCAAACGGTGTCGAAACGGCGTGGAAGCCAGCCTATCGACTCGAAACCGCCGCTCTGACCGAGAAGATTTCCGCGTCGGAGGCTTCAGAAAAGTTTGCCACTCGAATCTATGCGCCAGCGCGCTTGGGACGCGGCCAGTGGACCGTCGACCAGATTCCCGCTGGCCGGTTGATCGGACCGCTGGTGGTGCTCGATGTCAGTGTGAGCGTGCGCAGCAATCCGGACTACGAAATTTCCGTCCAGGACATCGCTGGTTGGGAGCAGGTTAACGGACAAATTCCCCTGGGCGCTATCGTAATAGCGCGCACGGGATGGGGAGCCCGCTGGAGTTCAGTCCGAAACTACTGCAATGCCGACGTTAAAGGTGGCATGCACTTCCCCGGAATCTCCGAAGATGCCGCCCGCTTCCTGGCCGAAGGACGCAACGCACTCGGGCTGGGCATCGACACCGCTAATCTCGATCGCGGCTCGGCCAAAATATCGGCCGTTGGTCAATATGCGCTCGAACACGGACTCTATCTTCTGACCAATGTGGCTAATCTCGATCGTATGCCCTCCAACGGCGCCGTCGCCATGGTCGCTCCTGTGAAAGTGGCGGGTGGATCAAGCGCTCCGGTGCGCATTCTGGCGCTTGTGCGGTAGCCGGTTTCTCGTTTCTCGGTGCCGGTTCCTTCTGCGCTCAACCTGAACACTCCGAAACACTCATTGTCTTTTTATCTTTTGCAGATCGCGCTTCTCTGTTGATTTTCCCAGTTCTTTGAAGTTTCCTGATTACTGATCGTGTGGCGCGGGCGCCCTCGCGCGCGGGCCCGGCAAGCGAGTAATTCAAAAGAAGTCAGGAGAAAGTGAAGATGAGCGATCCCCGTTATCCCATCGGGAAATTCAGCTTTGACGGTTCGCCAGACCAGCAACAGCGTCAGAAATTCATCCAGGATATCGCGCAGGCTCCCGCCGCGTTGAGTGCCGCGACGCAAGGTCTCTCGCCGCAGCAGATCGAAACGCCTTACCGCGATGGCGGATGGACGGTGCGGCAAGTTGTCCACCATGTGCCCGAGAGCCACATGAACGCCTACATCCGATTCAAACTGGCGCTGACCGAAGATGCGCCGACCATCAAGCCGTACATGGAGGATCGTTGGGCGAACTTGCCGGATGTAGAGTCCACTCCGCTGGAAGTTTCTCTGTCGCTGCTCGACTCGTTGCACAACCGCTGGGTGCGCCTGTTGCGCTCGCTTACTCCAGAGGACTGGAAACGCACATTCACTCATCCCGAGCTGGGAATCATACCGCTGGAGAAAAACCTGGCGTTGTATTCGTGGCACGGGCGCCATCACGTGGCCCACATCACGGAACTGAGGAAGAGAAAGGGCTGGTGACGGTGAGAACATTGTGATCCTGAGCGCGGAAACAGCTTCGCTCCGTGAAGCAATTTCGGAGTCGAAGGACCCCTAGCAGCTTATCGATGCGGATGCGCGGATCAGCGTGAGTCGCTTTTTGAGGAAATAGAAAAACCGAAGTCTCAAGATTTTCTGCATGCCATGCCGCCATACGGGTCCTTCGACTTCGTGGAAAGTTCGCAAAGCGAACTTTCCACTCCGCTCAGGATGACATGCCGGCTACGCTGGAATATGCAGCCGCCATGCCGTATAGCTGGCGGCTTCGCGCAACACCGCCAGGGCACGCTGCCATACCGATCGTGGACGAGAGTCCGGACGCGGCGCCACGTACACCTGCACTCCTTCGTGTTCAAGCAACTTGCGGATGCGGAACACGTGGTAAGCATCGCTGACCGCCACGCAGCTTCGCATATGGTTGGTTCGCATGATGACGGCCACACGTTCGGCCGAGGATGCCGTGTCCGTGCCCTGGGTTTCGGCGATCAGCTTCGGTTCGGGAATGCCGCGATGCATCAGGTAGTCGTGGCCGACTCCGCCTTCGCTGAAAGTAGGATCAGCCGCGGATCCTCCGGTCGTGATGACGACGGGCGCCACTGCGTGCTGGAACAGGTCGTAGGCGTGGTCCAGGCGGGCGCGAAAGACCGGCGAAGGGCGTCCCGCATATTCGGCCGCCCCGAACACGACGATGGCGTCAGCGGGATGAACTTCCTGTAAACCGGCCTCACGCACAATCTCGATGCAACTGCCCGCGAGCATGAGAGCGACCGCCGCTGCGGCTCCAGCCACGACCCATAAAGGCCAGGGGCGTTGCGAAAGGCGGTTCGCTGCCACATTCATCCTTGTGCGAAAAACTCGGAAATCTGCTGGGCTGGGATGGCGCCTTCCCGCATGATGCGCCAGCGCGCTTCTTCGTCGGTGAGGTCAATGATGGTCGAAGCCACTTCACGAGGCGAGGTGCCGCCATCGACGATGATCGAAATGCGGTCCTGGAGTTGATCGCGCACGGCCAGCGCCGTGGTGCACTCGGACTCGCCGCTCAGGTTGGCGGAAGTGGCCGTGATCGGAATCTGCGCGGCCTGTACCACGGCCAGCGGAATCGTAGCCTTGGGGACCCGCAGCGCGACATTCCCTGTATTGGCCGTCACCTTGAGCGGAAGGCGCGAAGAGGCCTTTACGATGATGGTGAGCGGTCCGGGCCAGAAGCGCCGCGCCAAGGCGTAAAATTCCTCGGGCAGGGGTTGCGCCAGTTGTTCGGCCTGGTCCACGTCGGCGATCAGCAGCGACAGCGGCTTATGTCGCGAACGGGATTTGATGTCATAGACGCGGTCCACCGCGCGCAAGTTGAAAGGGTCAGCCGCCAGCCCGTAAAAAGTATCCGTGGGCATGCCCAGGACTTCGCCGGCGCGGATCTGGTCGGCGGCATAGCGGATCAGTGATGCTTCCGGGTTGTCACAATTAATCTTGACAATTTCTACACGCACTCCAGATCGTCCCTTCCAACCCCAAGTGTTGAAATCGCGAGAGCTAACATAACATGGGGAAGCGTCGAAAGCCGAGAGGAACAGGTATGATTCTTCGCGACCTCGGGAGAATATGAAGGCGAGTAAAGCCAGCAGCGGCGGAAGTCCGAATGCCCGCCTGCGCCGCATCGAGGGACGGCACAATGTCCTGGTCAAAGACCTGCGCCGCGCCTTTTCCCGGGGTGAGCTTACGGACGACGGTTACTGCGCGATCGAAGGTTTCCGCATCCTGGAAGAGGCCATCCGCAGCGGCCTGCGATTTCGGGCAGTATTCTTCAGCGAGTCGGCGATCCCTCGAGCGGAGCGGTTGCTGTCGCAACTTGGCGCTCAGGTTGAGGTCCTGTTGCTGCCGGACAAGCTCTTTGCAGGCGCTGTCCCCAGTGACGCGCCGCAGGGCGTGGCGGCGCTGGCGCGCCGGAAGGAATTCTCGCTCGACGATGTGCTGGCAAAGTCTCAGGCGGGAGCGCTGCTGGCCATTGCGGGCGTGCAGGATCCAGGCAACCTGGGAACCATCCTGCGTTCGGCGGAGGCCTTCGGAGCCGGCGGTGTCGTGCTGGGAGAGGGCACGGTCAGCCCGTTCAATCCCAAAGTCGTGCGCGCCTCGGCGGGTTCGGTATTCCGGCTGCCAGTGGCACGGGCGAAGCTCTCTGAAACTCTTGGCCGGATGAAAGAGAGCGGCCTGCGGCTGGTGGCCACCGCGTCACACAAAGGAACGCCGCTCGACCAGGCGAAACTGTCTGGACCGTTAGCGATCTTTATTGGCAGCGAAGGCGCAGGATTGTCCCGCGATCTCATCCAAAAAATGGATGAAGTGGTGGCCATCCCGCAAGCCCCGCAAGTCGAGTCGCTGAATGTGGGCGTAGCGGCGAGTATCGTGTTGTATGAAGTAATGAGGAAACGGAAGTGAGGCATATCACTACGGAGGCCCACAGACACGGAGAAATCGAAGGAGTAAGGACCCACGAAGCGACGATGCCGAGAGGGTTCTTTAGGATATTGCTCGTTTCCTCCGTGACTCTGTGACTCCGTGGTGAGTCAGTTTGTATGAGTCTGTTTCCCACTATTCCGAGCGGCGACAGCCCCGGCGACCGCACTCGCCCGCTCGCCGACCGCATGCGTCCGCGAATGCTGGATGAATTCGTTGGGCAGGAGCACCTGGTCGGGCCGGGCAAGCCATTGCGCACTCAGATCGAGCGCGACGACATCGGTTCGCTCATCTTCTGGGGTCCGCCCGGTACCGGTAAGACTACGCTGGCGCAAATTATCGCACGCCTCACCAAGGCTGAGTTCGTCGAGTTTTCCGCCGTGCTCACCGGCATCAAGGAAATCAAGCAGGTCATGGCCGACGCCCAGCGCGCCAAACAATACGGGACGCGGACGATCGTTTTCATTGACGAGATTCACCGCTTCAACAAGGCGCAGCAGGATGCATTCCTTCCGCACGTGGAGAAGGGAAACATCCGCCTGATCGGCGCCACCACCGAAAATCCATCCTTCGAAATCATTTCCGCGCTGCTCTCCCGCAGCCGGGTGTACGTACTTAACCCACTGAGTGAAGACCAGATTGTCGAGCTGCTGAAGCGCGCGCTGGGCGATGAAGAACGGGGTTTGGGCGCAACCAAGGTGCGGGCATCTGACGATGTCCTGAAAAAGATCGCTGCTTATTCGAGTGGCGACGCTCGCAGCGCCTATAACGTGTTGGAAGTGGCCGCCTCGCTCGCCCTCGGCCACGCCGACCCGAAAAACGCGAGCGCTGAAATCTCCGAGGAACTGGTCCAGGACGCCTTGCAGAAGCGCGTGTTGCGCTATGACAAAGCGGGAGAAGAGCACTACAACCTCATTTCCGCGCTGCACAAATCGGTGCGTAACAGCGATCCTGATGCCTCGCTTTACTGGCTGGGGCGCATGCTCGAAGCCGGCGAAGATCCGCTTTACATCGCGCGTCGAGTGGTGCGAATGGCCGTCGAAGACATCGGCCTGGCCGATCCCAACGCGCTATCGCAATGCATGGCCGCACGTGACGCCGTGGATTTTCTAGGCATGCCGGAAGGGAATTTGGCTTTGGCCCAGGCGGTCGTCTACTTGTCGGTCGCGCCCAAATCGAATGCGCTTTACACCGCCTACAGTGAGATTCAGGGCGACGTGGAACGCACTGCCGCACAACCCGTTCCGTTGCACTTACGCAATGCGCCCACGGGACTGATGAAGGGGTTGGGGTACGGCCAGGGCTACCAGTACGCCCACGATCTCGAGGACAAAGTCGCTGGCATGCAGTGTCTACCCGATAACCTGATCGACCGGGTTTATTACCGGCCCACCAGCGAGGGCGTGGAAAAGCGCATTGGGGAGCGCTTGGAAGAGATTAAACGGCGGCGGTCCCGAAAGAGCGGTTCCCGCCCTCCGAAAACAGAATCCGGGGGCTAGGTCCCGGCATCTGATGGTGTAAGGTCTTTTCCTTTCTGTAAATCCTGCAAGGAGGCTGGATCCTCATGGCCACAAGCCCACGAACTATCGTTCCGGACCCAGTCGCCGTGCGTCCGGTACAACTCGATCAGGTTGAGCACCTGCTCAAATTGCAGAAATGGTCACGTAAGATCACTTCGATCCTCGATCTGGATGAACTCATCGGCAAGATCGTGGATGAAGTGGCGGACGCGTTCTGCTGCGTGGAGACCACCATCTACCTGCACGACGAAGAACGAGGCGAGTTAGAGATGGCGGGCGTCCACGGCTGCACCCTGCACGACAAGGGATCGCGGCTGAAGGTGGGTGAGGACGGTATGGTGGGCTACGTCGCCTCCACCGGACAGATGCGCTATGCGCCAGACGTGCGCCTGGACCCGTACTACATCGCCTGCGAA
>Ga0137407_10002111_pt1 | contig 13075 bp, 9 predicted proteins | sample CZOMad2_2_16fung_FD_108410 | JGI IMG/M metagenome (GOLD analysis project Ga0137407, IMG submission 108410) | Vadose zone soil fungal communities from Angelo Coast Range Reserve, California, USA - CZOMad2_2_16fungal (Illumina Assembly) | ecosystem: Environmental > Terrestrial > Soil > Vadose zone...
AACCGCCCTTTTTGCGGCCTCCATGGCCGCCTCGTGATTTCCTTCCATCGCATGCATATAGGACAAGATGCAGAATGCGAATGAGGAGCGAGGATCAAGCTGAACGCTGCTTTCCGCAAGGCTCATGGCCTCGGTCCACAATTGGCTGGTACTTTTGATCCATCCGTACTGCACGCCCTGAACCATGATCGTGGCAAGATAGGCGCGTGCGATAGAAAGCCCCGGATCAAGTGCAATGGCCTCCCTGAACAGATCGATCGAGGCCCCAAAATCTGTTTTGGTATGCCGATAATAGTGAGAAAGCCCTTTCAGGAACCGATCCCATGCGGTCAAATCAGCGGACGATCGCGCAGGAGCAGAAGCTTCCGCGCGATATATTTCCGGTGCTATGGCCGCGGACAGTCTCGCGGTGAGTTCATCCTGCATCGCGAACAGATCGCCGATGTCGCTGTCGTATCGGCCGGCCCATAGTTGCTCACCATTTTCCGGAGCTATCAGTTCGGCGGTGACGCGGATTTTGGTTCCGGCACGCCGTACCGATCCCTGAATCAGGTAGGTCGCATCGATCTCCCGCGCGATCAGGCGCGTGCTCAGATTCTTGCCCTTGAAGGAAAAAGTCGAATTCCTGCTCAGGACCCGATAAAAGGATTGCAGCGAAAGCGCATGGATCAAATCCTCGGTAAGCCCGTCGGAAAAGTATTCGTCCGCGTCGTCACTGAGATTGACAAAGGGAAGCACGCCCACGATCGCGGTGCGGTATTGGGCAGGCAGGTTCGATGTGTCCCTGCATTCCCGGCCTCGGGTGTCGGACCTGGCGGGGTCCCAGGCCCAGACGCCTATCGGCCCTTCGATATTCTTGAAGCGATGACTGCCGGCGTCGACAAGGGGAACGGCAAGATGCTTGCTGGCCTCATGATAGGCCTTTTCCGAAACAGCCACGCCGCCGGGCGCGGCCACCGCCTCGAGACGAACGGCGATGTTCACCCCATCCCCGAACACCTCGTCTTCGTCGGCCATCACGTCTCCCATGTGGACGCCGACACGGAATTGCATGAGCCGATCGGCGGGGAGCTGACTGTTACGCTCTGCCATCAGCGCCTGGATTGCGATAGCGCACTCGATCGCGCCCACGACACTCGGAAACTCAAGCAGGAAACCGTCGCCGGTGTTCTTCACGAGCCGGCCGCCATGATTGAGAATGATCGGGTATATCGCGCTTCGATGGGCTTTGAACGCGGCGTGCGTGCCTTCCTCGTCGGCGCCCATCATTCGGGAGTAACCGGCGACGTCAGCGCAGACTATGGCAGCCAGGCGTCTTTCCATCTCCTGCGCGTCTCCTTTCTCGCAAAGCAGCATACCACGGTACGGCCTCGGCGGGCCGAATCCAATGGTTTTAACGGGTTATGTTACGGTCGGGTCCACGTCATGGTAAGCAAGTTTCACCCATGAACGACCGCTTTCGCAATCATGCAATGGATGCCCTTGGAACCGTTCACGGTCTGCGTCACCCGCAGGTCGGCGGCCAGGCTGCATAGCATATAGGCATCCTCCCGCGACAAGTTCCGTTTTTCGCCGAGAAGCACGATCATGTCGCGCAGCGCCCGCACCACGCATTGATCGAGATCGGGATCCATCGCCATTGTCATGTAATGCGTTGGTGTCTCGGCGCGGGGATATCCGAGCCGCAAATCCTTGCGCAGCGTCAGCCTGAAACGGCCCTGCAGCGCGGTCTCGATTGCTGTGACGCAGACTTCGCCGTCACCCTGGACGCCATGGCCGTCGCCGCACGAGAACAGCGCGCCCGGAACGAACACTGGCAGATAGAGTTTCGCCCCCGGCGTCAGTTCCTTGTTGTCGAGGTTGCCGCCCATCGCGCGGGGGATCAGCGAGGTGATGCGGCCCCACGCCGGCGGCGGTGCTACGCCCATTACGCCGAAAAACGGCGCCAGCGGCAGGTCGAGCCCCCACGGCAGCCGGCCCACCATCCGCGTCTGATCTAGCGGAATGTTGATCAACCGGGCCTCGTGGAAATCGTCCGGCAGGGTGCCGGCGAGCGGCCGGATCAGGTTGAAGCCCCAGTCTTGGCGCAGCCGCACGTCGAGAATCTCGACTTCCAACACGTCACCGGGCTCCGCGCCTGCAACCGCGACCGGGCCGGTCAGGATATGACCAGGCACCATCCGCTCGCTCTTGGCGTGAACCTCGGCGAGTTCAGGCGGAACGTGGAATCGGCTGCGATCCGGCACCACCTCAGGGCCGCCGCTGATGGTGTCGATGGTTACCTCATCGCCGCTCGCGATGGTGAGCACCGGTTTGAGTTTCGCTTCGAAGAAGCCCCAATGGCACGTCTCGGGGCTGGAATGCAGGTGATGATACGTCATGACGGGGCTTCTGGTTGGGGCAGGGGTCGCGTATGACGCTGTACCAGACATTCCAAGAGGCCTCTCGTGTTTTTTTTCCTCTCCAAGACGCTCGGCACCCTGTTGTTGCCAGTGAATTTCCTGATTGGCATAGGTCTCCTCGGTGCGGTTCTGTCGGTCACGCGTCTGGCGATGCTGGGCCGCCGGTTGCTGGTCGCTGCGGTCGTGCTCTTGGCGCTATGCGGATTTTCGCCGCTGGGGAAGCTTTTGCTCTATCCGCTGGAGCAGCGGTTTCCGCCATGGGACGCCGCGCACGGTGCGCCTGACGGCATCGTCGTGCTCGGGGGATCAATCGACCCGGAGCTTTCGGCCACGCGTGGGCGGGTGGTCTTCACGCATTCAGCCGACCGTATCGTTGCGGGCGCGGCCCTTGCGCGCCAATATCCGAACGCCCGCATCGTATTTTCCGGCGGCAACGCCAATCTGGTATCGAGTGATGCCGAGAAGGAAGCCGATTACGCCCTGGTCGCCTTCGAAAACCTGGGCATTGCCCGGGAGCGATTGATCACGGAACGGCGCTCGCGCAACACCCAGGAGAATGCCGAATTCTCCAAAGCAATCGCTAATCCCAGAGCTGGCGAACGATGGCTGTTGGTGACCTCCGCCTATCATATGCCTCGCTCGGTTGGCCTGTTTCGTAAGGCGGGATTTGCTGTAGAGCCTTATCCGGTCGATTGGCGGGTGGACCAGACCGGTCTTCTCACGTTTTCGCCGCTAGCGGATCGAGGGCTGGAACGCACCGACATTGCGGTGCGCGAATGGATCGGTCTTGTCGCCTATTGGGCCACCGGCAAGATCGACGCGTTGTTACCGGGGCCGCGTCAGGATTAGGACGACCGGTCGCAACCATCGGACAAACGGGGTAAGATTGGGCGGCAGGCGCGTATGCCTGTCCCGCCGATTTCGGAGTAAACGCCATGCAACAGCAAACGCCGCCAGAACAGCTCGACCTGGCCGCCATGGTGGCCGATCTGAATAATCTGCTGCGCCTCAGGACCACGGTCATTGGCCTGAAAATGTTTGCAAGCGTCGAGGAAATGGCCGCGATACCCAAGATCAGGCGGCCCACGGCGGTACACACCACCGACCAGATTGTCAGCATGGCCTCGCGGCTGGGGTGGACCGTTGGCATCACGGCAGACGATCTTGTCGGCGCGCAATGCCGCGCGGTGATCGGCCTTGCGCCGCAGGACGAGAAGTGGCTTGCCGGCCAGGCCTATGTCGGTGTCTGGCATGAGAACGCCGAAGACGCGCGCAAGCGCCAGGAGGCACTGGACGTCGTTGCCTTTGGCCAATACCAGGCGATGGCGGTGAGCCCGCTTGCGAGCGGCCGATTGAATCCCCCGGATATCTGTCTGGTCTATGCCACGCCGGGCCAGATGATCATTCTGATCAACGGATTGCAGTGGACGGGATACAAAAAGTTCGAATGGGGCGTGGTCGGCGAGACCGCTTGCGCCGATTCATGGGGGCGCGCGCTCAAGACCGGCGAGCCGAGCCTGTCGCTGCCGTGCTATGCGGAGCGGCGCTATGGCGGCGTGCCGGATGAGGAGATGCTGATGGCGCTGTCGCCGGCACATCTTGCCAAGGCCATCGCAGGCATGAAAGCGCTTTCGAAGAACGGTCTGCGTTATCCGATCCCACCTTACGGAATCCAGAGCGATGCGCGCGTCGGCATGGGCGTCTCCTATGGCAGGAAATAAGCCAGAAACCTTCCCGCGCACCATAGCCTTCCCGCAAGCACCCAAGGAACTGATATGAAGCCCTCGTCGAAATTCGACATCATTGTCTATGGCGCAACCGGCTTTACCGGCCAGCTCGTCGCTGAATATCTTGCGGCGAACTACGCGGGGCAGGGTGCTCCGAGATGGGCACTGGCGGGGCGCAGCCTTGACAAGCTTGCGTCCGTGCGCGACGCGATCGGCGCGCCGGCCGACACCGCATTGATAATGGCCGACGCCAGCGATTCCGCGTCGCTGAAGGCGATGATCGATCAGACCAAGTCGGTGCTTTCGACGGTAGGCCCCTATCAGCTTTACGGCTCCGAGCTAGTCGCTGCCTGTGCGGCCACTGGTACCGACTACCTCGATCTCTGCGGCGAGCCTGTGTGGATGCGTCAGATGATCGACGCGCATGAGGCCCCTGCCAAGGCGAGCGGCGCGCGCATCGTCTTCTCCTGTGGCTTCGACTCGGTGCCTTTCGAACTCGGCGCATTCTTCGTGCAGGAGGAAGCCGAGCGTGTGTTTGGCAGGCCGATCTCCCGTGTCAAGGGCCGCGTGCGCGACATGCGCGGCACGCTTTCCGGCGGCACGGCGGCGAGCGGGCGCGCGACGTTCGAGGCAGTCGCCAAGGATCTAAGCCTTGTCGCTATCCTGAACGATCCGTTCGCGCTGACGCCCGGTTTTAGTGGCGCGAAGCAACCGAAGGGAAACAGGCCGGTCTATGAAGAAGACCTGCAATCCTGGACCGCGCCCTTCATGATGGCGTTGATCAATACGCGCAACGTCCATCGCTCCAACATGCTGATGGGCTTTCCCTATGGACGCGACTTCGTCTACGACGAGATGGTGCTGACCGGTCCCGGCGAGAAGGGCGAGGCCAATGCCAAGCGCGTGATGGCTGCAAACTCCGAGAAGACAGGCCCGAACGCGCCGAAGCCGGGCGAGGGGCCGTCGAAGGAAGAGCGCGAGAACGGCCGCTACGATATCTTGTATGTTGCGATCGCGCCCGATGGTCGGCAGGTCCGCGCGTCCGTGAAGGGCGACCGCGACCCCGGCTACGGATCGACGTCCAAGATGATTGCGGAATGCGCGATCTGCCTGCGCGAGCTGCCGGGCATTCCGGCCGGCATCTGGACGCCTGGCGCGGCCATGGGCGACCGGCTGATCAAGCGGCTCATCGATCACGCCGGTATCACCTTCGACGTCGAAAAGTGATCCTGTGCCTTAGACCCCACCCGCATCGGCGGGCGCGATCGGCGTCTGATCGGACGTCGCCTTGTAACGGTGCGTGGCGGCAAACATGCCCCACATCGCGCCCAGCATCATCCAGAAGTGGCGCCAGTGGTCGGTATCAATGATAAAGCTCTCGCCAACCGTACCGAGAAATGCCGCGAAAATCGCCAGATAGGCGCGTTGCCAGGGCACGTCAGCGAAGACATGCCGAAATCCCAGGATGACCGTGACAAACACCAGCGCCGGATAGCAGACGCCAGCGATCCAGCCACCGGACATGAAGGCGTTCAGGTAGGAATTGTGGGTGTCCTCCGGAAAGAAGTTGTGGAACTGCAGGGGGCCGATGCCGAACGGCAGCTCGAGCGCCATGTCGGCGCCCAGAATATGCCGCCCGAAACGTCCGAACCGGCCCTCGTCATAGCTTTGGTCGAAGCTCGCGCGCTGCTTGAACATTTCGCTGATCTGATCGAATGACAACAGCACGGCCACCAGAATCGCCGCGATGACGACGGCGACAACCGACATCACGACGATCCGCGAGCGCTGCGCGCGCGTCCGGCTGGTCAGGACCATCAGCGCCAGCATGAACGCCGAGGTGATGGCAAGTCCACCCCATGCCGCGCGCGAAAACGCGAGCAGAATGGCGAGCGCCAGGATGCCCAGCGCGATCGCGCTGCGGAACGATTTTCGGAAATTGTCGGAGACGACGCTTTGCAGAAGGAGCAGCGTGGGGAGGATCAGGAATGCCCCCAGCACGTTCGGATCCTTGAAGGTGCCGCGACCGCGCTCATAGAGCGTAAGCAGGTCGTGCCCGCCGGGAACGAGGTTGAAGTAGCCGGCAATGGCCGATGTCGCCGCGATCAACGCGCCTGCGATCAAGCCGCGGCGAAGCATGTCCAGCCGTGCTGCGGTGTCTTCGGAAATGACCATGGCGAAGAAAATGACTGTGGCTGCCATGTACCACGACGTCGCGATCCAGTTGGCGACCTCCGGCTTGTCCATGATGGGAACGGCACTGAGGGAATAGCCGATGTTGATCAGGAAAAGCAAAAGCAGCAGCGGTATGAAGACGAGCCGCAGTCGCAAGCCGGTAGCGAAGAAAATGACGGCAGCGGTGAGCGTCATCAGCTCGTAGGGGCTGGGCTCGATGAGAACGATCGCGCTGCTGGCTGCGACCAGCCACACCAGCGCGCGCTGCAGCGCCAGCATACGCGGCGCAGGCGTCACCGATAAACGAAAACCATCGGCTGTTGCAGCATACGCCATGGATATACTCAATCACGCAACGGGTACAAAAGTCGGAATGCGCGGGAAGCGAATTCCGTCCTCCTCAATAAGCGCCCTCGCTCTTGGTCATCAGCGCGAGCGGCGTCTTGAGGAGAATGTAGAGATCGAAAAGCACCGACCAGTTCTCGATGTAATACAGGTCGAATTCGACGCGCTTCTGGATCTTCTCTTCGTTATCTATCTCGCCACGCCAGCCGTTGATTTGTGCCCAGCCGGTGATGCCGGGCTTGACGCGGTGACGCGCGAAATATCCGTCCACGGCTTCGTCGAACAGCCGGCTCTGCAATTTGCCCTGCACCGCGTGCGGGCGCGGACCGACCAGCGAGAGATTGCTCTTGAACACGACGTTGAAAAGCTGCGGCAATTCGTCGAGGCTGGTCCTGCGGATGAAGCGCCCGACGCGGGTGACGCGGCTGTCGTTCTTGGTCACGACCTTCGAGGCCAGCGGGTCGGCTTGATCGTGGTACAACGAGCGAAACTTGAAGACGTCGATGCGCTCGTTGTTGAATCCGAAACGCTTCTGGCGGAACAGCACCGGGCCCGGACTGTCGAGCTTGACCGCAACCGCGACCAGCGCCATCAGCGGCGAGGCCAGAAGCAGGATGATGCCGCCGATCAAATGGTCGAACAACCACTTCATCACCAGGTCCCAGTCGGTGATCGGCGCCTCGAACACGTCGAGGGTCGGAACCTTGCCGAGATAGGAATAGGAGCGGGGACGGAAGCGTAACTTGTTGGTGTGGGCGGAAAGCCTGATGTCCACCGGCAGCACCCACAATTTTTTCAGCATTTCGAGGATTCGCGACTCCGCCGAAATTGGAAGAGCAAACAACACGAGGTCCACGCGGGTGCGCCGGGCGAACTCGACGATGTCGTCGACCTTGCCGAGCTTCGGGCTTCCCGCGCAGGTATCAAGCGCGCGATTGTCGTTGCGGTCGTCGAATACGCCGAGGATATCGATATCGGAATCCTCCTGCATCTTGAGCGCTTCGATCAGCTTCTCACCAGTCTGGTCCGAGCCAACGACGATGGTGCGCCGGTCAAGCCGGCCCTGGCGCGCCCAGCCGCGCACCAACGCGCGCAGCAACAGGCGTTCGATGACGAGCGCTGCGAGGCCGAAAATGAAAAATGCCGAAAGCCAAAGCCGCGATATCTCGCCGCCGAGCTTGGCGAAGAAGGATGCGCCAATGAACAACAGGAACACGAAGGCCCAGGACGAGATCATTCCCGTCATCTGGCGCAGCTGATCGCGGAATGTCTGCACATCGTAGATGTCGGACGCCTGAAAGCAGATCACGGCGGTTACGGTTATCCCGAAGATGGCCGCGACATATTCCCAGCGAAAGTCGCCGAGAGGGACCACGTAACCGAGATAGAGCACAACACCGATGAAACTCAGCAGCACAAAATCGGTGACGCGAACTACACCCGTGATCACGATCGGCGAGTAAGCCCGGCGTACCTTCTGGTTGGTAACGGCAAGCGCGGCCAGCGACAGCCGGCGCCGCCGTTCGATCGGGGGACGACCCGCCGTTGCCGTAGCCGCGTCGTCTGACTTGGAGCGTGCGTTAATCGGTTCCACTGTGTCCCAGGTCCGTTCTTGCGCGGGCATTTAAGCATGCGCGCGCCGAGGCGGAATTCCTCGCCTCACCGCTTAGAGGACAAATCGGAAGAAACAGTTATCGTTGGTAAAGAAGGGTTAACGTTCTGCAAATGCGTCGTGGTAACCGGCCAAGACCCCTTCGACCATCGCCTTCTGCGAAAAGTGCGTGAAGATTCGTTCGCGCAGGGATTTGGCGCGCGCCAGCGCCGCGGCGGGATCATCCAGTGCAGTCTCGATCGCCTCCGCCATGGCCCCGACCATGTTGGGCGGAAATAATGCATCAGTATGCGTCCCAAATATCTCGGGAATGCCGCCGACTTTCGCAGCGATCATCGGCATTCCGGCTGCAGCCGCTTCGATCACGACGTAGGGCATCGAATCGCCGCGGGATGGAACGACCAGCAGTTTACCCTTGGAAAAGCCGTGGCGCGCCTTGACGTGGCCGATGAAGCGCACCGATCCGGCAAGGCCATGTTTCTGGATTTGATCCCTGAGCGAACCGGTCTCTTCGCCGTCCCCGGCTAGCGTCAAGGTTACCGGCCTGCCACCGGCGCGCAGCAGCGCCACCGCGTCGATCAGGAGGTCCGCGCCCTTGATGTGCCTGAACTCGCCGACATAGACGATGTCAGTGGTGTCAGCGGCCAAAACGACGGGATCGAACTCATCGGCGGTCACGCCATTGAACACGCAGCGCACCAACCCTTTGGTCGGCCGCCCGATGGTGCGCTGATAGGTGTCGCGCGCGAAGGCGCTTTCGAACAGGAATAGATCGGTGCTGTCCATCAGGACGCGTTCGAGGCGGCTGTAGAATACTCCCTTGAACGTATCCAGCGGGTAGTGAAGCGAGCCGCCATGCGGCGTGTAGATGCGAAGGGAGTGTCTTGAGCGGGCTTTCATTCGGATGAAGGCGCCGGCTTTCGCGCCGTGGCCGTGCACGACGTCAGGCTTCAGCCGCCAGATCAGGCGCATGAAACGCGCCCATACCAGAATATCGGTGGGATGGGGTTGGCGGTGAATGGCCAGACGTCGAAGGCCCAGCTTGAGGCGGGGCGCAATCTCGGCCAGGGCAGCCTCGGCCCGTTGGCCGCCGGTGAGGCTGTCGGCGATGATGCCGACATCGTGGCCGCGCTCGGCCTGTCCATTGGCGAGATCCAGGATGTGGCGGAAGATTCCCCCGACCGGCGCCCGCACCGCATGCAGAATTCGAAGCGGCTGATCTGATCTCGCAGGCATGCTCTAGAACCAGCGTTCGCCGACGAGGATGGTATCGCCGGGGCTGAGCGGGGTGCCGAGCGGCACCACGGTGCGGCTTGGGCCGGCGTTGTCGGTGTGGGTCAGCGTCACGCGGTCGCGCTGGGCGCGCGGCGAGAAGCCACCGGCGATCGCCACCGCGCTTTCGACGCTCATATTCGGCACGTAAGGGTATTGGCCGGGAGCGGCGACTTCGCCGAGGATGAAGAACGGCCGGTAGGTTTCGATCTCCACCGCAACCGAGGGCTCGCGGATATAGCCGTTGCGCAATTTGCCTGATATCTCCGCGGCCAGTCCCGCCGGCGTCCGTCCGCGCGCCGGCACCGCGCCGATCAAGGGCATGGTGATGGAGCCGCCGGCATCGATCGCGTAGGTGTTGGTGAGGCCTTCCTGGCCGTAGACCACGACCCGCAGCTTGTCGCCGGCATCCAACCTGTAGGCCCGATCATGGACCACCGGCATCGGCGCCGCATAGACGGCCGGTGCCGGCGCGTAAGCAGCCCGCGGCGAAGCGGCAAAGCTCGAACGAAGCGCGCTGATGGCGCCACCGGAATCCGCCACCGCCGATCGCGACGGGACCGCGGGATCTGAACGGTAAGGCTGGCCGTAGGCCATGGCGTCGAGGTCGCTCTGCGGCGGCGCGGTCGCGACGGGGGCGGTCGTGTGCATGCAGCCCGACAGGGCAAGCCCGGCGAGTAGACAGACTATCAGGGCATGCACGCCTCTCATCGGACAACCCACGGGCAGCTATCGATTCCGATTAAGGGCATTGATGGTTAACAAAGCATGACCGCGAGCGTGGAGCTCGCAGAGACCATGGGCAGGTCTGCCAATTAACCCAGCGGCAACCTTAATGGAGTGTAATCGCCCCAGGTCGCGTGGAGTCGTGGCGTTCGCGGGAGTGTGCGATGGGTTTGGCGTTCTGGCGTGCAGGCAAGGAGAGGGCAGCGGTCGAGAAGGCCGTCTCCGTGCCTGCGCCAGTCACCTATGAAACGGCCGCGGCTTCTGAATCCGGGGACCTGGACTTGCGGGCGATCGGCCAAGCCCTTGCGCGCAAGCGAGGGTGGATCATTGTTCCGACGGTGCTTGCCGCCGTGCTTTCGGTGGCCGCCGTCAACATGGTCACCCCACGATACAAATCCGAAGCGCGCATCCTGATCGATGGACGGGAAAACGTCTTCCTGCGGCCTAATGGCGAGCGCAACGAGGAGCGCAACGCGCTCGATCCCGAGGCGGTGACAAGTCAGGTTCAGCTCCTGCTGTCACGCGATCTCGCCCGCGAAATCATCAAGAAGAACAAGCTCGCAGAGCGGCCGGAATTCGATCCGGTTCTGCAGGGGCTGTCGCCCTTGAGGTCGGTGCTCGCCTTGGTCGGGATTGGCCGCGATCCGTTTTCGCTGACCCCGGAAGAGCGGGTGCTGGACGCATATTATGACCGCTTCACCGCTTATGCGGTCGACAAGTCGCGCGTCATCGTCATCGAATTCCAATCGCGCGACCCGGAACTGGCGGCACGCGTAGCCAATTCGATCGCCGATGGCTATCTGGTGTTGCAACAGGGTGCGCGGCAGGACCAGGCCAAATCGGCCAGCCAATGGTTGTCGGGTGAAATCGAAAGTCTTCGCAAGAAGGTTGCAGATGCAGAATCCCGTGCCGAGGATTTTCGTTCGAAATCCAGCTTGTTTGTTGGTACCAACAACACCACGCTGTCGAACCAGCAGATGGGCGAGCTCAATACCCAACTGAATAATGCGCGGGCGCTGAAATCCGACGCGGAATCGAAAGCGCGGCTGATCCGCGAAATGCTCCAGAGCGGCAAGTCGATCGAAGCTTCGGAGGTGCTCAATTCCGAATTGATCCGCCGTCTGTCCGAACAGCGCGTTACGTTGCGCGGGCAGTTGGCCGAGCAGTCCTCGACACTGCTCGATGGTCACCCGCGTATCAAGGAACTGAAGGCGCAGCTTGCCGATCTCGACCGGCAGCTTCGCGAAGAAGCCAGCAAGATCTCGCGGTCGCTGGACAATGATGCGCGCATCGCCAGCGGCAGGGTCGAGGGCCTCAGCGCGAGCCTTGAGCAGCTGAAAACGCAGGCGAGTTCGGCCAACGGCCAGGACGTCCAGCTTCGGGCGCTCGAGCGTGAGGCCAAGGCACAGCGCGATCTGCTGGAATCCTATCTCGCGAAATATCGCGAGGCCAACACCCGCGAGAACATCGACGCAGCGCCGGCGGATGGCCGGATCATTTCCCGCGCCAGCGTTTCCAATACCCCGGCCTATCCGAAGAAACTGCCGATCGTGCTGATAGCAACCTTGGCAACCCTGATGCTCAGCGTCGGGGCGATCGTAACTGGTGAGTTGTTGCGCATGACGGCCCCGCGTGCGACAGCGGCCTTTGCCACAGCACCGCCGGCCGTCCGTGTGCCGGCGGCTGCCGCATCCATTGCCGGCGAGCCCGAGCCCGAGCTGCAGTTCGAGCAAGAGCAAGAGCCAGAGGCTGAGTCTGCGGCCGAGCCAGAGCCCGAGCGCCAGCCTGAGCCCGCAACCGTCGCAAACGCGTCGGCTCCGGACATGATGCCTGTGTTTTCCGAAATCGAGCGCCTCGCCGACGATTTGCTTGATGCGGGCGCCGCGGCGCGCAAGATCACCGTACTCGGCACAGCTTCAAACGAGAGCATCGCATTGACGGCCCTGACGATCGCGCGCCTGATCGCGCGCAACGCAAAGGTCGTGGTCGTCGATTTAGTGGCGGCGTCGCCAACGATCTCGGCGGTATCGGTCGATCCGGGCGCGCCGGGGCTGGCGGAATTGATGTTGGGTGAAGCCTCGTTTGCGCAAATCATCACCAAGGATCGGCTTTCGCGGGTTCACCTCGTAAATCCGGGCCGGCCGGGCTCGGACCCGGCCTTGCTGCAATTGCCGCGGCTCGGTCTTGCGATCGACGCGTTGCTGCGGGTCTATGACCATGTGGTGCTTGATGCCGGTACCGCCTTCGATCTGCCCGCGGAGCTGTTGGCCGCGCAGGCACGCGCCGTGGTGGTGCCGGATGCCGCGATGGTCGCCGATGCCCGCATCTCGATGTGTGATCAGCTCAGGGCCGTCGGTTTCAGCGAGGTGACAATGCTGAGTGGGCCGGTCCAACCCTTGGATGCAGTTGACCCCGGCCCGACGGTAGTGGCGGCCTGATCGGTTGGCGCTCCCAGGATCAGTCCGAGCGCATGCTCTTGCTCATTAGAGCAAGATCGGTTCTGATTGAATCAGAACCGACGCTCTTATTTCTTGTTTTGACGCGTTTTTCTTCACGCGAACCGGTATCCACTTCGCTCGAAAACGCTCTAGCAGTCTGCTGAAAAAGCCCTCGTCAGGGGCAGCGGTTGATGATTCAATGTATATCATGAATCGTCGGGGGCTCGCATGCGGGGCGGTTTTGCGGATCAGGGTGGGTTGTTTTCGTACATCTCGCCGGAGGCGCGAGTGCCTGCGGACCATCCGCTGAGGAAGATCCGCAAGCTTGTCCGCGATGTGCTGAGCGAGATGAACCGTGACTTGGGGAAGCTTTACGCG
>Ga0137407_10002112_pt1 | contig 13075 bp, 15 predicted proteins | sample CZOMad2_2_16fung_FD_108410 | JGI IMG/M metagenome (GOLD analysis project Ga0137407, IMG submission 108410) | Vadose zone soil fungal communities from Angelo Coast Range Reserve, California, USA - CZOMad2_2_16fungal (Illumina Assembly) | ecosystem: Environmental > Terrestrial > Soil > Vadose...
CGTCGATGTGGATCCTCACCTCCGGGTAGGCGCGCGCAAAATCGCAGACCAGCGCGTGGAAGCTCGAGTCCAGCCGGGGTGGGGTCGAGACCCGCAGCGTGCCGCGGATGACCTCGTCGGACTTACGCACGCTCGCCTCGGCCTGCTCGACGGCGTCGAGCACGATGCGCGCGTGCCGATAGAGCGCCTCGCCGGCATCCGTCAGGGCGAGGGCGCGCGTGGTGCGCCGCAGCAGGCGCACGCCGAGCCGCTCCTCGAGCCGCGCCAGACGCCTCCCGATCGTCGCCCGCGGCGCGCCAAGCTCCGCCGCGGCGCGCGAGAGCGACTTCGCCTCCACCGTGCGCGTGAAGGCGAGCAGCTCCGAGGTCTCCATCGCATCTCTCATTAGACCGAAAAAGTAGCAGATGATGCCAAGGAATACCACTTGCTGACACCGCCCTTGAGGGCCCATAGTCAGGGCGAAAGGAGATCAGCCCATGACGACGAAGCCGAAAGCGATCGGATACTGGGCCGCGACGGGGCTCCTCGCCGCGGCGTTTCTGGCCGGCGGGGCCGCGGAGCTCACCTCGGCGCCGGACGTGGTGGCGACCACGCTGGCGCTCGGCTACCCGGCCTACGTTCTCACCATCCTGGGCCTCTGGAAGGTGCTCAGCGTCCCGGCTCTGCTGGCCCCGCGCCTCCCTCGACTGAAGGAGTGGGCCTATGCCGGCGTCTTCTTCGACCTGACGGGGGCCGCCGCGTCGCACGCCTTCTCCGGCGATTCCGCGGGGAAGATCGCGACGCCGCTGGTCGTGCTTCTCATCGCGGGCGCCTCCTGGGCTCTTCGCCCGGAGTCGCGCGCCGTGCCGTCGGACTTGCCGGCTCGGGAGAGCGCGCCCTCGGTCGCCTGGCGCAAGGACATCATCGCGCGCGCGTGAGCGGGCGCGACCGACACAAGGAGCCCAACGCATGACCACTATCTCGGTGATTGTCGGAAGCACCCGCGAGGGGCGTTTCGCGGAGAAGCCCGCGCGGTGGATCCTGCAGCTCTTGAAGCAGCGCGAGGGCGTCGACGCGCGGCTCCTCGATCTCCGCGACTTCCCGATGCCGTTCTTCGATCAGCCGATGCCTCCGGCGATGCCGGGGCGCCCGCCCTACGCGAACGAGATCGTCCAGAGGTGGACCGCCGCCATCGCGGGGTCCGACGGGTTCGTCTTCGTCACGCCGGAGTACAACTACGGTCCCGCCGCGGTCCTCAAGAACGCCATCGACTGGGTCTATCCCGAGTGGCATCGCAAGGCGGCGGCCTTCGTGAGCTACGGCTCCGCGATGGGCGTCCGCAGCGTCCAGCAGCTCCGCGAGACGATGGTCGAGATTCAGGTCGCGCCGATCCGCTCGGCGGTCCACATCCCCGCCGGCACGCTCTGGGCTCACTACAAGGGGGGGGATGTCGAGGCGGGTCTTGCCGAGCTGGAAAGTTCGGCCGGAAAGATGATCGACGATCTGCTCTGGTGGACCGACGCGCTCAAGGCGGCGCGCGGGAGGGCGGCGTGAGCGGCACTCGAGCGGGGGTCGTTCCCGCCTCGTCGATGGAGTTCTTCGCCGTCGCGGGGGTGTTTGGGGGTTGAAGTGATCGCCCTTGAGGCGAAGGAACTCGAGATCGACGCGGGCGATGCGGGAGTGGGGGGCGACCCGCGCCGCGCTGTGAAGCGCGACGGCTGGTCGGGCGCGAGCGAGCGTGTTCCTCCGATCACGTGGACACTGGGCGATTGATACCCCGAGTCGAGAGAGTTTCCGTCACTCGAATTTGTCTGGGGAGCCAGAACTGATTCCCCTGAGTTGATGGGGGTGAAGATAGAAGAAGCCCCGATCGCCGAGAGGCGGTCGCGGCTTTTTCGTGGGCGGGGGGCGGAGGAGGGTCGGGGTGAGGGGGATCGCGGGGGCGACTCTCTCGGCACTACCCCGGACCTCTGCGCGAGCCCTGCCTGGTCGCCTCCGTTCCTGGAAGACTCTCTCGCGCTCTCTCTGGATGTTCACGGGGAGGTTGCTCCGGCCAACAGCGTGTGAATCTTCGATTCTCTCCGCACGATCTTCAGGGGCTACCGCGAGACAGCGTTCAGCGCGGACACCTCGAACCAAGAGCGACACTGGCGGCGTGGTTGCCTTCGCCGCACAGAACGGGGATGATCAGCGGAGCATGTCGCGCTGGCATTCGGCAATCCGATGACGCGCCAAGTGTCTGGTCGGGGCGACGCCGGCACGTAGGAGCCTTCGTATGGGAAAACCTCGACAACACCCGGCGATGAAGATCACGCTCTCGTCGAAGCGCGGAACCGAGGTCAGCTCAGGTGGTCGTTGTGCGGCGTGTGGAAAGGACTACAGAGTTGTGTGGCTTCACGCCGTGCGCGGCGGCGCGCGCGTCTCTCTCTGCAACGAGTGCAAGGGCGTCGCGCTCGATCATTTTTTCGAGAGGGTCGATGCGCTCGATCTCCCTCATGATGGCGGTCAGTTCGAATCCAATCGTAGGCGGCACTGATGTTACCGGCGTGTCGAAACGCGAGGTGCATGAACCTCCGGCGGGGACAAGATTGATCGTCCCAAGGACGGTCGCGTGCCCTGTGTCACTACAGCCGTGGCTGAAGCTCCAGGTCTCGATGGACCCATGTTCAAGCTACGTTTTCCTGAAGTGGAGTAGAGGTACTCTGAGGAACATGAGGTCCACGGTCGACGACTGCGAGTGCGCGATCTGCTCGGTCCAGGATCTCGCTGACTCGAAGGGGCTAACGCCCAGTGAGTTCTCCCGGTCTGTATCCGAACTCATCTGTTCGGCGGGCGTGTAGACATGCTTTTACTGCCTCTAAGGGGCATGGCGGAACGGCACTGCGGACTGACGCTGGCGATCGCGGAAGCGTATGTCGAGGCTGCGCGAGTCTGTCTCGACCGTCATTATCGACCTCCAGTGGAGTTCACAATTCGCAACGGGAACTCAGCAATGGAAACGGTCGCTGAGTGGGAACCCACCGATGATCGCATCCGAAGTGCATGGCTGAATGAAATAAGCGCAACTGAGAGCGGCGCCTATGCGTGCGTAATCGCGGCAGTCGAACTCTCCGAGGGTCTCTACGCCATCCGGCGAGCCGAGACAAGAACCGGCGCCGACTACTACTTGGCACCATCGGCCATAGAGCAGGGCGACTTGGAAGGCTGCGTCCGACTGGAGGTGTCTGGTAGCAACCTGGGCTCCTGGGCGGTCCTCGCCCGTCGCTTGCGCGAAAAGGTCGAGCAAACTCTGAGAGGCAACAGCAACCTCCCGGCGATGGCGGGTGTAGTAGGTTTTCGGGCACGAGTGATTCTCCTGTCACAGGTGCTGAAGCCATGACGTGGGATCAGTATCACTCCGAGAGCGAGCGCCTCGCCGCTGAGGCTGAGCGTGCTGCATCGGGTGGTGAGATAGATCGTGCCCGGCGACTGTACCTACAAGCCGCGGAGGCGGAGATCCATGCGCTGGAGACGCTGGACGCTAGTAAGCCCAGAACGTTGGGCATAACGGCAGTGAGCGCCGTAGCGCTGCTGTACAAAGGCGAAGATTACGCGAAGGCGAGGGAGTTGGGTGGTTTCTGGTTAAAGAGCGGGCCTCTACCAACATTCGCCGTCCGGCAGATGCAGGAGCTGCTCTGGGCCATGCCGGGCGAGGCACAGACGGTTGGGACGGGACTGGGATACGCATCGGGCGTCCCCATGGGTTCTAGAGCGCTGACGAAAACCAGCCGCTTTCCCACAACGAGTTGGTCGCTCGTGATTGAAGCGGGACGAGCCGCCGCGTCCGGGTCGCGGCGTGCCATCGAGACTTTCTGCCAGATCTACTTGGAGCCAATGTACGCTTATGCCGGGAGTATGACGCCGCGACCGGACGACCCGCGCGATCTCGTCCATCGCTACTTTACGCGTTTTCTCTCCGGGAACTTCTTCGTGAAGTGTCGACCCGAGAAGGGTCGCCTCAGGTCCTACTTGAGGATCGGTCTTCGGCACTTCGCATCGGACGATCGCCAGAAACGTGCGGGGTATCGAGGCGGTGATCTTCAGCACGTCCCGCTCGAAGATCACATGGCCGACGCCGATGGACGGTCCCTCGCCACGTCGGGGAGGTCGCTCGACCCCGAGGAGATCTTCAACCGGCGTTGGGCGTTGGGTGTCCTCGACGCCACACTGCGGGGCGTCGAGGAATCGTACCGGGCGGCTGGCGCAACCGACGAGTTCCGCTACTTGGTTCGGTTCCTTGCGGGCGAGGAGGAAGAGCCCTCGTTCAGCGAAACGGCCTCTCATCTAGGCATCACCGTGTCGGCCGTGAAGGTCGGGATTGCCCGGCTCCGGAAACGATTTCGACAGCGGCTGCGCGACCAGATCGCGGAGACGGTCGCTGATCCGGCCGAAATAGACGATGAGATCCGCTTCTTGTTCAATTCCCTCGGGAACAAGTAACCGCAATGAGCTCGTCCATGCTGCTGAACCGTAGACACGGCAGGAGAATGTGAATGACGGTCGGAAACCAGTGCCCCCGCTGTGGGGTCACCCTTGGGGGCTCGGACTGGCCTCATGAAGTTTGTCCGGGATGCATTCTGCTCGAAAGTCTAGGTGGAGGCGATCAAGGCAAGATTGATCAGCCCTATCCTCGGTCGGGCGCTTCGCATATTGAGTCCGCGCTTCCTTTGCCCAAGGTGGAGAACTACTCGGTCCACGATCGGATCGGAGGAGGCGCGATGGGAGAGATCTATCTCGCCGATCAACTCCATCCAGTCCACCGCGTCGTCGCGCTCAAGATCATGCGGGTCGCTACTGGGCATGACGACCGCGAGCGACAGATCCTCGCGCGCATGGAACATCCGTACATCGCGAGACTGTTCGATGCCGGCACCACGGACGACGGTCGGGCTTTCTTGGCGATGGAGTACGTGGCTGGGGCCCCGATCACGACCTTTTGTGATGCGTACCTGCTAAGTGTCCGAGAGCGCCTCGAACTCTTCATTAAAGTCTGCGAGGCAGTTCAGCACGCGCACCAAAAGGGGGTGATCCACCGCGACCTGAAACCGTCGAACATCCTCGTGGACCGACTCGAAGGAAGCGCCGTCCCGAAAATCATCGACTTCGGTGTCGCGAGGGAGGTTGGCGGCGGGTTCATCGCCGAGGCACGCCAGACCCTCGACGGCACGATCCTCGGCACGCCGGAGTATATGAGCCCAGAGCAGGCCAGCCGCGTCGAACACGACGTGGATACCCGGACGGACGTTTATGCCCTCGGTGTCATTCTCTACGAGATTCTGGTCGGATCTCTTCCCTTGGAACGATCGGTCCAAGCTAAGGAGAACCTCGAGTCGTACTTGGGACGCCTTCGTGACGAGGTTCCCGAACGGCCCAGCTTGCGACTGGCTCGAGTGGGGCGTGCTGGCGAAGAAATCGCTACGAGTAGAAGGACTCAAGTCCGGAAACTGGTCCGCGTTCTGCGAAGCGATCTCGACTGGATCGTCCTTCGTGCTCTGATGAAGGAGCCCGACAGGAGGTATGTGTCGCCTTGGGAGCTGGCGGCGGACATCACGAGACATCTGGACGGCCGCGCCGTGGTGGCCCGACAGCCGACCGCGGTGTACAGGCTTACGAAAACGATAAAGCGCCACCGCGTCGCGGCGGTCTTCGTCGTGGCGATCTTTCTTCTCCTCTCTGGCATGGCCACTCTGACAGCGCTACAGGCGTCGCGCATTGCCGTCGAGCGCGACCGCGCGAATGCGGCGGCGAACTCCTCCATGGAAGTCTCTGATTTCCTGCGGTCCCTCCTCCGCTCTGCAGCCACCCGCGTGTCCCGGGGCAGCCCTCCGACAGCGAAGGAAATCCTCGATCGAGGCGTCGAGAGGGTCCGCAGCGATCTCGGACGCCCGCCCGCAGTCCGGGCCCTACTCATGGAAACGATGGGCGAAGCGTATATCAGTCTCGGCCAATACGACGACGCCCGCGACCTGATCAGGGAGGCTCTCAAGATCCGGGACGAGCTCGCCGGCGATCACGAACTCGAGATTGCGGAATCGCTCCTGGTCCTCGGGCGTCTAGAGAACAGGACCGGAGATGCTGGACAGGCGGAACGTCTGCTGCGCCGGGCCCTCGGTCTCGTCGAGCGTCGGCTTCCGGCCAATGATCCGCGGATCGCCGACGCCGCGAGCGGCCTCGCGGAGGCGAAATGGTTCCTGAACGACACCGAGGGCGCGCGACCCCTCTACGAGCGCGCTCTCGCGATCCGGAGGCGCGGGCATGAACTCCATGATCCAAAGGTCGGCATGCTGTTAACGGATCTTGGTGACATCGCCTGGACCCAAGGTGACTACGTCCACGGCCGCGCCTATTACGACCAAGCCCTGGCCACCTTCAGCGAAACACCCCCTCCGGACCAGACGTACCTCATCCCTCTACTAACCAACTATGGTTACATGCTGTACGTACTCCGGGAAGACGATGCGGCCCGTCCCCTACTCAAAGAGGCGCTCGATATATCGGTGAAGGTCCGAGGGGAGAACCACCCGGACCTCGTGGGACCTCTGAGCAATCTGGGGCGACTCATGGTCCGAGAGCGACGGCTCGATGAGGCGCGCGGACTCTTCGATCGCGCCCTGACAATCGCGGAACGATCCCACGATCTGAATCATCCGGACGTCGCGCTGAGCCTGGACAATCTCGCCTGCCTTTCCCTCGAGACGGGGGAGCTGGCGCGCGCGAAGGAGTTCGCCGAGAAAGCCTACGCCATCTGGAGCGGCGACTTCGGGCCCGACAATCTCGACGCGATGATGGCCCTAAGTCACCTCGCCGTCGTCAAGACCCGGATGGGTGATCTCAACGGTGCCGAGGCGCTCTTCGCGCGGGTTCTCAAGGCGCGCGAGGAGAGGCTGGGGCCGACCAATCCGGAGGTCGCCGAGACTCTCGAGGGGTACGCCGAGGCCCTCAGGAGGCGCGGCGACACAACCCGAGCTGAAACACTCGCGGGGCGTGCACTGGAGATCTGGAAGCAGCTGGCTGACACCCGGTCGACCGCGGTCCGATAGTTGTCCCTTCCCAGTTGGCCGCTCAGGTCAGCTCTGCCGCGGCGTGGGGGATCTCAAGATGCACGTGTGAGCTGGACGCTAAGACATGAACGCGTAGCTCCTGGTGGGGTAACGCTCCGTCAGCTCGAGGATCTTCTCGACGAGTTCGGGAGGCGCTTCGTTCGACATCCTCGGGTGTCGGCGTGTCTGGGGCGCAAGCCCTCGGAGCCTGACTTCTCGAAGGCCCTCCTGATCTCGTAGAAGTGACTCCGGGTGATGCCAGCCCAATCGCACACGAGCGAGATGTTCTGGAATTCCTCGGCAAGGGCAAGCATCCCCAGCGGAGCCTTGATAAACTGCTCTCGGGGGCTCATGGGTCCCTCTAGGCAGCCGTCCAATACGTTGGCAACCAAAACCTGCCACGGGAAACACTGAACGCCCGCCCCGACCGTTCAGAGAGAGACCGTCCTCTGATTCTCCGCCAAGTTCAACTTACAACCGTTGGAGTCGAGAAATGCGAGTGGGGTCGGAGAGAGCTGAAAAGCAGCGCGCTTGGAACGAGTTCGGGACCGAATGCGTGGTATGCGAGTCCAAATGCCGTGACCTCCACCACATCGACGAGGACACACGTCACAAGAGGTGGACAAACCGAGCACCAGTTTGCCCGACTCTGAATGAACACATACAGAGGGTCAGCGATGACAAGACATACGGTCGGCTCTCGCTCATCATTCCGACCGATCACGCCAGCCCGGGAACCCTCTCCGACCGAGGCGATGATCACTTCCGGAAGGGACGCTTTCGCAGAGCATACGTCTGCTATCGCCTCGGTGCATACATTGCCAGGAAGTACCTGGACAAGCCGAACGAAGCGTTGATACTGGCTTCAAAGGCTCTCTATTCCCTCAGGCCAGCGTTCAACATGGAACTCGCCGTGGAGGTCCTTCGGAAGGAAGTCAAAACACTCTTGGCCGATTCCAAGAGTGTAAGTCGCCTCACCGATGAAACTAAGCTCTTCTTGTGTCGCGAGATCGGCGCCCTGTATTTCGGTGAGACGAGACTCACCGAGTCGGAGGTCTGGCTAGAACGGGGACTCAGGATTGCGAGGAATGGGGCAATTCCGGGAGATGGAGTCAAGGCCACGCTTGGGAGAACGTCGCAGCATAAGGGGTTCGTGGACCTTTTCAGAATGGATGCGACCGGTCTCAAGCATCTCGAGCGGGCGGATGACTTGCTCGGCGAAGCCGGCTATTTCACGGGGCCTGCCAACAACGCCCAGCATCGTGCGTTCTTCTACATCAAGTGTGGCGAGATAGGGCTGGCTGATCGTGAGTTTGAACGCCTCTTCTTACACTACTCCACCGATCTGCGGACGTCCTTCTTCGACGGTCACTTGGTGAACGCTGTCGATTCCTGGGGACCGTGGCTAGGCTGTGGGTTGGCGCTCTGCTTCGCTGAACTCCTAGTCAGACAGCGAAAGCCCGGGCGCGCTAAGTCTCTCATTGATAGTGCCATTACCGTGATGCAGGACAGGGGAATACGCACGCAGGGTCCGATAGTGTGCGAGAGCACTCAGAGATTCTGCGACCGGTATGGCAGAACGCTGCCCTTTGGACTCGCGGATCGGCGTTCTTGGACTACTTTCGACAGAATCGTGGAGTGGGCTTGGAATGTCCTTGCTACAAGCCAAACTCGAGGATTCGTCCTGGGCTGAAAGTCGTGCTCTGGTACTCAGTGACCCCAGGCAGGAGAACTGAGAGTTCGCACGGCGGAGCGGTGAAGGTAAGGGATGGCGGCTCACCACGGCAGCCGCTGCACTGTCTCCTACATCTGCTCGCCGCCCGGGTGCCTGTACACGACGGTGGTCAGCGGCGACGTGAGTCTCGCGAAACTCTGCGCGAGGAACAGGTCCCTCGACGCCGGGTAGACGTTGGTCACCGCCGAGTGCCTGAACTGACGGAACTCGTAGTGCCGATCGAACTCCGCTCGCCGCTGCTACCATGCCATCCGGCGGTGCGCTGCCCCGGGGGGGAGTTGCCGGCGCTGCGACGAGCGAAGAGGGGCGCGTCCGGCTCGATGGTGACACGCGCGTCAGCGCCGCGAGCGAGGTCCACTCGGCCGGCCGCCAAGGACCACCCCCCCTGTCACAACCCACCCCCCGCCCCGGTCTTACCGGGTATGCAGCCCACAACGCGCCCCGCCTGGCTCCCCAAGAAGGTGTGGCCCTTCGACACGACCCACCTCCCCCTCGACGGCGGAGACGTCGCCGTGACCGACGTCGGGAAGGGCCCGGCGCTCCTCCTCGTCCACACCGGAACGTGGTCTTTCATCTGGCGGGACGTCATGACGCGTCTCCGCGCGGACTACCGGTGCGTCTGCCTCGACGCCCCGGGAACCGGCCAGAGCACCCCCAGGCGCGAAGTCACACTGAAAACAGCGAGAGATGCCGTCGCGGCGGTCATCGAGCGGCTCCAACTGGCCGACTACACGCTCGTCGTCCATGATCTCGGCGGCATCGCCGGGATCGCCGCCGCGGCCAGAAGGCCCGACCGCGTGCGGGGGATCGTCGCCGTCAACACCTTCGGCTGGAAGCCGAAGGGAGCGGCCTTTCGCGGCATGCTCGGCCTCGTGGGGAGCGCCTTCATGCGCGAGGTGGACGTGGCGATGGGACTCATACCACGGATCGGATCCTCCGCGTTCGGCGCCGGGCGGCACATGGACGCGGAAAGCCGCCGCGCCTACGCCGCCGGGCTGACAGGGGACGCCTTGCGAGCGTTTCACAGGTACATGCACTCGGCGCTCGACAGCGAGGACCTCTACGAAGAGGTCGCGCGCGCGCTCAGAGGGCCGTTCAGGAAGCTCCCGCTCCTGACGATCTTCGGGGAGAGGAACGACCCCCTGGGGTTCCAGCCGCAATGGAAGGCGCTCTTCCCGCAAGCGGAGCAGACCGTCGTCGCCGGCGGGAACCACTACCCGATGTGCGACGACCCCGACCTCGTCGCCCGGACCATCCGAACGTGGCACAGAGAGCGCGTCGCCGCGAAGGTGGCGTCATGAGTCACGACGCGGCGTTCCAGCAGCACCGCGCGCTCCTCTTCTCCATCGCCTACCGCATGCTCGGCAGCGTCGCCGACGCCGAGGACATGCTCCAGGAGACGTACCTGAGGTGGCGCAAGACGCCGGCTGCGGAGGTGCGGGAGCCCCGGGCATTCCTCGTCACGATTGTCAGCCGCCTCTCTCTCAACCATCTCGATTCGGCGCGGGCCCGCCGCGAACAGTATGTGGGGTCGTGGCTCCCGGAGCCCCTCGCCACGGGGCCTGAAGGCGACCCCTCGGAGCCCGCGCGGGTGGGGGAGTCCCTCTCGATGGCCTTCCTTCTCCTGATGGAGAGGCTCTCCCCCGTCGAGCGGGCCGTCTTCCTCCTGAGGGAGGTCTTCGACTACGAGTACCCGGAGATCGCGCGCATCCTCGATCAGACCGAGGCGAACTGCCGGCAGATCCTGAGCCGCGCGCGCCAGCACGTCGCAGAGGATCGCCCCCGGTTCCACCCTTCCATGGAGGCGCGCGAGGAACTGCTCCACGAGTTCGTCGATGCTTCCGAAAAAGGCGACATGCAGCGGCTGCTCGCGCTCCTTTCGAGCGACGTCGTCCTCTACGCCGACGGAGGGGGGAAGGCGACCGCGGTCCCGAATCCGATCCGCGGCCGCCGGAACGTGGCCCGCTTCGTCTCTCTCGCCCCGAAAAAGCTCGTGCCGCCGCACCTCGTGCGGAGCTTCGCGCGCATCAATGGGCTTCCCGGAATCGTCAACTACTTCGAAGGGCGGCCGCACAGCGTCGTCACGCTGGACATCGAAGGCGGCCAGGTGCGCGCCATCTACATCGTGAGCAACCCGGAGAAGCTGTCGGGTCTGCCCGCCCTGCCGCAGGCACCCTGCTGAGGAACGGTCATGCGCAACTACTTCCTGCGAATCATCGGCGCCCTGCTCCTCGCGAGCGCGGGTGCGAAGCTGGCCCACCTCCCGCAGGCGGTGGACGACCTCGCCGCGATGGGGATCGACGGCGGCCGGCTGATCTTCGTCGCCGTCCTCGAGATCGCCGGGGCGATCCTGGTCTTGATCCCTTCCACGCGATCGATCGGAGTCCCCGTGGTCAGCGCCTTTCTCGGCGGGGCGATCGCGACGCACCTCGAGCACGGGAAGTCGATCGCTCCCCCTGCGATCTTCCTCGGCATCGTCTGGCTGGGCGCCTGGCTGGGCCATCCCGAATTGCTCTGGAGCTTCGGCCGCGGCGCCCTCGAGGGGCGGCAGCCCGCGCGACGGGAGCCGCGGCAGGGCGTGACCGAAGGACGCTGAGATGGCGCCGGAGCTCGAGGTCCCGTGCGCCGTCGTCACCGGCGGGACCGACGGCATCGGGAAGGAGACGGCGCTGGGGCTTGCGCGCGGAGGCTACCGCGTGATCGTCGTCGGACGTGACGCGGTGAAGGGATCGAGGGCCGCACGCGAGCTTCGCGCGAGGTCCGGGAGCGAGAAGGTCGAGTACCTCGAGGCTGACCTGAGTCTCGCCCGCGAGGCCGATCGCCTCGCCGGCGAGATCGCGCGCCGATTCCCCTCCCTTCATCGCCTCGTCCACAGCGCCGGCGTCGTGCGCGGTCGCCGAGAGATCACGGAACAGGGGATTGAATCGAACTTCGCCGTCAACTACCTGGGGCGGTTCGTCCTGACCGAGCGCCTCTTGCCGCTCCTTCTCGCGGCCGGGGGGAGCGGGAACGCCGCCCGCGTCGTCATCGTCGGCGGTGCGGCGCGCGGGGGGAAGATCCACTTCGAGGACGTCAATCTGACCCGGCGCTTCGGCACGGTCCGCGTCGTCCGCCAGTTCTGCGAGGCGAACGACGTCTTCACCGTGGAGCTGGCCCGGCGCCTCGCCGCGACGGGGGCGGGAGGCCGCGTGACGGTCACCTCGCTCAAGCTCGGCGTCGTCAGGACGAACATCCGCAGGGAGTTTCCACGGTGGATGAGGTGGCTGGTGCCGCTGGCCCTCGATCCTCTCATCGGGCAGACCCCCTCGGAGGCTGCGGCGTCGGCGCTGAGGCTGCTGCTGGACGACGATCTCGAAGGGGTGACGGGAGCGTTGTTCCTCAAGCTCAGGAATCTCAGGCGGATCGCTCCCGGCCCCCGCACTTCGGATCCGCTGCAGGGGCAGAAGCTCTGGGCTCTCAGCGAAGCCCTCACCTCACGATCTCCTTCTGAAAGGAGTGGACGATGGCCTTCTTGGCAACACGCGCCCCCTGGGTGGCGCGCCTGATCCTCGTGCCCCCGACGTTCATCTTCGGGATGATCGCGTGGAGGTACCTCTCCCATACCGCCGAGATGGCCGCGACGACCGGCATCGTACTGAGCACCCCTCTCGCGGCGACGATCCTCAGGATCGGCTTCGGCGCGTTCCCTCTCGGGTGCGCCCTCTTCACGCTCTCGTGCCTCCTCTCGACGAGGCGGCTCCTCACCGGCCTGGGGTTCGTGGCGACGATGATGAGCGTCGCCCTCGCCGTGAGGACGTACGGCGTCATCGTGGACGGCACGCTTCACGAGAGCCTTCCCCTGATCGTTGCGGAGGTGGTGCTCCTCGCCCTCACCCTCGTAGGGATAGCGATCGAAACGGGGCGACTTCGTCGGCTGGCGCCTCCGGGCATCGGGGAGGTGCCGTCGCGGGTGTGAGACGGGGCAGTGCCGGCCCGGGGCGATCTCGACGCCATGATGAAGGCCGGCACCTTCCGCGAGGGTCTTTTCTACCGCCTCAACGTCGCGCGCATCAGCATCCCGGGCCGCCGAGGCCTCCTCGTTCCCGAGGAAGAGGATGGACATCTCGGCGCCGCCGCTCCTGCTCAGCCACGACTGGCCCGGTAACGTTCGCGAGCTGGAGCACCAGGTGACCACGCTCGATAGGCTCTGCTCCGGAGACGTGATCACCGAGCGCAGCATTCTCGGGAGCGGTGAACAGCTCGCAATGGCCCGATACGGGTGACGCCCGTCTTTCCCTTCCCC
>Ga0137407_10002113_pt1 | contig 13075 bp, 13 predicted proteins | sample CZOMad2_2_16fung_FD_108410 | JGI IMG/M metagenome (GOLD analysis project Ga0137407, IMG submission 108410) | Vadose zone soil fungal communities from Angelo Coast Range Reserve, California, USA - CZOMad2_2_16fungal (Illumina Assembly) | ecosystem: Environmental > Terrestrial > Soil > Vadose...
CGAGATCGATCGCTTCAATGTTTCCCGTCAGAATCGTTACGCGCCGGAACAATTTGCGGAGCGGATTGCAAATATGCGCGGGCTCAAGGTCGCCTGCTGCCACCTCATGAAGCATCGGCGTAAAAACCGTGAAGTTTTCTCGGCTGACGAGGGTTACTTCGACGTCGCGCTTCTTGGCGACGGTCCGATCAAGATACCGTGCGGCTTCGACCCCAGCGAATCCGCCGCCCAAAATGACTATCCTTAGCATTTGGCCCTCATTGGAGTGTCCCTCCAACACCTACCCTTAATTCATCCTGTGCCTGTATGTGCTCCAACAACGATTGCTGCAGCGATGGCACTCTCTGGCCCGTTGGGTCACGGCCGAGTACAACAAGGTCGTATGCGGGCGCACTCACTTTGAGGTCCTCGAATCCAAGACTGTCAGCCGCGTTGCTTTTCCGTTGCCAGTACAAAGGTTCACTTCTGTTTTTCTGCCGCACCCGCTCAGGTTTGAATCTTTGGGCGGAACTTTACCAATCGACTCGCGTCTAAACATGTAGCTCTTCACGGCAAGCCTCGCTAAATGCCCGAAGCACATCGACGTCGTGCTCATGCCTCTCTTCCGCATTGCGAAAATCTATATTGGGGAGGTTGTAAGTTTCGACGATGAGTCGCATGACCTCCTCTGCCCTCGAGATCACGCCAGCAGTGGCAAAGAGCCGCAATTTCCCGACAAGCGCGTAAAGGTGGACAAATTTTGATAGATCGTCAAGCTCATGGGTTAGGGCATCCGTAAATAATTTCGAGGCTTCCTCGATGAACTCTCCATAAAGCCGGTGGCGCAGAGCCGTTGCTCGGGCAAAGCGTTGGGCGCGCTCCTGCTTGTGCTGTGTAAGCCAAGTTGTCGCGAATGAGGCTAGCGCACCAGTCGCCGAGCCTACGAGAGCAGCCATCCCAGACATATATGCATCGTTCATGGCGCCTCACAATTAGCGCTGGTGCTCCGGGTGCCGCGATCAGCGCAGCTGAATCGACGCACTGCAACGAAAGTGTCAGCTTCACCAGAACGGCTGTTGCGCTGGCTCGGCGGGGAAAGATCATCAGCCCACGTCGTCGTGGTCGAAAGTGCTTTGTTCGGGAGTTCGTCGCGAGGTGTATAGATATTCGAAACGCTCAGACCAGGCATCGACTTCCGGGTACTCATTGTTCTTGCCAGCCCCCACCGAGGTTTCTGTAAATACGAACCAGACCTAGGAGCTCATTCAACTGAGCCTGAGCAAGTCCCAATTCCGCATTGAAATAATTGGTTTCGTTCGTCAGCACCTCCAAGTAGCTTGTGGCGCCCCCTCGATAGCGCGTCTCCGAAAGGCGGGCCGCATCTTGAGCGGAAAACACAAGCTGTCCCTGCTGCTCTCGGAACTCCCTGTCTTTGCGGTATTCGACTAGGGAGTCCGAGACTCCACGAAAAGCCTGTTGGATGGTCTGCTGGTAGACCAGTGCTGCCTCTTGTTGTCTGGCCTCCGTGAACTTTACATTGGAGCGAATTCTTCCTCCGGCGAAGATGGGCTGCACCAGGGATCCTCCGAAACTCCACAACCCAGCTGGGCCTGAAAACAGGCTGGTAAGCGCTGAGCTCTGATATCCGCCGCTCGCGGTCAAGCTGATTTGTGGGAAGTACGCTGCTTTCGCTACTCCAATCTGCGCGTTGGCCGCGATCAATTGTGCTTCGGCCTGGCGAATGTCGGGCCGCCGCTCCAACAGGCTGGAGGGAAGGCCTGCGGGAATCTCAGGCGCATGTGGTTGGTCGATCAACTTCGTTCCACGCGCGATGGCACCGGGATTGTTTCCCAGAAGCGTGCTGATGAAGTTTTCCTGCTGCTCAATGCGTCGCTCCAGATCGGGGATGGTTCCGGCTGCGGTGAACACCAACTGCTCCGCCTGCCGGACGTCGAGCATGGATGTAGCCCCACCGTTTGCTAACATTTGGGTGAGCCGCAGCGAATCCTGGCGCGAAACAAGCGTTCGCCGAGAGATTTCGAGTTCCAGGTCGAGCTCGCGAAGCTGGAAATAGGCTGCGGCAACGTCACTGACGAGCGTGCTGATGACCGCTTCACGGGCCCATTCTGTCGCCAACAGATTTGCCCGCGCGGACTCGGTGGCGCGGCGATACTTCCCCCAGAAATCGAGCTCCCAGGCCAGCGAGAGATCTACTTGGTTTGTGCTCGTTTCGAATTGAGGGAACTGCTTTCCGCGCGCAGAACGCTCATTCACAGCCTGGGCTCCCGCGCTGACCGACGGCAACTGGTCGGCGCGAGTGATGCCGACCTGGGCCTGAGCTTCGAGGATTCGCGTTGCCGCAATGCGAACATCGTAGTTCTGCTGGAGGGCAGTGTGGATCAGGTCTTGAAGCTGCTTGTCTTGAAACACCTCCCACCATTTTTGGTCTCCGAGCGATTCCGCCGCAGGCTGTGTTGCCTCTCGGGGCATGGCTCCACGGTACGTTCCAGGAACGTTGACGCTCGGTCTCTTATAGTTGGGCCCCACAGAGCAGCCCGAAAGAAGGAGCATAACCAGGGAAAGAGCGATAAGTCTTCTCACGTCAGTCTGCCTCCGATGGGCTCGGATGCGGAACAGCAGGACTGAGCGCGCCACCGCGGCGTTGCGCCAGACGCTCGACCAAGACGAACAGCGCCGGAATGATGAATATGGCAATGGCGGTGGCGGCCGTCATGCCACCGATTACGGTAGTGCCCATGATCTGACGGGCCACAGATCCCGCACCGGACGCTGTCCAGAGCGGCACGCAGCCGAGAATAAACGCAAACGAGGTCATCAGAATGGGACGCAGACGAAGTCTTGCCCCTTCGAGTGCTGCATCAACGAGAGGCTTTCCCTTTTCGTACTCCTCCTTGGCGAACTCAACGATAAGAATCGCGTTCTTTGCGGCCAGACCGATAAGCATCACCAACCCGATTTGCGAGTAGACATCGTTCTCGATTTGCACCATATAAGCCGGATAGAAAGCGCTGAGCACGGCCCGGCGCAGCCACAAAACTCCGAAGGCGCCGAATACCGCGACCGGCGTGCTCAGCAACACGCTGAAAGGTAGTGACCAGCTTTCGTAGAGCGCCGCGAGAATCAGGAACACGAACAACAGCGAGAAACCGAAGATGACCGAAGCGGGGAGTCCTTGCCGTGCCTGCTGCTCTTGATAGGACATGCCCATGTAGTCGTAGCCCATTTCACGAGGCATGGTCTGTCTGAAGACTTCTTCCAGTGCCGCTGTCGCCTGGTCCGAGCTATAACCCGGCGCGGCGCTGCCATTGATTTGCGCTGAGCGATACTCGTTGTAGCGCATCGTGAATTCGGGGCCGTCACGTGATTCGAACTTCGTCAGCGCGGAAAGCGGAACCCTCTCGCCCGCGTTGTTCCGCACATAAAACTGCCCGAGGTTGTCCATATTCGACCGGTAAGGTGCTTCTGCTTCGACATACACCTGCCAAGTACGGCCGAAAGCGTTGAAGTAGTTGACGAACAGCCCGCCCATGAAGGCCTGAATAGTTCTGTAAACGTCGCTGACGGCTACCCCTTGCTTCAGCACTTTCTCCCGGTCGACCTCCAAGAACTTTTGCGGCACGCTCGGCAGAAAGGAGGTGGATACCGAACCAATCTCGGGACGCTTGCGAGCGGCCGCCAGGAATCTGTCCAGGTTGCCTGCCAGAAATTGGATATCCCGCCCGGCACGGTCTTCCAGAACGAACTGAAATCCGCCGGAAGTGCCAACTCCAGGAATTGCCGGCGGCGAGAAGCTGAAAGCGGTTCCTTGCGGAAGCTTGCTGAGCTGCTGGTTCAAGCGCTCCTTGATTTCCTGGTACTGTTCCGCTCTCGTTTTACGGTCGCTCCAGGGCTTCAGAGTGACGAAATAGAAGGCGTTGTAACTGGTCCGGACAAAGCTGAGCAAACTGAAACCAACAACACTCGTGGTGTACTGGACGCCTGGCGTATTGGCGAGGATCTCCTCAACCTGTCTCGACGCTGCAGCCGTACGTCCCAGCGAGGCCGCGTTCGGAAGCTGCATGTTGATGAAGACATAGCCCTGATCTTCATCGGGCAGGAAGCTGGATGGCACGCGGCTGCCAAAGAAAACGCCGGCAAGGCCGCAGGCCACAAGCACCACCAGCGCCAAGACGCTTTTCCGGATCATCCCACCGGACAGACGCAGATAGATTTCCGTGCCGCTCCCGAAAATATGATTGAACCACGCGAAGAATTTTGCGAGCGGCCCGCGGCTTTCCTTCTTTGGCCGGAGCAGGAGCGCGGCAAGCGCCGGGCTCAGCGTGAGGGCGTTAAAAGCCGAGAGGACCACCGAGATTGCGATGGTCAAGGCAAATTGCTGGTAGAGCCGTCCGGTGATGCCTGGGATAAAGACTGTCGGTACGAAAACCGCCGAGAGGACCAGGGCGATACCGATGACCGGGCCCGACAGCTCTTGCATTGCTTTTCGAGCTGCGTCCTTGGGAGCAAGACCCTCGTCGATGTGACGTTGGACGCCTTCGACGACGACAATGGCGTCGTCCACCACCAAACCGACGGCCAGCACCAACCCGAACATGGAAAGGGTATTGATGGAGAAGCCGAACAGCGGGAAGAGAGCAAACGTGCCCACCAGCGAGACGGGTACGGCAAGCATCGGGATCAAGGTAGCGCGCCAGTCTTGCAGGAAAAGGTAGACCACTAGGATCACCAGGACGATGGCGATCAAAAGGGTTTCAATAATCTCCTTTATGCCTTCCGTAACGGCACTCGTCTGGTCCAGCGATATGGCGTAATCCATATCTTGCGGGAAGCGCTGCTTCATCTCGGCCATCAGCTTTCGGACGCCTGCGGCCGTTTGGACCGCATTGGAACCTGGCAACTGGTAGACGGGAATAACGATGGCGGGCTTGCCATTCAAGCGGCTGACAATGCTGTAGTCCTGTGCGCCTAGCTCGACGCGTGCGACGTCTTTCACGCGAACCGTTCCGCCATCTGGCGCCTCGCGCACGATCACGTTTTCGAATTGTTCCGGGGACGTCAGGCGGCCTTGCGCAAGCACGGAATAAGTGAATTGCTGGTTCGCGGGAGCTGGTTCACCGCCCACCTGACCAGCAGGATTGACCGTGTTCTGCGCCTGCACTGCATTGACGATGTCCGTAACCGTGATGCCCAGCTTCGCCAGCTTGTCAGGCTGCACCCAGAGCCTCATCGCATACTGCCCTGCGCCGAAGACCTGCGTCTGGCCCACACCGTACAAGCGGGCGATGGGGTCGTTGAGGTTGATATAGGCGTAGTTGCCAAGGAACGTCGTATCGAAAGTGCCCTTCGGGGAAAATAGGCCGACCAGCATGAGCGGTGCGGTCGTCGACTTTTTGATGGTGACTCCATAGTTGCTAACTTCAGGCGGAAGCTGACCGGCAGCCAGTTGCTCGCGCGACTGCGTGAGGATGAGATCGGTGTTCGGGTCCGTCTTCAGGTCGAAGTTTACGATCAGGGTGGTTTGTGAGTTGCCGGTAGCGTTCAGCGAGTACATGTAGTTCATGTTGTCCACGCCGTTGATCTGCTGTTCGATCGGCGTGGCGACGGCTTGCTCCAGGGTCTGCGCATCCGCCCCGACATAGGTAGCCTGCAGTTGAATTTCCGGTGGAACGATGTTAGGAAACTGCGCCACGGGCAGGCCTGTGATGGTGACCGCGCCCACAATCACCATAAGGATGGCGATCACCATCGCCACGATCGGACGGTTGATGAAGAACTTCGACATAATTCAGTTTCCTTCCCCGGAAAGATGTACGGGCTTGGGAGTAACGAGAGTTCCTTCCCTGAGTTGTTGCAGTCCTTGGACTACAACTTGCTCACCCGGCTTGAGGCCCTCGTCAATAACCCACATCGTCCCGACCGTCGCGCCGGGCTTCACGGTGCGCATACTAACTTTGTGATCGCTGCCGACAACCGCCACGTGATAGCTTCCCTGCGACTGGCCAACGGCACTCTGCGGCAGCAGCAGAGCGTCTTTTTTCATGTTGGTTTCGACACGCACACGTCCGTACTGGCCGGGACGCAGAATGTTGCCGGGATTGGGGAAGGCGGCAACGATGCGAATCGTGCCCGTGCTTGGATCCACTTGCCGGTCCGTCAGCAGGATTTTGCCCTTTTGAGGGTAGATACTGCCGTCAGTCAGGATCAGTTTGAGCGAGTTTCCGAAAAAACTGATGGTGTGCTCGTTGGAGATGGCATTGCTCTTCCTTTGTGCGAGGAGATACTCCTGTTCGCTAATCGGGAAAAAGGCTTTGATGGGATCCACTTGCGAAACGGAAGTCAAGATAGAGTTGGCTCCGACCAGGTTGCCGATCTGGACCTGGGCAATCCCCGCGATTCCATCCACGAGCGAGGTGATTTTCGTCCACTCCAGGTTGAGTTCCGCCTGCTCCACCGTGGCCTTGGCCGATTCGACGGCCGCTTGTGCACCAAGCTTGGCCTGAGTCTCGTTATCTAATTGACTCTTCGCGATGGCCTTGCCCTCTGCCAGCGGAGTATCGCGCTCTACGTCGAGGGTTGCTTTGCCTAGCTGAGCTTGCGTTTGCGCAAGGTCGCCTTTAGCGCGATCGAGCGTCGCCTGAAAGGGCCTCGGATCTATTTCGAACAGCACCTGGCCTTCGTGGACGAGCGAACCCTCTTTGTAGTTTTGCCTGATGATGTAGCCTGAGACCTGGGGTCGGATCTGCGCGTTGACGTAGCCATCCAGAGTCGCCACCCATTCGCTGTACACCGGGACATCGCGTTGTTCTACGGTGGCCACTTCGACCTCCGGCGCCGGCGTGGCCGTTGCTGCCTGACCTTTGTTGCACCCTGAGACAAAAATGCCGAGGGCTACTGTCAAGACCACCGTTGGCAACTTGGCCCCTTCAGGTATCAGGTATCGCAGGCAGCTCGTTGGAACGACTCCCTTGGCCGGTATAACGCCACTTGGTCCAATAGCTTTGGAGTTCTGAATTGTCATGTTCTTGGCTTTTTTCCGATTATCGTCATTGGTTTCCCCTTTAAATCGTTTCCATGCGCCGAATGTCAATTTCCGTCTCCGGAGTCGGGACCATGCCCCTGCTGAAGACGATTCCAGCCTCGTTTGAAAAGTGCGACCTTTTGGAGTTCGCGTTCGGCCCTGTGCCAATCATCAACCTCATTGCCTGGGAGGCCGGCACGCTCAAGATAGATTTCGTATGCACGGCGCCTGATTTCTTCGTGACTTGGTGCGTGGTTTCGAGAAGCATCTTCTGCGTGAGGCTGAATGGGACTTGCGTGGGGCTCCAAAGTCTCGCTTCTCTTGCCTTTCAATGTCATACCCGAGTCCTTTCCTTTCGTAGTTGAATTGCTCTCGATCTCACCCGACCCCTGACACCTCCGCGCCACGGGTCCCGAGGGGGTAAGTCGGGACCCGTGGCCACAAGGACGGTATCGTTGGTTCAAAACCGAAAGACGATACCGGCAGAGGGCTGGGCGGTGTGGGCTGTCGCGCCAGAGTGCAGTGCGTCCAGTCCAAAGTCCGGCCGTTCGTACACGAAGCCACGGTATTCGCCGCGAAGTGTGAAGTGCTTGCTTAGGTCGTGGTCGACGCCGCCTCCGTAGACAAACGCCGCTTTGGCTTGACTCTGCGCTCCGGAAACAAATCCACCCAGATTACCCGTAGGGTCAAACACGAGAGCGCCGGCGCCCGCGAGAGCATAAGGATGGAGTTTGAAAACGCGGCGCGGAGCTGTCACAACGAGCGCACCCGTAGCCTGATGCACATTGGCTTGGACGCCGGTCGGGCCGGAGGAGCTGAAATTCTGTTGCGCGTTCCGGGCGTAGCCGTAACTTGCATCAGCCGTCAGCCAGCGATTGAAGTGATAGCGATAGCTTACGAGAAAGCCACCGGTGTCCGTGGCGTGCTGGTTGATCCCGTTTCCGCTCGAGTCTTTCGTAAGGAAGCCAGTCCCCTGGACTCCAATTTCCTGCCAGCGTCCTTCCTGGCCCATCGCTCCCGAAGCGGTCACTAGGATCCCAAGAATTGCTGCCACAACAGCCTTCCGAATCATGTTTTTCCTTCTCCCTTTGCTGGATTTCGCTCCATAACGACAAAACCAATTCGATCAAACACGCTCTGCTTGACAACCTGATCTCCCGACGAAATGCTGTCGTCGCGCACTCGATTCAGTGACGATGCCTTGGGCCGATAGGACCGTCCGGGCCGGTGAAACACAAAAATCCCAAACTCGCCAATACAGCGAGAAACAGAAACGTCATGATGAGGCCTCCCTTCGTCCCCGCTTTAACCACACGCATTGCAGGCGACCTGATCTTCCGAGAGATGTCTGGTGTTGCCGATCGTTCGTGAAGCGTCCCTTCCGGACGTCCACGCTGATCCGACAAAGTGCTTCAATCTCTCGCGCAATTTCCTTCGCCCATGGAACACTCGAGTCTTTACCGCGCCAATGGAAATTCCCATGATTCGAGCGGTCTCTTCGGTCGATCGCTCGCCAAGCTCACGCAACTGGATTGCCTTCCGTATTCCAGGCGGCAACTCATTCATAGCCAAGGACAGCATTTCCGCCCACTCTCGCTGTGAATAGATAGCTTCGGGATCCGGATTTGAGTCAGGGACCTCCAGCGAGGTTGTGGTTTCCTCATTCCCGCTTAAATCGCCGATCAAGACTTCGCGCAACCCGCGACCTCTCCGTAAGAACATCAGGGCTTCGGTGATCGCGATACGCGTCAGCCAGGTGGAAAACGCAGATCTCCCTTCGAACTTGCGCAGATGGGTGAAAGCTTTTTGGAAGCTTTGCTGCACGACATCCTCGGCGTCTTCTCGCGTGCGCGTAATGCGCCGCGCAACAAAGAAAATCCTTTGCTCGTGTCGCCCGACCAGGATTTCAAACGCGTGGCCATCACCGTTTTGCGCGGCAACGACGAGCGCCGCGTCTTCTGCGGCCGGACCATCAAGGGAAAGATTCCCCAGTCCTGCTTTGTCAATCTCGTCTACGACTTTGGATAGCATCTCAGTGCTCCTTACTCCCTCTCTTTTTGCGCTCCTGGCATTTGACCAATTGCCGGCGTCCGTCGTGTCCGCTTTGGCCGAGGGCCTGGGACCAACGCTCATCGGGACATCAGGACCGGGAGGTCCGCCTCGCGCAGGACCGTTCGTGTGACGCCACCGAACATCCACTCGCTTAGGTGGGAGTGGCCATAGGCGCCCATGACGATGAGATCGGCACGGAAAGCGGCAGCTTGCGACAGCAGCAGGCGACCCACGTCTTTTCCGCCGGACGACAATCGTCGTACCTCTACTTGCGCTCCGTGGCGCGCCAAGTGGCGTGCGATGTCCGCCCCCGGCTCCTGGCCGTGACCTGGATGACGCTCATGGTCGACGACCAACACCTCGACCACCTCGGCCCTCACAAGCAACGGTAGAGCGTCCGCAACGGCCCGGATGGACTCGCGCCTAGCGTTCCATCCCACAAGGATGCGGCGGACCCGGGATACCGTGCCACGTGGTGGAAACGTGATGATCGGCCGGCCGGAAGTCAGAACGAGGGACTCCGCTAGGCCAGGAGGGCGGGCCGTCTGGCCCGCAGGCTCCGGGCGGGCAATCACCACCAGGTCCGCGTAGTACGCATGCACGCCCACCTCGCTGCTCAAGTATGGCAACGATCTCCACTCCGACTCCGAACGGAGTCCGTGGTGACGGACGATGTCCCCGAAGAGGCCGCGGTGCTCCGCCTCGATCCTTTCGAGTTGCGCTCGGTGCACCTCGATCACGCTGAGCATGCCCTCGCCGCGGGCGAACGTCTCTGCCGGGGTAACTGCGGGTTCCGGCTGGATGAATACGCTGATCAGGCGCGCGCCGTGCTCCTCGGCGAGCACGCCGGCGAATTCCAAGATGCCTGCTGTTTCGTTGCGCCCATCAATGAAGACGACGATTTCTCCGAACTCAGCAGCGCCCTTGTCAGTGCGCCTGGGGGCCGGCTCAGGGAGCGGAGACCATGTCGACTGTTTGCTGGCCATAGCTAGTCCTCCTTCTCGTCGTGCGTTCACTCACATCGGCCATCACCTGCAAGGAAATCCTCCCGCGCTCGTATTGGGCCAACACGAAACGCTCCGCGGTCTCGGCGTCCTTGATCGTTTGCAACAACCAGTTCAGTTCTTCTCTATTCACGACGCACTCCTTTCCTCACCTCTGACGATTCGACTTTCTCTTCTCGATGTTGTGCACGACGTCCCGGATGTAAATACCGGTCGCGATGAGTTCCGCGCCCTCTTTGGACAGGTCGGCGAGTGCCTTCTCCCCGCTCTTGTCGATGAAGGTCACGCCTGTGAGGTCCACCACACACTTGCGTTCCCGGCGATCGACTTCTGTTTTCTTCCAGGTGGACTTCAGTTCTGAAATCCACGGCTGAACGAGTCGGCCTTCAAGCGTCCACCTTTGTTCGGAAAGTGTTTCGGCGATCGTGATTCGTAGCATTCCCATGACTCGCTTCTTTCGCCCGGTGGCGGTGTTCCTTCGACCACCAACCGGTTTACCCTCTCAATTTCGAACTCTTCCCCAACCCCTGTCCTTCACGAACGGGAGGTAGTTCGCAAACGCCTGCGCATATGGACTTCCGACCCGCCTCGTTCAAAGTGCACATCGTCCATATACGCTTTCATCAGCTGGATGCCGCGTCCGTGTTCCGATGCCGGGTCCGATGTGAGGCCGTTACCCACTATCTTTCCGAAGTCGAATCCTTTTCCCTGATCCGTCACGATGATTGATATTTCATTGCCGGGCCCACAGCGGCAGCGGATGTGTACTTTTGTTTCTGGATCTTCCTGATTGCCGTGCACGACTGCGTTGTCCAGCGCTTCCCGGAGCGCCAGCTCAACGTCGGGTTCTGCTCCCGGAACACAGTGCGATCCTTCAATCAGCCGCATCAAGCGGTCGACCAGCGGTGAGATGGCTTGAATCGCGCCGGGCATCCAGGAGTCGACTTCCAGGATGGAAGACCCGGAGCGTTTTCCTAGGAATGGTGGTTGAGAATTTGACGCTCCGTTCAGGCTTCGCATTCCACTCATCGCAATCGCCTCACGCCCGGGAGAAATGCATCGCGCGTGCCAAAGCGCGGAGGGTTCCGAAGGTTGCGGAACTTATTGATTTGTATCGAGATGGCGAGGCGTAAGACTGTTCTTTAAATCAAGCTGCCAGCGTGCCAGTGCCAGAAAGATGGTAGGCTGCCAGTTCTCTGGCACACGAGGCCACCCTCAAGCAGCAACTGCTTTGGGCGAAAAGGGCGGATGAAAAAAATGAAGCCCGAAGGATTAAACGGTAGGGCGCGCGATCCCGAGCTTACGAATTCTCAGCTGGAGGGTCGATCGCTTCATTCCAAGATCCCCGTTCGGCTATTTCAGCGCCGACGTCCACCACAAGATGACTCCGGAACTAGTGATCCGAGATTCGACTCGCGCGGTTTTGCGGACGGAATCGGAAAATCGATGGCTAAAAAGGCGCGGACCACTTTGTGATCCTCGCTTTCCATAACCAAGGCCGCGGCTGATCGCCATGTTATGTCACTGCGACACCGGCAAGAAGACTTCCGACGGCGCTAGGAATTTGACGTTGGGAATTTCGGTCGTTACACGAACGCGCTCGAACTTCCCTTTCTTTCCGCCGCCCTTAGCTTCAAATGTCAACAGATACTGATGGTTGAGGTGTTCCTGGATTTCGTCGAAGTAAGGCTTAAGGGAAACAGCCCGCTCGAAACCCAGGTAATACGATTCCGCGCCTGTTTCTTCGGACAGCCGGCTGAGGTTGCCTTGCGCGTTGAAAGTGCGGAAATACACGCGGCCGACACGGCCTGCGTCCGGATAATACATCGTCCAGACGTTGACGTTTTCCTTCTGCGCGTGCTCGATCGTGGTATCGAGATCAGGATCGATGGGATCAAAGCCACCGCGGAAATAGTCGATTCCCGAAGTAATCATAATGATCGATCGCCGGTCACCACCCTTGTTCGGCCAGCGCTTCAGCCAATCCTGCAGCGCGAGATAGGGACTCGAGAATGCCCCGGAGTTGCCCACCGGGATGCGCAAGGCCTTCACGGCGAGGGCATGATCGTTGGTAAAGTTTTGGGCGACCACTGCTGTGCCATTGCGGTTATAAGCAACTGCGATGTACGTAGAGGGTGGCTGCGCATTAATAAAGGCTTTCAGATCGTTCCACTGGTTGGCAACTTCGGAGCTGAGCGAATCGTCGATCAATATGGCGAGAAAGAGCGATTCTCCACGCGTCCAGTCAACTACCTGCATGCGTTCCTTACCTTGAAACACCTGGGCGTCTTCTTTCTTAATGGGCGGCGGCGTGGCATTTTTCTTAGCGACCGCTGTGACGGTCACGGTTACCGCCTCGCCCGCTGCCTGAGTAGGAACTGTGGCCATCAACTCTAGCCCTACAATGGACGCGGCGAGAACCAGAAGCGCTTGCCCCGATAGATATCTCGAATTCATGTAAATGCCTCCTTGTCTTATCGCAGTTAAACAGGAAATCCGACTGAGGGTATTCGTACGCAAACCCGCGCGCGCCCAGTAGAAGCCGGTACGAGCGCCCCCGGTCAGCTAAGGCGCGCGGACAATAGATGCTTACTTCACCAGTTCATCCGCATAACGGACGGGAACTGCCAAGTTCGAGCCGCCAAAATCATTCAGAATGGCGAAGTTCACGCCAATTACCTTGCCATTGCGATTGAAGAGCGGTCCGCCGGAACCGCCGGAGGTTGTCGCTGCATCGTAAACAATCTTGTCCTTTAAGATATCTCCGATGTGTCCCTGGGTAGTCGTTGGGCGAATGAGGTGTTGCGCTGCCAACTGCGAAACAATCTGGGTCACCCCGCGCGCGTTTTCCGTCACTTTTCTTGTGACGTCACTTCCCGCACGCGCGAAGATACCTTCAATTCCCGTAGGGTATCCAATCAGGACGACCGGATCGCCCGTCACACTGGCTTCACTCCGATCATCGAGCACCAGGAGTGCGGTGTGAAGCGGTGCGGGTGTC
>Ga0137407_10002118_pt1 | contig 13060 bp, 9 predicted proteins | sample CZOMad2_2_16fung_FD_108410 | JGI IMG/M metagenome (GOLD analysis project Ga0137407, IMG submission 108410) | Vadose zone soil fungal communities from Angelo Coast Range Reserve, California, USA - CZOMad2_2_16fungal (Illumina Assembly) | ecosystem: Environmental > Terrestrial > Soil > Vadose zone...
ACCGGCCGCCGTCACAGCACGATGTGGCTCGTGCCGCGCTCCGCCGACGATCTTGGCGCGCGGCGGCGGGCGCACCGCCTGTGGGCGGAGCCGTCCTACGGCCTCATGGGGCGCACCCCCGACCACGTCGCGTGCGTGCTGAGCGCGTTCGCGGGCTGGCGCCAGCTCTTCGATCGTGGGGGGACGCGCTTCGGCGATAACGTCGTGCGCTTCTACGAGCGCGCGCGCGACGAGGACCTGTACGTCGCGTACGGGATCGTGCCGCTCCAGATCGACCGCTCGCAGCCCGCGCACCGGCAGCCGGCGCCGTTCCTCTATCCGGGTGTGGCCGCGGAGCGCGATGACGGCATCGTCGTGCGCGGCGCCCAGGGGATCACGACCGCCGCCGTGCTGGCCGACTGGCTCTTCATCTCGTACATCACCCCGCTCGTTCCCGGCGACGAGGACTACGCGCTCTCGTTCGTGACGCCGGTCAACGCGCCCGGCCTCCGCGTCTACCCGCGCCGGCCCTACGCGCAGGGAACCACGAGCGTCTTCGACTATCCGCTCTCCTCGCGCTTCGACGAGGTCGACGCGACGATCGTGTTCGACGACGTCTTCGTGCCGTGGGAGCAGGTCTTCGTGTACCGCAACGTCGACCTCGTGAACGCGCAGTTTCACGAGTCGCCGTCGCACACGCTCGCGAACTTCCAGTCGCTGGTGCGGTTCACGGTGAAGCTCGAGTTCATGGCCGGGCTCGCCCTGAAGCTCCTGGAGGTGCACGCGGCGGAGACGAAGCCGGAGGCCCAGGCCTCGCTCGGCGGCGACGTCGCCGCGCTCTGCGCGACGTTCGACGCGCTCGTGCAGGCGGCCGAGCGCAATCCGCTCGTCCGCGAGGGTGTGGCGCGGCCGCATCCGCAGTACGTGTACGCGGGCATGAGCCTGCAGCGTCGGCTGATCGTGGACATGATGCGCGCGATCCGCGAGCTGGCCGGCGGCGCCTTCCAGCAATTGCCGTCGTCGGAGGCGTCGTTCAGCAGCCCGGAGACCCGCGCGGATCTCGAGAAGTTCATGCGCGGGGCGACCGCGGGCGCCCGCGAGCGCGTGAAGCTGCTGAAGCTCGTCTGGGACTTCGTGGGGACGGAGTTCGGCGGGCGTCAGCTGCAGTACGAGATGTTCTACTCCGCCGCGCAGCCGATCGTGAACACGCGCATGTTCCGCTCGTACGACTGGGCACGGGCGAAAGCCGCCGTCGACCGCTGCCTCGGCGAGTACGAGTGAGTCTCGTCAGGCCCCTCGACGTTCTCGACGGCCGCTATCAGGTGTACTTGGATCACCGCGCCGCCGATGCCGTCATCGGGCACGTTCACCACGTCGATCGAAAGGGGAAGCACGGCTTCGGCGCCGTTCAAACGCCCGTCGGCCACGTGGTCGCACACGTGCACCCGGGTGGTGCAGAGGTGCGGCGCCATTGGGAAGTCCATGTTCTTCTGCGGGCGGGCATCCGCTACGATGAGTCGACCGACACGACGACGATCGTAGAGGATGCTAGGACCATAGCCGGCCCGGATGAGACGTTACTGCTCGAGCTGGCCGTTCTGCGGACGAGTTCTCTGCCGCCGTGCCATCCGGACTTCCCACGCGAGCTCGCGCGAGTGCTTCTCGCTGCAGGATTATGCGCCGAGCCGATGTTCATAATGGTCGATCACTACATGACGGAGTCCTCACTCGAGTTCGGAAAGCTCCTCGACAACGAAGATGAAGGCTGACGGTTAGCGTGGCGACGCTCGGGGTGATCAACATCGGTGCGCTCGTCACGGGGGCGCTGGCGGCGCCGCGCGGCGACGCCGAGTCGCTGCTGGCGGAGAACGGGCGGATCACGGCGCTGGGCGTCGCGAGTCGCACGGCCGCCGGGCGCGCCGACGTCGTGATCGACTGCCGCGGCACCACGGTCGTTCCCGGCCTCGTCGATTCCCACTGCCACGTCGTGCTCGGCGACTACACGCCGCGCCAGAAGACCGTCGACTTCCTGGACTCCTACGTCCACGGCGGCATCACCTCCGTGGTCTCGGCGGGGGAGGGCGTGCACGCGCCCGGCCGCCCGCACGATCCCGCCGCGTCGAAGGCGCTCGCCATCGCGGCCGCGAAGTGCTTCGAGCACTTCCATCCCAACGGCATGAAGGTCAACGCGGGCTCGGTCGTGCTGGAGCCGGGGCTCACCGACGAGGACTTCGCCGAGATGGCCAAGCACGGCGTGCGGCACGCCAAGTACGGCTTCGGCGGCTACGCCCACCCGCGCGACGGGGAGCCGGAGGTGCGACGCGCGCAGAAGCACGGCCTCTGCGTCATGTCCCACAGCGGCGGCAACTCGATCCCGGGTTCCAGCCCCATCACCCACGACGTGCTGCTGCACCTGCGGCCCGACGTGTGCGGTCACGTGAACGGCGGGACCACGTCGCTCGATGAGGACGGGCTGCGCACCATCGTGCGGGAGACGGACATGGCACTGCAGCTCGTGCAGGCAGGCAATCTGAAATCGGCCCTCTTCATCCTGAAGATCTCGCGCGAGGCCGACGCGCTGGCGCGCGTGTGCGTGGCGAGCGACACGCCGACGGGCACGGGCGTGATGCCGATGGGCGTGCTCAAGAGCGTGTGCGAGCTGGCCTCGCTGGGAGACCTCGCGCCGGAGATCGTGCTCGCGCTCGCCACCGGCAACAACGCCCGCGCCTCCGCCTCGCCGCCACGGCCACGCTCGCGGTCGGCCAGCCCGCCGACCTCGTCGTGTGCGACGCGCCCGCGGCCTCGCTGGCGCCCGACGCGCTCACCGCGATCGCGCGCGGCGACATCCCCGGCATCTCGGCCGTCGTCATCGACGGCGGGGTGCGCGTGGGCCGCAGCCGCAACACGCCGCTCGCCAAGCGCCTGGCGACGATCACCGGCGCCGCGGTGAGCGGCGCCGGCCACTGAGCGAGCGCGCCGGCCAGCGGCGAAGCTCAAGAGATTCCGCTTGACAGCTTTCACGGCCGGCGACGGGAACGCGTACGCACCCTCGGCGAACATCGACCCTGCGGGCCGCACTGAGGCTGCAATGACCGCATCAGCCCGCCGTACCGAAAAAATCATTGATCGCTTGGCGATCTCCTCTCCTGGAGGCGACACGGACCGTCGAAAATCGCGGTGTAGAGTCGGCGCAGAAGAAAAGGAGTCGCCGATGAACACCGCGTCGTGTGTCAGCATCGTACCCATTATTGAACCCACCGTTGGTGCCACCGCCGGGCTGGATCGGCTTGGCGACGAGATCGCCGAGCTGTCCGCCCATCTCGATGCGGCCACTGCCCGCCTGCTCGATCTGATCCGCGAATTCGACGCGCGTGGTGGCTGGAACATCGGGTTCCAGTCCTGCGCTTCGTGGCTGTCCTGGCGCGTCGGGCTTGATCGGGGCGCGGCCCGCGAGCGCGTCCGCGTGGCGCGCGCGCTCGGCTCGCTGCCGCGCCTGGCGCAGGTGCTTGCGCGTGGCGAGCTATCGTACTCGAAAGTCCGTGCGCTGACCCGCGTCGCCACGCCCGAGACCGAAGAGCGGCTGCTCGCGGTCGGCAAGGCCGGCACCGCGGAGCACGTCGAGCGGATCGTCCGCGGCTGGCGCCGAATGGATCGCAAGGTGGAAGGGCAGGAGGGCGCGCGGCGCCACACGAGCCGCGCACTGCATGTGTATCCGGATGAAGACGGCATGGTCGTCATTCGGGGGCGACTGACGCCGGAGGTCGGTGCGGTGGTCATGCAAGCGTTGGCAGCCGCCCGCGAGGCGCTCTATCACCGAAGGCAGGACGCTTCCGAAGAAACGCCGAGCATGGCCCAGCAACAGGCGGACGCGCTCGCTCTCGTCGCGGAAACCGCGCTCCACCGCGGCATCGATCCCGGCGCACCCGGAGAGCGATACCAGGTCGTCGTCCACGTCGATGCCGATGTCCTGGCGAATCCAAATGCGCCCGGCCAGTCGATCCTCGAGGACGGCGCGCGCGTTTCTGCAGAAACGTCCCGCCGCTTGGCATGCGATGCGAGCCGAGTGGTGATGCGCCACGATCCGGATGGCCGCGTCGTCGAAATCGGCGCCCTGACACGCACGATTCCGCCTGCGCTCCGGCGCGCGCTGCACCATCGAGATCGCGGCTGTCGCTTCCCAGGCTGCGGGCGACGGTTCGGCCAGGGCCATCACATCTGCCACTGGGCGAATGGCGGCCCGACGACGCTTTCGAATCTCGCTCTCCTCTGTCGCCGGCACCACCGCGCGGTCCACGAGGAGGGCTTCCAGGTAGAGCGACAGCCCGACGGAGCGTTGAGCTTCCAGCGCCCCGATGGCCGGCCCCTGCCCGAAAGCCCGCCTCCGGCTCCGGTGCCCGTCGATCCCGTCGAGGTGCTACGAGCGCAGCACGACGCGCACGGGCTTCACCTTCACGCGCGGACGGCGATGCCCGATTGGCTGGGCGAGCGTCTGGACGTCGGGTGGGCGATCGACGTCTTACATCCGCTCGCCGTCTCGAGCCCGACGACCCATTGACGTGGGGGGCCCCGAGATGGTCCCCACACCCCCAACGCTCGTCACGCCCCGGGCCACCCGGGGCGCTCCTCGGTCATGCACTTACGGCAGCGAGACCTCGCGGACGTACCACGGGATGGCGGTGACGCTGACGATCTGCTCGCTGCCGTCGAACGCCTTCTTGAGGTCGGGAATCGTCACGCGCAGCTGAACCTTCTTGACCCGGTCGACGGAGCTCGGCACGCTCCGCAGCACGTCGTTGCCCGCGTCGACGCGATAGATGCGGAAGAAGTTCGGATCGGGCCCGCCGTAGATCTTCGCCTCGGTCTTGGCCCGCGTCGGCAGCGCCCGAGTGTAGTCGAGCACCAGCGTCACCGTCCCACCGGACTGGGCGCGCACCTCCCAGCGCTCGGACACGGCGGCCGGCTCCATGTCGGTCGCCTTGATCGACTGCTCGAGCCGGAACGCCGCCGGCGCGCCGACCTTGTAGGGCCCGGGGATGCCCGCCGTGTTCGCGGTGAGGATCCGGACGACGTTGTTGCCGGCCGCGCCTGTCGCCGCGTTCTTGGCCGGCACACCGAAGGCGAGCGTGCGCGCGCTGCCCGCGGGCTTGCCCTCGGGATCCTGGTTGAGGAGCTGGTCGAGGAACGTCATCGTCAGGTTGGCGCCCTGGTTCGGCCCGGAGGCGACCGGATTCACCGTCCAGCCCGGTGGCAGAAGCTTTTGCGCCTCGCCATCCGCGATCTTCAGGGCCACGATCGTACGAACGTCGACGTTTGAGCCGACCTTCGTCTCCGAGGACGCGATGTCCGCGGCGAGCGGCCCAACGAGCAGCACCAGCACGAGCAGGAGCGGCAGGGTCCGAACTCCCATGGGGGCCTCCTTGCAAGAGCGTTGAGGCGCGGAGCATCCGACCGCGCCGCGGCGATGTCAAGGCGCGGCGAGTCTCGCTTGACAGGACAAATCGCGCCTGCGTAGAGTGCGACGCCAGCCATGAGCGAGCGCTGGATCGGCAAGCCCGTCAAGCGCGTCGAAGATTTCCGCCTCCTCACCGGACGCGGGACGTTCATCGACGACCACCCGCCCGTCGGCAACGTCCATCAGGCGGCCATCGTGCGCTCGCGCCACGCCCACGCGCGCATCCTCGGCTACGACGTCTCGAAGGCGCGCGCGGCCGAGGGCGTCGTGGCCGTGATCACCGGCGAGGACGTGGCGAAGGAGACGAGGCCCTTCGCGGTCGGCGTCACCACGCCCGTCCACTATTACTGCGCCGCCACCGACAAGGTCCGCTTCGTCGGCGAGCCCGTGGCCGTGGTCGTCGCGCGCGATCGCTATCTCGCGGAGGACGCGGCGGAGCTGGTGGAGGTCGAGTACGAGCCGCTGCCCGCCGTGATCGATCCGGAGAAGGCCCTCGAGCCCGGCGCGCCGGTGCTGCACGAGAAGGTCGGCACGAACCTCGCCGGCCACCGCCGGCTCGTCTACGGCGATCCCGACCGCGCCTTCCGCGAGGCCGACGTCGTGCTGCGCGAGCGCTTCCGATTTCCGAAGTACGGCTCCACGCCCATCGAGACGTACGGGATCGTGGCCCGCTGGGAGCTCGACGGCGTCTGCACCGTCTGGTCCAACTTCATGGGGCCGTTCATCATGCACCCGCTGACCGCGCGCGTGCTGGGGCTGGCCGAGAACAAGCTGCGCTTCATCGTGCCGCCGGACATCGGCGGCTCGTTCGGAATCAAGACGAGCATCTATCCCTACATCGCGCTGATCGCGCTCGCCTCGAAGCACGCCGGCGTGCCCGTGAAGTGGATCGAGGACCGCCGCGAGCATCTCCTCGCGTCGTCGAGCGGCACCGACCGCGTCGCGTACCGCGAGGTGGCGGCGAAGAAGGACGGCACCGTGCTCGGCATGCGCTTCAAGTGGCTGGACAACGTCGGTGGCTACATCCGCAGCCCCGAGCCCGGTTGCAGTTTTCGTCCGACCGGTAATTTCGTTGGTCCGTACCGTTTTCAGCATCTCGAAGTCGATGCTTCTGTGGTGATGACCAACAAGAGCCTCACGGGTCCCAACCGCGGCTACGCGTGCGGCCACCTGTACTTCGAGACCGAAGGCATGATGGACCGCCTCGCGGACACGCTCGGCCTCGACCCCGTCGAGCTCAGGCGGCGCAATCTCCTGCAGCCGGAGCAGTTCCCGTATCGCACGCCGACGGGCGGCTACTACGACAGCGGCGACTATCCCGCCGCGCTGGACAAGGCCGTGCGCATCGCGCGCTACGACGAGCTGAGGCGTGAGCAGGCGAAGGCGCGCGCGGCCGGCCGCTGGTTCGGCATCGGCGTGGCGCTGGCGGTGGACCCTTCCGTCTCCAACATGGGCTACGTGGCCACCGCGCTCGACCCGCAGTTCCGCGCCAAGCCCGAGTACCTGCCCAAGTCCGGCGCGGTGGACTCGGCGACGATCAAGGTCGATCCGCTCGGCCGCGTCACCGCGATCCTCGGCACCACGCCGCAGGGGCAGGGGCACCAGACGATCGTCGCGCAGATCGTCGCCGACGAGCTGGGGCTCACGCCGGACGACATCACCGTCGTCGACGAGATGGACACGTTCACGCGCGTGTGGTCGATCTCGTCGGGCACGTACTCGAGCCGCTTCGGCTCCGTCGGCACCAGCGCGGTCGCCCTGGCCGCGCGGAAGCTGCGCGCCAAGCTCGTCGACTACGCCGCCCACCTGATGGAGCGGCCGGTCGCCGAGGTCGAGTTCCGCGACGGCGCCGTGCGGCCGCGCACCGGCAAGGGCTCGTCGTATTCGATCAAGGATCTCGCGGGCCGCGCGCACTGGAACACCGAGTCGCTGCCCGAAGGCATGGAGCCGGGGCTGCAGGCGACGGCGGTGTTCGGCTTCACGGTCAGCAAGGCCGTCGACGCCGAGGACCGCGTGAACTCGTCGAACACCTACGGCTTCATCGCCGAGGTGATGGCCGTCGAGGTCGACCGCCAGACGGCGGCGATCAAGATCCTCAAGTACGTCAGCGTCCACGACGCGGGCACGATCATCAATCCGATGATCGCCGAGGGGCAGATCTACGGCGGCGCGCTGCACGGTCTCGGCGGCGCGCTCTACGAAGAGCTGCAGTACGACGCGGACGGTCAGTTCCTCACCGCCACCTTCATGGACTACCTCGTGCCGACGGCTTCCGAGGCGCCGGCCGAGATCGAGATCGCGCACGTCGTGTCGCCCTCGCCGCTGACGCCGCTCGGCTCCAAGGGCCTCGGCGAGTCGTCTTCCATGACCGTGCCCGCGGTCATCGCCAACGCCGTGAGCGACGCCCTCGTCCCGCTCGGCCTGCGCATCACCGAGCTGCCGATGACGCCGAGCCGTCTGTGGCACCTCATCCGGGAAGCGCAGAAGAAGTGAAGCCCGCGAAGTTCGAGTACCACGCGCCGTCCACGCTGGACGAGGCCATCGCGCTCCTCGTGCGCTACGACGGCGAGGCCAAGGTGCTCGCCGGCGGCCAGAGCCTCGTGCCGCTGCTCAACTTCCGCCTGGCCCGGCCGGCGGCGCTCGTGGACCTCAACCGCATCAAGGCGCTCGCCTACATCCGCGACGAGAATGGACTGGTGAGATTCGGCGCCATGACGCGCCAGCGCACGATCGAATTCTCGCCCGTCGTCGCGCGGCGGCTGCCGCTGCTGCGCGAGGCCACGCGCTGGGTCGGGCACCTGCCGATCCGCTCGCGCGGCACCATCGGCGGCTCCATCGCCCACGCCGATCCCTCCGCCGAGTATCCGGCCGTGCTGACGGCGCTCGACGGCGAGGTCGTCGCGCGCGGACCGAAGGGCGAGCGTACCCTCGCGCCCGCCGCGCTCTTCGAGACCTATCTCACGACGACGCTCGCCGCCGACGAGATCCTCACCGAGGTGCGCTTGCCGGCGATGCCGGAAGGGGCGGGCTGGGCGTTCGAGGAGTTCGCGCGGCGCCACGGCGACTTCGCGATCGTCGGCGTGGCCGCCGCGCTCTGGCGCCACGGCGGGCGCGTCACGGCGCGCCTGGCGACGGCCGGGGTGGGGGCGACGCCGCAGCGGCTGCGCGCGTGCGAGGAGATCCTCGAGCGCGACGGGCTCGGCGACACGGCCATCGAGGCCGCCGCGCGGCGCGCGAGCGAGGTGGTCGAGCCCGACTCGGACATCCACGCCTCCGCCGACTATCGGCGGCACCTCGCCGGTGTCCTCACGGCCCGCGCGCTCGGGCGCGCGCGGGAGACCGCGCGTGCCTGACGTTCGCCTCACCGTCAACGGGGCGGCGCGCGCGGGGCGCTGCGAGCCGCGCAAGCTGCTCGTGGATTTCCTGCGCGAGGACCTCGGCCTCACCGGCACGCACGTCGGGTGCGAGCACGGCATCTGCGGCGCCTGCACCGTGCTCGTCAACGGCGAGGCCGCACGCTCCTGCCTGATGCTCGCCGTGCAGGCGAACGGCGCGGAGATCACCACCGTGGAAGGACTGATGCGCGACGGCAAGCTGCACCCGCTCCAGGAGGCGTTCCGAGAGCATCACGGGCTGCAGTGCGGCTTCTGCACCCCCGGGATGCTGCTGACCGCGCTCGACCTGCTGCGCGTGAATCCGGCGCCGAGCGAGGACGAGGTCCGCGAGGGCATCTCGGCCGTCCTGTGCCGCTGCACCGGCTACCACGGGATCGTGAAGGCGGTGCGCGCGGCCGCCGTCGCGCTCGCGCCGAAACCCGGATGACCGCGGACCCGCCGCCTCAGAACACCTACGACGACCCGGACTTCTTCGCGGGCTACTCGCGGCTGGAGCGCTTCGGCTCAGGCTGGACGAAGGCGTTCGAGTATCCGAGCTTCATGGCGCTCCTCCCCGACGTGTCGGGACGCCGCGTTCTCGACCTCGGGTGCGGCGCCGGCCAGCTCGCGCACCATCTCGCCGAGCGTGGTGCCACCGAGGTGATCGGCGTCGACATCTCCGAGCGAATGCTCGGGTTGGCCAGGGCCGAGCGGAGTCATCCGCGCCTGACCTACGTGCGCGAGGCGATCGAGCAGGCCACGTTCGGGCCCGGTCGCTTCGACCTCGTCGTGAGCTCCCTCGCCATCCATTACGTCGCAGACTACCGCGGGCTCGTCCGGCGCATCGCCGGATGGCTCGGCCCGGGCGGCATCCTGGTCTACTCGACCGAGCACCCGGTCTACCTGACGCGCGCCTGCACCGAGGGCTGGATCCGGGACGCGGCGGGGCGACCATTGCACTGGGCGGTGGACGCCTACGCCGAGGAGGGACTGCGCGAGGAGCACTGGTTCAAAGAAGGCGTGCGGAAGTATCACCGCACGTTGGCGACGCTGCTCAATGGGCTGATCGACGCGGGACTATCGATCGAGCGGGTGATGGAGCCTGTCCCCGACGCCGAGCAGCTGAGGCGGCGGCCGGACTGGGTCCACGAGGGGCGGCGCCCCTTCTGTCTGCTCGTTCGCGCCAGAAAGACCTGAAGGGCTGCGGCGGGCGACCCGCTCAGCGGTCGCGCACCCGCGCGACCGCCTCCTGCAGCGCCTCGACGCTCACCGGCTTCTCGACGACGAAGTCCACCAGCGCGCGCCGCGCCTCGTCGACGTCGGTCGTATCGCCCCAGCCCGTGATGAGGCCGACGGCGACGTGCGGCCGCCGCGCTTTCACGGCCGCCGCCACGTCCCAGCCGGTGCGGCCCGGCATGACGAGGTCGGTGAGGACGAGATCGAGGTCGGGCTCGCTCTCGAGCCGCGCGAGCGCCTCGTCGGCGCCCCCGGCCGTCAGCACGGTGTGGCCGTGGCTCTGGAGCATCTCGGCCAGCGCCTCGCGCACCTCGCCCTCGTCGTCCACGAGGAGCAGCCGCAGCGCGCCCGCCCGCAGCGGGGCCGCCGGGGGCGCCGTCGGGGCCGGCGCGGCGGCGCGCGGCAGCGTCAGCGTGACGGTCGTGCCGTGCCCTTCCCGGCTGTCGAGGCCCAGCTCGCCGCCGTGGCTGCGCACGATGCCGTAGGCCACGCTGAGGCCGAGTCCGGTGGCCTTGACGCCCTTGGTGGTGAAGAACGGCTCGTGTGCCTTGAGGCGAACGCTCTCCGACATGCCGATGCCGGTGTCGGCGACGACGAGGATGGCGTGATCGCCGTCGACGCGCGTCTCCAGGGTGAGCCGGCCGCCTTTCGGCATCGCGTCGATGGCGTTCAGGACAAGATTGGTCACGGCCTCGCGCAGCGCGGACGCGTTGCCGTCGATCGTCGTGTCGCCGGCGAGCCGGTTCTCCACCTCGATGCTCACGCCCCGCGCGCGGGCGCCGTCCTGCCAGTGGCCGCGCGTGAGGCCGAGCACGTCGCGCGCAACGTCGTCGAGGCTCAGCGGCTGCGCGCGCCCGAGCTGGTGCGTGCGCGAGAACTGCTGCAACCGCCGCACCACCTCCGCGCCGTCCTTGGCCGCCTTCTCGATGATCGTGAGGGGCCGCCGCAGCCGCTCGTCCTCCGCGCCGCGCAGCAGGAGCTGCACGCGCCCGACGACGATCGTGAGCAGGTTGTTGAGGTGGTGCGCGGCGCCGCCGGCCAGCTCGCCGAGCGCGCGTAGCGTCTCGCCCTGCACCAGCTTCTGCTGGACGGACTTGAGGTCGGCCAGCGCCTGCTGGGCCTCGTCGTAGAGCCGCGCGTTGTCGAGGGCGATGCCCGCGAGGTCGGCGAACGAGCCGAGGTACTCCAGCTCCGCCGCCGAGTAGCGCCGCGGGGTCGTGGTGTTGAAGCTCAGCACGCCGAACACGCGGTCGCGGCTGCGGATCGGCAGGCCCAGGAAGGTGAGGATGCCGGCCGCGCGATCGCGCTCGCGGAGCGGGTTGCGCGGGTCGGCGGCGATGTCGGCCGCGAAGAGCGGCTCACCGGTGACGGCCACGCGCCCGGAGTAGCCGGAGCCGAGCGCGAGCGAGAAGTCGGGCGGCACCGGGCAGCCCGTCAGCGCGCCGACGCGCAGCGTGCGCGTGGTTGGATCGACGACCAGCACCTTGACGTGCGGCGTGCCGGCGATGCCGGCCGCCTCGTGCACGATCTGCTCGAGCGTCGCCCGGGGATCGAGGCCGGCCATGACGGTGCGTGCGGCGCGCAGCAGCGCGCCCAGCTCGTCGGCGCGGCGGACGGCGGCCGTGTGCACGCGGGCGCGGTCGATCGCGACCGCCGCCTGCCGCGCGAGCCCGGCCAGCAGCCGCACCTCGCGCTCGTCGTACACGTGCGGCTCCTCCCACGCCACGGAGACGACGCCCACGAGCGCGTCCTTGAACACGACCGGCACGGCGAGGATCGAGCGCACGCCCTGCCGTCGCACGACATCCCGCATCAGCTCACCGCCGGCCACCCGGTCGACGGCGTAGCCCGGCGGCTCGTCCTCGCGCCAGTCCGGCGTGAAGAACGGCGCGCGGCGGAGCGCGGCGGCGCCGATGGCGCCCTGGCCGGGCCTCAGCGTGAGCAGCGCCTCGACGGGGACGCCGCGGCTCACGCGCGGCACGAGCTGCTGCGAGGCGTCCAGCTCGAAGACGCCGCAGCGCTGCGCGCCGATGAGCGCGCGCGCGGAGTCGGCGACGGCCTCGAGCACCGTCGGCAGGTCCAGCGTCGACGTCAGCGTGGCCGTGACGTCGTGCAGCGCCGCCAGCTCGCCGGCGTGCGCCTCGGCCTGGCGAACGAGCCGCGCGTTCTCGGCGGCGAGCGCGATCTGTCCCGCGATGGCCGTGGCCATCTCGACGATCTTCGGCGCCCACTCTCCGCGCTCGCTGCGCACGAGCCGGAGGGACCCGATGGCGTCGTACGCGTGGCCGATCGGGACGACGAGCTCGACCCCGTCGCTCGTCGAGGCCACGCGCGCGGGCCGGGCGGTGTCCGCCAGCTCGATCTCGCAGCGCTCGGCGCCGAGCGCGGCCGCCGTGCGGTGCGCGATCTCCTCGAGCGCCGCCGGGAGATCGGCCGTCGAGGCGAGGGTCTGGGTCACCGCGAGCAGCATCTCCGCGCGCTCGACGTGCTCGCGCTCCTCCGCGAAGCGCAGCGCCGCGTGGATCGACGGACCGCCGGCGGCGGCCACCTCGCGCACGGCCGCGAGATGGCTGGCCGCGAACGGGCGGCGCCGGCGGAAGGCGGCGAGCAGACCGATCCGGATGCCGCCCGCGACTAGCGGCACCGCGAGCACGGAGCGGATGGACTCCTCGCCGAGCCAGGCCCGTCCGGCGGTGGGCGAGGCGGGGACGGCGGCCAGCGAGGGCGGCCGCCGCGTCGTCAGCCACTCGGTGAGGCGCCCGAAGGGACGATGGGCCAGCATGCCTGCGGTGGAGCCGCGCATGAAGCCGAGCGCCGCGTGCAGCTCCAGCTCGCTGCCGTCCAGACCGAGCAGCCAGATGGCGGCGGCGTCGGCCGACACCCGAGCCTTCGCGTCGGCCGCGAGGCGGCGCACAACGAGCTCGAGGTCGAGGATGTCCGGGGCCATGCCGCGGCCCCGACTATAACAGGCTAGACGGGGCCGAACCCGATGGCCGGACGGTCCTTCACGACGATCGGG
>Ga0137407_10002119_pt1 | contig 13058 bp, 9 predicted proteins | sample CZOMad2_2_16fung_FD_108410 | JGI IMG/M metagenome (GOLD analysis project Ga0137407, IMG submission 108410) | Vadose zone soil fungal communities from Angelo Coast Range Reserve, California, USA - CZOMad2_2_16fungal (Illumina Assembly) | ecosystem: Environmental > Terrestrial > Soil > Vadose zone...
GCGCAAGTTAACGTTACGCAGTTTCACAACCACGAATCACGTGACGGTCTTTACATTGATTCCGCATTCACCCAGAGCGCAACCGTCAATCTGACGCGCGACCTGAACTTCGACGGCACAATTGTTGGAAACGTTTACGCCCAGCCGCTTTACATCGAGGGCGGGCCCAGCGAGAAAGCGATGATCATTGTGGCGACGGAATCGAATAATGTGTACGCGCTTGATGCCCGCAATGGCACCATTATCTGGTGGCGAAACGTGGGCGATCCAGTATCCGGAAACGACCTCATATGCACCAAGCTTGATCCCATGGGCATCACTGGCACGCCCGTTGTGGATCTCGCTTCACGCGCGCTCTTTTTGGACGCAATGATTACGCCTGATGGCGGCACGACCAAGAAACACCTTGTTCTTTCCCTGAATGTGGACACAGGCGACATCAACTCCGGCTGGCCCGTTGACGTGGAGGCGACAGTCACATACAACGGCATAAATTTTGATCCATCGATTCAACAGCAGCGACCGGCACTCGGCATTGTGGGCAACATTCTTTATGTGGGCTATGGCAGTATGAGCGATTGTAGTCCTTTTCATGGCTGGCTTGTAGGCGTCCCGATAGACAATCCGGCCGGCGTGACAGCATGGGCTGCGGCCACCAACACACACGGAGGCGCGGTATGGGGAGTGGGCGGCATCGCTAGCGATGGGAAGAACCCGTTTGTTACCACTGGTAACACCTTCAGTCCCCCAGACTGGGAAGGTGGGGAAGCAGTGATTCGCTTCCAGCCCGGCCCGATCTTTAGTGGCTCGCCCGCCGATTACTGGGTGCCCGAAGACTGGCTCACGCTGGACACTTTCGACTGGGATTTGGGCAGCTCAGGCCCATTGCTAGTGGACGTGCGAGGCGCAACGCCTTCGCATCTCGTGGTCGCCTTGGGTAAGGACCTCAATATGTATCTGCTTAATCGAGACAACCTCGGCGGAATCAGTGCGCCCATAGCCGTATCTGTGGTTGCCAGCAGTACTATCATTCAGGCAGGCGTCACCTATCGGACGAAACAAAGCACCTTTGTCGCTCTACGTGCGAACAACGACGGCAACACGGTCCTGTCCGCTTTGCGCATTACTGCGACCAATCCGCCGACGATCGCCAGCGGTTGGGATGTGAATCGGGGAGCTGGCGGTTGCGGTTCTCCTTTTGTCACCTCTACTGATGGCACCAATAACATGATTGTATGGGTGGTCGGCACAGAGGATCATCAGACTGGAGGGGACCAGCGGCTACACGGTTATGATGGAGACACTGGAGCCGTTGTTTACGATGGCGGCGGGCCAAATGAACTGATGGCGGGGACACATTACTACAGCACCACCGGCATTGTGGCTCGGGGACGCATCTATGTCGCTGGAGACAATAAGGTGTATGCCCTCGCCGTGCCTACCCCTACTGCAAGGCATTCCCCTTCACCGAGGCCTCGACCAACTCCGGCACCGCGTCCGTAGCCTAGGATTTGAGCGGCTGTATCTAACCAATCGATGAAGCCAACGGCCCCATTACGAAACTGCTTCAGCGTGTTTGCGGCGACACCCTGCCGTGGCTTATCTCCGTCTCGTTAGACCTATGCGTATTGCGCTAATCCTTGCGCTAACCGCTGCATGCTTCAGCACAGCACTTGCGCGGCCGAGCAATTACTTTTACCGGGTCTCGCCTGCAGGCGCGTCACTCAAGGAGGAGTCTGCACTTAACGCGAAGCGGCCAGACTATCCCGTTGAGGCTCGGCGACAGCATCTCACCGGCAGCGGCCTATTTGCTCTACATATTCGGCCAGATGGCCACGTTCAGCGAGTCGAGGTTCTCAGGAGCATCGGACATAGTATCCTCGATCAGGTTGCCATCGCGGCTTTCCAGCAGTGGCGGTTTCGTCCACGGAGCATTTCTCTGGTGCGTGTGCCCATACGATATTCGATTGGTCCCATGCCACATGACGAGATCAGCCGCCACATACCTAGAGTATATGGCGATGGTGTTCAGGTAGATGTTTGCTTTACGCCACTCTGATGGGACGTAAGAGGTCTAACTAACCGCTCCAGCCAGCCGCTGGCCCGTCAAACTTGGAGTCCCGAAGCTTTTGAGTTAATGTTTTCTCCGGTGTGAAGCGGACAATTTCGACCGCAACCTGGGCTGAAATCTGTACGGCCTACGCATCCGGCATCGGATTGCGCGAGATTGCCCGCAACATGAACATTCCGGTCGTGACGTTTAACGCACGCGAAACAAAAAGCCGCCACGCGGTGAAGCGTGACGGCTGATTGTAAAATGCTGCCTGCTTGTTTGGAGTTCCCGCAGCTTTAGGGATTGTTGACCACTTGCGGCGCAGGATTGCTCGCTTCAAGCTGGTCGCTCACCTTCTGAATTTGCGCTGCCTGCTCTTTAAGTTGCGCCGTTAGCGCATCAATCCGTTTTTCTTGTTCTTGCACTTTGCGGTGTTCTTTGGTGTTCGAGATATGCCTAGGGCACAACGGTCAGGGTCAGATCATTGCCGTTGCCGCCTTCGTAGCTCGCTTGGAAGTTGTTGCCGTTGCTGGTGAAGACCGAGCCGTCAGACAGGTTACTGAACGTGCCGAAAATCGGATTCGCCGAGGTGTTGTTAATCACAGTGAAAACTGTGCCCACTGTGAGCGTGCCAGTGCCAACATCGACAAAGGTAAACGACGCGCCGCTGTTAATGGTCACACCGAGAGCGGTAATTTCCCCGGCGATGGGAGTACGCCGGTTCAATACGCATTGGTAGGTCGAGCGGGAGGTGAAGGTCAGAGCGCTGTTGATGGTGAGGATGCCGGGGGCAGTCGCACTTTTGCCGGCTAAGACGATTGCTCCCGAGCTGTGCCCTGTTCCGACCGTCACCGCGCCGGTGATTATGCCCAGGCCGCCGAGCGTGCCTTTGTTGACCTGCACAGCACCAGTGCCTGTGGCGGAGCCGGTTCTGTTTGTAACCAAGAGCGTGCCATTGCTAACCGTGGTGCCACCGGTGTAGGTGCTCGCCTTGCTCAGGGTTAGCTTGCCCCTACCAATTTTCGTGAGCGAGCCGCCGCCGGTGCCGCCGCCATTACCGCCATCCTGGATCTTCCCGGAAAAGGTCGTGCTCAGGTTGTTGTTGCCTACGGTCAGGTTGGTGGCTCCGAAGCTGCCATTGCCTCCGAGGAAGACAAGACCGCTGCCTTCGATCGAGCCGATCGTCACTGTCGCAAATGTGTCCTGGCTTATGTCCAGGACGCCATTGCCGAAAACCTCCACGCGCGCCGTGCCGCCCGTGGAACCACCAGCGAAGAAAATCAAACCGCCCGCGCCACGAAACGGAGGGAAAAAGTCCGCGCCACCGTTGGCGATAGCGTGGCGTTGCCCGCGGTCGAGCTTTCGCCGAACCCCACCTCGCCCCCCGTAAATTCGCCGCTGACCGCGCTACCATTGATGGTAAAGATGCCATCGCCCGCGGTCGGGGTGCCCGCAATATACGAATGCACAAAGAACACCCCGCCGAAGCCTGCCCCGCTGACCGGGGCGCCGTTAATGGTGAAGGTGCCATTGCCTGCGGTCGAGCTGTCGAAGAATTGTATGCCGCCGCCGGTTGCCCCGCTGACCGCGCCACCGTCATTCGTAAAGGTGCCGTTACCCGCGGTCGAGGTTTCATTGAACGCCATGCTGGCGCCGAATGCGAAGCCGGCCGAGCCACCGTTGTTGGTGAAGGTGCCATTGGCCGCGGTCGAGCTGCCGAAGAATGACATCGAGCCGACGTTGTTGAAAGCGGTCAGGCTCCCCGCGGTCGCGCTGTTCGCGAATATTATCTGTCCGACAGTGCCAGTGTCACTATCAACAGCAATCACAAAGTTCTGGGTGATTCCTGAATTGTTGGTGATGCCCACGCCGCTGATGGTCAACACGAACATGGGGCTAGCGGTGATCGTAAACGCGCTCGCGCCCGCGTTGAACACGATACCGTTGACCTCCGTATTGAGCGAGAGGGAGACGCCGATTATATTGGAGGACTCGAACGTTGCCGTATCTGTGGACCCATTGGGCGGGCCACCCGCAGTCCAGTTGCCCGCGGTATTCCAGTCCCCAGTGGCGGGACTTGCCAGCCATGTGGCGCTCCCGGCGTAGCTGCTGCTCGCTGTTGAAAGCAGGAGCATCAGAATGGCTGCGGCCGAGGGAAGGAAGGCCCGCGCACGGGAGAGCAGGGATGAAGGTGACGCTACGAGGGAGCGATGAAGCGATGTACGTGGTATTTTCATGGGCTTTTTTCTCTGTTAGTCGGCAAGCGCCAAAACGAGTTTGTTTCGCTGCGCACGGTTTGTTTTCAGTCTTTGTAGAGGTTGGATTGTTGAACTGCATTAACTGCAATCCAGTTCCGCGCGGAACCTTGGAATCATCCTCGCAGGCGCTTTAGAACAGCGACCTCATTTCGGCTGACTCGGGGCTCCAGTTGGATCTGGAAATCGCGCTAAAGGGCGTCTCAGCGAAGGTCCAGCCCCTGTGGCTTATTCAGCCGTGCCGAAGATTAGTTGAAACGTCGGATGACGTAATCGAAGAAGTTTCTAACCATCGTCGCGGCAATCTGTCGAGCTTCTGTATAGTCAGGTATCGCCTAATTTTCATGTAGGGTCTCGCCTTACACGCACAACGGAAAGAGGTTCATCGTTTTGTGTGGACCGTCACCCCAATGAGCGTCATACAATCCCAGATTGTTCGCCCGTTGGAATCATTCGGCGGTTTGAATCGTTCGCTGAGACGCAGCGCCCAACTCCAACCGGATTGGCTGAGGGATTCCCCGCAGCTTTACTGATCGTTGTTTGACCACTTGAGGCGCAGCTTTGCTTGCTTCAAGTCCGCCATCGAAGGGACTCGCTGCAGCGAGCCGGGCGCTCACCTTTTGGATTTGGGCTGCCTGTTCGTCGAGACGCGCCGTAACAGTCTGTAATCCCTTCTGCTGCTGGGCCACCGTGGATTTCAGTTCAGTGATTGTCGCTACCTGCTTCGCTGCCGTCGTTTCGAGGCGCCCGATCGTGGCTTGCTGTTCTTCAACCTTCCGATGCTCTTTAAGAAACTCGTTGAGCAACATCGCGTTGACCATGTCATAGCGTACGCTTTCGACCTCGCTTTTGTTATTACGGTCCACCAGATCGGGATTCACTTGTTCCACCTCCTCGGCGATGAGTCCCCACTGCGGACGGTGACTTGGATCAAGCTCGCCTTTTTATACTAAAGTAGAGTGTGCGGCTGTCGGAAACGCTGATAGAGTTGTCCTCGATTACGTCATCCGACGTTTCAACTTATCTTCGGCACGGCTGAATAAGCCGCAGGGGCTGGATCTTCGCTGAGACACCGCCTAACGCGATCTCCAGATCCAACTGGAGCCCCGAGTCAGCCGAAGTGAAGCTGCTTCTTCAAAGCGGCTTCGTGACGGAATGGTTCCTGGTTCCGTGCGGAACTGGATTGCAGTTAACGCAGTTCAACAATCCAACAGAAAATGAAAACAAAAAATATGACAACTCCACCCACAAAAAAATCAATTAACCGGTCGCCTTTGCGGCTTGGTTTCATTCTCATCACGCTCCTGCTCGCCTGCTTTGCCCTTTCACAGAGGGCGCAAGGCGTCGTGCCGCCGCCCCCCGGGGGCTATCCCAACTTCACCACTGCTGCGGGGGACCACGCCCTTCAGGCTCTCACCTTGGGCCTTGGGAACACAGCAATTGGTACGTTTTCGTTGTTTAGCGTCACCACCGGGAGCTTCAACACCGCTCTTGGCGCTGGAGCGCTTGACGTCAACACCGGAGACAACAATACGGCCACCGGTGCTGCAGCGCTTTTGCTCAACACCACGGGGACAGAAAACACGGCCAACGGAACTGCCGCACTTGAATTTAACGATACCGGCAGTCAAAACGTAGCGATCGGTGACGGTGTAATGTTTAACAACATCGTTGGCTCTTTCAACGTAGCGATGGGTGACTCAGCACTGAACAATGCCGACTCTGTTTTCAACACGGCTGTGGGCTTCAGCGCAGGACAAAACCTGGCCGCTGGCGGCGAGAACATTTACCTCGGCGATACCGCTGGTACCCTCGACTTCACAGGAGCCTCACCTGGGGACGAAGCCGGCGTCATACGCATCGGCAGCGTCTTTTCGGGTACCGCTGCCTGCTTTATCAACGGTATCGCCACGAACTCCCAGGTCTGGAACGGCGTCACCGTTTGTCAAGTTACTGTGAATGGATCCGGCCAGCTTGGCGTCGATTGTGTGAACCCGAACAACCCGGGTGCCACACCTGCGTCTCCTCAACGCCAAGTCATGCTGAATGACAAAGTTGAGAAGTTGCAAGCAACGGTCGCGCAGCAACAGAAACAAATCGAGACTCTCACAGCCAAGCTCGAAGAGCAGGCAGCGCAAATACAGAAGGTGAGCGCCCAGCTCGCCGCAGCGAGTCCGTCCTTTGGCGGACTTGAAGTGAACAAATTCGCCACAGGACGAATCCGCAGTGGCGGACGTGCATCGCAACTCGCCCTCAACGAGCAGTAAGGTAGTGGCGGTTCACCGAACCGCCGAGGCGATTAAAGGCCCGCCCTGAGCGAAGTCGAATGGGTCAATCGTCGCTACCAAAGACCGACGCGATCACGAATATCCCGGGAGCCCGCGTTCCCTTTGATCGTGACTTTGCCTTGACAAGTGTCTTCTCTTTCCAGTAACGAGAGTCATTAACTAGAGAAAGGTTTTCATGGTGATTCGTCGAATGCTTTTTTGTTTCGTTTTCGTAATGACGGGGTCGGTGGTCCTGGCTGACAGTTGGTCGCCGATCTCAATTGTGGATGCTCCTACCGCGCGCGCCGCGCACTCGGCCGTGTTTACGCGCATCGAGGGGACTGACCAGATGATTGTTTGGGGCGGACAGGATTCCCCAATGACTCCCTTCGCCAATACGGGAGCTCGCTGGAAACGCTCCACGAGTGTCTGGGCGGCCACGACGACAACTAACGCGCCCTCTGGGCGCGAAGGGCACCCGGCGGTTTGGACGGGACATGAGATGCTCATCTGGGGCGGAGATGACGGACTAAACTTTCTCAACACAGGTGGGCGTTACGATCCCGTGACCGATACCTGGCGGCCGACCTCTCTTACCGGAGCACCGGCGGGACGTTTCGGGCATTCGTTCATCTGGACTGGTGATCGGTTGATCGTGTGGGGTGGCGCGATCGGGTTCGGCGGCGACGTTAACACGGGCGCGATCTACGACCCCGTTGCGGATAGCTGGTCGCCGACCACAACGGTCGGCGCTCCGTCCGCCCGCGACGGCCAAGCCTCGATCTGGACGGGATCGCAGATGCTGATCTGGGGTGGCATCAGCCTTGGCAACTATGTGAATGACGGCGCGTTTTACGATCCGCGCACTGATGCGTGGACTCCGATCTCGACAACCAACGCCCCTTCGCCTCGTCTCTTCTTCGCGGCGGGCTGGGATAGCACCAACTTATTTATCTGGGGCGGCGTTGACTCGCGCTTCCGCCCATTGGCGAATGGGAAGCTTTACAACACGGTTACCGGTCTGTGGAGGACAATCACAACGACTAACGCCCCGACCCCACGACTGGGCGCAACCGTTGTCTGGTCGGGCAAAGAGTTCATCGTCTGGGGTGGCTCCGATGAGAACGGAAACCCCATCGGGACTGGAGCCAAATACAACCCCGCCACCAACAGGTGGACAACGATAACAACCACCGGCGCTCCCGCGCCGCGCTCAAGTCACACTGCGATCTGGAATGGCTCTGAAATGGTTATCTGGGGTGGCTCAGGCGAGTGTTGTAATAACTGGTTCAATGATGGCTTCGCGTATAGGCCGTGAGCCTCGGAAACGTTAAGCTAGGCTTACCCCCAACTACAGGTTCCAGCTCTGTTGAGAACGAAAACGACGCAGCGAGTCCGTCCGTTGGCGGGCTTGAAGCAAGGAAATCCTGACCGGAAAATCGGTCCTCAACAATAAGTAAGGTAGTCGCGGTTCATTGAACCGCCGAGGCGATTGAAGGCCTGCCCTGAGCGAAGTCGGATGGGTCAAGCGCCGCACTAAACGCCCATGGTATCACGAATGTTTGGGAGCGCGCGTAGCTCGCGTGTGATTTTTGTTCTTGCCAAGCTGGCGAGATTTTGGCAAGACTTGCAGAAACCAAGGTTTTGAATCCGGGAGAGAGCGCACCTCCCGACAGCTTCTTTCCCTTTTTCAGACCGGCAGTAGCAGAATTAACCAATCGGGGGGATGGAAAGGCTTGTTTGATGAAAACGAAAACTTCACTCAAAACACATTCGATGAACCGCTCGTTTCGCCATTGCGGGAGGGTCATGGGGCTGTTCAGTGCGCTGGCGCTTATCTGGGTTGCGCTTTTGCCGGCGGTTCGCGCGGTGGACCCACCACCGGACGGAGGTTATCCCAACGGCAACACTGCCGAAGGTACTGATGCGCTTTTCAGTGTTACGACAGGTTTTGACAATGCGGCGCTGGGTTTTAATGCCCTTTATAGTGTGACCACCGGCAGCGCGAATACCGCCACCGGCTGGACGGCGCTGCAAAATAACACGACTGGCTTTAATAACACGGCGAATGGTTCTAACTCGCTCGCACGTAACACTACTGGGATAAACAATACTGCGACGGGTGAGGGGGCTCTGTTTCTCAATACCACCGGGAGCCAAAACGCTGCCGACGGTGTCTTTGCCCTTGGCAATAATACTGACGCGTCCCAGAACACAGCCACTGGGTTTGAAGCCCTCATTTTCAATACAACCGGCGCGAGCAATACGTCCGTCGGCTACAACTCGCTTTTGAACAACACCACTGGAAGCAACAACATTGCCTTGGGAGCCTCAGCCGGCATGAACCTCACTACAGGCAATTTCAACATCGACATCGGCAACCCTGGCGTGGCGAGCGAATCCCGGGCGATCCGCATTGGCACGACAGGGACACATGCAAGAACGTTTATAGCGGGCATCTCGGGGGCAACTGTCCCTGATGGAGTAGGAGTAATCGTCGGGGCCAACGGTAAGCTCGGTACGGTCGTCTCCTCCGCGCGTTTCAAGCACGAGATCAAACCAATGGACGAAGCGAGTGAAGCGATTCTCGCACTGAAACCCGTGACGTTCCGCTACAATCGCGCGGTAGACCCCGAGGGCATCCCTCAGTTTGGCCTGGTGGCTGAGGAGGTGGCAAAAGTGAATCCAGATCTGGTAGCTCGCGATGATGATGGCAAGCCTTACAGTGTGCGCTATGAAGCGGTGAACGCGATGTTGCTCAACGAGTTTCTCAAAGAGCACCGCAAGGTTGAGGAACTAGAAGCGAGGATGGCACACCAGCAAAAGCAAATTGAAGCGCTTACCGCGGGCTTGCAGAAGGTGAGCGTGCAAGTCGAGATGAGCAAACCAGCACTGCAAACGGCCCTAAACAATCAGTAACGCTTCCCGGCAACGCCCGCTCACGGTTCTTTAAACTCGTCCTTGCGCGCGTGCGTTTGGATCACGTTGCCAGCGGCATCGTAAACGCGAATCACTGCGTGAGGTGAACGGCTGTAAAACTCGGCATAGTCGATTGCGTTGCTGGTTGCGTTCGGTTCGCCGTACCACAACCGACCGAATGGGAAGGCATCAGAAGTTAGATCAAATCCGCGTTTGTCTTTGCGCGGTCTGACTTCGTAAGAGTGCATCAGTCTACAGCGTCAGAAGACAATATTTTAGTCGCACGGGCATTCAGTCGTCCTAATCCGTGTTAGACGGCCCGGACTACGGAAAAGATTGTGGAACGAGGCGAGGAGTAGATAAACTCGCTCGGAAGCATCCACCTCATCAGCGCGCAATCTTCACTCGGATAAATCTTGGCCGATAACTGTCGACGTTCGCAAGCAGATCGTGGAAATCGAAGCTGTTTACGTCGTACGAAATGAGCAGACGACCCTGCGCGTCGGTAAACTCCGGGTGGACGTGGGCATCATAGGTAAACAGGCCGTGCCGGCTCTCTGGTGTCCAATAGACATGCGTCCGATTCGCGAACGGACCCGCTGGGTTGTTCGATGAATACATGACTAACTCCGCGCTGAAGGCCACTAGCGAATCCATCGTGAAAAGGACAAACCGATTCCCGACCTTTGCCACTCCAAAGCCATTGCCAACTCCTCTCAGCAGACGGGCCGACGCCGCCGGGTCCGATGACCAACCTGTTCCGGTGTAAAATTCCCAGACGCCAAGCACGTTCCCGGACGTCGCCCTGGCAATGTGCAGGTACTTCTCAGTCCCACTTACGTCTTCAGTCCCATAAATATAGGTGTAACCACTCTCCTCCAGCAGGGCCGCCCCGTACATCACGCTGTTCTCACCATGGGTCGGCACCACATTCTCAAGCGTTAGATCAGGCAGAACGAACGACGCGATCGCGTTGCCGACCCACTGGAAGTCGAAGCCGCCGGGGCCTGTCCGGATAAACTCCATAACGAACACGCGGAGCCGGTCGCCTTCGACCGTCATGTCCCCCACCCAGTACCACGAGTTTTGGTCAATTGGAATGATTAACGACGTCGGAGATTGGGCCGTTCCGCCATGCAAGGTCTGGATGAGTGCACCGTTGTCCTGAACAATCATCGAGTTGTTAATGAACGCCTGGCCCGGCGGCCGCGACCCGTCACTATTTACAAACCCAAGAAACGTGTCGGAGAAATCCCAAACCACGCGCCCATCCGGCAACACCACCGACAAAGCACCATCGGCTCCCGTCCAATCATCCAGCAGCGTGTTATTGTTGCCATACAACTCGAACATCGCTTGGAACGCGTTGTCCGGCGTAACGTTCACCGCGGGCGCTGGCGCCTGGGCCAGAGCAGTCGAACTAGCGGCGAGACACGCCAGCGAGACCAGAAAGCCACCTCGCTGAAACAGGTGCCGCGCAAACGCATTCAAGAACGCAAATCGAGACGAGGAGTTTGTCTTCATAAAAAGGTGATTTAGTGCCCCGCGGCAAAGAAAGCAAGCCTTACAGTGTGCGCTACAAAGCGGTGAACACGATTTGCTCAACGAGTTTCCCAAAGAGCACCGGACAGTGGAAGAGCTAAAGAAAGGAATTGCGGCGCTCACTGCGACCGTAAAAGAGCGGGCCTCGCAAATCCAGAAGGTCAGCGCAGAGGCTCGTGGCAGAGGAGGTGGAAGAGGTAGATCCTGATCTGGTTGCCCGCGATGATGAGGGCAGACCTTACAGCGTTCGCTACGAAGCGGTGAACGCGATGTTGCTGAACGAGTTCCTCAAAGAACACTCCACCGTGCAGGAGCAACAGAAAGAAATTGACGCCCTTAAGGCGCAACTAAAAGAGCAAGCGGCGCTAATTCAAAAAGTGAGTGCAAGGGTTGAAGCGAGTAACCCCGCACTGCAAACGGTCGTCCTCAACAATCAGTAAAACTGCCGAACCCAACAAAGCAACCGCATTTACTGGATCAAATTCGGCAGTTGATGCCCCCACAATGTAGGGGTTACGGGATCGAGTGACCCCTGTTGGTCTGCACCGATTGCAGGTCCGGCCGATCCACCACGCCACTTAGATTGATATCGTCGCGGAAGTTGCTGGAAGTGACCGGCTGGTTTTTGTCCGTCTGAATCTGTTGCTGATCCGGCCTGTCAACGATACGATTGGCGTTCACATCGGCTGTTAGGAAACCAAACGGAACATCCCCATGTGGCAAGCCGTCGCCGTTGATGTTTTGCACACGTAGCGTGACCACTTCCGCGCTGGTCACCCCAGTCAGTTGCGCAGTCATGCTGTTTCCACTGAAGGAGATCGTACCAACGGTGGCGGTACCACTTAAGACCGTAACCTCACCCGAAGTGACCGGCGCGTCGAACGTGAAGACAGCATTGTAAGTGCTCGAGCTTCGGTCTTCTACGCCTGAGGTACCAGTCAGCGGCATCGCGATGTCAAATGTACCGGCCGCGCCATGAGTCAGGCGTGACGCCGCGCTAAGCAGAGTGAGGCCAGAGGTAGTAGGAGCGACGCGAACGTAATAAACGTCTTCTTCGTGCTGGCCCCTGTTCGCGTTGAAGTTGAAGGTGGCGGAATACGCCACATTACCTCCGCCATTGTCCGAGACAATGGTGATATAATCGCCTATCTTGCTTTGGTTCGGATAGCCTTCGAAAGGATTAAACGCGTCGCTGACCGCCACGTTAGCCGCCCATGTGACGCCGCCGTCGGTGCTCCAGGAATAGAATAACTGGGAATCGGTGTTATTAGCTGCGTTGCGAGTGTCGTACCAGACGGAGTCGATGCGGCCATTTGGCGCTACAGACACTGTGCCGAACCAGTGCCACTTGCTAGGATTTACCGGGTCGTCATTGATCCGGCGAGGCGCGCTGAAGGTCGAGCCGCCATCTGTGCTGCGCACAAACATCACGTCGGTTGTGCTTCGCCCGGGGGGTACCACGCTGGCCAGCATGTAAATATTATTGTTCGTGGCGGTGCCAGAACGATCGATGGCCAGGAATACCATGCCATCCAGTCCTGCCGGATTGATTCCACCACTACCGATGAAACCACCCATGTTGACGGAGGTGGTTCGGTCAAAGGTCGGCATCTGGCCACCGTTCTGCGCATTGCTTGAGCGCACACAATTAAAGTTGCTGAATCCTTCGCCACCGATAAAGAGGTTGCCATTGGTGTCTACGTCGAGCGTTCCCAGGTCAGTCCCGCCAGGAACAACGATGGGAACCTGCCAGGTGACCCCGCCATTGGTAGAGCGTTGGAATTCCACGCCGCCCCCGCTACAGTTAATGCCGTCATCTGACTGGTATTGGAAGCCATGTCCAGGGCCATTGGTCTTATCGATGGTGAACCACTGCTTGTCGCCTCCGCCGGCGCCTCTTTCGCCCGAAAGTAAAGTCCAGGATTGGCCACCGTTTGTCGAGCGCCACAAGTCGTCGCAAAAAAAGGACAGGTTAACGTCCGACTGAAGACTGAGGTAGAAAAACTGACCGATCTCGTTGGA
>Ga0137407_10002120_pt1 | contig 13053 bp, 9 predicted proteins | sample CZOMad2_2_16fung_FD_108410 | JGI IMG/M metagenome (GOLD analysis project Ga0137407, IMG submission 108410) | Vadose zone soil fungal communities from Angelo Coast Range Reserve, California, USA - CZOMad2_2_16fungal (Illumina Assembly) | ecosystem: Environmental > Terrestrial > Soil > Vadose zone...
GCGCGACGGCGAGGCGACATCTTTCGGGCGAGGTACTCCTCGCGCGTTTCCCCGAGCAGGATGGCCTGCCCACCTCCACGTAGGAACTCCCCGAGTCGAGGTTCGATGGCGAGATCACTGATCGCCGGCAGCAGCACTGCGTGGGCATTGCGGAGGATCTCGCTATTGAGTGCATTCATCGTTCAGTCCTTCATGAGACGTGGGCAGGCGTACGAGTGTCGCTACTCGTGCTCGAACGATTCTGCCGTGCGTCAGGCGTGGAGTGGCTTCGCCACCCGCTTCACTACCCGATCGATGCTTGAATTCAGGGGCACGGATCAGCTCTCTTGAATCAGTACTTGTAGGTTACCGAAAGCCCGAACATGCGCGGCGGAGAATAGTGGGTCAACACGAAGCCTCGTGCCGTCTGTCCTATTGTGACGAAGTTATACGCATCACCATAAATCGTCAAGTTGTCACGTGATCATACGATGCTGCAGTTGCTCACTTGGATAATGATCGAGAATGATTTCGGCTTCCGATATCGCCCTACCCCAGTGACGTGTGGGCTTTTTGTATGGATTTCCAAGTCGACAAAACAGTCGTTCGGCAAAAAGCTCCTTGCGTCTAGTCCCTGAAATACGTATAACTCGCCAATCGAAGGGAGGATTCCAGTGAGTCGAGTTCTTTACCTGTACGGCGGCTGGCCCGGCCACTCGCCTCACGAAATTGCACGTTGGGCGCGAGTGCTCTTTCAGGAACTCCGCTTTGAGGTCGAGGAATCCAACGACATCTTTACACTAGACCGTGACCTCACGGGCTACGACTTGATCGTCATCGGTTGGAACAACGCCGTGACGACGGAGACACTGACGACGGCGCAGGAGGATCAGCTCTGCCGTGCAGTAGAGGCGGGCACCGGGCTCGCAGGCTGGCACGGCGCCGGAGCCAGCTTCCGATCGAGCCTGCGCTACAACTGGCTGTTGGGCGGGTCCTTCGTGGGTCATCCGGCCGGCGAAGGGGTACCGCATCCGTATACGGTGAATATCACTGATCGCATGCACGAAGTGACCGCAGACGTGCACGACTTCGAAGTGCGCTCCGAGCAGTACTGCATGATGGTCGACCCAAACATCCATGTGCTCGCGGAAACGACCTTTGATGGCAACCCGTTCCCGTGGCTGGCCGGAACGAAGAGCCCCGTGGCCTGGGTACGGACTTGGGGCCGTGGTCGGGTCTTCTACCACTCCGTCGGTCACACCATCGACAATTTGGCGGACCAGAATATTCGGGCGCTGACGAAGCAAGGTCTTCAGTGGGCGGTACGGCGCCGGCAACTGGGCGGTCGATTCTACAAGGTGCCGATGAAGGGTGACTGGACACGGTGAAACGGCGCGCCTGCGCCTCCAGCAGAATATCGTTTAAGGAGAGCCAACATGCCACGACTGACGGGTGGACAAATCATCGCTCGCACGCTCAAAGACTACGGGGTCGAGTTTGTAGCGGGTATTCCGGGGCACGGCATCTGGACGCTGGCCGACGCGTTCCTGGACAAGGAATACGGCATCAGGTTCATCCAAGTCTTTCACGAGCAAAGTGCCGTTCATATGGCCGATGGTTACTACCGCGTGAGCGGAAAGCCGATGGCCGCCGTCACGTCGATCGGCGCTGGCGCCAGCAATACCGTGATAGGCCTCGGTACAGCGTTCACGGACTCCACCAGCCTGATGCTCATCACCGGCGGGCCACCCACGCACATGCGCGGTCACGGCTACTGCAGGAGCTGGAGCGGTACACCGACAACGACTTTCCGAAGATCGCCGAGGCGGTCAGCAAGCGCCACTGGGTGGCCACGCGGGTCGAGGAGCTGCCGTTCATCATGCATCGCGCGTGGAGCGCCATGATGACCGGCCGTCCTGGGCCCGTGCACATTGAAGTCCCCATGGACGTACAGGCTGAGGCAGCGGATGTGACGCTGCACCCGATCGCAAGCCGCCTGCCCATCGGGAAGATGTACCCAAGTCCGGAGGCCATCCAACGGGCCACCGACCTGCTCCGCAGCGCGCGGCGCCCGGTGATGGTGATCGGCGGTGGCGTCATTACGGCGCGTGCGACCGATGAGGTCTTCGCCCTGGCGACCCAGTGGAAGGTTCCCGTCGTGACCACTTGGAACGGTAAGAGCGGCTTTCCAGAGGATCATGAACTCTTCGGTGGCAGCGTTGGCCAGACCGGCACGCCGTGCGGCAATAAGCTCGCTTCCAACGCGGACGTGGTCATCGCAGTCGGGTGTCGGTTCACGGACTGGTCCTCGTCGAGCTATGCGAAGGGAATTACCTTCTCGATCCCGCCGGCACGCCTGATCCACATAGACGTGGACCCGCACGAAATCGGCAAGAACTACCCGGCGGATGTCGGTATCGTCGCCGACGCGAAACATGCCGTGGCGCAGCTGGTGGCTGCTCTCAAAGGATTGACCGTCGATCGGTCTGCCTATCTCGCAGAACTGGGCCAGCTGAAGGCCGAGTGGGAGAAGCAGCTTGCGTCGCGTCGCGACACGGACCGGTTCCCCTTCACCTCACAGCGACCGCTCGGTGCCCTTCGAAAGGTATGCCCGCGCGACACGATCTTCGTGGTGGGCTCCGGTAACACCCAGGGCGCCGCCAAACAGACGCTCCCGGTTTATCTCCCGCGAACCCATTTAACGTCCGGCGGTTTCTCGACGATGGGCTGGGCAGTTCCGGCGGCCATCGGTGCGAAGCTTGCGGCGCCGAAGCAGCCGGTGGTATGCGTGCTGGGCGACGGCGATTTCCTGATGACGTCCCAGGAAATTGCGGTCTGCGTTACGAACAATATTCCCGTGGTATTCGTCATCCAGAACAATGCCGGCTACATGTCGATCCGCGGCGGTCAGCGCAAGCTGATGGATCGGCACGTCGGAACGGAGTTCAACAAGCCGGACGGTACGCCCTATAGCCCGGACTACAAAGCGATCGGACAGGCCTTCGGCCTCAAGTCGTACCGAGTGGAACGCCCCCAGGATCTCGAGAATATTCTTCAGGAAGCGATTTCTGCCAATGAGCCGGTGCTCGTCGAAGTGCCGACGGATCGTGACGCGGCGGGCCCGTGGGTCCCGGGCTGGTGGGACTTCCCGATCCCGGCGTATATCACGGACGAGCGGCAGGAGGAGTACGCGACGACCCGGCGCTCCGAGCAGCATCTTTAATCGGCGCGGCCGAACACCCCTCTCGACAACTCGGCACCATGACAAACCTTGCTGGTCGGAAGGCGTCGACGATCGAATGCGATATCGCCGTGATCGGATCCGGCATGGGCGGCTCTTCTGTCGCCCACCGACTCCGAGATTCCGGCCTGCGAGTTGTGGTGGTTGAACGAGGTGACCGGCTCCCGCGGGAAGATGCCAACTGGAATGCCGAGGAGGTTTTCGGCGCGCGTCGCTATCACAACGCGGAGTCCTGGATCGACGGGCATACCGGCAAGAGCTTCTCGCCCGGTGTCTTTTACTACGTCGGCGGCAATACCAAGTTCTTCGGCGCAATGCTGCCCCGTTTTCGCGAGCGGGATTTCGGAGAGATCAGCCATTTCGAAGGTGTTTCTCGGGCGTGGCCTTTTCCGTACTCTTTCCTCGAGCCGTGGTACACGGCGGCGGAACAGGTGTTTCGGGTACACGGCTCCGCGGACGGCGATCCGACCGAGCCGCCACGATCCCAACCGTATCCCTTCCCGGCATTACTTCATGACTCAGCGTTGCTGCCGCTCGCGGACAGCCTGCGCAAGTCCGGGCTGCGACCGTTTGTGATGCCGGCCGGAGTCGACTACGGCGCGGGCGGCGGCTGCATTCTCTGCTCCACCTGTGACGGCTACCCCTGCAAGATCGACGCGAAGTGCGATGCGGAGATGCGGGCGCTCCGACCGGCGCTCGCGAATGGTAAGACCGATCTCCTGGCCAATACGTTCATTGATCGGCTCGAGACCTCGGTCGACGGCCGGATCCTAATCGCTGCTACCGGAATTCGTAAGGGCGGATCCATCAAGAGTGGCGAGCCGATTCGGATCCAGGCCAAGCACTTCGTTCTCGCGTGCGGCGCCGTAAACACTGCCGCCCTCCTTCTGAAGTCGGCGAACTCCCAGCATCCCAATGGAATCGGCAACGGATCCGATCTCGTGGGGCGCAACTACATGGTGCACAACAGCACTTTCATGTTGGCGGTGGATCCTCGTCGAAGGAACGACGTTGCTTTCCAGAAAACCCTGGCCCTGAACGATTGGTACCTGGGTTCAGCCGCCAGTGGCTTCCCCCTGGGCAATGTTCAAATGTTGGGGAAGATCCGAGCACCCATGGTACGCGGAATGTACCCTTGGCTGCCGACCGCAATCGCCCGCTACATTACGGACCATTCCGTGGATCTGTACCTGACGTCGGAGGACCTGCCCGACCGGGAGAACCGCGTCACATTCGACCGTGAGCGGAACACCATTAAGGTCTTCTGGCGGCCAAACAATCTGCGCGCCCCGCTCGAGCTCGTACAGGCCACTAAGAAGGCGCTTCATACCGCAGGTTACCCAGTAGTCTTTACGCAGCGGATGGGAATCGCCACCAATTCCCACCAGTGTGGCACGGCACTCATGGGGCACGACCAGGCTTCAAGCGTCGTGAACGTGGCGGGCCATTTACACGAGGTGGACAACGTGTGGCTGGCCGACAGCTCGCCTTTCCCATCATCGGCTGCCGTCAATCCGGCGCTGACGATCGCGGCAAATGCGATGCGGGTCGCCGAGAATCTGCGACAGGCGATCACATCCAAGCAGTAGGGGCATTTACGACGTTATTTCGATTCGGTTTCCGTCCGCGTCGAGCACGACGCTCTCGTAATAACCGTCGCCGGTGCGCCTGGGGCCGTCGAGCACCGGATATCCGTCGTCCTTCAGCCGTTGTGTAAGCTGGTCTACGAGCGAATCCGATCCCACGGCGACGGCGAAATGCGTCAGCCCCATGCGCTGGGCGCCCGCTTCGATCCGCACCGGGTGCAGGGTGGTCGTCGACATGAGTTCGATACGCGCTCCGCCCGACAGCGTGAGGAACACGGACTCGAATCCCTTCTTGCTGTTGATGTAGGGCGCCCCGGGTGTCGCTGCGAAGTAGCGTCTGTAAAAGTCTACGCTGCGTTTAAGATCATCCGTCCACAGTGCAATGTGTTCAATCCGCATCGATAATCTCCCCTGCCGTTCTAGGTTAACCGTATAACTATCAAAAAGCTAGCCCTCGTGTCCGGAAAATTTCGCTGCCAAGCGCATGACTCCGCATCGCCGGCGACGGTACCTGTCCGCGGACAGTGACGCTGACAGCGGCGCAGCGCGGACGTTGTAGAGTTGGAAATCGGCCTCTCGCCGGCTCGCTGAGTGTGTCTAGTAGCGTGTAAGATTCGGCTCGCTCCGTTGACTGGCGCGTTCGACCTGATCGGGGAATTTCAAGGTGGCTACCAAGAAGACCAGAAATGTTTCGATGAAGGATGTCGCCCGGGCTGCAGGCGTCTCGCAGCCGGCCGTGTCATATGCTTATAACCGGCCGTCCAAGATTTCGGAGGCACAGCGAAATCAGATATTCGCGATCGCCCGTAAGATTGGTTATCCCGGACCGAACGCCCTTGGCCGCAGTCTCCGATCCGGAAAAGTCGGTGCGATTGGAGTGATGATGATGGACAAGCTGTCCCTCGCGTTCGACGATCCGGCGATGAATGCCCTCCTGAAGGGGATCGGGCAGAGCGGCGAATTCGAGGACATGGCGCTGACGCTCTTCCCGCTGCGCCATCGCGGCCCGCTGCCGGAGTCGGGTCCGGAGGAACACCCTTCGTTGGCGGTACGCGGCCTGGTGGACGGACTCATCATCACGACGTTACCGGACAATCACCCGATAATCGCAAACGTAATGGATCGGCGGATTCCCTTCGTGGTCGTCGATTCGCCGAAGATCAAAACAGCGAACTTTGTCGGCATCGACGACTACGCAGCTGCCCAGACACAGCTGCGGCACCTGATTGACCTCGGGCACCGAAAGATCGGCGTGCTGATCGACCGATTGAATCCTGACGGTCATTCAGGGTACGTAACGCGCGAGAGATTCATGAAATCGAAGGAAGCGGTCGTTCGCGATCGGCTGCGCGGCTATGTAGATGCGGCGGCCGACATCGGTCTGGATTTCGCCAGCTTGCGCATATACGAAGCGGGCGCGCTGGGGCTCACCGCGGGCCAAGCCGCGGCGTTCAACCTCCTCACTTCCGCCAAGATCACAGCGGTCGTGGCGACATCCGACGTGATGGCCCTTGCCTGCATGGAGGCGGCACAAGACCTCGACATCGAGGTACCGCGAAAGCTGTCGATCGTTGGATTCGATGATATCCCCGAAGCGGTACAGGCCGGACTCACGACCATCCGACAGCCGATGGTGGAGAAAGGCATCGTGGCAGCGAAGATGATAATCGCCATCGTGAACGGCTCCGACCAAACCGTTGAGCCGAAGCGCAAGCTGTTCGCCACTCGACTTGTCATTCGCCGTTCTACGGCTGCGATCTGACGGGATGTCACTTCAGCCGTGGCCCTCCTCGCCGCGCTCCTTCTCCGCACCTAACGATGATGCTGCAAGGTGCTCGGTGATAACCGCCAATTATCGCAAGCAGAGACGCTTGCATTTAGTCAGGCTATAACGGTCGCGGGCCGTACGGTCGATGTGTTACTTCTGCTGCACGGCCGCCTCGGCGCTGGCCTTGGCATCTGCGCGCGCCGTCTTGTAGTCGGCTTGCGCCTGGTCCTTACACGCCTTTTGAGCATCGCCGCTCTGAGATTCGCAAGTCGCCAGGGCCACTTTGCGGTTGCCATCGGCTTTTGCGATGACCACATTGTAGGTTTGGTGTGAGGCGTCGTTGTTGAATTTGATTTCCTGGTCATTGACCTTCTCGTACGATTTATCCAGCGCCCTCTGCGCGCGGACTTCGCTCTTCGTCACCTCGTTGCTCGCCTTCTGCTCGGCGTTGGCTACGTCCTTCGACACATCTTCCGGCGACTTCGACTTGTTGCAGCCGGCTAACGCCAGAGCAGCGACCACGAAAATCGGCATCAGGTATTCACGCATGCAATTTCCTCTTGTTGTAGGTACGCGATCTGGCCGCGCATTGGGGGTGCCTCCTGAGCGCTTGATCCTCAGCCGACCATTACGCAAGCAGCAAACGGCCTGCCAGATCCATGCAGTGATATTAGCGCAACTTATATAGCTCTTGATAAAAAATCATTGGCTAGTCGGACCCGGACGGCCCTAACCTCAAGTCTCATTCAAAGCCCTAGAAGATGAGCCACGCGTCCAGTACAGGAGTTAGCTGCTCCGGGGATGCGGGAGTGGCCAGGAAAAACGGCGCATATCGCACCGGTACGTCAGGGCTACGAAATTGTTCGGTTGGGATAGAAAAGCCTTGGGGTGTGTTCTCCAGCGAAACCACGCGGTCGCACAGACTCCTCCCGGGATTTGAGATTCAAAAAAACATTAACTCTAAGCGACAGGGGTAACAACGTATGCATCCGATTCGACAGGGCGGCTTGGGAATGACCAGCGCGGGTAGCGCATCAGGCTCCTGCCAACTCATGGGCCGCTCCGGCGCCCGAGTAATGCATACGGCGGTTGCGAGCGCAGTCAGCCTTGCGCTGAGCATGGCGAGTGCCAAGGCGCAGGAGGCAACGGCCCCTGCACCGCGGGATGAGTCGGTGGGGTTGCAGGAAATTACGGTCACGGCGCAGCGCCGTGCCCAGACGGCCCAGGACATTCCCTACAACATCAGTGTGGTCGCCGGCGATTCGTTGGGCGGACCCAGCATCGATGATGCCTCCGACTTGGCCAAGCTCGTTCCCGGACTCCTGACCGTCGATTCGGGACCTGCGGCGCGCGGCGGCAACAACAACTTTACCTTGCGTGGTCTGCGTACCGACAATCCAAGTGGTGCCGATACGCCCAACCAAACCATCTCCCCCGTCTCGACCTACTTCGGGGAGACCCCGGTGTTCATTCCGCTCATTCTGCGGGATCTTGACCACGTCGAGGTGCTGAAAGGTCCTCAAGGGACGTTGTACGGCTCAGGCGCTGAAGCCGGCACCATTCGTTTCATCCCCAACAGGCCAGATTTCGATAAATTCACGGCGGACGCCACGGCAGGGGTTGGCAACACCGAGCACAGCGGTGGGTCGTTGAACGAGCGCGTCGACGGTGTTCTGAATCTACCCGTCACTTCGGACTTCGCGGTGCGCTTGGCGGCAGGCTATGAGCATTTGGCGGGATTTATCCAAGACGTGAGTCTTGCGGAACTCAATTCTTCGGGCATCCCCGTTCCCAGCGTCGCGTCCGATCCGACGAGTGGGTTCAAGCTCAGGCCACCCCTGCAAGATGCCAATGGGTCCGGTCAGTCCTACGCTCGAACCTCGCTTCGTTGGAAACCCACTGATGGCGTGGATATCGAGGCGATGTATTTGCATCAAAAGACTAATGTGCATGACTGCCAGTGCAGCAATCCCAACTGGCCCGGCGGCACGCAGAATCTCAGTGGCTACACCGGTCCCATCCCGCCGTATGCGAACGCGGCCTACACCATCCCAGCAGGAGGGCCCTATAGGAACACGAATCTGCTTCAGCAGCCTTACGGCAACCTGGCTGATCTTGGGAGTCTGGTGGCGAGCGTTGACGTTGGATTTGCGACGGCTTCGTCCACGACTTCGTTCTACGATTCTCGCACCAATACGGTGCTGGACTCGACGTACCAGTGGGATATCCCGGGCGGCACGAATTTTCTAACCGTCTACGGGAACTATCCGCGACCCATCGCTACCATCGTAGATGGTCTGCAGGACAAGTCCTGGATTCAGGAGTTCCGGCTCGTCTCGAACGGGACACACCTGTTTGATTATGTCGTGGGAGGCTACTTCCAGCACCAGACAGGCGTCTCGATATTCAATCAATACATCCTTGGGTTGACGGAATTCGATTCCACCATGGGACTCCCTCCGTTACCCAACCCTCAAGCGGGAGATACGGTGGTGTACAGTGACACGGTGACGACCTTCACCGATCGCGCCCTGTTCGGAGAATTGACTTGGCATGTCACCTCCGCGTGGCAAATCACCGGCGGAACGCGCCTCTTTTCACAGAGCTTTGACGAAAGTTCAACTACCGATGCTCCCAAGTGCGGTTTCGCATGCGGTAACGCTCTCGGCGGATCATCGGTAAACAACACCCAGAGCGCGCACAGGCCGCTGTACAAACTCAATACGTCGTACGATATCGACAAAGATACGAAGCTTTATGCCACCTTCTCCGAGGGCTTTCGCCGTGGAGGGGCGACGGGTCTGGCGGTGGTGGGGTCCTTTGCCTCCGAGGCGCAGTACTCCACCTTCAAGCCCGACTTGGTCAAGAACTATGAGGCGGGCATCAAGGGCGATCTGGGTCACGATCGATTCCGGTATGTGGCGGATGTCTTTTTCATCGATCTGCTGAACTTCCAATTCGACAGCTACTCTCCCTCGGGCAGTCCGGCCGTCTACAATGGCTCGACCGCAAAATCGAAGGGGTTGGAGCTGCAAGTGGACGCGCGAATCACCAGTCAGCTCTCTGGGACATTCAGCTATACCTACACGGACGCGGCGGTTTCGAATTCGACCAATATCTACGACTTGCCCCCCTTTGCGGGTGCGGGAAGCGGCGGTCCTGTGCTTGCGCCGATTCTCGCGGTGCAGATTCCCGCGGGCACTCGGCTCCCAGGCGTGCCCAAGAATGTCTTTAATGTGGGACTCGACTACAAAATGCCGATCAGCGGTGATTGGGCACTCGACTATCGCGCTAACGGCATTTACCGTACCAGTGCCCCCGGCGCCATCCCCGGCATTTTCCTGTCCAATTGGACGATCCCGTCCTCTAAGATCATTGACGCGAATGTGACCTTGGAAAAGGGCAAGCGATGGGGCTTAGAGATGTACGGTACGAATCTGACCAGTGACCCCGGCTACACGGGTGCGACCGGGCAACAGGGATCGCCGGTGAATACCTTTGAAAATCGGGTCGTGACTCGGCCGCGCACTGTTGGGCTGCTGATCCACTATCATTTTGAATGAGGCCACTGATGTGATCGTGTGGCGTGAATGGGATCGCGAGGAGCATCGTGTGTATCTCAGGATGGGAATACCCCTTGTCGGTGGAACGACGTTCAGCATTTCCTAAACATGGTTGCTATCGACAAGGTGGTGAATTCGTCGTCGTCCCCCGCTGGGGCGGCCGAGATCCATTGCCTTCAAGGGTTGCTGGGGGCGCGGAAGGTCGCGGAAGCGCGCGAGCGTTGCACACGGCTTTTGCTCGCCCATCCTGTCGACCCCCAGGTCCTCGTGCTGGCGGCCGAAATCGCTCTACTGACGGGCGATGTGAGAGAGTGCCAAGCCCATCTGCAGGGGTGCCTGGCTGCTGACTCGCCCGATCCCCACCTGGCGTTGCGCGCAGCCGAACTCCTTTACTCAGCCGGGCAACAGTATGAAGCTTGGGTCGCCGCCGGTCGAGTGAGGGAGCTCGCTCCGGGGCAACCCGAGCTCTGCGACCGATTCGGCACGCTCCTCACGCATCTAGGTGAGATCCGGGAAGCGGTTGCGTACTACGAGCGGGCAGTCGCATCCGCACCGAAGGTCGCTCATTTCCGTTACAATTTGGCCATGGCGCAGCGAATGACCGGAGAGTTCGCTCAGGCCGAAGCCAATCTGGATCACTACCTTTCCGTCCACCCGTATGACGGGGAGGCTCACCAAGCACGGTCGGGTCTGCGACGGCAGACTCCAACCTCAAATCATGTTGACGAGCTTGAAGCAAGACTCTCGAGTTGCCATCCTCGCAGAGCAACAGTGGGGCTCGGCTACGCGTTAGCCAAAGAGCTCGAGGATCTCAAGGAGTATTCACGGTCATTCATGCACCTCAGCCGCGCCGCGCATCAGCACCGCGCGATGCTGCGCTACCAGGTAGCCGATGATCTTGAAGTACTGGACACGTTGAGGCGACGGCATACGCAGGACAATCTGCGCCTCATGGGATCCGGCATCGATACCGACGAGTGCATCTTCATCATCGGACTTCCCCGAAGTGGCACGACACTCGTGGAGCGGATGGTGGGCTCACATTCGCATGTGTATGCCGCGGGGGAACTCGATGCATTTCCCAATGCAGTGATTTCGGCGGGTCGGAGAGCTTCCGATAGACCTTTTGGGAAGCTGGAGCTCATCGAACAATCACTCAAAGGCGACGCCGCCAGTCTAGCCCACTCGTATCTATCACAAGTAAGACCCCGCATTGGAAACGTTGCGCGGGTTACTGACAAACTGCCCCTAAATTATCTCTATGCGGGTTTAATACACGCGGCGCTTCCACGCGCGAAGTTCGTGCTCGTTCGGCGTGATCCGGTCGACAACTGCTTTGCCATGTACAAGACATTGTTCGCCTCCGGCTATCCGTTTTCCTACGATCTTTCCGAGCTCGGCCAATACTATATTGGCTGGGACAAACTCATGCGACATTGGCAGCAGTTGATCGGGCCCGGCTGGTTTGAGATTCACTACGAAGATCTGGTTGCCGACCCGGAGCGCGTTGCCAGACAAGTTGCAGAACATTGTGGATTGTCATGGGAGTCGGCGTGCCTTGACTTCCATGCGAGCGGTGCTCCGGTGGCGACCGCGAGCGCCACGCAAGTCAGACAACGACTCTACACAGACTCGGTGGGTAAGTGGCGGCACTACGAGGCGAACCTTACCCCGTTGACCCAATACTTCCAACCTCTACGGTGAAAGCGCCAATGCCAAAGCCAAAGCATATCCTTGCTGCGCCCAATCTTCGTGACGGACGTTATCTGTCGCGTCGCGAGGCGTTGCATATGGGGTTCGCGGCTGCCTGTGTCGCGGCGCCATCTCTTATGCTTGGAGGCACGGCGGAAGGCCGCAGGCCATTCCCGGTGGTCGAAACGGCGTCAGGAAAGGTGAGCGGCAGGGCCCTCGAGGGCATTTCGGCCTTCAAGGGGATCCCCTATGGAGCACCCACGAGTGGCTCTAACCGATTTCTGCCTCCGCAGCCCGCAATCCCCTGGGCAGGGGTCCGCGACGCTGTCCGCTTTGGCCACCCGTGTCCGCAAGTCCCCGATGAATTTCGCGCATGGAAAGATCCCAATCCGGTGAGCGAGGACTGTCTGGTCCTCAACGTGTGGACACCGCAAGCCCACGCAGGCGCGCGTCTACCCGTGATGTTTTGGATGCACGGTGGTGCATTCGAAAGGGGGTCCTCGGGATTATACCTTTATGACGGCCACAACCTGGCCAAAAATGGGAACGTGGTCGTTATCAGTGTCAACCACCGGCTGAACATCTTCGGCTACACCCATTTTCTCGAGGGCGTAGACGAGCGCTATTCCCACTCGGTCAACTTAGGCCAACAGGATCTCATCGCCGCGTTACGGTGGGTTCAAGCTAACATCGGCCAATTCGGTGGCAACCCTGAAAACGTGACGATTTTCGGCGAGTCGGGTGGAGGCGGCAAGGTCTCCTGCCTCATGGGCATGCCGGCCTCGCGCGGGCTATTCCATAAGGCGATCGTGCAGAGCGGATTCGGGCTGACGGCGGCGCCTGCGGATCAGGCCGCCCAATTAACCCGCCGAATATTTGCTCACTTTGGCCTTCACAACGGCGACGTTGCTGCGCTATCGAAGCTTTCGACGGCCGCGCTCCTTGATTGTTATAAAAAACTCTCTCCACAGGGCAGTGAGGGGCTATTGAGGGTGCAGTGGCAGCCCGTCGCCGATGGGCAGATGATTCCGCGGCAGCTATGGCTGGGGGATGCGCCACCCCTGGCAGCAGAAACTACCATTATGATCGGTACGACATCTGACGAAGCCGTCGACTTCATCGGTGAGCAACTCCTACAGCCGATTGGGAGCGATCAAGAACTCATCGCCGAAGCTTACAGATATGCAATCGCGCCGAGTGTTTCGCAAGCGCAGATGCCAAACA
>Ga0137407_10002124_pt1 | contig 13045 bp, 12 predicted proteins | sample CZOMad2_2_16fung_FD_108410 | JGI IMG/M metagenome (GOLD analysis project Ga0137407, IMG submission 108410) | Vadose zone soil fungal communities from Angelo Coast Range Reserve, California, USA - CZOMad2_2_16fungal (Illumina Assembly) | ecosystem: Environmental > Terrestrial > Soil > Vadose...
CTCGCAGTCCAAGGGTTCGATCAACACGCACGGGCATTTTCAAACCGAGTTCATGGGCCTGGACGTGGAAGTGAAAGACGCATCGCGCTTTCCGGACAAATGGGCCTACTTCGGATTTGACGCGACGGAAAAGTCGACCTCGGCGGTTTCTCCGGGAAAGAACGATTGCTGGAAATGTCATGATCAGAATGCAGCGGTTGAACATTCCTTCGTGCAGTTTTATCCGGCACTGCTAGACATTGCTAAAGCGAAAAAAACAATCAAGGATGGCGTAAAACTCCCGTAAACCACCGGGGGAAAAACGATTTTACAATTTGGCGGCAGGCGAAGCTTCCGGCGCAATCGCCATAATTTCCACGTTGTTGCCGTTGGGATCTTTCACGTAAACAGAAGCAGTTCCGTCGCGGTGAATACTGGGCTCACCAAACACGGCAGGGTCGCCAAGAATCGCAACGTGCGGCGGATGCTGTTCCGCCAGTACAAACGCCAGCCGCACATTCTCAAATTCAAGCATGGCCCAGGTGGAGTCCTGATATTCCACTTTGCAGCGGAAACGCTCGGTGTACCACGCGACGGTTTCCTTCACATTTTTTACGCGGAGCGCCGCGTGATGCAGAGTGTCCAAATTCGCTTCTTTGCTCATGGAAGCTGTCTCCCTAATCGCCGTTCAAGCCCCGCGAATTAGCCATCGCGCCCGCTAACTAATGGCATTTTACCTCTTCCCTGTCCAGTTGCCATCTGCATCGCTGGGCAAGCCGCGAAATGTTGCTGTCGAATCCCGGCTTCGACATCGCAAGTTTGACAACGCTTTGCAACATCGTGAAATATCGCGAGGTTGGTTTGCGATTGCAAAGTAAAATAACACCTCACTGCCACACCTTTCACATTCCCGGGAGGCCCAATGACGCGCACTCCGCGCAAACTCTGCTTCTTGTTTTTTGTTCTCCTGCTGCCTGCATTGGCGGCAGCGCAGGAAAAGGCCGACCCTTCCGCGAATGCTGGCGAGCAAGCGAAGCGGCCACGGCCGAAGATTGGAATCGCACTCGAAGGTGGCGGCGCGCTTGGTCTTGCGCACATTGGCGTGTTGCAGTGGTTTGAGGAGCATCGTATTCCCGTCGATTACATTGCCGGCACCAGCATGGGCGGGTTGGTAGGAGGGCTCTACGCCACCGGGAAAACACCGAAGGAACTTGAGGAAATTGTCGCAAAACAAAATTGGGACATCATCATTGGCGGGCAAATTCCGTATGAAGATTTGTCGTATCGCCGTAAAGAAGATGCCCGTGATTATCCGACATACATTCAGTTTGGCTTGAAGAAAGGGTTGTCGCTGCCCGCCGGCTTGAATGCCGGGCATCAAATCAGCTTGCTCATCGATCACGAAACGCTTCCGTACGCAGATCTGAAAACCTTCGACGATTTGCCGACCCCCTATCGTTGCGTCGCGACCGACCTGGTAAGCGGCAAGGAAGTTGTTTTCAGCGAGGGGAACCTGTCGCAGGCGATGCGGGCCACTATGTCGATTCCAGGATTGTTTAGGCCGGTGCGCAATGGCGATCAGGTTCTGGTGGACGGGGGCCTGGTTGGAAACTTGCCGTCGGATGTCGTTCGGAAAATGGGAGCGGAAGTTGTTATCGCCATCCATTTGGAGGTTGCGCCCGCGAAACCCGACGAAATTCAATCCTTCTTCAGCGTGCTCGGACGCTCGGTTGATGTGATCGTCCGTGAAAACGAAATCCGCGGGCTTGCTGCCGCCGACCTGGTCGTGAAAGTGGACCTGCACGAATACACTTCCCTCGAATATGAAAAATCAAAAGAGATCATCGATAAAGGCCGGCAGGCAAGCGAAGAGAAAGCGCGCGTGCTGGAACCTTTCGCCCTGAACGATGCGGAGTGGCAAAACTATTTAAGCGCTCGGAATTCGCGGCGTCGCGGCTCAGGCCTGACGCCTCAATTCGTTCGGGTCGAAGGCACCAGCGCCGGAGCTGCAAAGCACATAGAGGACTTTTTGCAACCACTTGTTGGCAAGCCTCTCGACGCAAAAACTTTGGACGGCTTACTGACGCGTTTGACGGGCATCGGAAAGTTCGATTCCGTGGGCTACCGGCAAATTCAGGACGGGGCTCGCACGGGATTGCTCGTCATGGTTCACGAAAAGAGTTACGCGCCACCGGTGCTGCAATTTGCATTCGAGGTGGACGGCTCGGAATCCGCTGACGTTACGTTTACGCAGGCCGCACGATTGACGCTGATGGATGTTGCTGGTTACCGCTCCGAGTGGCGCACCGACGCGCGCTTCGGAAATACGTACGGCGTTTCCAGCGAACTCTACAAACCTTTCACGGGCGCGAGCAAATGGTTTGTCGCGCCGCATGGCTCGGCGAGTTACACACAATTTAAGATTTATCAACGCTCCGACCCTCTCGTAATTTACGGCAGAAAAGATGCAAGTCTCGGCGTCGATATCGGCTACGGCTTCAACCGCTTCAGCGAAGTTCGCGTCGGATATGAAGTCGGCGACCTGGATGCGAAAGTGCGGCTGGGCCAGGCGCAATTCCCGTCGATCGCGGGGCGTACCGGAAACGCGAAACTTCACTTTCTTGTAGACCACGGGGACGACCCCGTCATCCCGCGGCGTGGCTATACCGCAGAAACAACTTTCCGGTGGTACGACGCCAGTCCGGGCGCGCTCGAGAGTTTTCCCACGATGGAAGCCCAGATTCAATATTTTCAGCCGATCACCAGGCCTGCTTCGATTTTCGTGACCGCACAGGGTGGCACGACATTTGGTACGCGGGATAGCGGTCCGGTTCCGCAATTTTTCTTGGGCGGACCGCTGCGGCTGGGCGCTTACGGCACGAATGAGCTTTATGGCAACCAGTACTACCTTTTCCGCCTCGGGTATCTGCACGACCTGTTTACTCTGCCGCCGTTCCTTGGCAAGAAGATCTATGCAATCGGATCGTACGAATTCGCCAAAATGTATGGCTCCCCGTTGCAGAGTGGGTTCCCGAACGATATCAACGCTGGCGTGCTGGCCGAGACGGCGTTTGGTCCGCTGGTGATCGGCGGGAGTTTGGGTGATTCCGGGCACCGCAAGTGGTATTTCCAGTTAGGACGGGTGTTCTGAGGGACTGCGACCTGTGTTCGGCGACCGGCGACCTGCGATGAGAGAGAAATGTCCCGTTAGCAGGCAGCTGGAACGACGTTCCGGGGATTTGGGGTGCGCTCCTGGGCAGGTATCTGTGGCGGCGCCAGGCTCACTAACAATTCGAGAGACGAGATGAGAATCGGAATCCTATGCTGCGCGTTCGCTTTGCTGCCATTTACGTCGCTGCATGCTCAATCACAACCGCTTGTGGACTACCACCAACACCTTTTTAGTCCGGCCGTCACGAAATTGTCCCCGGGGCTTAAATCGATCGACGCACGTGATCTAATCGCGCTTTTGGACTCGGCTGGAATTCGCCGAGCGCTGGTGTTGTCGGTCGCGTATCAGTTCGGCAATCCCAACAAGCCACCGGTCGAAGACGAGTATGCCCAAGTCAAATCCGAGAATGAGTGGACCAGCCGACAAGTAGCGCGCTTTCCGGATCGCTTGCGGGGCTTCTGCAGCGTCAATCCATTGAAAGACTATGCGATCAAAGAACCGGCGCGTTGCGCCAAAGATCCGCAGCTCCATATAGGACCCAAGCTGCACTTTGGGAATTCTGACGTTGACCTTGACAATCCACAGCACGTCGAGCGACTACGGTCGATATTTCGCGCGGCGAACGAGCAACATATGGCGATCGCCGTTCATATGCGTTCTTCGGTGACGCGGAAGCGACCGTACGGTGAAGCCCAGGCGCGGGTTTTCTTGAACGAGATGTCCCAATTCAAATCGCGCATCTTGCCGGGGCGGGAGGATACGACGACCCTTCGGTCGATCAAGCGCTTGCGGTGTTCGTGGATGCGATCGCGAACAAGGATCCGCGCATGACAAACGTTTATTTCGATGTTTCGGGCGTCGCGGGATAGGTAAGTGGGCCGAGAAGGCGAGTCTCATCGCCACGCGGATTCGGCAGCTTGGTGTCGGTCACATCCTCTACGGCTCCGATGGCTATGGCGGAGGAAACCTAGCGCCGCGTGAAGCTTGGGCAGCATTTCTTCAGCTGCCTCTGTCCGACGACGAATTTCGTACGATCGCAAACAATATCGCCCCTTACATGAAGTGATTTGTGCAGCAGCAACGCGCTGCTGCCGCGGGTTCGGCGTGTGTTGGTTCAAGAATCGTAGCCGAGGCCGCCAGGCGACCCGCACTCTTTCCACAGCTTTTCCCAATTCCAGATCCCACACGCCACCTCGGTCGGCAATGGGAATCCGAGCTGATGCGCGAGCATACACACCTGCCCGCGATGGTGGGCTTCGTGAGAAAGCATGTAGCAGAGCATCTCCACGCCAACCGGCCAAGGCTTAGCCCAGCCGTCTCTGCGAAACTTCTCGACGCGGCCCCCACAACCGCCGAGCGCTTCAGCGAGCATCTCCGCACAGCGAGCGGCGCTCTCGGCCAATCCCGCGCGGGCCTGCTGCGGCGTGCAGTGCGCGCGGTTGAGGTGTGGTGGAATCTTCAGGTGCGGAGCTGTAAGCCTGACCCACTTGGAGCGGACATTGTGCATGTGCGTGAAGATCGCAGCAATGGTGCGGGCCTTGCCGGGCGGTTTGGCTCTCCAGGCGGTAGGGTCAAGATGCTCGATAAGAACCTGGTTCATGCGCTCATTGGCGGCAAAGATCTGGACTGCGGCTCGGCCCAGTTCCGTGTGAACCTGTTGAGTGTGCACCTTGTGTTGACGCTTGGTCACGGCTTCCTACTCCTTGACCTATAGTACTTCCGGGCCGTCGGCCATCCAGAAGTAATTCATTTCATCCGTCACACGGAACCGCCCGGAGACTAGCGTCTTGGCTTTTTCACGCAGTCGATTCGCGACGAATCTGAAAAGGTTAGTCGGGATAGTGACCAACGTTCAGCGAGCGGCAACCCGTGATTCGAGCGGCGGGAGGAGAGGATGCAACGCCGAGACGCCTGACCCGGGCCGCGGCAGGCTCCGCGCGAAGAAATACAAGACTTGTAAGAAGTGGCAGAGCAATCCCAGAAGTCTATTCTTCCAGAGTGCCGTAAACCTCTTTTAGGAATGCCGCTGGTGAAGAAGTGCTGCTTGGCATCGAGGGCCAACCGGTTGTTTTCGCTCGGTAATGACTAGGTTCAGGGCGCGCTCGATGGTCTCAGTTTCGCTACCGGCACCTGGTAGTTTGTGTGCGCGACTGATTTTTTGCGAGTCCAATCGGAAGTGCTTGCTCGAACGAATTTTGCGGCCCCCATACTGGATATTCCTGTTGATTAGCGTAACGCCTCCGCGCATAGAAAGCTCGTCCTCCGCGTGAAGTACATAATCCCAGAATTGCTCCGGCTATTGGTCCTGAAAGTGGGCGAAGAGGTTGTTGAGGGATTCGGCTAAGGTGGGGTGGGCGAAGACGCCGTCTTTGAGAGTGGTGTAGGGGAGTTTGCCCAGCATGGCGAGTTGAATCTGGGACATGACTTCGCCGCCTTCGATGCCCAGGACGGCGGCGCCAAGGATCTGTTCGCTGTCAGAGTCAACGATGGCTTTCATGAAGCCGCGGGATTCATCGAGTTCGAGTGCGCGGGCGACATAGTTCATGGGCATTTTTGCTATGCGGATTTTTCGTCCTGCGGCGCGGGCTTCTCCTTCGCTCATACCCACGCGGCCAAGCTGTGGGTCGATGAAGAGGGTATATGGAAGGAGACGACCTGCGATCGAAGCGCTTCCCTTTTCGATGACGTTGGTTCGAATAATGCGGAAGTCGTCGTAGGAAATGTGCGTGAAAGCGGGACCGCCTTTGATGTCGCCGAGAGCGAAGACGCCGGGGACATTTGTTTCGAGACGATCATTGACCTGAATGTAGCCGTGCTTGTCTCTAGAGATTCCGGCGGCGGCAGTGTTGAGCCAATCGGAGTTGGGAACGCGGCCCGCAGCGACGAGAAGATGTGTGCCTAAGACGGTCTGTGACTCAGCAGAGCTGCTCATTGTCTCACGCGCCTTACCGACGGTCTGGACCATCAGCTCGATGCCGTTCACGGATTTTGCCACTCGCACAGCCCTGCTGTTCAGGAGAACGTCGATGCCTTCTTCGCGGAGGATCGATAAGACTGCCTCGGCGACGTCGGCGTCTTCTCCTCGGAGCAACTGCGCACCGGACTGAACGATGGTTACGCGGCTGCCGAACCTGCGAAACATCTGGCCAAATTCCAGACCGATATACCCGCCGCCGAGAACGAGCAAATGCTCGGGGACGGAATCGAGCTCCATGATGCTGGTGCTGTTCAAATATGGAATATTGTCGAGGCCGTCCAGGATCGGGACTCCGGGACGGCATCCTGCGTTGAGAAAAATCTTGTCGGCGGAGAGCGTGAGTACTGCGCCGTCTTTATTGCGGACACGGAGCGCCTTCGCCGCAGCAAATTCGGCTTCGCCGAAGATGAGATCGAGGTTTTTGGCTTTCTCAATTCTGGATTGACTGCCGTTGCGGAAGCTCTCCACGATGGCGCGTTTGCGTTCGCGGACTTTCGCGAGATCGATTTTTATTTCGCCGGTGTGGACACCGTAGTCCGCGCCGCGGCGGGCGAGATAGGCGACACGCGCGCTGGCGACCATGGTTTTGGTGGGGGTGCAACCTTCGTTGATGCAGGTTCCACCAATGTGCTCGCGTTCGATGAGAGCGGTACGCAAGCCAGCGGCGGCGAGCGCCTGAGAGAGAGGTGTGCCTGCCTGACCGGCTCCGATGACGATAGCGTCGTAGTTCACGGAATTTCAAATTGACCGTCTCTGGGTGAGTTGTCAAGAGCTGTGGAACGAAGGAAAGGACAAGCGCAGAGAAGCAAAAGGCTCCGAGTGCGACTGCACTGTAAACGAACCGGCATTAAGTGTTCACGACGCCGTAACAGCTATTTCGTATAAGTCAGCCTCCTTCAAGACCCGCCTCTTCTGAAGTGAAGGAGCCTCGTATGGCTACTCTTGCCACCACAAGCACCAGTCCTTCCGCAGTTCAGGAAAAAATTGCAAAGGGTCCCGGCATTGCCGGAACACTGATCTTTGTGGCCGTCCTGGTGGTTGGGGTCGGCTACATCGGCTGGAATCTGGTGCGAGACCTGTCTGAGCTTAGAACCGGGTCGGCACTTCCGTATCTTCTTTTGGGTATAGCTCTTTTCGTCGCGCTGGGCTTTGAATTTGTGAACGGCTTTCACGATACGGCGAATGCCGTGGCGACGGTTATCTACACGCATTCTCTTGATCCGCACATTGCCGTCACCTGGAGCGGCGTGTTCAATTTTCTGGGAGTGGTTACGTCGACGGGTGCGGTGGCGTTCGGTATCGTTTCCTTGTTGCCAGTTGAGCTGATTTTGCAGGTCGGAAGCGGGGCCGGGTTTGCCATGGTATTCGCGCTGCTGGTGGCCGCGATCTTGTGGAATCTCGGCACGTGGTATTTCGGTTTGCCGGCCTCCAGCTCGCACACGCTGATCGGCTCAATTATCGGAGTCGGTATTGCAAATCAATTGATGGCAGCACGAACCGGCACGAGCGGCGTGGACTGGGTGCAGGCCGCGAACATCGGCAAGTCGCTTCTAATTTCGCCGATGGTTGGCTTCCTTTGCGCGGCACTGCTGCTGATTCTGATGAAGGTACTGGTGAAGGAGAAGAAGCTTTACGAAGCTCCAGAAGGAACGAAACCGCCACCCTTCTGGATCCGCGGGCTACTGATGTTGACGTGCACAGGCGTGAGTTTTTTCCACGGTTCAAATGACGGGCAAAAAGGCATGGGGCTAATCATGCTAATCCTGATCGGTACGGTGCCGACGACCTACGCGTTGAACCATGCCGTGACGCCGCGACAGACGCAGGACTTTATCGCTGTGTCACAACAGACCGCCGAAGCCCTCAATAAGTACGTGACACCTGCGGCTGTCGTCGGCGATCCCCGCGACGACGTGACGGAGTACATTCGCAGCAAGGAATTCAAGCCCAACACCATGCTGGCCATGCGCACACTGATCAATGACATCGGCACGGAAATGGCTCTTTTCAAAGAGCTCGCCAAGGTGCCGAATGACAAGGTGCGCAACTTCAGGAATGATATGTATCTGGCAAGCGAAGCACTCCGGCTGATGCAAAAGAGTGGTAAGCCCCAGCTTGCAACAGCGGATGTGGCCATCTTGAAGAACTACAAGAGCCACGTCGACCGGGCCACGAGGTTCATTCCTTTGTGGGTAAAGGTTGCTGTGGCGATTGCGCTGGGCCTTGGCACCATGGTTGGCTGGAAGCGCATCGTGGTGACCGTAGGCGAAAAAATCGGGAAGAATCATCTGACCTACGCGCAGGGCGCAGCGGCGGAGATCACTGCGATGGCAACGATTGGGGCGGCGGACGCATTTGGGCTGCCGGTCAGTACGACCCATGTGCTTTCGTCAGGTGTCGCCGGAACGATGGCGGCAAATCACTCTGGCCTACAATGGGCCACGGTTCGAAACCTATTGATGGCATGGGTGCTCACGTTGCCAGTTGCGATGATGCTTTCGGGATTCTTGTTCTGGGCATTCCGGAAGATTTTCTAGAGCCGGACGCGTGTCTGCCTGGGCGTCGGGCCAAGCTGGCGTTTTGCTATTCAACGTTGGTTTCTCGCCATTCGACTGCCAATTGCTACCATTCGATTTCTTTCTGTTTGCGGGTGTTTGGAGTTATGCGACCCTGCAGCATCTCTTCGGAAGGACCAAATTCATGCGGCGTTTGAAACAACTCGACCGTAGTGAAGCGTTGCCAGTGAATAGGATTCACGGCAGCGGGCAGATCTTTTCCGCCGCGTTAGCGTTCGTCCCTATTTCTCGCTGACAATTTGCTGATTTTTTGTGTTTTCGCGGCTGATTGTGCCGCATTTGGCGCATGAGTTTTTCTCATGCGAACCGCGCTGGATGTGTTTCTAGGGATTGAGATACTCAGTTTCGCCAGATACAGGAAGACGCGGCGGAATCCGCTGATGCTTCTGCCAACCGCGACAATTTGTCGAATGATCGCGACTAAGCACAGCAAATCGTCGCAAATCAACGTGCCCGCCGCGTATGCAACGGCGTGTACAGCCCATGCGGGCAGAAAGGAGAACCATGTCTGTGATTCGCTGGAAGTCGTTCAGCGCAGGCCGCAAAGCATCGCTTTGCGCCAGCTGCGTTTGGGGAACCGTGCGAAAAGGCTATCGCAGGGGGGAGGTAGAGGCTTTCTGCCGTCTCGTAGGCCCCAACGGACTGGTTCCCTTCGCTGTGCGTGACTGTACCGGGTATGCGGACCGTCGCCTGCCCGGTGCGCCTGCGAACGCCAAATCCACCGACCGTCGTTTTGGTTTCGTAACAACTCTGACTCTTCGAGAAGAAGAGCCGGAGTCGATCAACGATTCCGAAGGCGGTCGATAAACAAGTGAAGCGTCAGCGGGGTTCGTCTTTTTGATTTTGAGAAAAGCGGGCGCTGCTACTTGGAGAGTTAATTCAATCAGAAAGCGAGGGATAGCGAGGAACACAGATCCCGCTTGACTTTCGCTTTTTGTTCGCTATACTGCCCTGCGGTAGAGGAAACGGGAAACAGGTGGCGCCGGTTCCATTGCCTTCCAGGCTCTCACGAACCGGTTGCCGCCTGTTGATTGCACTGCCTTGAGGACGCAACGACCGTACTACCTGCCCGGAGGGTTTGTGAGCGCAACTGCGGAAGTTTGTGCCGAAGCTGTATCCCCTGCATGCGATCCTGTCTGGCGGATAAAGGACGTGCCTACGGTCAAATCGCGACGGACCGTGAACCGCGCCGGCGCTAATTCGAATGTCGTTCACGTGCGAGTGGACGGCTTTTTCGCGGCGCTCGAACAGGTGATGCGACCTAAATTTGGTGGGAGACCGGTTCTGGTCGGCGATGGCGTGGTTGTCTCCGCGAGTTACGAAGCAAAATTCTTTGGGATTAAAGTCGGTATGCCTATTGCCGATGCGTTGAGGTTTTGCCCAAGCGCGATCGTCCTGCCGGGCCGGTACGATCGGTATGCCGAATACGCCGAACGAGTCAGGGCCATCGCGGAGATGTTCACTCCAGTCGTTGAAGCTGATGCGTGTCACGGTTTTTATCTCGATTTTTGCGGCTCCGAACATGTTTGGCAGGATTTCCCCGGAACGCTTCGGCGTTTGCAGCTTGAAATCCTGAAACACACCGGCCTCAGCATCAGTGTCGGCGCAGGGAGGACGAGAGCGGTGGCAGCGATTGCGTCGCGGATCGAACAACCTCGCGGCATCCGGATCGTCGCGTGCGGCACCGAAGAAGCTTTCCTCAGCGCGCTGCCAGTGGAGGCGCTCGGTGGTATCGTCGCTGTAGACGCCGCCAAATTGCGAAAATGCGGCATTTCCACGATGGCTGAGCTTCGGCGGGTACCGTTGGCGTCGCTTGAGGCGGCTTATGGAGGGGCCCTGAGCCGCCAAATTTGGAAGAACTCGCGCGGGATTGACGTTCGAGGCGCCTTTCGGTCGACAGCGGCGGGGTCGTTGTCGAGCCCGTCGTTGTCGCGTGAAATTTGTGTCGAAGGCGGGGCTGAGAACGCCGAATATCTCGGCTCGCTTACGGAATACGTTTGTAGGCGTATCAGTTCGGCACTGGCTGACACGAACCGCCAGGCGCGCACAGTTGGCCTCCGCGTTCGCTACATCGACCAATTCTCGGCGTCCCAAACCGTGCGGCTCACGGTCCCTTCGAACAAGGATCGCGACCTGCTGCCGGTCGTGCTCGGTCTTTTACGAGCGCTTTTCACACGTCACGTCGCCGTCCAAGCTGTGGAGGTAACTGCATGCGGGTTGGTAGCAGTTAGTCGATCAGATTTGTACCTCAAATCGAGCAGCCTGGAAGCGGCGGCGAGCGCCTGAAGGTGCGGACTCCTGACGCGAGCGTTAAAAGGTTAGCTTTCGCGTAACCTCAGATTCCGCGCCCCTTGCCCCGTGCAAACGCTAGCGGGATACTTTTGCTATGCAACTCACAGCACGATCAGCCCTGCTCGCGGCAGCCCTGTGCGCCTGTGCATTCGCCACCGTTGCGGATGAAATCCGCCTTAAAGATGGCAAAAAGTTATACGGCGTAATCGTCGCGTATGAAGACAACATGTTTAAGATCAAGACCGATTACGGCTTCGTCCTCGTGGAGAAAGACAAGATTGCGTCGATCGTGCCGACGACCCCATCGCTCGGCGGAACGGCGACAGCGGCAGGGAAACCGGCAAAGACTCTGGACAAGAAGCACGCTCCTGAATCACAAACCGCTTCCCCCGCGAGCACTGAGAGATCTGGAGCAGGTAGCGAGCCTTCCGATCCTGGCCCAGCGAAGCCAAAATTCTCGAACGAGCCTGTCCGTCCCGCGCGGCCAGCGACATCAAACGCAAGTAAAGTCGCGGCTCCAGCGATCAAATCAACGATGCCCGCTCTAAATTCAGCCACCACCATTGCGGCTACGCCGGTTCCAGTGCCTCCGAAAGAGCCGGAGCCGCCGGCAATCAAGGAAGAAGTGCAGGGCACGCTCTACACCAACTATTCGCACGGATTTCGGATGTACAAGGCGCCAAGTTGGGAGCTGATTGAGGATGCGCGCAAAGCGTTGCCTAACGCGATCGTCGCGATGGGAACGTCGAATGAATCGACTTTGATGGTCGTAGGCCAGGAACAAACGAAAGATTCTCTTGAGGCCTCGGCAAACGGCGTTGAAAAACGGCTGCGGGAAATCTATTCGAACTACCGAATGATCTCACGACGCAAGACGGTGGTAGGCGGCGCGCCGGCGATTGAATTCAAGTACAGCGGGATGGCCGACGAACACCTTTGGTCAGGCACGCTGGTCGTCGTTTCACGAGGCAAAGATGTTCTGACGCTGCTCGGCATGACATACGCCGACAATGATCTGATTCAGATTCAGGAAAACGTGATTGCCCGCGCAATCTCCAGCACAGACTTCGACGTCCATTAATTTCTCATTTTATTTCCGGAAAAACGGTTCAGCTTGCTTCGGGATGTTCCGATAATTTCTTGTGCTCGCGAATCAAGCCGATTAAGGCCTGCGCGGCGCGCGGCAAGCTACGATCGCGGCGGTAAACGAGGCCCAACTCGCGCCATAGATCGACACCGTCCACGCTGAGAAGCTTCACTTCGCCGGCTTTCACCTGATCCTTTGCAAAGCTTTCGCTAATGAAGGAAACTCCGGCATCAGCGCCGACAAACTTCTTGATCATGCCGATACTCGGAAGCTCCATGGCGACGTGCACCCGCGCGCGGAAGGGCCGAAACAATTTGTCCAGCACCTGCCGGGTAAATCCGGTGCGAGGAACAATCAACGGCTGGCTGGCGACTTCTTCTAGCGTAACCTTGGAACGGTTTGCGAGTGGATTTTTCGAACTCACCATCAGGCGCAGCCGGTCGCGATAAATGTGATGGACTTTGAGGTTTGGCGATTTCAGCGGCAGACTGACGATGCCAACGTCGACGGAACCATCTTCGACGCGCTGCAAAATCTTGTGGCTGAAATTCCGATAGATGCTGATGTGTACGAGCGGATATTTGCGTTGGAACTCCGCGAAAATTTCAGGCAACAAGTACAAGCAGGTCGCCTCATTGGCGCCGAAGACCACCGGGCCCTGCACGACGTTGCCGCGATCCGCGACGACTTGGACAGATTCGTCACGCAGACGAAGCAATCTTTCGGCGTAATCGAAGAGCACTTCACCGGCAGGCGTCAGTTCAACAGATTTTGCGGAGCGATCGAGTAACTTTGCGCGATAGGCTTGTTCCAACTGGCGGATTTGCGCGCTGACTGCGGATTGTGACCGGAAGACTTTCTGGCCGGCACGAGAAAAACTTTTTAGCTTTGCTACGTAAACGAATGTCGTCAGTTGATCAAAATCCATAGGCGGTTAACTCGCCCAGATTATAGCGAAATAA
>Ga0137407_10002125_pt1 | contig 13045 bp, 10 predicted proteins | sample CZOMad2_2_16fung_FD_108410 | JGI IMG/M metagenome (GOLD analysis project Ga0137407, IMG submission 108410) | Vadose zone soil fungal communities from Angelo Coast Range Reserve, California, USA - CZOMad2_2_16fungal (Illumina Assembly) | ecosystem: Environmental > Terrestrial > Soil > Vadose...
ATGGTGTTCACGAAGTCGGTGCCGAAGATGTACTTCTTCGAGTCGATGAACAGCAGGGCGGGCTCGTAGGCGATCTGGGCGATGGCGCGCAGCATGATCCCGCCCGCCAGCACCAGCAGGAACATCCAGTGCCGCCGCACGAAATCCACGGTGGCCCACATAAGCCGGTCCATGCGCGTGCCCACCACGACCGGGGCCTGACTGGCCACGGGCAACGCGGTGTCCCTGGTGTCGGTCACGCAGAATCCTCGCCATGAGTCGCGACAGGCAGTTACATCAGGCAGGTACATCAGGCAGCGGAAGATGCCGCGCCAAGGCCCCGGCTGCCATGCTTATATTGGGGCCTGGCGAGCCTCATTCTGCCGCATCGGGCGGTGACAGGCGGGCCGATGGGAGAGATTCGCCCGGTGTCGTCACCAATTGCGATCGCGGCGAATGTCCTGGTGACGGGCGTGAAGCTGGTCACAGCCCCGTGGTTGTCGGTCCTGGTCCTTACCATCGCCCCATGTCCGGATCAGCGTCAGGACCGGCTGGCGACGCCTGGGAGATACTGCGCCGGCGGTCCCGCGTGTACCAGCCCGAGCCGCCCGGCCGCCCTGGTGTCTGCGCCGTGTGCCGTGGTCCGGCCGGTCCCGGGTACACCCGCTGTTACCAGTGCGCGCGGCACGAACCGCTCGGGCCCGGCCTGCTGGCCGACGCCGTGGTGCCCGTCTCCTACGCGGTGAAGGGCACGGCGTTCGCCGCCGACCTGTGGCGCTACAAGGCCGATCGGGTCCCGTTGACCCAGGCCGCCGCCGCCCGGACGTCCCTGCTGGCCCTGCTGCTGGCCTTCCTGCGCGACCACGGCGGGTGCGTGTGGCGGCAGGCCGGCATGGCCGCGCCCGGCTGCCTGGCCGTGGTGCCGACCGGCTGCGGCCGTCCCGGGCCGCATCCCCTGCTGGACCTGGCCGCACCGTTCCTGCGGCTCCCGCCGGCCCGGCTGGTCATCAGGCCGGGGCGGCAGGGCCGCGACCCCGACGAGGGCCGTTTTCAGGCCGAACGGGGCCGGCTTGAAGCCAACGTCCTCCTCCTCGAGGATTCCTGGGTTTCCGGGTCCAGTGCCCAGTCCGCGGCGGCCGCGCTCAAGCGCGCGGGGGCGAGACGAGTCGCGGTGATCGTGCTCGGCCGTCACCTCGACCCGGCCGACAGGTTCGGCGCCGCACTGGCCGCACGCGCCACCGAGACTTCCTATGATCCGGGCAGATGTGCCGTACACGACGTACAGCGCACTAGGGAAATAGCATCACTTTGAACACGCGTTGTGTTGAATCAGTAGCTGAGAGTAGTTTCCATGCTCTACTTTGACGGACATGAAGGACCCCAGACTCGCAGCTGCCCTCCTGGAAAGCTCGCCCGACGCGCTGGCCGAACTCTTCGACGCCTACGGCGACCGACTCTTCCGCTACTGCTGGAGCATGCTCCGCAGTCGTGAGATGGCGCAGGTCGCGCTGCGGGACACGCTACTCGTCGCGCAGGCGCACATCGCGCGGCTGGCCGATCCCGAGGACCCGGCCTCGCTCGGCCCGTGGCTGTACTCGCTGGCCCGCGCGGAATGCCGTCGGCACCAGGCGGTGTCCCCGGCCGACGCGGACGAGTCGCCGGCCCGGCTCGGCCGGCCGGCCGGCGATGCCCGGCTGATGTCCTGGAACGCGGCGATGAGCCTGACCGACGTCGAGTTCGAGGCGCTCGACCTCGCCTGCCGCCACTACGTGGACCTCGGCCAGGGCCTCGGCCTGCCCGCCGGGGAGGCCGACGGCCTGCTTGACCGGGCCCGGCAGAACCTGGAGCGGGCGCTCGGCGCCCAGGTCCTGGCCAGCCGCGGCTCCGCCTGCCCCGGCCGGGACGCGCTGCTGGCTGACTGCGGGCTGGCCGGCCGCCCCGGACCGCTGACGGCCGGGGTCAGGGAGCGCTTGCTCGCGCACGCGGACGGCTGCGCGACGTGCGGTCCCGAGGTCCCCCGCAACGTCTCGGCCACCCGCGTCTTCGCGCTGCTTCCCGTCCCCGCGCTGACCAAGCAGGACCGGGCCGGGATCCTCGCCGCCCTGGCCGGCCAGCAGCCGCCCGCCGCCCCCGCGCTGGCCCCGGCCGCCCTCGTCCGGCCACCCGCCCGGCCCGCCCCGGCCCCGGCGGTGCCCGCTCAGGGCCGGTCGGTGCTCGGTCCGCCCCTGGCTTCCTATGTCCGGGCCCCGGAGCCTCCCGTCCGCTTCTCGGCGCCTCCGATTCACGCCCCGGCGGCACCCGCCGCCGGCGGCGGCGTCTCCGGCCCGGGCTCCTCCGCCCCCCTGACACCATTTACCTTTTCAGCACCGTCTAATCCTCCGACTTCCTTTGCTCCTTCAGTACCATTTGCCTCTCCAGCCCCCTGCGCTCCTCCGGTCGCGGTCGCTGCCGCGGTCGCCGGTAGCGCCGGAGCCCCCGCTGCGTCCCCCGAGAGAGCTCCGAGGCCGCGCCGGGTGCACCGGGGCGGGCTGCTGATCGCCGCCGCGGGCGTGCTCGCCTCGGGCGTCGTGATCGCCTCGGCGATCGCCGCGGCCGGGCCGGGCAAGCACACCGCGGCCGGCGCCGCCGCCCCCACCCTGGCCGCGGGGGGCGCCACCGGGCCCGCGCCGCGGTCCTCAGGCCCCGGCGCGGCGGGCCGGGCCTCGTCCGGGGCCCCGCCGGGTACCCGCCGAGCCGGGGCCCCGCCGACCACGCCGCCCCCGCTGGTCAGCACGGCGGGCAGCAAGAACCAGGTCATGATCGCCGACGCCACCCAGCCGCTGCCGCCGGACGCGGCGCCTGGCGCCCGGCCGCCCGGAGCGGGTACGTCAGGGAACCAGGCGGCGGCCACACCGGCCACACCGGCCACGCCGGGCGAGCTGCGACTGTCGGCCGCCGGCGTGGTCCTCGGCGGCGGCAGTACCGGGCAGATCACGCTCACCGCGACGGGCGGGACGGTCGACTGGTCGGCCGCGGTGTCCGGGTCGGGCCAGGTCAGCCTGAGCAGCTACGGGGGCACGCTGCCGGCCGGGCACAGCATCACGGTGGCGGTCCAGGTCAGCCGGGACTCCGGCGCGGGCAGCGCGGCCATCTCCTTCCAGGGGGACGGCTCGGAGGCGCAGGTCGTCCCGGTCACCTGGTCGGCCCAGCCGAGCGGTTCCGCGCCGCCGCGGCACCGGCACCGGCACCGGCACCAGCGCCCGTCGCCGCCCGATCCGTCGCCTTCGCCGGGGTCGCTGTCCGGCACCCCGGCGCCGAGCCCGACCTCGTTAGATCCTGACCGCCCGCGTCGGACCGGACCCGATGACCCGGCCCGGTGCCGGTCCTGGCGGCCTTAAGCTGGACTGGTGACCGCCGAGCCTCCTTCGCATACAGCGCTGGTCAGACGCGCCCGTCGGATCGCCCGAGAGCTGGCCGTGCTGTACCCCGATGTGTACACCGAGCTGAACTTCTCCACGCCGCTCGAGCTGCTCGTCGCGACGATCCTGTCCGCCCAGACCACGGACAAGCGCGTCAACATGGTCACCCCGACCCTGTTCGCGCGCTATCCCACGGCCGCGGACTACGCGGGGGCCGATCGTGACGAGCTGGAGAAGATCATCCAGTCGACCGGGTTCTACCACGCCAAGGCGAACAGCCTGATGGGCCTGGGGCAGGCCCTCTGCGAGCGGTACCGGGGCGAGGTCCCCGGGCGCCTGAAGGACCTGGTCACGCTGCCTGGAGTGGGTCGCAAGACCGCGAATGTGGTGCTCGGCAACGCCTTCGGCATCCCCGGCATCACCGTGGATACCCACTTCGGGCGGCTGGCTCGCCGGTTCGGCTGGACCACGGACCTCGATCCGGTGAAGGTCGAGGCGGAGGTGGCTACGCTCATCCCGCGCAAGGACTGGACCGACCTATCCCAGCGGATGATCTGGCACGGTCGGCGGGTCTGCCATTCCCGCCGCCCCGCCTGCGGCGCGTGCGGGCTGGCCCGGCTCTGCCCCTCATTCGGCGAAGGCCCAACCGATCCGGAGGTGGCGGCCAAGCTCGTCAAGCCCGGCCCGTTCTCGTGATCACCGGCCGCGAGCCGGGATCAGCCGCGCCCGTCCCCGCGTGGCTGCGCGAGCTGGCCGACGTGGCCGCCACGATGGAGATTCATCCGCAGCTCACCCCGCCCGCCACCGGCGGCCGGGAGTCCGCTGTGCTCATCTTGTTCGGCGACGGGCCCGACGGCCCGGACCTGCTGTTCATCCAGCGCAGCGACCGGCTGCGGCTGCACGCGGGTCAGCCGGCCTTCCCCGGCGGGGCCATCGACGCCGGCGACGGCGGCCCGGTCGCCGCCGCGCTGCGCGAGGCGGTCGAGGAGGTCGGCCTCGACCCGGGCGGCGTGGACGTGGTCGGGACCTTGCCCGAGGCCTTCATCCCCCGGACCGGGTTCCGGGTGGTGCCGGTGCTGGCCTGGTGGCGGCGGCCGTCCGCGGTCGCGCCGGTCGACGCGGGCGAGGTCGCCGCGGTGGAACGCGTCAGCGTCGCCGAGCTGGCCGATCCGGCCACCCGCCTGATGGTGCATGTGCGCGACGGGCGGACCACCCCCGCTTTCCGGGTGCGCGGGATGCTCATCTGGGGATTCACCGCCGCGCTGGTGGACCGGCTGCTCGCCCTGGGCGGCTGGGAGAAACCGTGGGATGTCACCCGGGTCGAGGACCTGGAAACAACGCGCTGATGGCCTTGATAATGGCGGAAACGCTATACCGTTAGGGTCGTGCGCGGTGATGTGCTCGACCTCATCTTGATCGTGGTTGTGGCCGCGTTCGCCGTGTCCGGCTACCGGCAGGGCTTCATCGTCGGCGTGCTCAGCTTCCTCGGCTTCGTCGGCGGCGCGCTGCTGGGCGCGGAGTTCGGTCCCAGCATCGCCCGGGCCATCGTCGGCGGCCAGACCCAGCAGGATGTCATCGCCGTGGTGCTGCTGGTCAGCTTCGCCGTGATCGGGCAGTTCATCGCCTCCTCCATCGGCGCGGCCATGCGGTCCACCGTGACCTGGCGCTCGGCGACGGTGCTCGACTCGGTGGGCGGCTCGGTCGTCAGCATGGTCTCGGTGCTGCTGATCACCTGGGTGGTCGGATCGGTGCTGAACGGGTCGCCGTTCCCCGTGGTCGATCAGCAGGTGAACAACTCGCTGGCGCTGCAGACGCTGGACAAGGTCATGCCGACCCCGGCGCGGACCATGTTCTCCGACTTCCGCCGGCTGCTCGCCGAGAACAGCACCTACGCCCAGGTGTTCAGCGGGATCGGCGCCGAGCGCATCCTCGCCATCCCGGCCCCGGACCCCAACGTGCTGTCCAGCCCCGGTTTCCGCGCCGCGCAGGACCGGGTGGTCCGGGTGCGGGGGGACGCGCCCAGCTGCCATCGCGCCATCGAGGGTTCCGGCTTCGTCGTCTCCCGTGACCACATCATGACCAACGCGCACGTGGTGGCCGGGGTCACGCAACGCCAGACGGTCGCCACCGCCGGCGGTACGACGCTGCCGGCCACCGTGGTATTCTACGACCCGCAGGTTGACGTGGCCGTGCTCTACGTGCCCGGGCTCAACCTGTCCCCGCTGCGGTTCGCCGGCCAGGCCAAGCCGGGCGACAGCGCGGTGGTCGCGGGCTTCCCGCTAGACGCGCATAACCTGCACACCGTGCCCGCCCGGATCGGCGGCATCCAGAACGCGCAGGGACCGAACATCTACCAGACCAGCACGGTGACCCGCCAGATCTACGAGATCCGGGCCGTGGTGGAGTCCGGCAACTCCGGGGGCCCGCTGCTGTCGCCCGACGGCACCGTCGACGGCGTGGTCTTCGCCGCCGCCGTCGGCGTCTCCGACACCGGCTTCGCGCTCACCGCGGCCCAGGTCGCGGCCGACGCCCGGGCCGGCGCGCAGGCCACCGGCGGCGTCTCCACCGGCGGCTGCGACTAGCCCCCACCGCCAAGCCGGCCTCCATCCCAGCAGCCGCGGCCAGCCCCCACCCGCAGCCGGCCTTATAACCGGGACACCTAACATCGCGCCGGTCAGCAGGCGCGGGGACAGGCCGGCAGGCGGGATGTGGTCGAGGCCCTGCTCTTCGATGCGCGTCGTCAGGCTTTCGGCCGCCGCCACGAGGGCCGGGATGTCCATGCCGTACGGACGGATGTCCATGCCGTGCGGATGAGGGGCACGACCGGACGGACCGGGGCCGCCGGGCGAGCTGACGGCAGCAGTCGTATCGGGGTCGAGAGGGCCGGCGGGGTGATCCTGGTACGCCTGGATGCGCTGGGCGCCGCGGCGGAGCAGGGTGATGGCGCCGCGGGCGTTGCCCCGGCGGGCGTGCGTGAGGCCGACCGCGATCTGAGCCAGGCCCTGCCAGAGTTCGCGCTCGCCCGGCGGCCCGGTCTTCCAGGCCGCCTCGAGGACCTCGTGCGCGTGGAACGGGCGGCCATCGCGGATCAGCCGGTCGGCCAGGACGGCGGCGTCGCGGCCGGTGATGACGAGGTCGTCGGGTATCCGGTCAACCTGGTCCTGGCCGGCATCGGTGCGCTGCTGGCCGGCGTTACGGGCCAGCGGGCGTCCCAGGCCGTCGCGGGGGCGTGCGTTCCTCGGCCGGCCGGATGAGTCACGGTCCCTGGGCGCGCCTTCCGCGGGCGCGCCTTCCCTGGGCACGTCTTCCCTGGGCACGGGGCGGTCAGCGTTCGGGTTCGGGGTCGGCGAGCCAGCCGAGCAGCTCGCTGCCGAGGATCTCGGGTCGTTCCTCGTGCGGGAAGTGGCCGGCGCCGTCGATGACGCGCCAGCGGTAGGGGCCGTCGACGTAGCGTCCGGCGCCGCGGGCGGTCTGCGGCAGGACGCAGGTGTCCAGGGCGCCGTGCAGGTGCAGGACCGGGGCGGCGATGGGGGTGTGCATGTGCCGGGCGTAGCGCAGCCCGTCCGGCCGCAGGCTGCTGCGGGCGAGCCAGCGGTGGTACTCCAGGGCGGAGTGCGCCACCGACGGGATCCGCATGGCCCGGCCGTAGGTCCGCTCGGTGTCCGGGTCGGGCCAGCCGGGGGCCGACCACTTTTCCAGCAGCTGGCCGACCTTGAAGGCGCCGTCGCGGAGCAGCTGGCGCTCGGGCCAGACGGGCAGCTGAGCGCGGAGCGTGTAGCTGCTGCGGCGGCCCTGGCCGAGCGGGTCGGCGAGTACCGAGGTGCGCATGCGCAGCGGGTGCGCCATCGAGATCACGGCCAGCCGCCGGACCACCTTGGGGTGATAGGCGGCTACGGTCCAGGCGATCAGGCCGCCCAGGCCGTGCCCGACCACGATCGCGTTGGCCTCGCCCAGCGCGCGGACCAGGCCGGCCGCGTCGGCGGCCGCCGTGACCAGGTCATAGCCGCGCGGCGGCTTGTCGCTGCCGCCGTAGCCGCGCAGGTCGACCGCGACCGCCCGGAAGCCGGCCGCCGGCAGCGTGGCCAGCTGGTGCCGCCAGGTCCACCAGAACTCGGGGAAGCCGTGCAGCAGGAGCACCAGCGGGCCGTCTCCGGCCTCAGCGGCGTGGAACCTGGTCCCGTTGGCCGAGACAGAACGATGTGTCCAGGGGCCGCCGATCTGGACCACGGCATCGGCGCCGCTGGCCATCTCCTCACCTCACTTGGCGTCAGTCGCGGCGATCTCGGGCTGCTGGCCGTCGTGGCGCAGCATGCCCAGGCCTTCGGTCACGGTCTTGCGCGTCACGCGCAGGCCGGACAGCCGCTTCAGTTTCACGATGGCCAGGCCCACCCCGAGGCCGGCCAGCAGGATGCAGGCCCCGGCCACGATGAGGAACGCCGCCCAGGTCCAGATGCCGAGCGCGACCAGGCCGAACGCCAGGGCGATGCAGAGCAGGACGAGCACCAGGCAGCCCACGAAAGCCGCCAGCCCGAACCCGGCCACCGCTATGCCGACCCGCTTCGCGTCGCCCTTGAGCTCGGTCTTGGCCAGGTCGATCTCGTACCTGATCAGCTGGGACACGTCCTTGGCGGCCAGGGCGACCAAGTCTCCGAGTGACTGATCGCCGCCGGCCGGTCCCGGCGTCTCGCTGTGGACCATCGGTGTCCATCTCCCTCGTGTGCGGGCCGCAATGCGCGCTCTCGCGCGACTGCAGGCGCCCGCGTCCGATTGCTCCTCGGGGCTAGCTCATGTTCGGCAAGGTCCAAGGCTAGCGTTGTTGATCGTCAACATGGGAGCACCCCGGCCGGGGAGGGCGTTTCAGTCGTTGCCGCCGCGGCGGCGAGCATACCGGGCTTGCGGCCAGTCTGGCGGGCCGGCTCAATTTCCGGCTGGGGAGTCAGGTGGCATTTACACCGGTGTGTGGCGATTCGCCGGATTATTGCGGCGCTATTCCGCGCGCCCGGCCAAGCGGCGCCCGCCGCGACCTCATTGTCACCTCATTGCGGTGACCACATAGCGAGCGGCGCCCCTGGCCGGGGCGCCGCTGCGATACCACGTCAGGTCGGGCTACCAAGCGTGCTCCTTCTTCGTCAGCCAGGCCCGGCCGCTACCGGTCCGGCCTGGTCTGACACGCCTCCCGCGGCTGGTCGCGCGTGGGTACCCGGCTGCCGTGCCCGGACGCTTCAACGTCCGTAACACCTTTCTACGACGAAATCCGCACGTTGCAAAGCCCTGTCGTGTAACCAATTCGTGATCTTAATCAGTTCCCGTGATCACATGCCGTTAACTAGTGACTCGCCGGGCCCGGCGGCCGAGCTGGCGGGCCGCCGGCGTTTTCGGGGCTAGACGGAAGGGGACGGCATGGTATATGCCCGCTGTTAGCGGACCGTGTCCGAAGCCCGATGTTTCCCTAGCGTCACGAAGTCTTACTTAGTGAAAACTCCTACCGAGGGGTAAGCAAGTTAGCGATAGCCCTTCTCAGATCCTTCCGCATATGTTGTAATTCATTGGGCTGACGCTGCAACGGGTACCTGTAGCGACACACCACCGGTAGTAGGGAAACCGCCACGGGTGGTGGCATACGAGGGCACTTTGCGGATAAGCTCACTATAAGGACGGAGCCGGCCTCCCCCCCCAGGGCCGGACCGTGCGCGCGGGCGCCGCTCTCCCCCCCGGCGGCGCCCGCCACCTTTTTTCCGTAATCGTCTCCCATGCCCGGCGACGTGCGTCGCTGTTGTGGCTGATGTGGTTGCGTTCCTACCGCTCCCGTTGCTCGTGTGGCGGCTGGGTACGGATGTGTACATCTCTTACCACCTATCCCCGCTGCTCAACCCTGGTCGGGGCGGCGTCCCGCGTTGCCTTCGGTCTTCCCGGCTGGAGTTTGCGCTGGTCCTGGCCGCGAGCGGGACAGACTGGGACAATGAGGGGAGGGGGCGGCCCGGGGCCCGAGGGTAACAGCCGGTGAGTTACTTTGTGTAGTAGCGCTAACGCGGAAAGTGATAGCCGCCATCGTCCGTGCCGTCGGACACGGGTCGCGCGAGGCGCGACACGCCCGGGATTCGAAGAAACCTGACGTGATCGTCAGGGTCCGCGGACCCTCCCGGCGCCCGCTTGGCCCTCCGCGGACCTGTGCGTTATCAACTTGTGATCAGGTCGCCAGGTGGCTACATTCCGTTAGTAGCGGCTAGGGGCGGCCGGAAATAAGTTGCTGCGCGTGCAATCCCATGCGCGTACGTGCGCCTCGGGCCCCGCCGGTTGTGTTCGCGGACAGTGTCCGATGAGCCGCGCCCCTTAGCCGAAACCGTTGCCGGGTAGGTAATGCGCGGAAGCACTTCCGGCTTCCTTATAGGCGGTAATTATTCGGACGGGATGATTTAGCCCGGCGCGCCGGGTGGTTCGGGCGCGCCCGCCAGCAAGGTGTCGAGCAGGGCGACGGCGCCGCGCTTGGACAGCGGGTGATTGGCGTTGCCGCATTTGGGTGACTGGACGCAGGAGGGGCAGCCAGCCTCGCAGTCGCAACTGGCGATGGCCGCCCTGGTGGCGCGGAGCCAGTCGGCGGCGGCGCCGAAGCCGCGCTCGGCGAACCCGGCCCCGCCGTCGTGCCCGTCGTAAACGAACACGGTGAGCCGCCCGGTCGCCGGGTGCCTGGCCGCGGAGACCCCGCCGATGTCCCAGCGGTCGCAGGTCGCGTACAGCGGGAGGAGCCCGATGGAGGCGTGCTCGGCCGCGTGCGCGGCCCCGGCCAGGTCGGTCCCGGCCGCGGTGAGCGCGCCGGCCGCCTCGTCGGAGATCGTCCACCAGATCGCCCGGGTCAGCAGGTGCCGGGGCGGCAGGTCGAGCGGCGTCTCGCCGAGCGTCTCGCCGGTGCCGTCGCGGCGCCGGGTGAAGCTGGCCACCTGCCGGGTGACCTGGACGTCGCCGAAGCTGACCTCGGCCGGGCCCCAGGTCATCGTGCGCCGCGGGCTGCGCACCTCGATCTGGGTGGTGGTCTTGGCCGTGGTCGTGTAGCCGGGCTCGGCCGGCTCGACCAGCGCGACCTGGCCGGCCAGGTCCAGCGTGGTGACCAGGTAGCTGTCGCCCTGGTGGACGTAGATGGCGCCCTCGTGCACGAGCAGGTAGGCCGACGGCTCGTCGACCGTCCCGACCAGCCGCCCGGTCGCCTCCTCCACCACCCGGACCGGTGCCAGCCCGGCGCCGCGCAGGTCCACCGCCCGGGCCGCGTCCCGGCGCAGGCTGTGCCAGCCCGTCTCGCGCTCGCGCAGCCGGCCCGCGCGGGTCAGGTCGTCGACCGCCGGGCGGGCCGCCGGGCCGAACATGTCCAGGTCCGCCTCGGTCAGGGGGAGCTCCGCCGCCGCCGCGCACAGGTGCGGGCCGAGGACGTACGGGTTGCCCGGGTCCAGCACGGTGGCTTCCACCGGGTGCCGCAGCAGCAGTTCGGGATGGCGGACGAGATAGGTGTCGAGCGGGTCGTCCCGCGCGATCAGGACCGCCGCCGCCGGCTGGCCGCTGCGCCCGGCCCGCCCGGCCTGCTGCCACAGCGAGCTCCACGTGCCCGGCCAGCCCGCGATCAGCACCGCGTCCAGACCGGTGATGTTGACCCCCAGCTCGAGCGCGGTGGTGGTGGCCAGCCCGACCAGGCGCCCGTCGGACAGCTCGGCCTCCAGCCGCCGCCGGTCCTCGGGCAGGTACCCCGACCGGTACGCCGCCACCTTCGCCGTGCCCGTCTGCGGTGAGCCCGCCTCGGCCGCGCCCAGCGACCGGCGGGCGGCCAGGGCGACCGCTTCGGCGCCCCGGCGGGACCTGATGAAGGCCAGCGTCTGGACGTTCTCGCTGACCAGCCGGCCGAGCAGGTCGGCCGCCTGCGCGGTGGCGGTCCGGCGCAGCCGGGCGCCCGCCGCGCCGCGCGCGTCGGTCAGCGGCGGCTCCCACAGGGCGAAGGCCAGCGGCCCGCGGGGCGAGCCGTCCTCGGTCACTTCCTCGGCGTCCAGGCCGGTCAGCAGCCGGGCGCAGACGCCCGGGGTCCCGACCGTGGCCGAGGCGAGCACGAAGACGGGGCGCGGTCCGGCGCCAGGCCCAGCGGGCGACGGGGCGTGATGCGCCACCACCCGGCGCAGCCGCCGCAGCACATGCGCCACATGGGAGCCGAAGACCCCCCGGTAGCCGTGGCATTCGTCGATCACGACCAGGCGCAGCCGGCTGAAGAAACCCGACCAGCGGGCGTGCCCGGGCAGCAGCGCCCGGTGCAGCATGTCCGGCGTGGTCAGCAGGTACCTGGCATGGCTGCGCGCCCAGGCCCGCTCGGCGTAGGTGGAGTCGCCGTCGAACGTGGCCGCCTGCACCCCCGGCAGGCCGAGGGCGCGGATCGAGGCGAGCTGGTCCGCGGCCAGCGCCTTGGTCGGCGTGACATAGAGCACAGTGTCTCCCGCCAGCACCGAGGTGAGCGCGGGCAGCAGGTACCCGAGCGACTTGCCGGATGCCGCGGCGGTGGAGATGATCACGTTCCGGCCGGCCTGGGCGTGGTCGGCCGCCTGGGCCTGGTGGCTCCACGGGGCGCGGATGCCGCGAGCCGCGAAGGCGCCGGTGACCTCGGCCGGGACCCAGGACGGCCAGGGCACTTCCCGGCCGGCCCGGGCCGGGATGTGCTCGACGTGCACCGGGCGGCCCGCCTGCGTCTCGTCCAGCAGGATGCCCAGGGCGCGGTTCTCGGCCCCGGATCCGGGCGTGTGCATACCGGGTCCGGCCGGGGGCAGGGGGGTAAGTGTGGACACAGCTATTTCAGTGTGACATCTCGCCCGGCGATGCTCGGAGATTTTCCGTGTGTCGTCCCGTTGGGGGATGCCCGAAGGCATGATTTCGTATAGACATGACACCGGAGCGTGGTTGAATGCCGCAGAGGGTCACACCCTCGGCTCTGGTAGGTGAGCCCGCGCGCCAGGGCGGGACCCTGAGATGACGCCGCGCATGGCGCTGGAGGATTTGTGGATCTGAAACTCGGTCACTACAACAAGGACGGCATCGAGGTCGTCGACGTCGAGGGCGAGATCGACGTCTATACGGCCCCGCGGCTCCGCGAGCTGCTCATCGATCTCGTCAACAAGAACAACTACCAGCTCGTGGTCAACATGGAGAAGGTCGAGTTCCTCGACTCGACCGGTCTCGGCGTGCTGGTCGGCGGGCTGAAGCGGGTGCGCGCGCACGACGGTTCCCTGGACCTCGTCTGCACGCAGGAGCGGATCCTCAAGATCTTCCGGATCACCGGCCTGACGAAGGTCTTCGGCATCCACAACACGGTCGACGAAGCCATCGCGGCCAAGGACAAGTAGGCCGGCCACCCCCGACGAGCCCTTTCGAAAGACATGCCCACCGTAGAAGTCACATTCACGCCGCTGCCCGCGCACGTCCGCACCGCGCGCCTGGTCGCTACCGCGGTCGCGCGGCGTAGCGGGGTGGACGAAACACTGCTCGATGAGGTGCGCCTGGCCGTGGGCGAGGCCTGCTCGCGCGCCGTCGAGGCGCACCGGCGGCACTGCCCGGCCGAGCCCGTCAAGATCGAGATGACCGATCAGGGCGAGCGGTTCGTCGTGGTGGTGAGCGACCACGCCCCCACCAGCGGTACCGTGTCGGCCGGA
>Ga0137407_10002126_pt1 | contig 13040 bp, 6 predicted proteins | sample CZOMad2_2_16fung_FD_108410 | JGI IMG/M metagenome (GOLD analysis project Ga0137407, IMG submission 108410) | Vadose zone soil fungal communities from Angelo Coast Range Reserve, California, USA - CZOMad2_2_16fungal (Illumina Assembly) | ecosystem: Environmental > Terrestrial > Soil > Vadose zone...
GGAAAGAAGCTCGATCTTGGAACCGCCGCACCAATCGCAACCGAGTCACCATCCAGTGGGCCTTTACTCGGAAAAAGGCCCGACACAAGTTCGGCTACAAAATCACGCGGTCACGGTACTAGTGCTGGAATGGCCACGGACGGAGAAAGAACCGACGAAGTATTGGCTCTCCAATCTGCCCGCCTCTATCAGCCTGCGCAAGCTGATAGCCACGGCCAAACTGCGCTGGCGCATTGAGCACGACTATGAAGAGTTAAAACAGGAACTGGGACTGGGTCATTTCGAAGGCAGGAACTGGCGCGGCTTTCATCATCATGCCACGCTGTGTATTGCTGCCTATGGGTTCCTGGTGGCCGAACGGTGCCTTTTTTCCCCCGCAGCGCGCACCATCCAATTTCGCCTATCCCCCATGCCACGCGGCCTCAAACCCCGGGGCTCTGCCCATCCAGGACAGAACGGCATAATCCGCATTCCATTGCCACTATGCGACGCCACATCGCTACTCATCTGGCTCGTGTTCTGCCCAGATGCCCTTGCTGTCTCCGAGATTTCTTATAACACAGTAGTATTAGCTTAGCGGGCCAAAAATGCTCTGGCCTATGAACCTTGTGTTTTACGGCGATAGAATGGGCCCTCCGACGTGGGCAGGTTTGAGGGTTCAGAATGGGGCAGGTTGCCATCCTGATGCCGCTCCGAAATGGTACCAGCCATTGCTGCGATCGTCCCGCATACAAAGACGTCGGCAGGCATCACCGAAATCCCACGACTCCTGGCGGCTGTGCTGAACTGCATGGCTGTGATCGAATCCGCTCCAAAGTCCATGTAGTGGTCGAATACACCTATCTTTGGAACGTCCAATACTTCGCACCAGACGTCACAGAGCTGTTCTTCCAGCGTTGTGCGCGGAGGGACAGAATCGGTGTCTGAGAACATTTGTTCAATCGCGAAAGTGGCCATTCGCATGCGATCCAGCTTGCCATGCGGGGTTCGGGGCAGCCTTGGTAGTTGTATGTAGGCGAGCGGGACCATGTAGTCCGAAAGCCTCTGGGCAAGGAATGGTTTCAACTCCTGGATACCGATCCTTAAATTCCGTGATTCGAAGAACGCAACAATCTGATCTTTCCAGGGGGCGTTTCGGCGCACTACAACAACGGCCGCTTGAATCCCAGGGTGGCTGTTCATTTCGTTTTCCACATGGCCTAGCGCGACCCGATAGCCCCGAATTTTCACTTGATCGTCATTTCTTCCAATGAACTCAATGCCGTTTGCATTCATCTGGCCACGATCTCCACAGCAGTACAGCCGAGCACCCGGGGTTATTGCGAACGGGTCTGGCAAAAAATTCACTGCTGTTTGAGTGCTGTCTCCCAGATATCCACGACTCACCGATGCGCCGCCAATGAAAAGTTCCCCTTCTATACCGGGGGCCGATGGAGTGAGTGTTTGGGCGTCGAGAATGTAAACGGAGGTTCCGGGGATTGCGTCTCCGATGGGGACAGGGGCTGTGTCGCTCACTTGGGTACAGCGGTAAACCGTGCTCCACACCGTAGCCTCAGTCGGTCCGTATTCGTTGTATAATTCGGCGCTCTGACAGATTTGAAAATGCTTCTCAACAATGGCATTGGCAAGACGATCGCCCGCCAAGATGACGCGCTGGAGGCACGGCAGCTTTCGTGAAGCGCCTGGCGTTTCAAGTATGGTTTGGTAAACTACTGGAAGCGCCAGCATTTCCGTGACTGAATGACGCTCTATCAAGTTAAGTAAGGCCATCGGGTCTCGGCGTTCTGCCTGAGAAGCGATGATCAGGGTACCGCCCTGGCACAACACCGGAAAGATGACTGCGACCGAGCTGTCAAATGCAAGAGATGGCAACAGAAGTGCGCGATATGGCGTTTTGCCATAAAACTCGCGCCGGCTCGCCAGCGAGTGTTCGAGGTTTGCATGTTCCACCATCACGCCCTTCGGTCGGCCAGTGGATCCAGATGTGTAGATCACGTAGGCAAGTTGCTGCGGTGAAATCTCCGCACTCTGGTATTCAGGATCATCATGGCGCCAAGTTTGTGGGGTGAGAAGGCAAGTATCTCCAAACCAGCCTGCCGCGAGATTGCTTAGAACGATCTTCACTTTCGCATCAGCAAGAATATGATTGATCAATGCCGGCGGAGTATCTGTAGCAATGGGAACGTATGCCCCACCACTTCTCAAGACAGCAATGATTGCAACTAGCGCCTCCAGTGAGGGATCCATGCAAATAGCAACACACTGATCGGGCCCAACACCGTATGGGAATAGTTGGGAAGCCAAACCAGAAGATCTTCGCCCCAATTCACAGTAGCTAAGCGTCTGTTCCTCGATACAGATAGCAAGCTCACCGGGACAGTCCACGAATCTGGCCTCGATTCGCGCGACTACATTGGAGGACCACCGCGTTAGCAACGAAGCTGTTAGTTCATTCAAGCGTAAAGTCCTTTCGACAAAAGACTCTTGCACCCCAGGAGCATCTTCATGCGGCAATTTGAGCGATCGTGAAATCCAGGGGCGTCAGGCCCACCTTACAAGTGCGAGCCACTGGGTTCGAGGTCGGCGAGCTCTGGATATTCCATCCATGACAGCCCATCCATAGACGGGATCAGGCCACCAGGGACAAGAGGTTCCGCATAGCGGCTTCTACGACCGAGAGCGGCTTGTGTTAATACATCATTTGCACCCTTACGCAGCTCCTTCAAGAAACGAGTTGATTCACTTGTAGCCGGGGTCGGGCAACTTGGGACTGCATTACCTTCATATGCAGCTTTGAGTATCGGGCCAAGTTCACTCGTCTGGGTCAAGTAATCTCTGGCGTTGCTGAACAGTGACTCGGCAGTTTCAGAGACTCCAGAGACTAGACGAATAAAAGGCTCGTTTGTTATCTCCTCGGATTTCAGAATCTTGCGTGCATCCCAATAGTAAGAATCCAGCCCTTTATCCATATCGTAGAATGCAATCAGAAACTGATAAAATGTACTGAATTCTCTGCGATATCGGAGTTCAAACTCTCCAAAAGATCTCTCTTCGGAGATTGCTCCGGAAAAAACACTGTTAATGGAACGGGCCCCGAGCAAAGCAGAGTATGTTGCCAGATGTACACCTGAAGAAAAAATAGGATCGATAAAACATGCAGTATCGCCAACCAGAAGCATACCTGGACGCCAGAACTTCGTATTACAGTAGGAGTAATCTTTGCGGATTCTATAGCTGCCATATTGGCCCTCCTGAATCCGGCGGGCTGGAGACAGGAAATCCTTAATGATCGATGTTTGTTTAATAAAACCCTTCAGCGCAATGTCAGGACCGTCTTTCAAGCAGGCTGCGTGCTCCCGGCCTACAACTGCGCCTACACTGGTCAGATCCGGTCGCAGCGGGATATACCAAAACCATCCTTGATTAAAAGCCTCACAGAGAATATTTCCGGAATTCGGTTCTGGCAAACGCTTCGCACCTTCGAAATAACAGTACAGAGCAACATTCTGGAAAAATTCTGAGTATCTTCGCTCACCTACGGCGCGCGATAGGCAGGTTGTATTGCCAGACGCATCGACCACTATTCGCGCTCGGAGTGAAGCAGCGCGCCCCGATGCATCTGTGTATTGAACCCCAATAACGCGCACACCTTCCTCAATGACGCTGCCAACCGTATGCTGTTCCCTTACCTCCACGCCCAGGCGACGCGCATTATTCAACAGGATGTGGTCAAATTTCGAGCGCTCCACTTGGTAGGCGAAGGCATTGGATCCCGGAATGATCGTGGAAGGACCAAAAGTAAAGCTCCAGGGCGCGGCATGCTTGCCCCATTTGTAGGTTCCGCCTTGCTTATAGATAAAATTCGCATTCTTCATCTCTTCAGCTACGCCCAGCAGAGTGCAAATCCCATTAACAGTGGCAGGCAGAAGAGATTCTCCTATTTGGTGGCGCGGAAACTTCTCGCGATCCAGCAGGATGACCGAGTGGCCGGACATCGCCAGGAATGCGGCAATAGAGGATCCGCCAGGTCCTCCTCCGACAACAACTACATCCGCATCATATTTCCAATCTGAAGCCATCATCCCTCCAAGTCAACACTTGTCAAACGGTAGCACCATAAGGGACTACCGGAAAGCGCATTTTATGGCTTTCGCGACTCGGATCCCATCGCCACAATGGCAAGTGGGTGCATGATAGTCGATCCGCGCCTAGCATTATACCTCAGGATCAGGAGAGTCCGCAAAGCTAACACTTTGGTGACCGGCAGTATAAACGTGTTGCACAACCAGGGGGTGTGGCCAGAGTAGTTTATCGTCGGTTATGTTTCATTTGTCATAAAACTTCGGTAGTCAGGTAAGTATACGCCGCAAGCTTACCCGGGCGCTTGACGGTGATTTGCGAGGTCTTTTGCTGAGGGCGAGGTTGGTTCGTTGCCACCAGGATCGCAGGTCAAATCGTTCTGCTTGCCGAATTGCGACAGTTTCCTTGCATCTGATGCGGTAAACGAATGTATCTCACCAAAGGCACAGAGCCAGTTCATGAAATCATGATGGTTCAAGTCGTTATAGGGCACAAATATCTGCTCTTCAGGGGCTTCGGGAATTGGCCAGCGAACCGCCACGTCGTTTAGATTATCTCGTATCAGATTTCCAGGAATCAAGATGTCCCAAGTGCTCCATTGCCGTGTGATGGACATCTCGCCCCAGCCTTCACCGTTAACCTCGATGTAAATGCTGCCTTGAGAAAGTGACGTCTTTGGAAGGCGGCAAGTGAGGCGGAGCTGCACAGCACATTTCTTCTGACCGACAAAAACAAAGCGAGACTCACGCCAGTAAGCCCTATAGTACTGGGCATCATTGCGTGGACGCCCTTGGCCAAGGCGTTGCCGCGCAACTCCCATGACATCTTGTGTAAGGGCTGAAGAACAGTAAACATATTTTAATAAATCTGTGCGACGGTGCGTAACACTATGCTCCTGTTGCCGCAGTTGATCAAGGCTCTCCCTGAAGTCTATGCCAACCGTTCGCAGCGCGTCCACCATCGCGCCCAGAAGAACCCTGTCTAACTGCTGAGTATTCGAGTGGAATAGATAACGATCAATCAAAGGCGATCCCAATTCATGAAGATGTTCCGCTGAAGTACACATTAGCATGGGAGCAGTTCGTGTTTGCATATCAATAAAGCTCAGCATCAGCTTAGCAACGTGTGGAGCATATTCGAGGGCTTGCGCACAATAGAAGTAAACTTGATCATAGGACTGCCACCAGTGAGCGTTGTGAATAGCTGCAAGAAAAGATGCTTCTCCGAGCACTTCCGCGGTGGGAGCGGCGCACTTCTTTGCCAAAACGCTCCAACTAATATTCAGCCCCTCCAGGATTCGCAGAACATGCGATGCGGCAGCAGCCATGGTTATCTGAATCCCAGCGGCAGACAGATGACAGTAGTCCAGAAATAACCGCCGATCGGGAATCTCGCCGTTGAGATGTTCTGTGAAGAGCTTGGGGGTGTCCACCACCGCATGCTTGTTATTCTCGGCTTCTACCCGCACAACCCTCTGCAAGAGGGAATGTGGTCTTGGAGAGCAATTCAAACTTGGGCACCAGACCATCGCATCTCGCGCTGATTCAAGGTAGCATTTTGCCTTGTCGAGTTCACCCAGTTTCTGGCTGCACTCGGCAAGAATGTAGTATCCGCTGGCATTCATCCCCTGATCCAATTCGACCATTTGTTTCGCATGCTCCGAAGCGGCGCTCAAATCGCCGCTTCGGAGAGCCTCATGCGCGAGATCGAAGTGATTCATCCACTGCCGATTCGCATCCTTCTGCAGTAGGGGTACATTCGATATTGGGTCCTTCCAATCACCAAGATTGAATTCCGGGATGATCCATATCAGAGGAACGCCTCTTGTCTTGTAAGTAGCAGACACATCCTTGACCAGTTGTCTGGTCTTCTCTTCCATTTGTCCTTCACTCAGCCGCTTGAGTCCTCCAATGCCCTGTTCACGTACCATTTGCTCGACATAAGGTTTCAAACGCGGATCCACTGGTAGATCGCTCCAGTTATTACCACCAAAAATAATAACGGCATCCGGTTGAAGAAGAAGAACAGAGACTGCAAGTTCCTTGACCTCGAAGCACAAATCAGTGCGGGCCAAGTCAAGCACCTCGACGGAATTCTGACCCAGATAAGAGTCAAGGATCACCTTGAGTGCGGTGGCAGGAGTAAACTGCGGGTCGTAAAGGTATCCCCTTGCCACTGATTCACCAATGAGTACAATCCTCGGCCTGATTCCCTTGGGTTCGATAGTTCCGATGTTCGCCCATAGATGCCACTCCCAAAGCATATCCATGCTGCGGACAAAATATGTCTTACCGTTCTTTTCCTGACGCTTCCAGATTCCTACCCGATCAGAATTGTTTGCACCGGTAGCGTCCCTCGCCCGGATGTTCTCGGACTGTCGCCGTGGCCCGTCTGGGACCGAATTCCACAAGTCTGAAATGGCCAGCATGCCGGCCGCTTCGGCAACATTATGCTGCATTGCGAGCTGGGCGAGGCGGTTCGCAAAAGGTTTGAGCGAATTTGGCGGTCTCTCCATAAGAATTTAAATTGTCACCTATCAGACTCATAACAGCGTGTAAACCAGACGACTAACCGCGTCACCATTCTTGCGGCCCTCTTGCCTCTTGGCCTGATACTCCCACAGCAACGGAATACTTGACCTCTCGATGACGAAGTCCTCGACAACAAGCGCATCAATCTTGGATCGGACGAAACACAGGATCGCATCTTCGGTCGTACAGACGATGGGCTCTCCGCGCATGTTAAATGAAGTATTAAGGAGAATCGGACAACCAGTACGATGGTCGAACTCCTCGAGTAGCGCTGCAAACCGCGGATTCGTTTTCCGATTTACCGTTTGAATGCGTGCAGAACCATCGACGTGCGTGATTGAGGGCAGATTAATCGGAGAAGTAACCGGGCACGTTTCCAGCATGAACGGAGAAGGGTGGTCCAAAGCAAAATGTTCCTTGGCCTTGGATTCGAGCACGGCTGGAGCAAACGGGCGGAAGGACTCTCTCATTTTTACCAGGGCATTAATCCTGTCTTTCATCTCGGGGTGCCGGGGATCCGCCAGGATCGATCTGCTGCCCAAGGACCGCGGGCCGAACTCCATTCGTCCGTGCGACCAGCCAATGACCTTCCCTGCGATGATCTGATCCACGACGTAGCGAATGAGTTCCTCTTCTTTCCCACGATAGTCCAGAAACTTGGCGGAAGACGCCTTTAGAATGGAATGGGTCTCTGAGGATGAGTTGGCTGGTCCCAAATAGACATGTTCCAGCTCTTTTTTCAAAGGGGCTTTGCCGGTGAGGCGGACGTGAGCTACGGCTGCAGCCCCCACCGATGTGCCGGCATCCCCAGCCGCAGGCTGAACAAATAAGCGTTTGAATGGTCCTTCGCGCAGGCAGCGACTGTTAGAGACGACATTGAGGGCGACTCCGCCAGCCATGCACAGATGGTCGCTGGGAAAACGGCTATAGAGGTAGCGTGTTTTTTCCAGCAGGACTTCTTCTAACACTACTTGCACGCTCCTGGCAACGTTACTATGAAACTGTTGAATCTCAGACTCGGGCCTACGTGGCGGCCCGCCTAGCAACCTGCACAATTCCTCCGAGAACATACAATCTTGGGCGAGAAAGCCAAAGTACTTCATATTGAGCCGGTACTGGCCGTCGGAACTCATATCGATCAGTTTTCGAATCTGATTGACATACAGCGGCTCTCCATAAGGGGCGAGTCCCATCACCTTGTACTCACCCTCGTTGACTTCGAAGCCCAAGTACCCAGTGATGGCACTATAGAAGAAACCCAGAGAATCTGGAAAATCGACCTGTTCGAAGCGTTGAATCTGGCTGCCTTTGCCCCATCCGTAAGTTGTCGTTGGCCAGTCCCCGACGCCGTCCACTGTCAAGATGGCTGCCTCGTCGAACCCTGAAAAATAGTAAGAACTTGCTGCGTGTGAAAGATGATGATCCACAATTTCAATCGGCCCGTCGAAGCCGATCAGATCGCGGATGACCTGTTGGGGCTGACTCTGCCCCAATCGGTCAGAGATAGACCTTCGCCGTTCCAGCGACACCTCTGGCATCAACCCCATCCATATCTGTCGACCTAGTTTCATGCAGGGATCTTCATAATAAGCTATGCAGTCTAGGTCCGAAATTGTAAGGCCTGCTTCTTCCATGCAATATTGGAACGCGCGCCCGGGGAATGCCTTGTCATTTTTTGTTCGCGAGAATCGTTCTTCCTGGGCGGCAGCCACCAGATCCCCATCTTGCAACAAACTGCAAGCCGAGTCGTGGTATCCAAATGAGACTCCGATGATGTTCAACGGTAGGCTCTTAGACCTGCGTTCAATCCTCAGACCTGGGAGTATGTTATTGCGGGTGATGTGATAATCAGGCATATTCCCTACAGAACTATCGAATCGCAAGCCCCTATTTTACGCTCTCAATGGGCCCTCCATGCAATCTCGCCAGCGTTTTCATTGCGGTGCGTGAGGCAACTCCGATTCCGAGACGATTGATGAGCACGTAAAGGTGATTTGTCTTCCTCAAATCAGGTCCTCCTCACCCTTGGCCTGCGAATGACTGATACTACCAACCACCGCAAGCCTCCGTCACGCAGGCTTGCCGAAAGGCATGCGGTCAAACTGGTAGTATGGATAACCCGGAGGTAAACAATGAAGAGCTTTAAGCTTGCATATCCCCTGTGGCAGGACGTACGCTACGGACTGCGTCTGATGGCTAGGAGCCCTGGATTCAATGCGATCGCGGCCATCATCCTGGCGCTGGGGATCGGGGCGAACTCGGCGGTATTCAGTCTGATGGAGGCGGTGATGTTCCGCGCGCTACCGGTGCAGGATGCGCAACAGCTCGTTGTGCTGCAATGGAGTGCCAACAAGAATCCCCGGCACCGGCATGCCAGTTACGGTGACACGAAGTCCGATACGCGCCTCGATTCCGCTAGTCCGTGGTGGGGAACATCTTTCTCGCGTCCGTTCCTGCAGGAGGTGGAGAGGTCAAACATCTTCTTGGGCGTGGCGGCATTCGCTGGCGGCGGCCCGCTGGCCCTGAGCGGCCATGGGCCGGCTATGTCTGCCAATGGTCAGTCGGTCAATGGGGATTTCTTTCGCACCCTTGGAGTTCATGCGGAAGTTGGGCGATTGCTGGAGCCGAGAGATGATCAGCCATCATCCTCACCTGCGCTGGTGCTGAATTATGGCTACTGGCAGCGCGCCTTCGGCAGTTCTCCGTCGGTGGTGGGAATGGTTGTGAACCTCAATAGCGTGCCATTCACGATTGTGGGGGTGGCCGAGAGGAAGTTTGTCAGTCTATCTTTCGGCAACGTTTACGACTTATGGATGCCGATGGCAATGAACCCTCGCTTGAACGCCAACTTTGCGCGCCGCGACAATGATGTGGCTGCGTGGTGGTTGCTCATTGCTGCGCGATTGAAACCAGGGGTACCGGTTTCGCAGCAGCAGGCTGCGATGGACCTGCTGTTTCGGAACCACGTGCTGCATGTCGGCAAGGCCATGGTCGAAGAAAGCGATGCGCCCCGGATCGCGTTGCTGCCAGCACAGGAGGCTCTAGTAGGAGTGAGTGGCCAGTATGCCGATCCGCTCCGTGTACTGATGGTGACGGTCGGACTCGTGTTGCTGATCGCCAGTGCCAATGTCGCCGGCCTGGTCCTATCGAGGTCCACTTCTAGGGCGCGAGAATTTGCCGTGCGGCTTGCGTTGGGTGCACGTCGTGGTCGTCTGTTGCGGCAGTTGCTTACAGAAAGCATGATGATGTCCATGATCGGAGGCGCGCTCGGGATCGTGCTGGCCTTCTTGGGCGCGCGCGCGATTGTGACCATGCTAGCCAGCAACCGGACACGTCCGCTGGGCTTCAGCGCGTCCCTTGATGGGTACGTGCTGGCCTTCACGACTGTCGTTTCATTACTGACCGGTATTTTCTTTGGGATCTTACCAGCACTGCGAAGCCTGCACGTGGATTTAAGCCCTGCGCTGAAGGAGGGCTGCGGCTCCTCCACTAGGCATTCACCGGGGCGACACCGCTGGTACAGTATCAGCAATGCGTTGGTGATTATGCAGGCCGCGCTTGCGATCGTTGTACTGATGGGAGCGGGCCTGCTGATGCGCACGCTCACGAATTTGAGAAACATCGATCCAGGTTTCGATACAAACAACACGCTGACATTTGGTCTCGATCCCAAGCTCGCTGGTTATAAGAGTCTCCAAATTGACAATTTTTATCGCGAACTACAGCAGCAGATCGGCGCATTGCCAGGCGTCATCGCGGTCAGCTATTCGCAAAGCGGATTGCTCACTGGAAGCCGGAGCCGGACCTCGGTAAAATTCCTGCGGCCCGGGGGCGCCGAGGTAATTACGATTGAGGCTGACTTCATGCCTGTTGGCACTGACTTTTTCAATACAATGAAGATGCCTCTTCTGGCCGGTCGAACGCTAAACCAGGTGGACATGGAACGCGCGGCCGCGAACCGCGCTTCCCAGCCGGGTATAGGTGAGGCCAAGCCTGGTTCGCTGCCTCCGCCCGAAGTTCCGGTGCCCGTCATTGTGAACCAACTTTTTGCGCGCAAGAACTACCCTGGCATTAATGCAGTGGGTCGGCAATTTGGCGAAGAGGACGGAAGTGATCCTGACCATCCGCAGAAGTATCCAGGGTACATCATTGTTGGGGTCGTGCAGGATGCTAAGTACAACAACCTGCGCCGCGAAATTGATCCCACTATGTATGTTCCGCTCACCGGACAAAATGCCACCTTTGCGGTGCGCACCGCGAGCGATTCCAAAGCAATGCTTCCTGCCCTGCGCAATTTGGTCAGCCAGCACGATAGTAACCTGCCCTTGACCAATGTATCTACTCAAACTGAACTAATTGACAGGCAACTGGAGCAGGAACGACTGATTGCAAAGCTTTCGAGCTTTTTTGCCATTCTGGCGCTATTATTAGCATCTGTCGGACTCTACGGTTTGCTCTCGTACGAAGTAACACGGAAGACACGTGAAATTGGCATTCGCATTGCGCTGGGGGCGCAGCGTGCCGAACTGATCTGGATGGTGGTCTGGCAAAGCATTGTATTGGTCTTTGCAGGCGCCGCCCTGGGAGTTTCGGCCGCTATCGGCCTCGGCCACATGCTGAGGAAACTCCTTTATGGTGTGAAGCCCAGCGATCCTATAACACTTGTAAGCGTTGCGCTATTGCTGATAGTGGTGGCGATCGTGGCCGCTGCTGTGCCTGCGCGCCGGGCTACCGCAGTAGATCCGATGACAGCGTTGCGATGTGAATGAAATCTTGAAATCTTATCGCCGCTGAGGTAGCGTGCCAATCCAAGTGCTACGGATGCATTGATCGGGTTTAAAAGTCTGCTGTGCCCGGGTTCGGATTTGAGTAGCCGGATACCATTGCTGGAAATCCGGCGCTCCTGCAGAAACCGGGCATGACTGTTCCCGTCATCCGACTCGAATCGCCTCTCCGTAAACCAAAGTGGATGTGCCGATCTTTTGCCGTAGAAGACCGTAGACCGTAGCGCCGAGTGGGCGGCCAAACCTCCCCGGCGCCCCCTGGCCCTTTGCGGATGAAAGTTCACTGCACGGAGAACGACACCCCGTTGCTCGCGTGTCCAGCCACCGTCATCACAACATTGCCGGTGGTGGCGCCACTTGGAACCGGCACAACAATGCTGGTATCGCTCCAGCTGGTGGGGGTCGCAAGGGTACCGTTAAACGTGATCGAGCTTGTGCCTTGCGACGTGCCGAAGTTTGCCCCACTGATGGTCACGGATGTGCCAACAGGTCCCGAAGTGGGCGAGAGGCTGCTGATGCTGGGCGTTACAGTAAAGGTAACACCGTTGCTGAGTTGACCGTTGACGACCACCCTAATGTTGCCGTTTTGCGCACCGCTCGGAACCGTTATGGTAATGCTGGTGTCGCTCCAGAATGTGACCGGAGCGGTTATCAACATGTGATTCGGGCCGGTAGTAAAGGCACTCCCATTTTGAGTGGCTCCGAAATTTGTTCCGGTAATCGTCACGGTGGCGCCCACCGGTCCCAACGTCGGAGAAACGCTAGTGACCTGTGGAGCTGGCGAGGAAACCGTAAACTGAACCGAGTTGCTGGCGAAGCCATTCACGGTGACCACAATACTGCCGGAGGTCGCTGCCGCAGGCACTGGCACCGCGATGCTGGTTGTGCTCCAGGATGTAGGCGTGGCGGTAGTGCCATTGAAGGTCACGGTACTCGAACCCTGGGTGCCACCAAAGCTTGTCCCCGTGATCGTCACAGAAGTCCCTGCGGTTCCTGAAGTTGGGGAGACGTTGGTGATGGAAGGAAGGACTGTGAACGAGGCAACGTTACTCGCCACTGCGTTGACCGTAACCACAACATTCACATTCCCGGCGGGCAGCCCAGCAGGCACGGTAACTCCGATGCTCGTGGCGCTCCATGATGTCACACTCGCGCTAACCCCACCAAATGTTACGGTGCTACTGCCCTGAGAAGTGCCGAAGTTGGTTCCTGTGATGCTGATCTGTAGACCCGTTCCGGACGGCCCAGCAGTTGGCGACAGACTGCTGACAACCGGCGATATTACCCCCATCCCGCTCAGGCTCGCCGTCTGTGGACTGCCCGTAGCATTGTCCGTCACGCTCAACGTCCCGGTCCTCGAACCCGTTGCCGTGGGCGTGAAAGTCACCTGGATAGAGCAACTCGTGCTCGCTGCCAAGGTTGCCGGGCAGTTGTTGGTTTGAGCAAAGTCCCCGCTAGCAGCAACGCTAGTGATCGACAATGGCCCGGTACCACCGTTGGTCAGGGTCACCGTCTGCGCCGTGCTGGCAGTACCTACATTCTGATTGCCAAAGCTCAAGCTACTGGGAGACAGACTCGCTATTGGCGCTGTTCCTGTGCCGCTCAGACTCACTGCCTGCGGACTGCCGGCAGCATTGTCGGTCAC
>Ga0137407_10002127_pt1 | contig 13040 bp, 8 predicted proteins | sample CZOMad2_2_16fung_FD_108410 | JGI IMG/M metagenome (GOLD analysis project Ga0137407, IMG submission 108410) | Vadose zone soil fungal communities from Angelo Coast Range Reserve, California, USA - CZOMad2_2_16fungal (Illumina Assembly) | ecosystem: Environmental > Terrestrial > Soil > Vadose zone...
CTGCCGGTCCATGCCGATGCCGCTGTCGATGACGCAAAGCGTGTTCGCCTGCTTGTTCGGCGCGATGCGGATTTTGGGCGGCTCACCGTCGGCGATCAGCTCGGGCGCGGCGATCGCCTCATAGCGCAGCTTGTCGCAGGCGTCGGATGCGTTCGAAATCAGCTCGCGCAGGAAAATATCGGTCTCCGAATAGACCGAGTGCACCATCAGGTTCAAAAGTTCGGCAACCTCGGCCTGGAAGGGCTGGGATTCGGAAGCGGTGGTGGTGGTCATGCAGGGGCTCACAAGGAACTAACCGGGTGGGAAAGCCCTGATATAACGATGCCATCTGGGGTGGCAAGGTTAGACAGGGCGCCCCGGAACCCGGTATCCGCCCCTTACCGCTCGACAAAGGCGCGGTTGAGCTGGTCGACGATCGGCTTGAACAGGTAGCTCAGCATGGTCCGGCTGCCGGTCTGCATGAACACCTCCGCGGGCATGCCCGACACGAGCTGCAGCCCGGCCAGCCGGCGGCGTTCTTCTTCCGGCAGCATGATCCGGACCGTGAAGTATGGCATGTTGGTCTGCGGGTCACGGGTGGTATCGGGTGAAACAAACGACACCTCGCCGATCAGTTGCGGCGTCGTCCGCTGGTTGAAGGCCGAAAAGCGCACGTAAGCATGCTGGCCCTTGCGCACCTGATCGATATCGTTCGGCTGCAATTTTGCTTCGATCTGCAAATCATCGGAATCCGGCACCAACTCCATGATGGCGTCGCCGGCTCGGATGACCCCGCCGACGGTGTGCGCGGCAAGCTGATGGATGACCCCTGAGTTCGGCGCGCGCATCTCGATGCGCTCCAGCACGTCGCGCGCAGCGACGCTTCGCTCCGAGAGTTCGGCTTCCTTGCCCTGTGCCTCGCCGAGATCCTTCACGACCTCTGTCTGCGTATCGTGGTCGATCTTGACGATCTGAAGCTGCGCCTCGCCGACCTTGGATTTGGTCTCGGCGATGGTGGAGATCAATTGCCCGCGCTCGCCCTCGATCCGTGCGCTCTCGCGCTGCAAGGTGGTGAGCCGGTTCAGCGGCACCAGCCGCTTGTCGAACAGGTCCTGAACTCCCGAGAGTTCGCCCGTGATCAGTTCGAGCTGCTTGGCTTTGGACCCGACCTGGGCCTCGAGGCCCACGATCTCCTCGCCAAGCTGCGATACCTTGCTCTTCAACAGCTCCTTCTGGCTCTCGCGCGCGGTCACGCGCGCCCTGAACAGCGACGCCTCCGACGCGAGCAGCGTCTTGACATTGCCATCGTCCAGCCGCGCCGATAGTTCGGGCGGTATCGCCGGCCGCGGCAAGCCGTCGCGCTCAGCGACCAGGCGTGCGATCTTCGCCCGCGCTTCATCGAGCTGTTTGCTCACCACCTGAAGGCTGGCCTGAGCCTGCGTTGCGTCGAGCCGAAGCAGGAGATCGCCGGCATTGACCCGCATGCCGTTGCGGACCGCGATCTGCGCGACGACGCCGCCGGTCGGATGCTGGATGGTCTTGACGTTGGACTGAACCACCAGATTGCCCGGCACCACTACGGCGCCCGACATTGGCAATAGCACCATCGAGCCGCCCGCGAGCCCGCCGACGACGATCAACGCCCGCAAGCCAGTGCGCAACTCGCGCTCGAAAGCGCGGCCGGCCCGCTGCATGATGTTCTCGCCCGGCGGGCCGTCGGCGTCAGCCAATGCGTCGCGATTGACCAGGAAGGCAACGCCTTGGCGGCATTTATCGAGCATGCGCCCCGCGGGACGTTCGGGCACGACGGCGCCGGCCGAAATCGACGGGGCCAAGCGGGGCGCCTCGATCCGAAGCGGTTCCCGCATGTCGATCGCCGGCGCGAACTCCGGTAAGGGCTTGGGTTCGGGCTTGGGTTCGAGCTTTGGCGCAGGCTTTAGCGCGGGCTTTGGAGCGAATTTGGGCGCCGGCCTTGGCTTGTTTATGAGCGACGGATCATCGGGCGCGATGATCGGACCCCGCGCACGGTGCGGGCCCGTGGAGGTCGGCTCGCGCACGGCGCGGCTGCCGCGCACCACCGGCGGTTCACTATCGGAAGCATCGCCCTGGAATCCGAAGGGGCTGAGCCAGGCATCCAGCACCCGTCCCATTTTGCCCTTCTTCGGCCGCTTCGACCGGGCCGGGCGCGGACGCCGCCCCGCGGCACGTTGCGCCTCAGGCGCTGCGCGGCGCGGCTGTGGCGGGCCCGCCTCGCGCTGATTTTCATGCTCGAAGGCCTGCCGCAGCCGCTGCAGTTCGAGTATCAGCGCCGCGCCCTGCGGCCCGACGCCCTCGCCATCCGATCCATCGATCTGGCGTCGCGAATATCTTTCGTCGGCGTACGCGGGGTCGATGATCTTCATGGCGAAACACTCTCGGCCAGCGCCGCCCGCGGCTCTGCTTTCGCTTGCGGCGGCGCGGATGCCTGCGCTGCCGTGGCCTTGCCGTTTGCCGCCTTGACGCGCGCAAACACCTCTGCACTTGGGCCGAACGCAATCGCCTTGCCTTCGTAGAGCACCATCGTCATGTCGAGCGCGGACAGCGCGCTCGGACGATGCGAGATGACGACGACGATGGACTTGTTCTGGCGCATGATCCCGATCGCGCGGGTCAGGGCGTTCTCGCCGTCCGCATCCAGATTGGCGTTGGGCTCATCGAGCACGAGCAGGAACGGGTCGCCGAACACGGCGCGCGCCAACCCTACCCGCTGCCGCTGGCCCGCCGACAGCGACATGCCGCCCGCCCCAATGCGCGTCGCGTAGCCCTCCGGCAGGCGCAGGATGATGTCGTGCACGCCCGCAATCTGTGCCGCCTTGAGGATCGCGTCGGAGGTCGCGCTCTCGTCGAAACGGCAGATGTTCTCGGCTATGGTGCCGTCGAATAAACCGACATCCTGCGGAAGATAACCGATATGCCGGCCGAGATCCGCGTTGCACCACTGATCCAGTGCGGCGCCGTCTAATCGCACGACGCCCCGATGCGCCGGCCAGATTCCAACCAGCGCCTTGGAGAGCGAGGTCTTGCCCGACGCACTGGCGCCGAGCAGCGCCAGTCCCGAGCCCGCCTTGAGCGAGAATGTGACACCAGACACGATCGGCATGTCGAAGCCCGGCGCGGACACCGCAAGATTCTGCACGGACAATTCACGGAAGGGACGCGGCAGCATGACCGGCGGGGCCGGAGGCGGCGCGGTGGCCTTGCAGATGTCGCGCAAACGCACGAGGCCCTGCCGCGCGGCGACGAGCTGCTTCCAGCTCCCGAGCGCGATTTCGACCGGCGCCAGCGCGCGCCCCATCAGAATCGACGACGCGATCATGATGCCGCCCGAGGCCTTGTCGGCCACGACGAGGTAGGCCCCGATACCCAGCATTCCCGATTGCAGAATGTAACGCAGCACTTTCGCGCCCGAACCGAGATTGGCATATACGTCCGCCGCGCGGATATTTTCCTGCAGGTACCGCTCGTTGGCCTGCGACCAGCGCGCCGTCAACCGGTCCGTCATGCCGAGCGCGCGAACGATCTCCGCATTGCGCTGCGTCGCGTCCGCCAGCACCTGCCGCTGCGCGTTCATGTCCATCGCCGATTTGGCTGCGCCGCGAGAGATCCGTTCGGTCAGCACGGTCATGGCAATGATCGCCACGGTGCCGAGCAGCGCCGTGAAGCCGATCATCGGGTGGAATAGAAACAGCCCGGTCAGAAAGACCGGAATCCACGGCATATCGAGAAACGCCGTCGGCCCCATGCCCGACATGAAGGTGCGCACCTGATCGAGATCGCGCAGCGGCTGCTGCATCAGCACCGCCTTCACCCCGCGCAGCGGCAAGGTGGCGAGTGCCGAATGGATCGATCCCTGCAAGGCGCCGTCGAACATCGCTGCGATCCGGCTGAGCATTCGCGCGCGCATCGCGTCAAAATATCCCTGCACGAGATAGGCAAACAGCACCATCAGCGACAGGCCGAACAGCGTCGCGAGGTTACGGCTCGGAATGACCCGGTCGTAAACCTGCAGCATGTAGATCGATCCGGACAGCATCAGGATATTGATCACGCCGCTGAATACGGCGACGCCGATCATGCGCCGCGCGCTGTCGCGCAGCGCATGCGCGACGGGGTCGTTGGCGGCCAGCGTCGACAACAGGCTGGAAATTGCGCGGGACGGCGACGCGGCCTGTGCTCGGCCTTGCCCCTGGCCCTGAGCGATACTCATTGAACTGACCTTCCACCCGCTCGACGATCAAATCTCCGTTGCAAGTCTCCTTGACGGGTGATGCAGACCATTTTTCGGCAACAATGCGACGATGTCCGATTGTTCGCATCTGCTTTCGCAGCGCAAGCACTGCAAGACATCCTCGTGACAAGCCGTTGCTGACAGCGCCGGAGGGAACTGCGGCACGATAAAGATCAGCGCGCCATGTTGTTGTGGCGAGCGCTGGAAGCGCTTGCGAATTCTCCTTTCTTTTGCGTGCATTACTTCAAGCTTCCGGCAAAGACAGACGTCACGGATATGTCCGTCTATGACCTTGCTTCTGCGCGCAATGGTCGCGGTGTCGGCCGAATGACGCCATGAAGCTAAATGATCGTTTACCTTGAGTGACATCCCGCAGTGCGGGCGATGATCGCGCTTTTACGTCCTGAATTTGGATGGATAACAGGAGACGAAAATGGCCCATCACCATCATCATCACCACGCTGAACCCGATCCACCAGTTGATGAGGTGCCCAGCCCGCCCGTCGTCCCGACTCCGCCCGTCACGACGCCGCCTGTCGACACGCCGCCTGTCGAGACGCCGCCAGTTGAAACGACACCCAATCAGCCAGTCGGCTCGACCTTCTCCGACCTCGGCACCACCTTCAACGACGCGACACGATCGCTGGTCGGAGGCGTGTGGCAAAACGTTGTCGAAGAAGGCGGCCAGGGGACTGGCACCGTCGCGCGATACACCAACGATCTCACCATGGTTCAGAACGGCTTGCTCGCGCAAGTGAACGCGGGGCAATTCTCCGGCGCCACGCTCGGCCATGTGCAGGCGATCCTGTCCGACATCAATACCGCGATCTCGGCGGCAAGCGCTTCGGTGAACGGCGGCGGGACGTTCGGCAGCGTGGCTGCCGCAGAACAGGCGCTGCGCACAAGCCATCTCGACATCATCAACACCGTCAAGACCGATCCCGCGCTGAGCGCGCTGGCCGCAGCGAACGACGCGAACGGATTCGCGGCGACGCCCGCGCCCCTGCCGGACGGCACCACGGCAGCCAACGCGCCCCACGCCAATCTCGCGGAGATCGGCGCAATCTTCAATGACGTGTCCAGCCAGATTCTCGGAGGCGTCAATGACGGGAACAAGGAGCAGATCACTGCTGACGTCAATGCGGTGATAACAGACATGCAAACGTTGATCACCGACAACCCGCTGCTGTTCGGCGGGTTGACCGGCGTCCACGCCGACGCAATCGTGGCGCAGCTCAATCTCGAACTCACCTATATCAACCAGGCCGGTGTCAGCCCCGATGCGGGACGCGCCAGCAACGACAACATCCTCGACATCATCGATATCGTCCAGGGCGATACCAACCTGGCTAACATGGCGTCGCAAGGCGGCATCCACGGCTTCTCGCCGTTTCCGGATGCCCTCAATCCGACACCAAAATATCTCGACAACGACGCGCAGACGACGTTCTGGGCCAATTTCATCGCCCAGTCCAATTCGCTCGGGCAACAGGCCATCAACCTCGTCGGAGGTCACGATGCCCAGGCGATCGCCACGCTGATCGACGATCTCAAGACCTTCGAGAAGAACGTCACCGACTTCGACGCGGCCCAGGGCGGCATCTTCGAGGCGCGGTTCGACAATGAGCTGCTCGGCCAGACGAGCACGCTTGGCGCCGAGGTCAACGCGATGATCAAGGGATTGGAGACCGGCAACGCAGCGCTGGTTGCCGCGGCTGCGGACCAGATGCACGCCAATTCGGCCGATGTCGGCGGCAACAACATCCCCGTCACCGGCGGCACGTATAACCCCGACGGCTTGACGGTCGCCGAAGTGCTCGGCACGGTGGTAGCCGCCGCGCCCGCAGCAGCCACGACGGTTGCGGCGGCCGCAGCGGCGACCCCGGCTGCAGCACAGGTGGCGGCGCCCACTGCGCCGGCGACGGTCGCAGCCGCCGCCGACGCGACACATGACGTCGCCGCACACGACGTCGCCGCGGATAATAGCCATTTGGGCATTCCCGAACTGGCCCATCACTATCATCACATGTGGGGGTAGCGGCGCGCGGTGCGGACTTCCAGCGTCCCCTCAGGGGTTCGAGGGGGCGCTGGGAGCCGTCCGTGAAGTCCATAACAGTGTGCGCCGTTTCGGCTCACGCAATGGAGCGCAAAGGAATTTTTTGCACGGGCGAGGCGACGATCCAACGATGGTCTTAACGATGGTTCTGGGGACCATCTTTGTACGGCGGCAACGACGGCCTTTGGGCAATGGTTGCTGTACTGGAAGTAGAAGTAGCGGGGCGTATGCGTGAGGCAACGTAAGACAGACTATGGGACCATCATTCTGCACTGGACGTTCGTCGGGGCATTCGTCGTTGCGCTCGTGAGCGGCCTGCGCATCGCCGCGGAATCGCCCGATCGCACCTGGATCAACCTGTTCGATGTCATACTGCCGCGCCAGGGTGTGTGGACCGCGCATATGCAGGCCGCCGTCGTGCTGGTGGCGGTGACGCTCGGCTACGTCGTGTACATGGTCCGCTCCGGCCTCGGGCGTCGCGTCCAGCTCGACAAGGTTCGCTTGCGCGGGCTGTTCGGCCGCGGACAGGCAAGGCTGGCCGCCCTTATCGCGCTCATGTACTGGATTTTCTTCGTCACGATGCTGGCATTGCTGGTGAGCGGCGGCCTGCTCTATTTCGGTTTGTACTCCGGCTACGACGTGGCGATGCTGCATTGGGCAGGAACCTGGGTGATCCTTGCCTTTGTGGTGCTTCATGTCCTGACGCAGTACAGGAGCGGCGGCGTTTCCCAGCTGCTTCGCATCTTTCGCCCCGCTCCGCTGCCGGCCCCGCCGCCGAAGCTCGATGCCATCGAATTGCTCGGCATGCTGGCGGAGCAGTCGGCCCGCCAGCAGCAATCCCCGCATTTCGATGCGCCGCCACCCGAAACCACGTCCCACCCGCTGCAGCCGCGCGTGGATGCGCGCCGCGACCGAAGGCCTGAAGCGGGCTCAAGGCCTGAAGCGGGTCCGGCGCGGCACCCAAGAGCCGGCGCGGCGAAATCGCGAAATCCCACGCTGCAGGCCAACCCGTTCGTCGTGGCGGCTGCCGTAGCCATCACCGGCGCTTCCTTCATCGTGGCGACCGATCGATTGGCGGTGGATCGCCTGGAGATACATCGCATCAACCCTGCCGATGCACCGATCCTCGACGGCGACACGTCCGACCGGGCCTGGCGAAGCGTCAAGCCGTTCTCGCTGCTGACCGGAGAAGGCGGGAATTTCGATGGCAAGGGGGAAACCAGGATCGAGATTCGCGCGGTGCACGACGGCACCTTTGCGTATTTTCTGTTCACGTGGGAAGACCAGACCCGTTCGCTGAAACATCTGCCGCTGGTCAAGGACGCCGATGGATGGCGTCTGCTTCACTCCGGCTATCAGATCGGCGACGAGCATCAATACAACGAAGACAAGTTCTCGGTCCTCCTGACCACGTCGGACGCCACGCTGGCGGGCGACCGAACCTTTCATGCCGGGCCACGTCCGGTTTCGAGCGCTCCGGCGACCATGAGCGGCCGCGGACTGCATTTCACAGCCAGCGGTTATGTCGATGTCTGGCAGTGGAAGGCCACGAGCGGCGGCCCAACCGGCTGGATGGATGACGCCCATTTCGGACCGCCGCTGGATCCGACGCCGATGCAGGCGGCAAATATCGTTCCTTACAGGGGCGGCTTCGCGCCGGATCCGGGAACGGCAAACTACCGGGACAACTTCACCGTCGAGGCCGACACCACCGGCGGCGGCCCTCGCAGCCGCCTGGTCGCGCCACTTCGCTTGCCGAAGCTCCTCGCGACGACGACGGCGGCGATGGGGGACATCGACCTCGAGCCTGATCACGGCGAGAGCGACGGCGCGCGCTGGTTCATGACCGAACAGGAGTCAGTGCCCTATTCGACGGATGTCGACGCCCGCATCCCGACGGGAACGGTGATCCCGGGCGTCATCATGAGCGGTGAATTTTCGGGCGACCGCGCCGACGTGCGATGCGCGGCCCGCTGGGCTTCGGGCCATTGGGCGCTCGAAGTGACGCGCCGCCTCGACACCAAAAGCAAATTCGACGTGCCGATCATGACCGGCGTCCATATGCGGGTCGCAGCTTTCGATCACAGCCAGATCAGGCATACGCGGCACGTCCGGCCCATTCTTCTCGAGGTGGAGTAATAATGTCAAAGATTTGCAAGGTCACGATCAACGACGAGCCGTTTCTGGCCAACCGTGGCGAACTGCTGCTCGACTGGGCGCTGATGAATGGCGTCGATCTGCCGCACGATTGCCGCTCCGGAATCTGCGGCGCCTGTAAAGTGCGCCTCGTCGACGGCACGGTATTCGGCGGCCACACGCGGGGCGACGACATGATCCATGCCTGCCAGGCGAGGATCGTGTCCGATCTCGAGATTGCGATCGAGGCCGCGCCCGAGCCCGTCTCCCTGTCGGCCCGCGTCGCAAACACCGTTCAACTCGCGCCGGACGTTGTCGGCGTCGACGTGGAACTGTCGAAGCCGCTGCAATCGCTTCCCGGTCAGTATTGCAAGCTGCAGTTTCAGGGATTTCCGGCGCGGTCCTACAGCCCGACCTATCCGCTGGAGGGCCCCCCGCACGATCGCTTGCTGCACTTCCACATCCGAAAAGTATCCGACGGCATGGTGTCGTCGGCGCTGGGGCGCGATATCTGCGCCGGCCACCGTGTCAAACTGACGGGGCCGTTTGGCCGCGCGTTCTTCCGGGAAGGCCATTCCGGCCGTATCGTTCTCGTCGCCAGCGGAACGGGTTTCGCCCCGATGTGGTCGGTTGCCGTAGCCGCGATCATGGAGCAGCCGCAGCGCGAAATGGTCTTCATCGTGGCGGCGCGGAGCATCCGGTCGCTGTACATGCACGCCGCGCTGTGCCGGCTGGCGCTGTTTCCCAATGTCACCCTGATTCCGATGGTTTCAGAACCGCAGCAGATCTCGCACGCCGTTCGCAGCGGAAGGCCGACCGATCACATGCCGAGGCTGTCGCCGGACGACGTGGTCTATACCGCGGGCGCGCCCGCAATGACCGACGCCGTGGCGCGGATCGCGAAGGCCGCGGGCGCCCAATGCTACACCGATCCCTTCGTGCACGAGCCGAGGACATCCGAACAAGCGGGCCTGATGTCGCGCGTCAGCGGCTGGCTCAATGAGCCGCGAAGCAAACCCATCGCCCTGCAGCCGGCGCCGGCGAAGGCAAACGCCCAGCGCCATGCGGCCGCAACAGTCAGGTCGTACCGCTAACCCTCATCCGAGATCGCCGCAACATATCGCCGGACGGACGCATCGAACGCCGTCTTCGCATCGGCGCCGATGTTGCGGCCCCACCACGCGCCATAGATGCGGTCGAATGCCAGCGGCGCCACGGCGCCGGCGATGCGGCGCACGCCTTTTGCATTGAGCGGAATGTAGTTCGGAAAACTGTACATGAAGCTGAGCGAGCGGCGATCCATCGCCACCATCGCGATATCACCGGTAAGCAGCGCGCCCCTGCCCTCCGCCCCCGCGCGCCAATGCATGATCGTGGCGCCGGCGAAATGCCCGGCGGCCCGCACCAGCAGGATATCGTCCGAGATCCGATGAGCGTCGCCGGTCCATGCCACGATGGAGGGGTGTGGCCGCGTGACAAAGGCGCGATCGTCGCCGTGCAAATAGACCGGCACGACGCCGAACGCATCGCTCCAGTCGGCGACCGCGCCGTAGAAATGCGGATGCGAGACGGAGATCGCCTTCAGGCCCCCGAGCGAGCGGACGTATTCGACGGCCTCCCGGGTTATGAGCGGCAGGCAATCCCACATCACGCAGCCATCGGCCTCGCGCACCAGGAGCGCGCGTTGCCCGATCGCGAAATTTGGCTCAATGCCTATTCCGGGAATGCCGAGATCATCGCGCCAGACGACCTTGTGACGTTTTGCCAATTCCTCGCGGGTGATCCATTGCTGGCCTTTCCAGTTCACGAATTGTCGCTCGTCCTCGCAGATCAGACACGCCGCCGGCGGCGCATTGCTGTCGGGAAACTGGGCACCACATTGCTCGCACGTCCATAAAGGCATCGGCGTCACTCCCATCGGACGGAGTGGTAGCGCAAAATGGAACGATCATCCAATGGCAAGCTCTCGGCTTCCAACGCCGGCAATCGTGGCTTGCCTGCCATCGCAGGGCAGGGCTTGAAAGCTGAGGCGAAATAAAGTCTGACATGGGTGCCGGCGTCTGTGATTGTTCCTTGCCAAAGGCCAGATGGCGCCGGGCTGGCCTCAAGAACGGTGGATCATTCCATGGCTGCCATCTATCCAGATCTCGAAGGTAAGTCCGTGCTGGTTACAGGCGGCGGGTCAGGGATAGGCGCGTCGATCGTGCATGCCTTTGCGCGGCAGAAAGCAAAAGTCGGCTTTCTGGACATCGCCAGAGAACCTTCGGCGCGATTGGCCGATGAACTCACTTCGCAGGGACATTCGGTCCATTACGAATATTGCGATCTGACGAACATCGATCAATTGCGCGATGCGATCGGCCGGGTTCGGGCCAGGATTGGGCCGATTCGCGTTCTGATCAACAACGCGGCGCATGACGACCGGCACACCACCGAAAGTGTCACGCCGGAATATTGGGACGACAGGATCGCCATCAATCTGAAGCATCAGTTTTTCGCCGCGCAAGCCGTCCTGCCGGACATGCAGGCCGCGCAAGATGGCGCTATCGTCAATTTCGGGTCGATCTCGTGGATGACCGGGCAAGGCGGGATGCCGGTGTACACCGCGTCGAAATCGGCGATCCTCGGATTGACGCGCGGGCTCGCGCGCGATTACGGGGCCTACAATATCCGCGTCAATTCGATCGCGCCGGGCTGGATCATGACCGAGCGCCAGGTCGAAAAATGGCTGACGCCGCAAGGTGAAGCCGACCTGCTGAAGGCGCAATGTCTCAAGCGCAAGCTCTATCCGGATGACATATCCAGGGTAGTGGTGTTTTTGGCCTCGGAAGAAGCGAGCGCGTGCACCAATCAGCAATATGTCGTGGACGCGGGAAGAGTGTGACCGGGGCAATTTGAGAACGAGAAGCGCTCACGCGCTACGCGCCAGCCTCTTTTGAGCTGTTGTTGAAGATCCCGGCAAATCGCGAACGATTGAAGCAGATTTGAACAAGCCCTGGCGTCATCCTTCACCATATATCCGTGGCAACGCTGATAACGCTTTCGGAGACATGATAATGAAGACACCTTTGCTCTGTATGACAGCCGCAATCTCTCTTGTTGCCTTGACCTCCGTCGCGCAGGCTCGCTCGGCCTACGACGGATCCTGGGACCTCCTGTTCGTGACGCAAAGAGGCGCGTGCGATCCGACCTATAATTTCTCCGTCAATATCGCCGACGGGATCGTGACGCATCCAAATCTGGTGAAGTTCAGGGGCTATGTGGCGCGCTCGGGTGCCGTTCGCGCTTCGGTGACCGTTCAAGACAAGTACGCGTCCGGCTCAGGCCGGCTCTCGAGCAATTCCGGCGGCGGCAGGTGGAGCGGCTATTCGGGAATTGCACGTTGCTCAGGCTATTGGACCGCTCAGCGGAACTGACTCTCACCTCGCTGACACGAGAGTGTACGCAATCATCGCCGTTCTCCCGTTGTGTCATGCCGTCCGCAATGGTTGCGAGTGATTTGAACCTACGAAACGAAGCTATTGGTTTTGTCGGGACGACTGTTCGACCTAGAAAACAAAAACCCAGCAATCTATTGAGATTGCTGGGTTTTCGGTATCGATCTTGGTTGCGGGGATAGGATTTGAACCTATGACCTTCAGGTTATGAGCCTGACGAGCTACCGGGCTGCTCCACCCCGCGTTAAACCGTTGCATAGCCTTCGAAAACCGGACCCGAAACGAACCCGGCCAACGCGTATACGGCGCCGATCGATCCCGTCCGGAGGCTTCCTGAGAAGGCGACCCGGGCGTAGCCATCGGGTGCGAGGGGTATGTATCAACGTCCCCCTGCTTTGGAAAGGGGCAAGTCCTGCTTTTGAGGATTTTATGACAGCAAAAACGAGGGCAAAAAGCGCGGGTTGAGGTGCCAAAAACGCCCCGTGGAACCGCTCTTGCCATAAACGCCGCAAAAGCGGAGTTTTGCGCCCCAAAGTGCCGCCAGACGGGCGTGCCAGAACAAACTTTCGGGGGAAGCACGTGACGGACACATTCGATTTCGTGGTGGTGGGCGCCGGCTCCGGCGGCTGCACCGTGGCCGGGCGGCTATCGGAGGATCCCAACACCTCAGTGGCGCTGCTCGATGCCGGCGGCAAGAACGACAATTGGGTGGTCACGACGCCGTTTGCGCTGGTGCTGATGGTCGCAGGCCCCGTCAACAACTGGGCTTTCAACACCGTGCCGCAGAAGGGCCTCAACGGCCGCATCGGCTATCAGCCGCGCGGCAAGGGGCTCGGCGGCTCATCGGCGATCAACGCGATGGTCTATATCCGCGGCCACCGCTCTGATTACGATCAATGGGCTTCGCTCGGCAATGCCGGCTGGTCGTTCGCCGACGTGCTGCCCTACTTCAAGCGCGCGGAAGACAACTCCGATTTCGACGGCGAATATCACGGCAAGGGTGGTCCGCTTGCCGTCAACAAATCGCGCAGCGGCAATCCGGTGCAGCAGACCTTCCTGCAGGCCGCGCAGGAAGCGCAGTTTCGCCTGCGCGAGGATTTCAATGCCGACGAGCACGAAGGCCTCGGCATCTATCAACTGACGCAGAAGAACGGCGAACGTTGCA
>Ga0137407_10002128_pt1 | contig 13037 bp, 14 predicted proteins | sample CZOMad2_2_16fung_FD_108410 | JGI IMG/M metagenome (GOLD analysis project Ga0137407, IMG submission 108410) | Vadose zone soil fungal communities from Angelo Coast Range Reserve, California, USA - CZOMad2_2_16fungal (Illumina Assembly) | ecosystem: Environmental > Terrestrial > Soil > Vadose...
ACCTCCATCGGGTACGTGAACATCAGCGACTTGCCGTCGCCCTGGAGGTCGGTGTAGCGCGACGTCTCGTCCTTGGTCATGATCGGCGCGGACACGATCTTGAGGCGCCGGAGCCACTTCACGCTCATGTTGCCTTCCCACCCGGGCAGGAACAGGCGCACGGGATAGCCGTTCTCCGGCCGCAGCCGCTCGCCGTTCTGGAACAGCGCGAGGATCGCGTCGTCCATCGCCTTGGCCATCGGCACGCTCCGGCTCATGGCGGCGGAGTCCGCCCCCTCGGCGAGCATCCACTGCGCGCTCCGGTCGACGCCGGCCTCCTCGAGCAGCAAGCGCAGCGGCACACCGGTCCACTCGCTGCACGACACGAGCCCATGCGTCTGACCGGCGGTGAGATTCGGGGGCGCGGGCTGGTAGAGCAGTCCGCTGTTGCCGGAGCACTCGAGGAAGTGGATCCGGGAGATCATCGGATAGCGCAGGAGCGCGTCCACAGTGAAGATCAGCGGACGCTTCACCATGCCGTGGATGAGGAGCCGATGCTGGTCGGGGTCGATGTCGGGCACGCCACTGTGGTGCCGCTCGAAGTGCAGCCCGCTGGGCGTGATCATGCCCTCGAGCGACTCCAGCGGCGTGCGCGAGGCGCCGCTGCCCGTCGTGCCAGGCTGCGAGCGGATGAACGTGCGTGTCACCTTGCTTTCGTACTTGGCGGGGCTGCCGTACTCGCCCATCCCGGCGCCGGGGCCTTTCATCGAGGCCGGAATTTCTGGCGGCTCGACCGCTTCGGCGTGTTTCGCTTCGGCTGCCAGCAGACCGGTCGTCGCGATCAAGCCGACGCTCTGTTTGATGAAGTTGCGCTTGGATTCGTCCATAGTGGGGTCTCCTGGCGGGTGCCTTGCGCGCTGCTCGGTGCGCGCCACGATGTGTCGGAACAGGAGCCGTGTCAAGTAGCTTCCCGCGTGACCTCAACGCGCAACGCTTGTCGAGAAGCCCGCGGCGTTTCGGCCAGCGGCGAATGTGCGCTCATACCGCGAGCGCGCAAGAGGGCTGGATCGGCAGGGGTTCCACCGGGAAGCTACGCTCCTGCCACGCCTCGAATCCGCCGGCCAGCGGTCGGATCCGCGCCACGAGCCACAAGCTGAGGCGGCCGTTGCCGGCCAGGGCGCCGGCCCCGAGAAGGAGTGGCTCTCCCGGCATCGGGGGCACGAATTGTTCGAGGTCCGATCTCAGGCTGGAAGGGGCACGAACTCCACCTCGTCGCCCGGCACCTTCGGGAACCGGCCTTCTCTCCAGTCCCGCTTGGCCCGCTCGATGCGCTCCCTCGAGCTCGACACGAAGTTCCAGTAAATGTGCCGCGTGCCATCGAGAGGCGCACCGCCGAGCACGACGACCCGTGCTTGCGAGTCGGCGCGGAGGCTCACGCTCGCACCGGGGACGAAGACGAGCATTCGGCCGGCCGCGGTCCGCTCGGTGCCGCAGCCAACGGAGCCCTCGATCACGTAGACGGCCCGCTCCTCATGCTCGCTCGGGAGGGACAGCGTGCTGCCCGCGGACATCACGGCATCGACGTAGAAGAGCGACGACAGCGTCGCGACGGGCGACGTCATGCCGAACGCCGTGCCCGCGAGGACCTTGAGGCGCACACCTTCCTGATCGCGCTCGGGCAGGAGCGTACCCGGATGGTGGTGGAACGAGGGCTCAGCTTCTTCGTGAGCCAGAGGAAGCGCGACCCACAGCTGAAGACCGTGCAACCGCGAGCCCAGCTTTCGCTGATCGGCCGCGGTGCGCTCGGAATGGACGATGCCGCGCCCAGCCGTCATCCAGTTGATATCGCCGGGCCGAATGGGCTGGCGAGAGCCGAGGCTGTCGCGGTGGACGATCTCGCCCTCGAACAGGTACGTCACCGTCGCCAAGCCGATGTGCGGATGCGGAGGCACGTCGAGCCCCTCGCCGGCCGCGAAGCCCCCATTCATCTGGTCGAGGAAGGTGAAGGGGCCGACCATGCGGCGCGCCGCGGTTGGAAGGACGCGACGGACGGCGACCCCTCCGAGGTCGCGGGCGCGCGCATCGATCACGTTCGCGATCGCGGGTACCGCGCTCGCGCTCGAACAAAGAGGTTCGGTGGCGGGCCAGACGCTCATCGGGAACCCTCAAGAAGCAACCGGCGTCGAAAACGAAGGCGAGTGTACACCGTTTCACTGTCGATTTGAGCCCTCGCCGTTCGACCTGATACTGAGAGCCAAAGCTCAGCTCAGTGCACAGGAGGCACGGATGCCGAAGATCACGCAAAAAATCACGCCGTTCTTGTGGTTCGATACCCAGGCTGAAGAGGCCGCGAAGTTCTATACGTCGATCTTCAAGAACTCGAAGGTCGCAAGCACCACCCGCTACGACGAGGAGGGATCCAAGGCCGCCGGTAGGCCGAAGGGATCGGTCATGACGGTGGAGTTCGAGCTCGAGGGGCAGAAGTTCGTGGCGTTGAACGGCGGGCCGATGTTCAAGCTCACCGAGGCGGTGTCGTTCGTCGTCAACTGCGAGACGCAGAAGGAAGTCGATCACTTCTGGGAGAGCCTCTCGGCCGGCGGCGAGGAAGTCCAGTGCGGGTGGCTCAAGGACAAATTCGGCCTGTCGTGGCAGGTGGTTCCCACGGTCCTGACCGAGTTGTTGCAAGACAGGGATCCCCAGAAGGCGAAACGGGCGATGGCGGCGATGCTGAAGATGAAGAAGATCGACATCGCCGAGCTGAAGCGAGCCTCCGAGTCGAAGTCCATGTGAACCCCCGCTTTCTTGACGGCCGTCGCGGGCCCGGCTAGGCTGCTCTAACCCGGCGAGATCCTGAGATTCTCGGCCCGGGTGGAGGCGTCTGTGCGCCTATGAGCCGGCGCCGTGGCATCCGCTGCACCTTTCAAGTGCTGCTGGTCAGCAGGCCTCACGCTCGTGCAGCGCCTGGCCAAGCTTCACGGCGGCGCCGTGACAGCGAACAGTCGCGGGCGAGGAATGGGCGCCACGTTCACCGTGCGCCTCCCCGCGGTGCCCGAGCCCACCCACGCGGAAGTGGCTTCCGTGCCGGCATAGAGAGGAGGCCGTCGGATGAGTGTGATGACCATCGTCCTGGTGTCGGTGGCGCTGTGCGTCGCGGTTTTCGGAGCCGCGCTCGGCGCCGAGATGGCGGTCGTCATTCCCCCACCCGCGCTCGACAACCCGAAGGTGGCCGGCCCGCTGCAGACCGCGGTCGTGGCCGGCGGCTGCTTCTGGGGCGTGCAAGGCGTCTATCAGCACGTGCGCGGCGTGCGCAAGGTGCTCTCGGGCTACGCTGGCGGCACGAAGGCGACGGCGGACTATGAGATGGTCAGCCGCGGCGGCACCGGGCACGCCGAGTCGGTCGAGATCGTCTTCGATCCAAAAGAGCTGTCGTATGGCGAGGTCCTACAGATCTACTTCTCGGTGGCGCACGATCCCACCCAGCTCAATCGCCAGGGGCCCGATACGGGCACGCAGTATCGGTCGAACATCTTCTATTCAGACGAGTCGCAGAAGAACATCGCCCAGGCCTACATCGCCCAGCTGGCCAGGACCAAGGCGTTCGGTCGCGAGATCGTCACGCGGGTCGATCCGCTGAAGGGCTTTTACCGGGCGGAGGACTATCACCAGGATTTTCTGATCAACAACCCGCACTATCCCTACATCGTGTTCAACGACCTGCCGAAGATCGAGCACCTCAGGAAGGTGTTCCCCGGCCGCTATCAGGAGCAGCCCGTGCTGGCCAAGGGCTCCAGGTAACCGTGTTCAGTAGCGTTCGGTGCTCCAGTCGCGCGCTACGTCGACGAGGGTGGCCAGCACACGGCGGTCGACGGCGCAGGCAACGACACCAGGCAGCCTGAGCATGTTGGCGCGCTCATCGCGCCACAACTCGCGGAAGTCGACGCGCCGGCCGTCGTGCGTCCTGATCGCGTCACCCCCGAGCACCCGGGCCAGGTGCATGCACACGGGAAAGTCGTAGACGTTGGGGGTGTGAAAGAGGGCGCCGCCCAGGTAGCCGTTCGCCATCAGCGGGAAGAGACTCCCCGGCGTATCGTTGCCGAGGACGCCTTCGAGCCCAGCGGCGCTGACCTTCTGTGCCCGCTCGGCGTCGCGACCCTTGAATCCGCTGACGAGTATCCGCCGACTGTTCCGTGGCTGATCCGCGCTAATCGGCGGGAGCGCGTCCAGCACTGTTCGAGCAGGCCTAGTGTGATCGTCAGGTCCGAGGACGATGCGATCATCACACACCTCGAGCCAGGTCCCTTCCGCGCCCTCCTCCGGCAGATACACCATTGAATAGCGAATCGTCTCCGGGGTTCGCGCGTGAAGCATGACCGCGTAGCGAGTGCCGATGCGGTCGCGGTACTCACGCGTGCCATCGATCGGGTCGATGCCCAGCACCCACTCGCTCTGGTCGGCGAATCGCCCGAGATCTCCCGCGGTCTCTTCGGCCTCGATCCGGCAGCGGCGCACGGCCGGACCCATGTCACGCAACGCGGAGACCAGGAGCTCCTGCACCGCGAGGTCCGCGACCGTGAGCGCGTCCGTGTCCGAGAAGCCGGAGGTCTTCCCGCCGAGCGCGATGTCGTGACGCCGAAGCAGCCGCGCGAGGGCGCCGGCCCAGCGGACTACGCGCGGCAGCTCCGCGGCCAGAGCTGGGATCGGGTCGCTCACGACGAGGACGAAGTGCGAGCGCGGACGGCGCCGGACTGGACCTCGCGCAGGCGTCGCTCGAGAAACCGCCGCTCGGCGTCGTTCGTCGCCAGCGAGAGCGCCCGCGCATAGCTCTTCGCGGCTTCGGCGTCGGAGCCGAGGCGGCGCAACAGATCGGCGCGCGCGGCGTGCAAGAGGTGATAACGATCGAGCTCGCCGCCGGCGGCTAGCTCGTCGATGAGCGCGAGCGCCGGCCGCGGGCCATCGACCATCGCGACCGCGGCCGCGCGGTTCAGGGACACGACCGGCGAGGGCTGCATGCGGTCCAACAGGTCGTAGAGGCGAACGATCTCGGGCCAGTCCGTGTCCTCGGGCCGAGCCGCCCGGCAATGCACGGCCGCGATCGCGGCCTGCAGCGCGAGCGGATTGGGATCGCCGTGGAGCGCCTCGGTGACGAGCGGCAACGCCTCGGCGATCTGCGTTCGGTTCCAGCGGCCGCGCTCCTGGTCCTCGAGAAGCACGAGGTCGCCGGCCTCGTCGAGCCGGGCGTCGCGCCGCGAATCGTGCAGCAGCATGAGGGCCAGGAGGCCCGTTACTTCCGCCGGCGGCTCCGGCATCATCAAGGCTCGCACGAGCCGACCCAGGCGGATGGCCTCGGCGCAGAGATCGGTCCGCACGAGCGCCTCGCCGCGCGTCGGGGCGTAGCCTTCGGTGAAGATCAGATAGATCACCGTCAGCACCGCGTCGAGGCGGGCGGGCATGTCCTTCGTGTCAGGCACCGAATAGGGGATGTGCGCGGCGCGGATCTTGCCTTTCGCGCGCACCAGCCGCTGGGCCATGGTCGCGCCCGGTACGAGAAATGCGCGCGCGATCTCGTCGGTGTCGAGCCCGCCGAGCGTGCGCAGAGTGAGCGCGACCTGTGCCTCGAGCGCCAGCGCCGGGTGGCAGCAGGTGAAGATCAGCCGGAGGCGATCGTCAGGGATCTGATCTGGGTCGTAGTCCGGCTCGTCGACGGCGCGGGTCGACTCGGTCGCGGCGTACGCATCCAGCTTCTCCTCCAACCGTGCCCGGCGCCGGATCCGGTCGATGGCCTTATGGCGGGCCGTCTGGATGATCCAGGCTCGCGGGAACTCGGGTACCCCGGAGGACGTCCACTGGTCGACCGCCGCCGCAAAGGCCTCCTGGGAGGCCTCTTCGGCCACGTCGAAATCGCCGACCAGCCGGATCAAGGTGGCCACGATCCGGCCCCAGTCTGACCGATAGACGGCGTCGACTGCCGCGTTGGCCCGGAGGGAGGGCTCCACGGTAGATAATCTACGCCGGGTGTCGATTCCGGCGCCTGTCGTTCGACCTACTGATGGAGGCGCATGTGAAATACCTGTTGCTCGTATATCTCGACGAGAGCTGGGAAAAGCGGAGCCTGACGGAGCGCCAGGAGTGCTACTGGGGCCAGGTGCAGGCTACCGAGGAGCTCAGGGCTCGCGGCCAGTACCTGGGCGGCAACCCGCTGCACCCCACGTCGACGGCGACCAGCGTCCGCGTGCGAGACGGCAAACGTCTCCTGACCGACGGGCCGTTCGCGGAGACGCGCGAGCAACTCGGCGGGTATATGCTCATCGACGTCGAGAATCTCGACGAAGCGATCGCCTTCGCGGCCCGAGGCCCCTTGGCGCGTGTGGGTACCATTGAGGTACGGCCCGTCAGAGAGGGACCGCCGCAGTAGCGCTATCCAGGCCCCATTGATGCAAAGCGGGCGGCGGCCGCCCGACAGCTCAGCGTCCCAATCGAAAATTACAGGAGAGAACCGAACATGAGGTATGCGCTCTGGATTGTGCAGGGGCTGCTCGCGCTCCTGTTTCTGTTTGCCGGGGTCATGAAGTTCATCATGCCGATCGAGGAGATGACCAAGCAGGTCGAGATGCCGGGCGCGTTCCTGCGGTTCATCGGCGTAGCCGAGATATGCGGCGGCCTCGGCCTGATCCTGCCCAGCCTTCTGCGGATCCGCCCGAGGCTGACGGTGCTGGCCGCCGCGGGGCTGGTCGTCATCATGCTCGGCGCGACGGTCGTCAGTTTGATGATCGGGGGCGTCGCGCTGGCGGTGATGCCGCTCGTCGTGCTGCTCCTCCTCGCGTTCGTGGCCTATGGCCGCTGGAAGCTGGCCCCCATTCGTGGGTCGTCCCAGCCATCGGCGCTCCAGGGAGCGCGGTAAACATGCTGGTCAAGATCCTCATCGGTGCCGCCGCCGTCATCGTGCTGGCGGTCGGCGGGCTCGCGGTGATCGTGACCTTGCGACCGTCCGAGTTCCGCATCGAGCGGAGCGCGACCATCGCCGCGCCGGCGCCGGCGGTGTTCGCCCAGGTCAACGACTTCCACAACTGGGAAGCCTGGTCGCCGTGGGCGAAGCTCGATCCCGCGGCGAAGAATTCGTTCGAGGGCGCGCCGGCCGGCCAGGGCGCGGTCTTCGCGTGGTCCGGCAACAGCAAGGTCGGCGAAGGGCGCATGACGATCACGGACAGCCGTCCGAGCGAGCTGGTCAGGATCAAGCTCGAGTTCCTGAAGCCCTTCGCGGCGACCAATACGGCGGAGTTCACGTTCAAGCCCGCGGGCGATCGAACCGCCGTGACGTGGAGCATGTTCGGCCACAACAACTTCATCAGCCGGGCCGTCTTCCTCTTCGTAAACATGGACAAGGCCCTCGGAAGCGAGTTCGAGAAGGGCCTGGCCAGCATGAAGTCGGCGGCGGAAGCCTCGGCGAAGAATTGAAAGGAGCTGGATGATGCGATTCATGGTTCTGGTGAAAGCCGACAAGAACACGGAGGCGGGTGTCATGCCGAGCGAGAAGCTCCTCGCCGACATGGGCAAATACAACGAGGAGCTGGCGAAAGCCGGCGTCCTGCTGGCGGGCGAAGGGCTCCATCCCAGCTCGAAGGGCGCGCGCGTCAAGTTCTCGGGGGCCAAGCGCTCGGTGATCGAAGGGCCCTTCAAGGACACGAAAGACCTGGTCTGCGGCTTCTGGATGTTCCAGGTGAAGTCGAAGGAAGAGGCGATCGAGTGGGTCAAGCGCTGCCCCAATCCCGTCGAGGGCGAGACCGAGATCGAGATTCGCCAGGTGTTCGAGGCCGACGACTTCGGGCCGGAGCTGACGCCCGAGCTCAGGGAAGCCGAGCAGCGCTTGCGCGACCAGATCGCCGCGAAGAAGAAGTAACCGGGCGCCGTGCTCGCGGACAAGCAGATCGTCAGCACACGGGTCCTCGCCGCGCCGCGGGAGCGCGTGTTCCGCGCGTGGACCGAGCCGGATCATTTGACCCGGTGGTGGGGGCCGAAGGGCTTCACGAGCACGTTTGAAGAGTTCGACCCGCGGCCGGGCGGCGAGTGGCGCTTCGTCCTGCACGGCCCAAACGGCGCCGACTACAAGAACAAGAGCGTCTTCGTCGAGGTCGTGAAGCCCGAGCGGATCGTCTTCCAGCACGTCTCGGGCCCGCGATTTCAGGTGACGGCCACGTTCACCGAGCAAGCCGGCGGGACCAGGCTCACCTTCGAGATGCTGTTCGAGACCGCCGCCGAGTGCGAGAAGGTCAAGAAGTACGCGATCGAAGCGAACGAGCAGAACCTGGACCGCCTCGAGGCCGAGCTGGCCCGGATGGTCTGACAGGAAGGAGTGACGGCATGAGCCGTGTACGAGTACTGGTCGGCACACGCAAGGGCGCGTTCGTCCTGACGGCGGACGGAAAGCGCGAGCGATGGGATGTGAGCGGCCCGCACTTCGGCGGCTGGGAGATCTACCATCTCAAGGGATCGCCCGCCGACCCGAACCGGATCTACGCGTCGCAATCCAGCAGCTGGTTCGGACAGGTGATCCAGCGCTCCAGCGACGGCGGCAAGACGTGGGAGACGGTGGGCAACAAGTTCACGTACGAGGGCGCCGTCGGTAATCACCTCTGGTACGACGGAACGCAACGACCCTTCGAGTTCGCCCGGGTCTGGCACCTCGAGCCGTCGCTGAACGACCCCGACACCGTCTATGCCGGCATCCAGGACGCCGCGCTGTTCCAGACGACGGACGGCGGCCAGACGTGGCGTGAGCTTCCCGCTCTGCGCAACCATCCGTCCGCGGCCGCGTGGCAGCCCGGCGCCGGCGGGATGTGCCTGCACACGATTCTTCTGGATCCGAGCCATCCCGGGCGGATCTTCATCGCGATCTCGGCCGCGGGCGTCTTCCGGAGCGACGACAGCGCCGAGAGCTGGCGGCCGATCAACCGCGGCCTCCGCTCCGAGCAGATTCCCGACCCGACCGCCGAGGTCGGCCACTGCGTTCACCGCATCGCGATGCACCCGTCGCGACCCAACGTGCTGTTCATGCAGAAGCACTGGGACGTCATGCGCAGCGACGACGCCGGCGAGTCGTGGAAGGACGTCGGCGGCAATCTGCCGACCGATTTTGGATTCCCGATCGACGTGCACTCGCACGAGCCGAATACGATTTACGTCGTCCCGATCAAGAGCGACTCGGAGCACTATGTGCCCGACGGCAAGCTGCGCGTGTACCGGAGCCGTACGGGCGGCCAGGAGTGGGAGGCGCTGACGAAGGGTCTGCCGCAGAGCCACTGCTACGTCAACGTGCTGCGCGACGCGATGGCCGTCGACTCGCTCGATCCGTGCGGCGTGTATTTTGGCACCAGCGGCGGCCAGGTCTACGGCTCGGCCGACGCGGGAGACAGCTGGACGCCGATCGTCCGCGATCTTCCGCCCGTGGTGTCCGTCGAGGCTCAGACTCTGCCATGATCCGGGTGGTCTTGCCGGCTCATCTACGGACGCTCGCGCGCGTCGACGGCGAGGTGAAGCTCGAGGTCGAGGGCAAGGCCACACTGCGCTCGGTCCTCGACGCGCTCGAGGCGTCTTACCCGATGCTGCGCGGGACGATCCGTGACCAGGTCACGCACGAGCGGCGCGCGTTCGTGAGGTTCTTCGCCTGCGAGGAGGATCTCTCGCAGGAATCACCCGACGATCCGCTTCCCGAAGCGGTCGCGACCGGCGCTGAGCCGCTTCTGGTCGTCGGGGCCATGGCCGGAGGCTAGAGGACACGTTCGATGGGATCGACCAAGGTGTTTTACGGCTGGGTCATCGTCGGCGCGGCAATGGTTGTCACCTGTATCGGGTTCGGGGCGATGTTCTCTCTCGGGGTCTTCCTCCAGCCGATGTCCGCCGATACGGGCTGGTCCCGCACCGGCATTTCGACGGCCGCCCTGCTCAACTTTCTGAGCATGGGCGTCGGGTCGTTTTTCTGGGGCGCGGTCTCCGACCGGCTCGGTACGCGCCTGGTCGTGCTCCTCGGCGGCACCCTGATCGGATTCGGCACGGTGATGGCGAGCCGGGCGACGACCCTCGGCGGGTTCCAGCTCTTCTTCGGCGTGATCGTCGGCTTCGCGGCGGGCAGCTTGTACGCGCCGCTGACGGCGACGACGACGCGCTGGTTCACGCGGAATCGGAGCCTGGCGGTCGCGCTCGTCTCGGCCGGGCTCGGCCTCGGCTCGACGACGACGGCGCCGCTGGCGCGCTGGATCATCACGAACTACGACTGGCGCACGGCCATGCTGGTGATTGGCGATCTGGCGTGGCTCTTCATCATTCCCGCCGCGCTGCTCGTGCGCGAGCCGCCCGCAACCGCGGCCGCCGGCCTTTCCGGGGCGACGGCCGGCGGCGATGGGCCGGAGCTCACGGCCGGGCAGGCGCTGCGCACGCCGCAGTTCGCCGCCATTTCGTTCACGTACTTCGCGTGCTGCGCGGCGCACTCCGGGCCGATCTTCCACATGGTCACCCACGCGATCGACCACGGCGTGACAGCGATGGCCGCGGCCACGGTCCTCAGCGTGGCGGGCCTCGCCTCGCTGAGCGGCAAGATCCTCTGTGGGCTCGTCGCCGACCGCGTCGGAGCGAAGCGAGTGCTTCTGGCCGGGCTCGCCCTCCAGGCGGTGGCCATCAGCTTCTACCTCGCCACCAGCCAGCTCTGGCACTTCTACGGAGTCGCGCTGGTGTTCGGGTTCGCCTACGGTGGGGTGATGCCGCTCTACGCGATCCTCGTGCGCGAGTATTTCGGCGCGCGAATCATGGGGACCATCTTCGGCGCCGTCGGCTTCGTGTCCACCCTGGGCATGGCCCTCGGCCCCTGGGCCGGCGGGTGGCTCTACGACACGCTAGGCAGCTACTTCTGGCTCTACATCGGCTCGTTCGGGATCGGCCTCGGAGCCGTGGCGATCGGCGTCACGTTCCGTCCGCCGCGCCGGGAGCCGGCCGCGCTGCCGGCTCCCAGCCTGGCGCACTGAGCGTCAGCGACGGTGGATCGTCAGAAGTTCAGTCCCTCCGGCAGCGCGTCCTTGATTGGTACCTCGAAGAATGGCCCGGCTCCGTCCGGATCGACGATGACGGTGCCGTCGCTCTCGAAGAAGATCGCGATTTGCAGCTGCGCCGCGATCGCCAGAGCGGCGATGTCCGGCACCGCGGCGATATTGGTCAAGAACGTGTGAGGATTCGTCTGCGCGCCGGGAATGGCCGCCCGCACGAGATCGTTCCGGAAGTAGGTCGAGCGATCCTTGAGATCGCCCGCGCGGAAGATGGCCGACGCGGTCGGGTTCGGAACGGTCTGATCGCCCTTGGCGAACTGGATGATGACGGGCGGCGGATCGGTCTCGTGGAGCGGGCGCTTTCTCAGATGTGGAGCGTACGCGACCGGATTGCCCGACTGAGACACCCATTCGGTGTTGTCGAGGACCTCCTGGATGGCCATCGCTCCCGGCACGGTGTTGATGACCGCGGCTTGGTTACGCAGCGGGATGTTCTCGTTGAAGCCCCAAGCCGGCGGCACCAGCCCGCCGGCGTTGAGCAGAGACGGAACCCGTGTGGCGAGCGCGATGCCGACCAGCGCGCGAAATGACGGGCTCAGGCGCGCGATCTCGATGATGGGCCCACCGGGGACGTTGGGAACGCCCGCACGTATGGAGTCCTCGAGGGCGAGGAGCTTCACGCCGTAGATGCCGCCGAAGGACTGGCCGGCGTAATAGATCCTCCGATGGCTGAGCCCGGGGATGCCGCCGGTCTCGATGACCCGCACGAGCTGCATCAGATCGGCCACGGTCTGACGGAGCCCGTCGCGGTTGCCGATTATTCCGCGCGGGGGCGCTGCGCTCGAGCCCTCGGTGGAATCGATGGTCCCGTTGCCGTTCTGGTCGATCCCGCGACCGCCGTCCGGGATGGTCACCGGCGCGCCGACGTTCGGGGTGATGGTCAGGGTCCCGGCGTCGCCGCCGCCGTGACCGACGACGTTGATGGCGATCGTCGCGATGCCGTGATGCGCGAACGTCGAGGCGACGGCGATCGGGGCGCCCTGCTTGCTGTCGGTGAAGCCGTGCCCGAAGATCGCCACCGGCCAACCGCCGGCAGGAGCCGTCCCGGCCGGAATGACCAGATTGAAGTAGAGCGTGTTCGTGCGTTGGACCGCGGGCACGCCCGTTCGCGTGCCGACCGGCGGAATGAACCCCTCGGGCATCCTCTCCCAGTCGGGAGACTCGAAGCTGCCGAAGGCGACGGAGCCGACGTCGGGGAAGATGCCGAGGGCTGCGACCGGAAAGGTCGAGAGCACGAACAGAGGATCATTCGGATTCGCTGGATTCGGAAACTTGCGGACCTGGCGGCGCCACTGGATCGACAGCGGATTCAGACTAGTAAGCGGGAAGCTCCCGAGCACCGTGGCCGGTTGCGGCCGCGACTGCTTGATCTCGTGCCGGATCTTTTCGAGCACCGCCGTGGCGCTCAGGGTGCTGAACACGCTCGCCGCCACCACGCGGTGTCCGCGGATCTTGACCTTGTCAAGCGCCTCCCGCAGATCCCTGCGATAGTCGCCGAGGCTGCCGCCGTGATGATCCTTGTGCTTGCCGTCGTCGAGAAAGTCCTCGAACGCCTCGCCTGTGACTCGGCGCCCATCGGCGCCACGCACCCCGTCGGTCACCACCAGGAGATAGCGCGTGTGCTGGTCGAGGAGCTCGTCGGACTCCGCGTGGAGCGTGTTCTTCTCCGGATCCCACACGATCTGGTTGATGCCGACCGGATCGCCGCCATCTCCGTGGTGGCCCAGTCGGACGAGAAACACCGTGTTGCTGCTCACGGTGGACACGTCGATGGCGCCCGAGAAGGGAATGGACAGACGCGGCTGCAGGTTGAAGCCATCGAGCGTATTGATGACGGCGATGTCTTCACAATCCGACCGGCGCGCGACGCAGTCGGGCGGCTTGGGCAGGCTCACGCGAAGACCGGTCTTCTGATCGTGGTCGTCGACCGTGAAGCGGTCGCTCGGGAACGGGGCGGTCGCCGGAGAGGAC
>Ga0137407_10002131_pt1 | contig 13024 bp, 10 predicted proteins | sample CZOMad2_2_16fung_FD_108410 | JGI IMG/M metagenome (GOLD analysis project Ga0137407, IMG submission 108410) | Vadose zone soil fungal communities from Angelo Coast Range Reserve, California, USA - CZOMad2_2_16fungal (Illumina Assembly) | ecosystem: Environmental > Terrestrial > Soil > Vadose...
GTTCTTGGCGGCCAGGCCGATCAGCATCACCAGTCCGATTTGCGAGTACACATCGTTCTCGATCTGGACCATGTAGGCCGGAACGAAGTAGCCCAACAGAGTCCGCCGCAGCCACAAGACTCCGAAAGCGCCGAATACCGCAACCGGTGTACTGAGCAAGACACTGAACGGCAGGCTCCAGCTTTCGTAGAGAGCGGCGAGAATCAGAAAGACGAATAGCAGTGAAAAGCCAAAGATGACCGACGAGGATATTCCCTCCTGCGCCTTCTTCTCCTGGAACGACATGCCCGAATAGTCATAGCCCATTTGGACCGGCATGGTTTGAGCGAAGGTTTCTTCGAGCGCCTTCATTGCCTGGTTGGTGCTGAAGCCCGGCGCCGCGGCGCCATTCAATTGCGCCGACCGGTATTCGTTGAAGCGCATGGTGAATTCCGGGCCGCTACGGGATTCAAACCGGGTTAGCGCGGACAACGGGACCATGTCGCCATTGCCATTCCTCACGTAGAACTGGCCGACGTTCTCGGGCTTTGTGCGGTATTCTCCTTCCGCCTCTACGTAGACCTGCCATTGGCGTCCGAAGCGGTTGAAGTAATTGACGAAGAGCCCGCCCATGAAGGCCTGGATGGTCCGGTAGACATCATTGATCGCGACGCCCTGTTTGATGACCTTATCGCGATCGACCGCGACGAATTGTTGCGGTACGCTTGGCAGGAAGGTGGTGCTCAGGCCGCCAATCTCCGGGCGTTTACGAGCGGCCGCCATAAATGTATTCAGGTTGTCCGAAAGGAACTTCACGTCGCCGCCCGAACGGTCCTCAAGGATAAAGGTGAAACCGCCGGAGGTGCCCACGCCGGGAATCGCGGGTGGTGAAAAGCCGAAAGCGACGCCCTCGGGGATCTTGCTGAATTCCGCGTTCAGCCGCGTTTTGATCTCCTGGAACTGCTCGGCCCTGGTCGTCCGGCTGCCCCACTCCTTCATGCTGATAAACCCGAACGCGTTGTAACTTGTTCGGACCAGGCTCAGGAGGCTGAAGCCCGTGACCGTGGTGACGTGCTCGACGCCAGGCACGGCGGATGCGATCTTTTGAATCTTCGCCGCGACCTCTTCGGTTCGCTGGAACGAAGCCGCGTTGGGGAGCTGTACGTTTATGTAGAAGTAACCCTGGTCTTCGTCGGGAACAAAACTGGTTGGCAGTTTGCCGCCGATCCACACGGCGGCGACCGCGAATCCCGCCAGGAGGATCATGGCGAACCCGCTCTTGCGCAGGAGCGCCCCGGAGACCCGAACATATGTATTAGTTGCGCGTGTGAACGAACGGTTGAACCATCCAAAGAATGCCGCCAGCGGTCCTCGGCTTTCTCTCCTGGGCTTCAGGATTAGTGCTGCGAGTGCCGGACTCAAGGAGAGTGCATTGAAAGCCGAGAGGATCACCGAGATCGCGATGGTCAGCGCGAACTGCTGATACAACCGCCCGGTGATACCGGGGATGAACGCCGTCGGAATGAAGACCGCGGAAAGCACGAGCGCGATTCCGACCACCGGGCCCGAAATCTCCTCCATGGCCTTGAGGGCCGCTTCCTTAGGAGAGAGGCCGTCTTCGATGTGGCGCTCCACTCCTTCCACCACAACGATCGCGTCGTCCACAACGAGGCCGATCGCTAACACCAGTCCGAACAGGGACAGCGTGTTGATGCTGAAGCCGAACAGCGGGAAGAACACGAACGTGCCAATCAGCGACACGGGGACCGCCAGGAGGGGAATTAGAGTGGCTCGCCAGCCCTGTAGAAACAGGTAGACCACGGCAATCACCAACAGGATGGCAATGAGCAGCGTCTGGACGATCTCCTTGATTCCCTCGTTCACGGCGCGGGTGGTATCGATCGGGATCGAGAAGTCGATGTCGTCGGGAAAGCGTTGCCGCGATTCCTCGAACAGCTTTTTGACGCCGGCCGCGGTATCGACGGCATTGGATCCCGGCAACTGATAAACCGCGACGATCGCGCTCGGCCTTCCATCGAGGTGGCCGGAGACGCTATAGTCCTGTGAGCCCAGTTCCACGCGCGCCACATCACGCACGCGGACAATCCCGGTCACCGGGGTCTCGCGAATCACGATATCCTCGAACTCCTCCGGCGACGTCAGGCGGCCTTGCGCGCGCACAGAATAGGTGAACGGTTGACCTTTCGGAATCGGTTCGCTGCCAACCTGACCCGCGGGGTTGACGGTGTTCTGCGTCTGGATCGCGGAGACGATCTCCGGAACCGTGATCTGCAGCTTCGCCAGTTGGTCCGGCTTGACCCACAGGCGCATCGCGTACTGGCCCGCGCCAAACACTTGAACGCTGCCTACTCCCTTCACGCGAGTCAGCGGGTCGGAGAGGTTGATATAGGCGTAATTCGCCAGGAACTGCGCGTCATGACTGCCTTTAGGCGAATTCAAGGAGATGAGCATCAAGGGCGCCAGCACGGATTTTTGGACGGTGACGCCGTAATTTGTGACCTCCACCGGGAGTTGCGACGCAGCCTGGGTCTCCCTGCTTTGCGCAAGAATCAAATCGGTATTGGGGTCCGTGGCTACATCGAAGTTCACGATCAGCCTCATCTGACCGTTGGCGGTCGCGTTGAGCGAATACATGTAGTTCATGTTGTCCACGCCGCTCATCTGTTGCTCGATGGGAGTCGCCACGGATTGTTCGATGGTCTGCGCGTCCGCGCCAACGTAGATTGCGGAGACCTGAACCTCGGGCGGTGCGATTTGCGGGAACTGCGCCACCGGCAGACCCACGACGGCCACTGCGCCGACGATGACGGTAAAAATGGCGATTACCATCGCCACGATCGGCCGGTTGATAAAGAATTTGGACATCGCTGGTTACCTCGCCTCGAACGGCTTCGGGTTGACCTGTACGCCCTGCCGGACCTTTTGCAGACCCTCGACGATGACGCGCTCGCCGGCGCTTACACCTTCCCGAATAATCCAATCGTGACCGACTGTTTCGCCAACTTTTACGGGCCGGATCGCGACCTTGTTGGCCCCATCCACAACCGCGATCTGCCTCGTGCCCTGAAGGTCCATGACGGCCTGTTGTGGAACCAGAAGGGCTCCCTGCTGCATTTGCGTCGCCGTGCGGACCTTTCCGTACTGGCCAGGACGCAAGCTGTTGCCGGGATTTGGAAACAGTCCCGCGAGGCGGATGGCGCCGGTCCTGACGTCCACCTCGCGGTCCGCGAAGTAGAACCTGCCCCTGTGCGGATAGGTGATTCCGTCGGCGAGGATCAACTCGAGCTCCAGTGTCTTGGTTTGGGCCTGGCGCTTCTCGGCCGTCGGATAGCGGCGAGCGAAGTCCAGATACTCCTGCTCGCTGGCCGTAAAGTAAACCTTGATCGGATCGACCGTCGAAACGGTGGTGATGGCTCCACTGCCCGGACTCACCAACGCCCCCACCTGCTGCAACGCGATTCCCGGGAGGCCGTCGATCGGCGCAGTGAGATGTGTAAAACCGAGGTTGATCTGCGCGGTCTCGACGGCGGCCTTGGCGGACTGGACAGCGGCAACGGCGGCGGTGATCTGAGCTTTGTCGGTTTCAACCTGGGCTCTGGCCGCCTGGAGTTGGGCCTTCGAAGCCATATTATTCTGGGTGGCATTGTCGAGATCCTGTTGGGTGATTGCCTGCTGCCGGGCGAGCGGCGTATATCGATCGACGTCGAGTTGAGTGCGGCGCTGGTTGGCCTCCGCTACGGCCACCTGGGCTTCGGCCTGCCCCAACTGGGCGCGGGCCTGTTCCAACTCTCCCTGCGATTGCGCCAAGCGGCCTTGTGCCTGGTCCAGCGCGGCCTGAAAGGGTCGGGGGTCGATTTGAAACAGCAGTTGGCCCTGCTTGACGAATGAGCCTTCGGTATACGCCTGTTGGGTCAGATAGCCCGAAATCTGGGCTTTGATATCGGCATTGACGAAGCCATCCAAGGTGCCGATCCACTCCTTGTAAAGCGGAACGTCCTTTTGCTGAACGTCGACGACGAGGACATCTAGAAGTGCGGCCGGCGCCGCGGCTCCGTTGGAACGGCTGCACCCGCCGCCAACGGCCAGTCCTGCGATCAGAGCCAACACCAAAACCGAAGGTGTCTCTGCTCGCGATTCCTTCTTTTGTTGCGGCACATCCTACCCCTTCCCAATGAGTGGATTAGATTTCCAGTCGTTGTGGCGGTTCTTATTTATCGGGTTGAGACTTGAAGGCCGCCGGTGAGCGGAATACAGGCAACTGGCTTGCCAGACGCCGTCCCCGGGCGATCTGCCTGAAAACTAAACGTATTCGGGAACCGCGTAATGTCAACGTGCGAACACGCCCGGACGATATTCCGGCAAGTGCCGAATTGCCGGCACGCCGGCGTCATGAACGGGCGGCGATAACACTTTCGGGTTATACATGCCCGCCGCTAAGCGTGGCAGCCAAAAAGCATCCCATCTCGGGATGGTTTCGGAGTGTCCTTGCTTCATAGTAATGGTATCGAGGCAGCGTACACGCTGGAAAGAAACGAGGAAAACCGATGACGGCAGCCATGCCCAAGAGAATACTCAGCTTCCCGACTCACGCGGCGGATAATCAACCAGTCATTGGCGCCGATCGCGGCCTGCGCCAGGTCTGGGATGCCGTGCGCCTCGTCGCGCCGGCGGACGCCACGGTTCTGATTCAAGGCGAAACCGGCACCGGCAAGGAGCTCATCGCTCGCGCAATTCACGACCAAAGTCCCCGTCACCATGCTCCCTTTGTGAAAGTCAACTGCGCCGCCATACCCGCCGGCCTGCTCGAAAGCGAGCTATTCGGGCACGAACGCGGGGCATTCACCGGCGCCTTAATGCAAACCACGGGCCGCTTTCAGCTTGCCGATCGGGGAACGATATTCCTTGACGAGGTCGCTGATCTGCCTCTGGAATTGCAGCCCAAACTGCTGCGCGTCCTCCAGGAGCAGGAGTTCGAACGGCTTGGCAGCAGACACACGATTCGCGTCAACGTTCGCGTGGTTGCGGCGGCCAACGTTGATTTGATGGAGATGGTGCGCGAGCGCCGGTTCCGGGCCGATCTGTTCTACCGGCTCAACGTTTTTCCAATCCCCCTTCCGCCTCTGCGCGAGCGTTCCGGGGACATTCCGGATCTGGTCCGGTATTTTGTACGAAAATTCGCCGCGCGGATGAACAGGGACATCGATGTAATTCCGGACGAAGTGATGGAGACGCTGACGTCGCACGCCTGGCCAGGCAATATTCGGGAGTTGCAGAACGTCATCGAGCGCGCCGTGATCCTCTCGGACGGTCCGGCCCTTCGCCCGCCCCTGTCTGAATTGAGGACCATGGCTCAGATCGCCGAGCCTTCCGCGAGCCGTACGCTGGCGGAAGCGGAGCGCGATCACATCATCGAAGTGTTGCGATCCAGCGGCGGCGTGATTAGCGGCCGCCGCGGCGCTGCTGCGCGTCTCGGGCTGAAGCGCACGACCCTTCAATCCAGGATGCGCAAGCTGGGAATCGAGCAGAAGCGGGTATGTACCGCCGCAGGAAACTAAGGCCGCCCCACGTGGGGTAGGCATTTTTCGTTACCACGAATGTGGCACGAACCGCTTCCGCTCGAGGGGTTAATCAAAAACGCCTCGATATCGTGACGATTCGAAAGCAGCGTTCGCGCATACTCTGAGCTGAGGAGTGACAAGGAAAATGACTCGGACCGAACTCAACCACTTTCAGACGATTCTGACTGCGAAGCAGGCGGATCTGTCGCGGGCCACCGGAAGGCGCGAGGGCCTTGCAATTGAACGGACGCCGGATGCGCTGGACGAGGTACAACTGGCCGGAGAGCGCGAATTGACGACTCGCAGTCTCGATCGCGAGTCGAGGCTCTTGCGCAACGTGCGCGCAGCCTTGGGCCGGATTGCCGAGGGCACATATGGCGCTTGTTTCGAGTGCGAGGAAGAAATTAGTCACAAGCGTCTACGCGCTCTGCCATGGGCCACTCTGTGCATCGCGTGCCAGGAAGAGGCCGACGAGAAACTGGGGCGAAGGTTCACATCTCAAGAGAGATTTCTCGTGGATGCTGCCTGAACACAGCGGGTTGTCAACGACGCGGGCCAGGTGAAGCCATACTCTGGCGGCTATTAAGGAACCGGCTTAGCCCGCGAGGCGGCCGATCCTGGTAAGCGATATGGCCAGGGACCGAAAGGTGAATCTCGGTGCCGGCCCCCGGGCTGCTGAAGACGTGAAGCCGGGCTCCCATGCGATCCGCCCAATCCCGCATCCCTGACAGTCCCCAGTGTCCAACCCGGCCTGTTCTCAGTATTTGCGGGTCAATGCCGCAGCCATCATCACGGACCAGGAGGCGAAAATCACCTGCGCCGTACTCCAGCTCGACGTCAATACGATCCGCCCCCGAATGCCGGAACGCGTTAGTCAGTCCCTCCCGGCCAATGCGGTAAATCTCGTCGCGAAGCAAGGGATTGAGCGCTCTCTGCCGACCCTCAATGATCACGCGGAATTCGGCCGATTCGCTTGTTCCGCCGGCGTTAAGCTCCTCCTGGATTCGGGCGAACGCATCCTCCAGATCCAGGGAGAGACTTCGCGACGAGCGAAGTCCTCGAACAGCATTCCTACCTTCCTCGATTACCTGCCGCATTAATTCCAGAGACCGGTTCAACGTGGGCTTGCTGGGCGAGTCCTCGGGCAGTCGGTCTGTCGCGACATGAACTTGCATGGAAATGCTCAAAAAACCCTGCAGCAGTGTGTCGTGCAGTTCCTGAGCGATACGGGTCCGCTCGTCCAGACGTTCTTCAAGCCGGACCTTATCTCTCGCGGCGATCTGGCGGATCCGGAGTCGGTATAGAAGCCACACCATGACTACACCGCACGCGACGCACAGGAGAAGAAACCACTTCGTTTGGAACCAGGCAGGAGAGACGGTGAGACTCAGTAATGCCCCAGCTTCGTTCCAAACGCCGTCGTTATTGCGGGCCATGACGCGGAAGGTGTAATGCCCCGGACGAAGCCTGGTGTAGTATGCCTGACGGCGTGTTCCCACCTCTTGCCAACCATCGTCGACGCCGTCGAGCTTGTAGCGAAAGAGCACACGCTCAGGGATCGCGAGACTCAGGGCAGTGTAGTCAATCTCGAGATTTTCGGTGTATTTGGGAAGGGTCAAACTGTTTCCGCCCGGGTACACGTGTCTATTGGAGATGATTGCCGAAACCAGGACCGGTGGCGGCACGCGATTCCGATTCTTTTCCAGCGCCGTTGGGTCCAGCCACGCGATACCCCTCGTTGTCGCAAACCACAGTCGCCCGTCTGAAGCCTCCACGACCGATGGCTCGGGGATTTTTTCTCCCGAGAGACCGGGAAGGCCATCCAATTCGTCAAAGTGCTCGCCGGAGACGGCAGCGCCAGGGTCGCGGAGCCACTTCTTCAACTCTGCGGCAGAGACATGCGCAATTCCCGAAAATCCATTGACCCACAGATCGCCGGTCTGTGTCTCCACGACCCCGGACACTCTGCCCGGCAGCTCTGGATTCTTCCACTTCATCGAATAAAAGTTACCTAGGGCGAACAGTTGGACGCCGCCCGCTCCTCCCAGCCAGACGTGATCGCCCCGCACCGACATGGTTGTTTCGGAGACCCCTCGCGCCTTGCGCACGAACGGGTGGAAGGCGGATCCGTCCCATTGCACCACCCTGTCGGAAAAGGCAAACCAGACGTTGCCGGCCTGATCGTCCGCCATGGCGCCGATCACGCCAGGCTTTTTGCCAAGCGCCTTGTTCTGGTTACTCCATGTGCCATTGACCCGGTGATATACCCGCCCGCTCCTTGTCGTGATCCACGAATCGTTGTGGCGATCGACCGCGACGGAGACTACAGCATCCATGTTCTCGTCGGGATAGTGGAGTGGTAAGAGCTCATTCCCGGAGGACTGCCAAAGGTAGAAATCGCCTACGCCGGCCGACCAGATCGTTCCATTGCGATCGCGACGAACACAAATAGTCTCGCGAGTTCTGGAGAAGCTTGTCGTAGTGCCATCGGCGGCAATATGAGTGAGCGGCAGCCTGCTGTTTCCTGTCCATACGGAACCTCGATCTCCAGCCGCGATGCTATACTCGCGCTCTTGCGAGGGTGGAAGGGCTTGTTTGGAAAGCACGTTGCGCCGAAGCCGGTCGAGGCCGGAATTCGTCGCGATCCATATGGTGCCCTCTCGATCAATGAGCACCTTCCATACGGCATCAGAGCTCAATCCGTCCTTGGGTGTGTAGAGTTCGCCTGGAGCCGTCTCCACCGCCTGGGGAGTTGTCCATCGTTCAATATGGTCGAACCGATGCACACCGTTGGTGGTCACCGCCCACAGCGACCCGTCGGGAGCGAAGGTGAAGTCGCCAAATTCCGAGTTCTTTTTGGACGCTTTGCCGGGTTGCGGTGGGAAGGCGGGCGCCCCCGGCGTGCCTCCGACGCGGCGGAGCCCCTGATCGTCGGACAGCCAGATCGTGCCATCGGGGGCCTCATGCAGAAGGGCATAGCTGGTCGAGATGCCCTGCCCATACTTGCTGATCTGGAACTTCGATTGGCCACGCGGCATAAAAAGGAGTGGACCGGCCCGGGTCTTGACCCACAGGGTTCCGCTGCGATCCATAAGAAGGCCGGCCGCAAATCCGCCGGGATACCCTTGCTCCACTCCGGCCTGCTCGCATACCGAGCCTCGCAAATGGAAGAGGCCGGCTGCGCCCTGGACCCATAGCGACCCGTCGTGGTCCTCGACCAGCCGTCCCCTTTTTCGGGTTGGTGTGCAGCGCCGGTCCGGAAACGCGGTCAGTTGTCCATCCTTCCAGAAAAGCATCCCGGCAGACATAGTCGATAGCCAGAGGCCGCCCGTAGACGGGAGAAAGACCGAGTCGATTTCGTTTGTGTCCACCGCTCCATAAGTTGCTTCCGCCACGGTTTGGAATCGAACTCCGTCAAAGCGGAGGACACCCCTCGATGTGGTGAGCCAGAGATATCCTTCCGAGGACTGTTGAATGTCAAAGACGGCGCCAATGCCGTTCTCTGAGGTCCACTTGGTGTGATGGAAGTTTGTTACTTCGGGAGCCGGGTCTGAATCGGCTCGGCACGCGGATGGCGAGTGGAGAATCAGGAAAGCGCCGGTCAACCATCGGAGCTTGCGGAGAAACCTCCAAACGATGCGATCTCGCCTCTGACAACCGGGCACACGGGTTCTTCCCCGACTCAATCTTATCCATTACCCTTGACGAATCGAATCACCCCGCAGAGTAGGCTCGCGATACCCCTTTCCAGGTACGCCCGTCGCTGCGGAATGGAACGCGCCCGGGATTAGAGGCGAATGAACCCGCGCCGCGCCGCGATCGCGATTGCATGCGTCCGATCGCTGGCCCTCAGCTTTCCCATGACGTGCTTGATATGAACCTCGACCGTTTCTTCAGAGATGAACGTCTTCAGCAGGTAACCTTGAGCTCCTGCCCGCAGGGCGCCTGGATTTCGACATCGCCGGTACGCAAGATTCGTATCCTCGCAATGGATCACAAACCCACTGCTCCGCGAAGGTCTCTGCTTTTGATTCGCCTACAGCCCGATTCGAACTTGCAGGTGGGATGAATCCCGCACGCAGGTTCTGCATGCCGGCGCGCGAAATTGCCTCACGAAAGACCGGTTGAATGAGGATCTCGTCACACTGATTCGGGACTAAGTGCGACCTATCGACTAGAAGCGGCCCCGCCTCGCGCTATCGCCTACCTCGATTGTGGTATCCCCTCCCATTAGCGGGAGTGTTACCGCAAAAGCCTCCATTCTCGTGATGTTCCGCGGGTCCTGTTTGCCGTAACTTTTGAACAGGAGAACTTATGGCGAGTGCAGCGGCAGCGGCGATCACGGTCCACGCGGCGTTGAGGATTGTACCTCGGCCGATCCGGGTCCTGACCGTGGATGGGCATCAATTGGTGCAGGAAGGCCTGGCTGCGATGATCAATCGCGAGGAAGACATGACCGTGGTGGCGACTGCTTCGAGCGGCGAAGAGGCCATCGACGACGTCCGGCGATATCGGCCTGATGTCGTTACGCTCGATCTTCTTCTGCCCGACATGCCGGGCGAAGAACTGGCGCGGCGAATCCTTGCGGAATTTCCACGGACGCGGATTGTGGCGATAACGGGCGCTCAGGGTCACCTGCACGCGCGGCGCGCCCTCGATGCCGGCGTCCACGGATACTTGTCGAAGGCAGCGCCCGGCTGCGAACTCGTGCGCGCGATTCGCCAGGTGCAGGCGGGCGCGAGGACGATACCCGGTCCGGTGCCGTTCGAGGCTGCAAAGCGCCTCTCGCCGGGAACGCTTACGACACGGGAGGTCCAGGTTCTCCAACTGGTCGCGTGGGGCAACAGCAACAAGCAGGTCGCGGCACAGCTTTCCATCGACGGCGAAACAGTCCGGATGCACATGAGAAGTATCTTGGGAAAGCTCGCGGCCAATGATCGAACTCACGCCGTGACGATCGCAGTGACGCGAGGCATATTGCGGTTCGATGAGGCCTCGATCGCCCCGGCGCGGCAGGACAATTCCAATGCCTGAGATCGCGCGCGATTGCGACAACCGGACAAGCGGGCTCACCTACTACATGCACGATGAGAGTGCAGCGTTCCGCTTTGAGTTGGTGGGTTCCGAACGGCTGTACGGCGTGGCGGCGTGGTTGTTCGCAGCCGCCTTTGCCCTGTCGACGGTGTGCGCCGTCATTACTACGCTCCAAGGCCGCGATTTCTCCGCGGATGAAGTGAACGGGCCGTCTATTCAATTTCTGGGGAAGGCGCAATGAAGACATTAGAGCAGGCGAAAGATGGCGCGGCCGATCTTCAGTGGCTGGCAACCCTTCTGACGGGGCGCCGCGAAATCGCGGTCGATGTAACCAAGCAGGCCATGGCTGAAGGTGATTCGAACCCGTTCTTCTCCACCTGGATGGTGGCTTGGTCGAGGAGACTGCTTATTGCCAAAGCGTTGACTGCGGTTCGCGAAGACCTGGCAGCATCGGCGCGCCGGAGCGCATCGAAACGGGCGGAAGGATACGAGCTTCCGCCACGGTCCTGGGCGCTCGATCGGGACACGACGAAATCAGACCTGGAACGGGCGCTGCTATCCATTGAGGTGTTTCCCAGGGCCGCCGTTCTGCTGTCGGTCTATGAACGTGTGCCGCTAAAAGATGCAGCGATCCTTCTGGACACCGAGCAAGATCTGGTCCGCAAAGCGCTCGCGGCCGGTGTGCGCGAGCTTACGATTAACCTCGCCAGGATGCAGGGCTGGAAATCCGCTGCGACCAAGTCAAACCCGGTGAACAGTGAGTGGGAGCATGCCTGACCAACGAAACCGCCGTCGTGACATGGCCGGAAGGCTAGGCGAGTGGTGGTGCGGGCTGATGCACAACGCGCCGATGTGGCCGATTCGCGGAAGCTACCGGTGCCGCACCTGCGGCCTGAGTTACCCGGTCTCATGGGACGGCGAGCACCTGCTCCAGGCAGCCAGGCTCGTGATCCGGAAAGGGGAGCGTGTCGTGAAGAGCGGCGCTTGAGCAAACAAAAGAGAGCGAGATGTGATCAACACCAGTGAAGAACTGTTCCGCCGCAGTTTCCCGGTTTAGGCCGGAGCCGTTTTGGTCACGCGCTTGTCTTAACGATTTTCCAGTGGAGAACTGACATGCCTCTCACGATTGGTCAAAAGATTCGAGGTCGGCTCGTTCCCATTGCAATTTTCTGCATCGCGATCGCGCTCATCCTCTTCCTCTCCACCAACTGGACGACGTGGGCGGGCGAAGGCTAACAGCAGAAGACGGACGATGCGTATCTCCGCGCCGACGTCACCCCTCTTAGCACCAAAGCTGCGGGAATTGTCGCTTCGGTCGAGGTCTCGGACTATCAGGCCGTAAAGGCGGGCGATCTTTTGGTAAGGTTGCGCGACGACGACTTTCGGGCCCAGGTCGATCAAGCCGAAGCCTCGGTTCGCGGCGGCGAAAGCAGCCTGATCAACAACCAGCGTCAAAAGGAGCTTCAGGATGCCAGAGTGCAGCAGGCGCAGACAGGCATCAGCAGCGCCGAGGCGGAGATCTCTGCTGCGCAAGCAGGCATTCAGGCCGCCACCTCCACGATTGCCAACGCCACCAGTGCGCTCGCGGCGACCAATGCCGACGTTCAGCGGACATCACTGGAGCGCAAACGTCAGGAGGCGCTGGTCGCGGCCGAGTCCGCAACACGGCAGCGGCTGGAACAGGCGATCGCGGAAGAAGAGCGATTTCGCGCGCAGCGCGCAAGCCGCGAAGCCGAAATCGACACTGCCCGCGCGCAATTCGCCAGCCGGCAGGCTGACCTGCATCGTGCCACCGCCCACCTGGAGAGCAGCCGAACCGAGCTGGAAGCTCAGCGCCGGCAGCGGTTCGTACTGGATTCGCAAGAACAACTGCTGCGCGCGGACTTGGGGGGGCGGTATGCCGCACTGGAACTGGCGCGCACCAACCTGGGATATACGCGGATCGCTGCGCCCGAAGACGGAATCGTCGGAGAGCGCAAAGTTCGGGCCGGACAACTGGTCAGCCCGGGCACGCAGGTCGTTTCGCTCGTCCAGCGGCAAATCTGGGTCCAGGCGAACTATCGTGAGACGCAATTGCGCCATATTCGTGAAGGCGACCGCGCCGAGATCCGTGTCGACGCTTACCCAGGCTTGGCGCTGAAGGGGAAAGTGGCGCAGATTGCGCCGGCCAGCGGATCGCAATTTGCGCTGTTGCCACCCGATAACGCCACCGGCAACTTCACCAAGGTGACGCAGCGCGTGCCGGTCAAGATCGTCCTCGACGAAAACAGGGAGTCGGATCGATTGCGGCCCGGCCTCTCGGTGATCGCCGTAGTCCGAACCGGAACCGCATCCCGATGACTGCGACGGCTAACCAAGCTGGAACGGCCCGGGCAGCCTCACCGCCGATCACAGTGAACCCGTACATCGGCATTCTGGGCGTATTCCTCGGA
>Ga0137407_10002136_pt1 | contig 13012 bp, 11 predicted proteins | sample CZOMad2_2_16fung_FD_108410 | JGI IMG/M metagenome (GOLD analysis project Ga0137407, IMG submission 108410) | Vadose zone soil fungal communities from Angelo Coast Range Reserve, California, USA - CZOMad2_2_16fungal (Illumina Assembly) | ecosystem: Environmental > Terrestrial > Soil > Vadose...
CGATAGTTCGCATCGAGGGGGTCAGGGGTTCGAATCCCCTCAGCTCCACCGAGTTCTTGCAGGTCAAGTGGCCTGCTTTTCTGATCTGGACCGCGCACAGCGCCGGTCGGACCCTGCACGGAATACGGCCGGGCCCCACCGGTGGGTGGGGCCCGGCCGTATTCGCGGGGTCAGGCGGTGACGTCGTGGTAGGCGGGCGCGGTGTCGGCGGCGGTCATTCCGGCTGTGATCGGGGAGGGCCTGAAGCCCTTGATGACCAGCCACAGGCCAAGCGACAGCTCCCAGGCGGCTACGGGGAAGGTCGCGATCGCCCGGAACGCGGAGACATGCCCGATGTCGCCGCCGAACAGCGTGGCGATGACGGCGGCGATGAGCAGAGGGGCTCCGATGAGGCCGAGCACGGGAATGATGCGGGGCACGAGCCGGGACCGGTACATCAAGGTGCCCAGCAGCACGGCGTTGATGCACGGCATGAGGGTCTGCCCGAGCAGCATAGTCCCGTTGTAGACCGCGACGTGGGATGCGCCGGTGGTGACGAGCGCAGCCGCATTGGCTCCGCCCGCTGCGCCCAGGTCGTGCCGCAGGCTCACCAGCGAGAGCAGGCTGAGGACGCCGGTGAAGATCATGGCGGCTTCCAGCAGGCGGGAGGTGACGAAGCCGAGCGCCATGCCTTCGTTCTGCCGCTTGACGACCGGGTACAGCGTGACGGCGGTGCCGATGCCGGCCAGGGCGACGATCACCTCGAGGAAGGCCCCCACGAGCAGGCCCGTGTGGCTGCCGGAGCTGAGGATCCAGTCCCGGTGATTCTTCACCGGGCCGTAGAGGGCGAGCGTGGGGATCGAGATGAAGGTGATCAGGTAAAAGATGCCTGCGACGAGCGCGATCTTCCTGGTCGAGCTCATCGGGGTTCCTGTCGTCGGCGGTTTCGTGGCCGGGGTTCGGACGGTGGTGGCCATATCGGTCTCCTTCGGTGGATTCATGAGTTATCGGGGCCCGATGGCGGGCACTCGGCGTGGGCGGGCTGGACCTGGGTGACCGAGACCAGCGGCAGGCCCAGATCGCGCACTTTCTGGAGCAGGCCGTGCAGCGCGGCCTGGTCGACGACCGGACCACTGATGATGGTGGTGCCGTCGCTGGAGTTGGTGAGGCTCAGTCCGTCGAACCAGGCTGCCCACCGGGAACCGAGGTGCCCCCTGAGGCGGATTTCGTACCGCTCCGGGCTGTCATGAGGGCCGGCCGGAATTTCGCTCATCTGTCCTCCCTTCAGCTGTTGCTGGTTGATCGAAAGGTAGGAGGGAAGGTGATGAGGACGCATCACCACGTGTGGTGATTGATGTGGTGATCTGGCCGTTCGCCCGGCTCCCGGGTCGGCCTGCCTGAGGGGGGCGCAATGTCCGACGCCGCGCTGGAGCCCGAGCCGCCCACGGCGCGCCGGGTCGGATGGGGTTTCATCTCGCTGTACACGCTGGCGTACATCAGCACCTCGCTGGTGTTCATCGCGCCCCTGCTGGTCACCTTGGCCCTGAAGGTCGACTCGCTGGTGGGGATCGAACACGCACCGGACAGCCTGGCGCTTGTCGCCGGGATCGGCGCCTTGCTGGCCATGGTCGGCAATCCGTTCTTCGGCAAGATGAGCGACCGCACCTCGTCGCGGCTGGGCATGCGCCGGCCCTGGATGGTCATCGGCCTGGCGGGTGGTTCCCTCGGCATCCTCGTGGTCGCGCTAGCACCCGATATCGCGGTGGTCCTCGTCGGGTGGTGCATCGCCCAGCTGTTCTTCAACGCACTGCTCGCGGCCATGGTGGCGGTGCTGCCCGACCAGGTCCCGGTCGCTCAACGCGGCTTGGTCGCCGGTGTCCTCGGTGTCTGCGTCCCTATCGCATCGGTGAGCGGCACCTTCCTGGTCAAGCTGTTCACCGGCGACCAGCTCGCCATGTTTCTGGCCCCGTGCGCGATCAGCGGGCTCTTCATCCTGCTGTTCGCGGTCACACTGAAAGATCGCCGGCTGGCCAAGAAGGACAAGCCAACATGGTCAATGCGAGAATTCGCCAACACATTCTACGTTAATCCGCGAAGAAACCCCGACTTCGCCTGGGCTTTTGCCAGCCGCTTCATGTTCGTTCTGGCCTACGCCTTCCTGGCTACCTACCAGGCCTACTACCTGCTGGAAAAGATCGGCAGCACCAGGGCCGAGGTACCGCAGCAGATATTCCTCGGGACCCTCATCCAGTCCGCCGTCGTCGTCGCGGCTTCCCTCATCGGCGGCAAACTTTCGGACCGAACGGGCCGGAGGAAGACCTTCGTACTCACCGCATCGATCGTCTACGGCGCGGCGATGTTCGTGATCGCCGTCGCCAGCAACTTCAACGGTTTTCTCATCGGCATGGCCATCGGCGGACTCGGCTTCGGCATATACGTGGCCGTCGACCTCGCGCTCGTGGTCGACGTGCTGCCGGACAAGGACAACGCCGCCAAGGACCTCGGCGTCTTCAACATGGCCGGCGCTCTTCCGTTTTCCATCGCGCCGGGGATCGCACCGGCCATCCTGGCGGTCGGCAGCGGCAGCTACGGCGTGCTGTACGGGATGGCCGGGGTGTGCGCCGTCATCGGAGCCGTCGCCATCCTGCCCGTGAAACGCGTCCGATGAGGACCCAACGGCCCGCGAACGGCGCCGCGCCCGGGGATCAGCGGTTGCCGGTGCGCGACAGGTCGAGTTCCCTGGCGCGGCGGACCGCTGCCCGGCGGTTGTTCACGCCGAGCTTGGCGTAGATGTTCTTGGTGTGAGTCCGGACCGTGTTCAGCGACACGACGAGCTCGCGAGCGATTTCCGGGCCGCCCAGGTCCGTTCCGAGCAGCCGGAGCACGTCCAGCTCGCGTTCGCTCAGTGGCTCGATCAAGCCCCGGGTGACGGGAGTGCTGTCCTCGGTCTTGTTAATGGCGGCCAGGAGCCGGCGGACATAGCCCGGGGCCGCCCCCTGTTTCGCGGCCGCCCCCTGCTTCGCACATGCCCCCTGTTTCGCAAATGAGCTGAGCAGGGACGCCATGGGAGGACCCCCATCGGCGAACATCCGGACGTAGCCCTCCGGCTCAGCCAGCGTCAGCGCGCGTTGCAGTGAGGCGAGCGCGGCGGGGACGTCGCCTCGCGCCTGGTGGACCAGCGCCTGCAGCGCCAGGATCTCGATGACGCTTCCCGTCCTGCGCCCCTCTTCGGCTGCCCGCAGCAGGCGCTCCAGGAGCCGGGCCGCGTCGTGAACGGGGCGCTCCGCGCGCTCGGCCGCCGACCGGGCCAGGAGCACCCTGGCCAGGGTGATGTGCTCGAACTCGCGCAGGTAGCTGAGGTCGTCGTCGACCGCTAGACCTCGCTCACGGGCCCAGCCGAGGGCTTCGCCCAGCTCCCCCTGGGCGACCCGCACCCGTGCCCTCAAGGCGGGGATCGGCCGCACGTCGGGGAAGAAGTCACTCACGTAGAAGCGCTCCGCCTCGTTGAGCAGGTCGAGGGCGCCGCCCAGATCTCCTTCAGCCTGGCGTATCCGGGCCATCGCGACCCGCCAGCGATGCCGGTTCTGCGGCAACCCGGTATGCTCGCCCAGCGCCTGGCTGCGCAGCAACTGCTGCGTCGCGGCAGGCAAGTCGTCGCGCTCGCGGTGGAGATCGCTCATCCCCACGTACATGTCGGCCGTTCCCCGCAGGACCGGGCCGCCCGGCTCAGAGGCACTCTGCAAGGCCTGCTCGTAGGTGCGCAGGGCGTCGCCCAGACGACCTTGCACCAGCCGGATGTCAGCCAGCGCGATCGCGCAGCCGAAGGTATCGGCGATGTGCCCGGCCCGCCGCAGTCCCGCCATGCATTCGGCGTACGCCGAGTACCCGGCCTCGAGGTCCCCGCTCGCCCAGAACGCGAGCCCCATGAGCCCCGCGGCCCCGGCGCGGCCGAGGTGTTCGTCAGCGGGCGCGAGATCGAGCACCCGCCGGGCGTGCCGCACGGTGCCGGGCGCATCGCCCCGGGTCAGGGCCAGCGCGGCCCGGTACAGCTCGATCCTCTCCGGGAGGCGGCGGAATTCCCCGTCGTCGACGACGACCATCTCCGCCGGCGGGGCCTGGGATTCCTGACGGATCCCGGTCGTCGTCTCGGCCAGCCACTGCTCGACGTCCCGCAACCGGCCCTCGGCGCCGTCGAGCTCGCCGCGGGAAAGCAGCGCCCCGGCAAATCCCACCCGGAGTACGGGCCTGACGCGGACCACGTCGTCGGGCAGCAGCTCGAGCCAGCCATGGACCGCGGCCTCCTGCCTGCTCCTGCGCATGGCCGGAATCGCCAGCTCGACGAGGTCGGCCGCCCGTTCGAAATCCGCGGCGGCCAGCGCGTGGCGGATCGCCTCGGACTGCTCGCCGCTGCGCTCGAGCCACTTGCTCGCCCGCCGGTGCAGCTCAGGAACGTCGTCGGGTTGCTCGTCCAGCAGCCGCGCGTGCAGCACATCGGCGAAGAGCTGGTGGTAGCGATACCACCGGCGGCGGTCATCGAGCGGGACCAGGAACAGGTTTCCCCGCTCCAGCGCCGTGAGCTTGGCCTTGCCGCCATCCTGGCCGGTGACGGCGTCGCACAGCGGGCCGCTCAGCCGGTCCAGGATGGAGGTCTGCAGCAGGAAGTGCTGGACATGCTCGGGCTGGCGCTGCAAGACCTCCTCGGCCAGGAAGTCGACGATGTACCGGTCATCCCCGGCGAAGCCGTCGATGAAGGCGGCGGTGTCCTCGCGCCCCTGCATCGACAGCGCCGCCAGCTGCAGCGCGGCGATCCACCCTTCGGTACGCCCCTCCAGCGCGGCGACGTCGGCTGCCGTCAGCTCCAGTCCCATCACCCCGTTGAGGTACGCCGCGGCCTCGTCCGGCGTGAAACGCAGATCGGCGGCGCGGATCTCGGCCAGCTCGCCCCGCCCGCGCAACCGGGCCAGCGGCAACGGCGGGTCGGTGCGGCTGGCTATTACCAGGTGTATCTGCGGGGGCAGGTGGTCCAGCAGGAAGCCCATCCCGTCCTGCACGTCGCGCGCGTCGATGACGTGGTAGTCGTCGAGCACCAGCACGACATCGTCCGAGATGGCGTCGAGGTCGTTAAGCAGGGCGACAAGGCCGGCCTCGCCCGGCGGCTGGGGCGGTTGCAGGAGCGAGAGCGCGCCTGCACCACCCCCGGGCGCCCCCGCATTGAGCGCGGCGACAAGGTACGTCCAGAACAACGCGGGATCGTTGTCGCGCTGGTCAAGCGAAAGCCACGCCACCGACCGCCCGTCGGCCGCAGCCGCCGCCAGCCACTCCGCCAGCAGCGTCGTCTTACCGAACCCAGCCGGAGCCGACACCAGGGTCAGCGCCGACTCCGCCCCGCTGCTCAGGCGCGCGCTCAGTCTCGGACGCGGCACCAGGCTGCGTCGCCACCGGGGGACGTGAAGCTTGGTCTCGAGCAGTGGGCCTGCCATGACCACCGCCCCTCAGGAGGCTCACACGTCATCTGGTCACGTGATAACACGGTACGCGGAACTCTGGCCGACCGAAAAGGCAATCCGCACGCTGGCCCGCGCATGCGCTTGCTGCCTGGATCCGCCGCTGCGAGGAGGGTCGCTGGGAACGCTCAGGGTCTCGGCGGCCCGCACCGCCTGAGTGCGTCTCCGCACTGTGTTATGCGTTGACCGCAGCCCGTCAACATCAGGATCGAGTCATCGCCAGATACCGGCAAAGCCTAGGCTGTTCTACCATGCGACTGCCTGAGCTTGGCCCAAGAACCCGCTCAGTTACCGTCGTGGCTCCACAGATCCGCCGATGACATGGGGTATAAACATGAAGCATGAGGCTGTCGCCCGACGGGGAACCAGAAAATAAAACAAGGCGCGATATATAGCTGCATCATCACCTTTGCGAAGGGTTATATCAGATGAGCCAGGCCGACATCGTCGCCTCAGTTGAAGAGATCGGGGTGATACGCACCGTAGATCTCTTTTCCGGATGTGGCGGCCTCAGCCTTGGGTTTGAACTCTACCAAGGCCGGCTGGCCTTTGATGAAATCCTAGCGGTCGATAATGACACTGCCGTCGTTCGATGCTTCAACGATAACCATCCCCGGCCAGCAGGAGAAATAGGTCGCGTCGGTGATGTCAATTGGTTTAGTCATCCAAGCGAGATTCTCCTCTATTACCTGCTTCACTTCGCCCGGGTTAAACGGGATCCAGCCCTGAAAGCTGCGCTTACCGAAATCGGAGTGGATAGCTTCCTGGCACATATAAGAAGGATCGATTCACGGTTCAGCAAGGACCTTCTTCGCTTGACAGGAAGCGTAGCGTACCAGAAAGAATGGTCTCTCGTAGATCCAGAGACGCCTAGGCTTGCTATAGTCAAATCTTTCCTGGACAGGCTCGGGCTGGCGTCTCTCCAAAGAGGAGTGATCAGCCAGAGTGGATTGATTTGGACGCAAGAGTACGCGCTGCTCAGTGAGACTAGCCAGCATGAGGAAGAGGATGTAGTTTATCCGGTCCTGCAAGGCAATGCACATCATGTCTGGGATGCGGAGATAGCAAAGCTCGTCGACGCGTCCCAGAAAACTGGGCATGGGCAACACGCAGTCGTCAATTCTAGAATACAGACACTACTGCGATTCCTGGCCGGACCATCGGGCGGTGCGCTAAAGGAAAGCTGGCTTCAATGGCGGAGTCAGCGTGACTCCACGAAGGCAGAGTTTTGCCTGAAAGCCGAAGACAGGCTTCAGCAACTATACGACGACGATCGTGATGTTCGGCTTGTAATTGGCGGCCCTCCATGTAAGGGATTTAGCAGAATCGCCCGCCCGGTCATGCATAGCCTGAGAGAACAAGGCGCTAGCGCATGGACATCACATGAATACGGCGATGAGCGAAACGCGCTCATGAATCAGTATATTCTGTTTTTGCGGGCATTTAAGCCGACGGTATTCCTGTTCGAGAATGTCTCCAATTTCGTATCTTCGCTGAGGACTCCTAATGGCTATCTCGATCCCGCACTCGCGCTAGCTGAAGGCATAGAGGCCCTGTCCGGCCACAGCCTTAGATACATGGTGAATAGCCAAGTAATAAGGTCAGCCGACTACGCCGTTCCGCAAGAACGCGATCGATACATCATGATCGGCATCAGCGCAGAAGTAACGGATGCGTCTACGGCCGCCAAAGAGTTCTTTAGTTTCCCAAGCTATGATGATCGCGTACCTCTTGCCGTCGCATTGCAGGGCCTCGGCATGGCGCACGAGTTTAACTGGAATAGTAACGGTTCCAGCGGTAACAGTGCTGAGGCCAAGCCGACAACAAGAACAGAATCGCCGGCTTACACGCTACTAGACCAAGACTATCCTCTGTCATGGCAACGATACATTACCTGGATCAGGCAAGCTCACAGGACCCGGTCTGCCAAGACTACCGACGCGCATATTTACCGCGGCTTGAGACGGGACGATACAGCGCTTCTCGAACTGCTCGGGCCCGGGCAGCGATGGATGGATTATGAGGTCAAGAACGCCAAGACTCTAGCGCAGTTGCGTGGCGTCCTCGAACGGGTCGCAGAAGTCGCTAAAAAGAAGCAGGACCCAGCACTGCCCGATTATGACACCTTGAGTGAGCTGTTGCGCCGGCTCGACGCGAACCTTGCCTTGCGCTTGCTGCTAGAGGAAACAGAATCCTCGCTGGACGAGCAGCACCTGCTGCTGCCGCATTATATGAAGAACGGCACCAACAATCACGGTGACTGGCTGGAACGCCTTTCTGCCATACGCCCCTGCAAAACAATTATCGCGCACATAGGGAAAGACACCTACTCATACATGCACCCGTATGAAAGCCGTGCGATCACAATGAGAGAAGCGGCAAGGGTGCAGAGCTTTCCGGACTTCTTCAGCTTCAAGACGACGGGCATCGTGGAAGGATACGCGATGATCGGAAACGCGGTGCCCCCGCTGCTAGCAAATACTTTCGCTATCCGCCTCGCGGAACTCGATGAACGATATGATTTCTTCTCTCGTCCCATCGACAGCTTGCTATGATCTAGCCAGTCCTGAGATGCGAACGGAAGGTGGGTGTCGGTGGATCCGACCCTCAAGATCCTTTACGGACCGCCGGGAACGGGCAAGACGTGGAAGGCGGCACGAGACGCGGTTCTGCTCCTCGACCCGTCAGTGACGGATGAAAATATCACCTCGCGGCACCGGGAGTATGTCGAGTCTGGCCGAATCGTATGGGTGACGTTTCATCCTAGCTATACATATGAAGACTTCGTCGAAGGCCTGCGGCCGGTTGTAAAAGACGTCGGCGTGACTTACGAACCGCAGCCGGGGCCGTTCAAGGCGGCTTGCGCCACCGTTCTCGCCCCTCCATTGACACAAAAGTTCACGGTGGGCCAGATTATCAACTCGTCGACCAGAAACAGCTATCAGGTCGTTCACCATGAGCCAGGGGTAGTTGTCTTGGAGAACATCAAAGGTGGTAAGGGCGATGGGCTTCGAGTGCCGGTATCCCTTTGGCTCGTCGAGCAGCTGGTAAACAATGGGAATAAACCCGAGGATGTCTCCGTCCCAGGCACGCAGCAAGACAGACAGCGGCAAATCTGGGAACCAATCAAAATCCAGCGAGACGCTATCTTCGGAACAACCGGCCCGCTACGGGCAGTGATGGAATATCTTGTAGATAACCCATCCGACACCGTGGCCAATTCACCAGCAGTCGTAGTAATCGATGAGATCAATCGAGCCGACACTGCTCGTGTCTTCGGCGAGTTGGTGACGCTACTGGAGCCTGACAAACGGCTTGGGGCCAGCGAAGAGCGGCGGGTCAAGCTTCCGTACTCTGGTGACCTCTTCGGGGTTCCGCAAGAGTTGCACCTAATCGGGACGATGAATACGGCCGACCGGTCATTGACCCTGATCGACCATGCTCTCCGCCGCAGGTTTGAATTCGAGCTGATTCCGCCGGACCCAGCACTATGCGCCACTCCGTACGCTGGTATCGAGCTTGCGCGTATTCTGGCTAGCTGGAATGAACGGATCGAGGCGGCGCTAGATCCCGACCACTGCCTGGGCCACGCCTACTTCATGGAATCCAAGCTTGAGCATGTTCGCGAAAAAGGAGGTTTTCCGTCGACTGAGGACGGTCAACTCCAGGCCGTCGCGACCGTCATCCGGCGAAATATTCTTCCGCTGCTGGCCGAGTACTTTCATGACGAGTGGCGGATGATTGATTTCGTATTTGGAAAAAACTGGGGCACGCATAAAGGCGGGCTCCTGACTTCCCATAGCCTTGAAAAGCTGGATGAAGCCGCCGATGAGCTGCTAGATCTCAGCGATGTGTCCGTCTATGATTTGCCAGGATACTGGGACCCGCGATCTGCCGAATGGAATGCGGAGCAATTTCGCAAGAGCCTGGCATCTGCTTAGGATGCGAGAGGTCATTCAAATTGCCGAGTGGGGAAAAGTCGAACTTCCTCCGCGCTTCGACAACCCGAAGACAAAGGCGCGTTTGCAACGACGAGCTGCTAGCCCGTTCGGAAATGCCTTGGTCCTTCGAGGGCAGAACCTCTACGCTCAAGGCCTCGTCGGTGTTATCGATGCTGGGCCTCTTCAATTGCAGATCGTCCCTAAAGTCTATACTGGCTCAACGGCAGGGCAGGACGCCAGCCTGCTCCTGGAACTGTTCCTGCTAAATGCGCCGCCGAGCGGAGTCGCCGTAGTTCAAGCGACGACGGAAACGCATCATGCAACGATTCTGGAACCCTTGATCCGGCACTTCGCTAACGCGCTAGAGCGGCTGCTCAGGACGGAAGGGATTCCTCGACGCTATGAAGAAAGGGCTGAGGAAAGCTCAACACTCCGAGGACGAGTGGACTTGCCGAAGCTAGCAAGGAGAGGTCCTGCGTACAGCCATAGACTGCCGATCGTCCATTATCCGTTGCAGGGGGATAATGCGCTCAGTCGAGTGCTGCGAGCACTGGCCGTAAATCTCGCACAACGCAGTAGCGTCGCTCACACCAAAGCCACACTGTATCGGTGTGTAAATTTGCTGGACCAGGCCGGAATAGAAACTCTGCGGCCAGCGCTTATAGGCGCGGTAAAACTGACTCGGTATGAGAGTCCGTGGATCGAGTTCCTCGGGCTCGCAGCATTGCTGGCAGCCGGGATATCTCCTGATCCAGTGCGCCCCGGCGAAGGTAGCACCACGGGAATACTGCTGCCGCTCGAACGGCTCTTCGAGAATGCCCTGCGCGAGGCGTTGCGAAAAGTAAAGCATAAAGCGCCTTTGCGTGTCTCGCATGAACCTGGCAGCCTTCGGTTGTTCAAGGGCCTTGACGGCTCCCGGGAGATGCTGACGCTCAAGCCTGATCTCGTGCTTCGTGATCAGTCTGGCGAGCCAAGGGTCATAGCAGATGCGAAATGGAAGCGCCTTAAACCTGATAGGCCCAGTCTTGGCCTCGAACCTGCTGACGCTTACCAGATTGTAGTTTATGTTCACCGGTACTCGGTTAGCAGAGGAGCTCTCTTTTACCCGGCCAGCGAGCCGATCGCCGGGACTTGGCAGAGTACGACCTTGGCAGTACTAGGAGAACATGACTGGAAAATAGATGTTGTTGAAGTGGACGTCGTCCGGCTTCTTGCTGCAGTGCGGGCACGAGCGGACCAGGATGTGCTCGCCGATCTCTCGAACTTGATGGCTTTTCTTGGCGCGGGCGCAACGTAGCCGGAATTCGTGCGGTGGCGGCCGGGACGTCAGGGGCCGGGCGGCTCGAGCCGCCCGGCCCCTGACGTGGAGACGGCGGTCCTTACGGGAACGTGTAGCTGAGCGAGGGGTTGGTCACGTCGACGAACGCGTTGTGACCGGAGACGGTGATGTTGCTGTTGGACGCGATTCCGTTGACGTCGTTGAAGACAAAGTTGTTCGAGACCGTGATCGACGTCGGTACGAACGCCGAGAGCAGCATGATCCCGGTGGTCGGCGTCACGCCGGTGTCAGGGTCACCGTCCAGGTTGTTCTTCCCGAACCGGTTCCCGGTCACGACGATGCCGCTGACGTCTTGGAGGGGCGCGTGGCTGTGCAGGGTGAAGCCGGCGTTGCCGTTCCCGCTCACGTCGTTGCCGGTGAAGGTGTTGTCATACGCGCCGGTCCCCGGGTAGGGCGTGGCGTCGAGCAGCCCGGCGCCGCCGTTGCCGGTCGAGACATTGTGGATGATCTGGTTGTCGTACACGCCGGCCAGGCTGGGCTGCGGCTGGCCCGCGTCCGCCCCGGTCTTGGCTACCGCCCGGGCGTCGTGACCAGGCAGGGTGATCCCGCAGTCGAAAGCGTTGTCCGAGATCCGGTTGAAGGCAACCAGGTTGTGCGCCGCGGGGCCGACTGAGATCCCGAAGCCGCCATCGGTCACCATGATGCCGCCGACGTTGTGGGCCACGGTGTTGCCGGTGACCTTGGACCAGCTGACCCCGAGGAGGTGCAGGCCCTCGCCGCAGTCGTCGGCGTCCGTGAGCGAACTCGGGCAGGCCGAGTCGCCCGGGTTGGCGAAGTCGTAGGCCCGGTCGTTGTTGACGACGACATTGCCGGCGATCGTCACATGCGCGATATTGGCCGCGGCCGCGGTCGCGGTCTTGGGCCAGGAGCTCAGCGGAGGCTCGGCCAGAATGCCTTCCAACTGGGCGTTCTTCACGGTGAGCCCGGTGACCGACACGCCGCTCGCCTGGACGAGGATGCCATTGGCATCGCCAGTGGCGTCGATGACCGTGCGGGCCGCAGACCCGGTGGACCTGATGCTGAGGCCGGTCAGGTTCGGGCCGACCACGTTGACGTTGCCAGACTCGGGATAGGTACCGGGGCGGATCAGGATGGTGTCGTTCGGAGCCGCCTGGGTGAGGGCGTAGCCGAGCGTCTTGCAGGCCTTCGACTGGCAGTTCCCCGTATCGGAGCCCGTGGTGGCCACCGTGAGAGTGACGTGCGCGGACATCGGCGACGCGTCCGCCACCGTGGCGCCAAGCGGCAACAGCGCGCCGGTGCCGGCCACCAAGACCACCGCCGGCAACGACACCAGGGCCTTCCGCCCCATCCGCGTCGCCGCCTTCCCAACTCCGAGCATCTGATTCCTCCTCGTCGGCGACCGCCAGTCCTTGGTGGCGACCGCTGGTTAGAACTTGATGTCGATCGGCTGACTGATCCACGACGGCAGTCACGTCCACGGGCATGGCGCGCGGGTGATGTGACAGATTGGAGCCCCCGCTCGCGGTAACCGCCGCATCATTCACATTCCGGATAAAAGGTGCGGCGTCAGTCGCACAACATGATGGCCCGGCCGGACTGGCCGCGCAAGCGCTTAGCCGCGCCGCTCGGGCTGACATCGCCACGGCTGCCGAACATTTGTTATTTGACCAGCGAAAAGGGCTTCATGAGGTACCGGAATCCCAGCCTGAGCCGACCGGCGGCCGAGCGATGCCCGACTCTGACACGATGGCGCCACGGCCGCCACGGCCGCCCCGGGGCCCGCCCCGGTGAGGCACTCTACGCGCCCTGTGGCCCTTCTTGCGTACCTAGGGGGCCCCGGCTCCCTCCAGCCACGACCGGGCCGGCGGTGCCTTCGCCGGGGATACGGGATCGCGTGGAGCGTAAATAACGCAATGTAACAAAACTTATCAACGTTGCGTGAAGCCGGAGGCCGATATGGCGACTGCGCCATTTATGGAGTATTTCGCCGCTGAAATCAGCTGCACCGCCGGGAGCAATGGCAGAAAAGGCTACGGCCGCTGGCCCGGGTTTTCTCAGGTCACATGGCTTACGCGTGATCTTGGTGCGGCTGTGACGGCCGAGGTCGCCGAGTACGGCTTCGCCGCGCAGAGCGTTACCTGAGCATGCCGAGGGCGAGGCCGGACACGGCTGCCACCACGACCGCGCTGAGCAGCAGGAGATACGCGGTCCGGCGCCAGCTTCGTCCGCGGTCCGCTCGTCCCGCCTCGGGCGGCAGCGCCTCTTGCGGCAGCGCCTCTTGCGGCAGC